>JAABUO010007054.1_pt1 | contig 12860 bp, 11 predicted proteins | sample 5559291 | NCBI WGS metagenome assembly JAABUO01 (sample SAMN10711878, study PRJNA513372) | rock metagenome | isolation source: Antarctica rocks | place: Antarctica: Victoria Land, Finger Mt sud
CAATCATATTACTGTGGATCATTGGTCTGAGATGACGACCTTAAAACTTTCACCTTCACTTTGCCATACTTTTGACAGGACCAGAGCAGTCCAATGCAAGCCTGCATTTCCACAATGATGAACAGCGGTCTCCTGTGCACTTGGGCAAGGCATTCGGCCATTTTTCTTGTTCCCACCCTGGCTTGCGCATTGCCAAGCTTATAGAAGACATGCAGCTCACAGGTGCGCACCTCATTGCCCAACAAACCCCTCACATTTTATTGAGGCATTTGCAATCTGTGTACCTTCTCAGTTGGCTCAGTCTCTGCATTAGTTTTGCTTCGCAGAGCCTGGTGATAATCACGACATGCATGCGCCATGCATGCGCATCATGTACAGCATGACAAGCAGCAAGACAGACTTGGTGGGTATAAAATAGACTGCATAAATGGTTGCCTTTGTGCCATGAGTTTATTCCATCTTCTTGCATGGGTAGGGTGTCCCTGCCACATTTGTATGCCTTACAGATCATCCAATTGGACCACGAAATAGGCATTAAGTAATACTTTTGTGGCTGGCAGGCACTGGACGTGTCTCTAAGGTAGAAGAGTTTGAAGTGGCAAATGTGGAGTCACTCCGCTTAGGGCGGGATGCTGACAAGATTGCATGTGTAGTAGACCCTGCCGGCTACTTCTGGGAAGTGCTCGAGCGTCATGAACGCAATGTCTCAGAGGCCTTATGCAAGGTATTTGTCGTACTCGTCACCCATCCATACAGCAAATTTTTTTGCTTCAGTGCCCGGCTGGCCCATACACATGTGCTGGGTCCCATATGTGAGTACGACCTGCTATATTGCTGTTGTTGCTTTGCAGGCTGTCTCCTCATGCAAATCAACAGTACAGGCTGTGTCGTGCCTCTAGAGGGTTGAGCTGCAAGTAGCGTTGTAGTCCCCGAGCCGTCTCCATGCCCTGAATGGTGTCTGGATGATACAGGTGATGCTGCGGGTGTCTGGCGACCTCGATACCCACATCAAGTTTTACCATGAGGTGAGACATGTGACCCACTTGCACACCCTGCATGCTTGCTTGCATGTGTGTCTGCTGGACCTGTTCCTGAGCCATGTGAGCTGCATGCTGTGCACCAGATTGTATGTTACCATCTACTACAGATCTCATCCCCACATGCACACACATATTAGTATGCTTTCCGGCGTGCATTCCGCATGCATGCACACTGCGCCCTGTACCTGTCTACAGATTCCTCTGCAATACAGATGACTCATACCAAGTTGTGTCATGTGTAGGTGTTGGGGATGAGGCTGATCAGAAAGGCTCATCTGGCTCCTGGGCATCACGAATGCGCCTACATGAGCTACAAACCTTCTGAAAGGGATGGCACCTGGATTGAGCTGCTCCTATCCGACCCAGCTAAGGTCAGTGTCTGAACAGGATTGCGGAGAGCTCTGCCCACTCCACAACCCACGTTATGCTCATTCTGCCATGTTCACTTGACTGGCAATTCTTTGATTGGCCGTTGTGTCCACCAAGTGTGACCGTGCAAGCAGATTTTACTGTGGTTGCATTGCATTGACACTTTACAACTATGATGGCCAGTCAGTAGACTTTCCTGTCTTCACGTCCTGAGTGATACACATGACTTCTGAGACTACCACTGCTGTCATTGTGCTCGCTCTCTGTTGGGTTGTGCTGCTGTGAGAGCGGACAGTGCATTTAAGTACAGACAGGTGATACACCTCTGGATGGTGCTTTTAACAGGGCTCTGTATGCTCTCACAGTGTCCCTCAATAGTCCGGTACTGGGGGTGTGACTGATGCCGTGAAGCATGTCATATAGCAGTCCACACAGTGTGTCTGAATTTGCTACTGTTCTGGCCAGGTCAATGACAAAGGTGATGGTTTCCAGTTCATTGCCATCTCCACTAAGAATGTGTTCCAGACTGCTGAGTCCATCAGAAAGGCAAATGCACCCATTCTGCAAGATGTTGGCCACTTCCCTGGCACTTCAATCACCAGTGTGGTCACTCAAGACCCATCTGGCTGGAAGTATGTGTTTTTCAATGAGGACGACTACCTGAAGGACGTTGAGTACCGTCAGCATGTTCGTTGAGAGTCAGTTTGCTTGGCTGTCTCAGACATGTGATCTTCCAAGTTTCAGATCCAGCCGTGTCTCTCAGCCCTTCTGCAAGGTATCCAATAATAGGAAGTGTTCAGCGTTGGGATGAACATGATGTTTGTTCCTTGCCCACCTCTAGCAGTGTTTGCAAAGAGGTGTCTGGGCGAGGAAGCATGCTGCTTGTTCATGCTTATGATGTTGCATTTCTTGCTTGGTCCTTGTTCTGTACTGAATCCACTGTAGTGTCTGTGATGTGTTCAATTTCATTTTTCAGTTGACTTGCTGCCTGGTCTGCATGCTCAGCCATAAGTCAGCCACGCTAGTAGTATCCGTTGAGGTGTTGTAGCTTTGTGCTGACTGTAAATGGTGCCACTCAGATCGCTGCTGTAGCAATTTTTACATGCCTTGCTGTTGGCTGCCACTTCAAGTGCAAGCTGAATTCAGTTTGTGTGCTAATTTCGACCTCGAGGTGGTGGGGCTCACTGGTGGTACATTCACATAACATAGGTACACAGTTCAGAATCCTTCGTGAGCCCATGCTTTGCCCCACATCAAGTCTTACAGCACCTCGTGCAGCGTATAGTGGCCTGATACTGATGTACAGGAATTTGATATTCTGTGCAGAGATCAGCTGCTGGTGCATATAATACCACCCACAAGCAGGGCCATGTAGCTCTTGTGTACATCTGACGTTTTGTTGTATCAGTACAGCATGCGGTTTTGCTGCGGCACTGACAGAGCCTCTTCACGATTTTCTGGCATACTGCCTTTGTCAGCAGGTACATCTTTGGCAGGCTTGGTTTTGCTAGCATATCTGCTCTCTTGCAGCACGTCGACTCCATATACTGCCCGCAGAATGAAAAGGGCTGTATCATAGCTACTCCAGTAGCAGAAATGTGCCTTGATAGCAGCCAAATATGCATTTTCTGTTGGTGAGTCCTGCACACGTAAATTGCATTGTTCGCCTTGGTTTCAGAAGAGAGTATGTTGTAAACATCCTTTGTGCAGAGTGCTAAAACCAACAGCCAATAGCGAAATGAGCCAAAACAACCTGCGTCAAAGTGATTGCAGGAAATGCGTGCACCACTTCAATCATGTCAGCAACAGCAACTTTTTGCATGCTAGCAGAAGCCTGTCATGAGTGTGGAATCATGTGCAAGGGTCTGGTTTAACTCCTTTATGGCCACAAATTTGGGGACAGACAAACAGCTTTGCTGCAATCATACCCAGCGTGGGTCCCCACTTAAGCACTGCTATTCACAACCCCAACAACAAAATAGCAACAAATTTCACTTAATCTGTGGTGCAATAATAATCGCTGGGTAAGGTAATTTGCACAGTCCTAATCACATTGTCTCAGTGACACTGACAATGTCACAAAGCAGCTGACCTGGAGCACAAAGTCCACTCGGCCTGCAGCTGTCTTCCTCTCAGACACTGGCTCCCCTGCTTTTGCACCTGAGGGCACTTCGCCGCTGCCCCCTGACCTGAGCAATGGCCCTACTGCTATGTCCCCCTTGCCAGCTGTCAAGCGCCAGATGGCAGACTCCAGTGCATTTGACTTTGACTCCACATCAGCCTCGTCTGCCGGCGTTCCCTCCTCCGCATCCAAATCTGCATTATTTTGGCTGAATTATTCATGAAACTTTGTATATTAAATTGCTTGTTATTATGTTTGCTGCAGTTGACAGGACCACAGTGCATTCTTCATGGCTGTGGGACAGGTTGGAGTCATTTTGCAGTCTGCTTGCAGTAGGCTAGCAGCAGGGCTTTGTGTGCAGTACACATGCGCGTGCGTGCGTGCGTGCGTGTGTGTGTGTGTGTGTGTGTGTGTGTGTGTGTGTGCCAGGCAGGCATGAAGTCTGCTGTGACGGCGTCAAGCAGGGCCTGGCACACAGGAACCTCTTTGAGCAGAGGCACAGCATTTCACTGACCAATACGCTCACATACAACATACACTACAGACTTCTTTTGCACCTGGCTCATGGCAAAGCATTCCCTTTGACCACCATTGACAATGAGTGTGAACAATGCTAGAACGCATGACTGTGTGCATAAAGCCTGGCCCCATTGCTCGATATCAGCTGCAGCAGCTCTCTGGTCGCTCCAGCTTGTGCTACTTTAGAAAGCTGCCTGAATTGCTCTGCCCAAGAGATTGCCTCCAGCATTGGGAATGGGCATCTCCAGTGTACCATCAAGGTCCAATAATGTCCAAAAAAGAGCTAAAAAAAGGAGCTAGCATGTCCAAGAATGTCCAAACAGGAGCTAGCATATCCAAGAAGAATCAACAAGGGTAAGGCTGACCCACCTTCTTGTTCAGCAGCAGCTGCAGCAGCACTAGCAGGGTCTAGTGCAACACCAGCCTTCTCAGTTTGTTTCTCCACTTTGGAGGCGACCACAGCCTTGCCCAGGTAGCCTGCAGCCATCTTCATGACAGAGACGCTGCCCAGGGCTGCCTTGGAGACTGACCCACCAAAGTCTTCTGCAAACTCGGCCATGCCAATGTGCAGGCGGCGGCCGCCTTTGTAGTAGGGGGCGAAGACTGGCTTGCGCTTCTCGCCCCCTGCCACTATCAACGGCTCCATTCTGCACTCACAAGCATTTGGTCATACATGCAAAAAGCATGCTGCCTTCCCGGAAGGCCATGCGGATACACATGCTGAGTTCAGGCTTGAATACAGGTTTGAGTATTAAAAAAAAAGTAAAAAAAGTACAGGTTTGAAAACATATTTCAGCCTTTGCACAAGGTCTTGCTGTGGCAGCTAGCACAGGCGTGCACAAAGGCAGCTGAGTGAACACTACACAAGCCCAAAATGCCAGTCACAAAGCATGGCCTGCCAGCAATAAGGCATGACCTGCTAGTCACAAGGCATGGCCTGCCAGTCACAGAGCATGGCCTGCCAGTCACAGAGCATGGCTTGCCAGTCACAGAGCATGGCCTGCCAATCACAAGGCATGGCCTGCCAGTCACAAGGCATGGCCTGCCAGTCACAAGGCAGGAGCTGCCAGTCATAAGGCAGGAGCTGCCAGTCACACGGCATGGCCTGCCAGTCACAGAGCATGACTTATTAGTCACAGCGCATGACCTGTCATTCCCATGAAGTCAGAACAGGCTATACAGCATAAGGCAGTCAAAGGACAAGGTGCAGACCTATAGGCAACAGGATCATAGGGCTGGTACAGATTGTAGATCCTGTTGGCAGCTGGCAGACCATCAGAGGTATGGGAAGATTTGGATTGTGAGGTGGGGGTGGTACCCAGAGCCCGCCCTTTAGTCGGGTCCACCCCCCTCAGAGCCAGAAACAAGCCCAAGGGAGAACCTGCAGTGCAAAATCAGAAAACTTTCAGGTGTATGTGCTTCTGTGGTTTTGGTGCAGCAGCATGACATGATGCAAGAGCGTGTTGAGCAACATCGTGTCATGCTGACGTAATGCATCTGCACCCAGACCCACTCATGAGTGACAGGACTTCATTTGAGATGCTTTGGTAGTGTGCTGGAGCAGGCGTCGCTGCTGTTGCACTACACATGCAGCCTTGGCTTTGTAACAACTTCTGTAACCACTCAAAGCTGCACATCTTGTGCACATCTGTTTGTTGTGCACAGCTGCACACCTAGTGCACATCTGTCTGTCATGTACAAATGCACGTCTACCGCTCGTCTAAAGGTTATGCACAGCTGCACATCAGCAAGGCCACAGGATGCACTCCGTTTTCAGCAGTCATAGAGCTGTGAAGGGCCACAGAACTGACAACAGGTCACACCTATGCATATGAAGTTGTCCACAGGGAACAGCAGGGGCTTGATGTTTATGTGTGGGGGCAGCAAGCTCCCTTCACCTGATTCCTGCAAAGGCAACCAGGCTCCCTTCAGATTGCCTTCGTTTCAAGCCTGCTGTCAATTCTGCTTTCTCCAATCTGTTGCAAGGTGTGTCCCACACATACTATGTCATGCCAATTGGCAAACCATCCCAGACATTCATTCCTCAGGCATGCATTCTCATACCATTTTCACAAGCTGACTTGTTCTAGTCTGTCCTTGTGGATTGGGAAATGTGCAATGCATGGTGCAAGTGAGAGTTGGCAGCATCTCACAACAATAGTTGTCTGCATGCCATTGGATCTGAGCTACACCACCATGCCAGCACTCAACGCCTAGATGCTGGTGCAAAGCGCTTGTGGGAGGATGCATAGTGGGCTGCCTGCACATTGCCTCTTGTTGTTTGCAACATCATGCCATGTCCATCAGTGATACTGCGTACCTGTGGCTGCTGCTGGGGTGTGGGCGTGGGCAGGGCAGGGAGTTGCCACCCCGGGGCTGTCTGTTCAGATGTGGTGGCTTGTTGTGAGGACAGCAAGCGCTCCCTGTCAGCACGCACTGCTTCCAGCTCTAACTGCAGTCTTGCATTCTCTGCCCGCAGCTTGCTCTCCTGTACAGAACACAATAATAACAATGGTAATGATAACAATAATGATAATAACAATAGTAATGATAATAACACGATTTATTATTAAAAATAAGAATAAGAATAATAAGAAGAACAACAACAGCAACTACAACAACAATAATATCAAAATTGATACATAAATAATGCCAATAATGACAATGATAACAATAGTTATGATTATTATTTTTTCGGAGCCAGGAAACTATGTATGAGCTTTGTACCGAATGTCAATATCGACGTTGTGATTTTATGGATGTCTGAAAAAGAGAGAATATATGAATTGTCCGTATTTAACATTTGTTAGCTCATGATGAGCTAAGTACGTGCAGGGCATGAGTTAGGGAAGTCGTATGCCTGCCAAGGTGGCTGTCCCATGAATACTCTCCAGGATTTGCTGCATGCATGGTGGCTCAAAGCTTGCACTTTTGCACAAGTGGCGCAGCACAGTGCTGCGGCTTGACCAATCTGGTTGACTGCATGTGTGATTGCTGGCAAGCCATGCAAGGAGGCCTCCACATGTTGGGTCAGGCGTCATGGTGTAGCAAGGGCTGACGCACGTACCTAGCTCATCATGAGCTGAAAAGCGAATTTATTGTTATTATTATTAAGGGCTGACAGAGCTTACACAGCAAACTTCCAAACCATCAAAATGTTGATCAGCATCAGCTTCTGCATGTTGTTTGCAGGGATGAACGTGGACCAGCAGATAATGTGGACACCAGTAAAACGTGTGAACCTTAGAAACGTATGAAATGGCCAAATTAGGCAAGCTGCAAGTAGTTGCAGTTGCAGTTGCGGTTTAGGCATATTAGGCACATTGGGGGTCTGTGGTAGTCAGTGAAAGATCAGCTGCAGTGGCAGACCAGGGCTGTGACCACAGGGTCTTCACATGGATACATTGCACAGTCAGTGCTTTTACAAATGACGGCAGACTGCTTTCACAGCAGCAATAGAGAGTGCTGACCGCGCCTTCCCCACCAGTGAACGCAGCTTGGATGTACAAACCCTTTATGGCTAGCAGCTGAACATGCTTTGCAAACAGAGGCAGCCTGAGGCTGTGACCACCATGCCATACTCACTTGACACAATGGTGCATGCATTTGTTCTCACCTCTGCAGTACCTGACGGCGCAGCTGCAGAGCCTAAGCTGTGGGACATGCCTGCCTGTGACCTCACACTCTGCCTTGGGTACGGAGGGTAGCTGCTGGGAGGAAGAACGCTCCCATCAAGATCACTGCTACTTATAGGAGCAAACACAATCTCTGTTGACGCTTGCCGCTTCTGCTGCTGCTGCTGCTGTTGCTGCTGCAGCTTTGAGGGCAACTGTGCTGATTGGGTGCTTTGCTCAGACTGGATTTGTGCAGCTGGCGATTGGGAGACATCAGTCAGGCTGTCAGTGTTGTGGATGTTGAACTCGAGATGGTCGAAGAGATGGGGCTGGTTGCAGAGGATCTCATAGCACAAGACGCTGCCCAGTGAATGGGCTAAAAGGGAGACTTTGCCCTGCAGACACAAGACACTCCAATCATAATCTGAAAGGAAGACTTTGCCCTGCAGACACAACATATTCCCAGGGATGATACACCAGGAGACTGAGGGTAGGTGAGGTAAGGAGAAGGTTTGGCAGGTGAAAAGGATGTAGCACAGGGTACTTTGACCTAGCACGATGTGTTCATGGAGCTATACTGGCGAGTCGAGGCAAAACATCAGCAAGGCATAATGTGCTGCAACAGGGGAGATGTAACAGGATGGATTCAAGTACAAGACATGCAACAAGAGACTAATGGGGTGAAGACAAGGCCAGTGTATTGCCGGCAAGATGGATGCAGGACTTCAGGCTTCAAGTGATACTTCAGTACCATGACACCCATACGAAGGAGCGTATGAAACCTTGAGCAAAGGTTGTACATTGCTACAGACAGATCAGCCTACAAACACAAACTTCAGGTACCAGTAGAGATTTGACCCTGGACTGCTCACACAAGCAAGCTGCAGCAGGCCCTTAACAACCAGCCAGAAAGTTCATTTACTATTGAACTTAGTAGTCAGTCTATGCAATAGTCAGGACCCCAGTCAGTGGATTGGGGTCAGGTACAGCAGCACCTCCACAGCTGTGGCGTGGAACATGCTGCGTAGGCCTCTCACCCCAGCAGGCATCAAAGCTTCTGAAATGGCATCCACCTACACCCATGCCACAGCATTGAGATTGCATTTGTGGCCACTGGCAGTGCACAGAAACAGATTTGGTCAATCAGGCCAATCAGCAACGCATCAAAGCTTCTGATCTTGCATCCACTGGAGTTGTGCAGGCGTCATCTACTGTTTGTTGCTCTAGTTGAAGATACCAAGCACATCACTTGACAGATGGCAGCTGTTCAGAAGCAGCTTTGCAGCGGGCACCAGGGCCTTTCAATACAGGAGGGAGTTTCGAATGAAAGGCATGGCTTAAGATGCAAGCAGGCAGTAGTGACCTCAAGAGTGAGGTGCTTCCTCCACTGCACCGGCAGCACCTCCACTCGCCCATCCTCATGCTGCTCCTTGCTCATAGTATCCTGCACACCACTCACCCTGTCACTGATCTACACCAATGTGTCTCTTGCTGATATGACAGCCGGCAATGACCTGACAAGGACCTTCAGATGATCTTCAGTTTGCTGGTGATATACAGGGTGCATTGCACCCACATGCACAGCAGTCATCAGCCACAGTGGCAGTCTGAGTCATACAGGCAATCAAGTCCCTTGTGTACATTACAGGTAACAGGAGCTCTCCCACACCATTCAGAAACGTAGCTTTTATTGACGCTTTCCCTGTTCTCGTGGGGCCTATGTCTGCAAGTATGGTGAGGCAGTGCTGTGATGGCATCTCGGCATCAGGTTATGCAAGTGATGTCTCTCCAGAGTTGGAAATTCAGCTTGCACATTCATCTATGACAGCTGGCGCTTGATTCAATCTGTATGTTCACCTGTGACAGCTGGCGCATGATGAGGCGCATGCAAGCTGCATCATGGGCAATGTTGCTGACTGCCAGCTTCTGACCAATGCCGTGACAAGCCAGCACCAGTCTGTTGACTGGCACCCGAGCGCAGTAGTTGTCAACCTCCTCTTGCTTCACGTCGATCTCTACCTGCTTGTCAGAGGGTTTTGGGGGCAGGTAACCCCGCCGTAGCTTCGCCCCAGGTGGGGTGCCTTTCCTGCACGGTGTTCCAACACTAGTGCCAGCTTCTTCAGTGTGCAAAACAAGTTTACCCTGTGTCTCTCTGTGTGTCTCTCAACAAGCTTGGATGCATCTGCCAGGCAAAGGCAGATGCAAGATGTGGCCGGCTAATTTCGTTCCAGGGTGTGTTTGCATGCAGGCTGTATGTGTCATGTGCTACTGCTGGGCACAAGAACATTGCCCTGTGCCCTTCATGCTGTGCCCTTTGGCACATGAAGGGCCAGCATTGCAAGACACCTGCTTCAGTCTCTTCCAGCTTAAGGATTGCGTTCATACGACATAGCATGGCCAGAAAGCAACACTGGGTGTTGGCTTGATGTCAACAGCCTGTGCACTGCAGCTGGTACTCAGGTTTGAATGTGACAACAGGCTGTCTGCAGGTGGTGCAAACAAGGCATGATAAGCTTAATGGGCCTACCTGGCGAACCAGGAGCCAAAGGTGGTATCGGTACACAGATAGGCCTCGCTATCACTCACAAAGAGGGCATACTGACCCTGCAGATAGAAGCATCATGGGTGAACAGTGGGTTATCACTCACATTCATTCATCAAATTTGCCTTGCCCTGAGGGTCAGGTATGTACAGCCCTGACTGGGTTACTGTATGAGATCCAGTCAATAGCGTGTGTTGGTGAGCTGTGAATCAGACTGTGCAACCTCATGCCAGCCTTTGCAACCATGACCAGGGCATCCTTTGCCTTCCAATCAACAGAATGAAAGCTTCATGTGCATGCAAGGGCATGTGATGTAAGAGGTTGCCTGCCACCACAACAGATACTGCAGCGGTGCTTGTAGATGTGCCAATGCTAGAGAGTGTCCAGAGACAATAGTGCAGTATACATGCACGCAGACGGACTAGCATCCTGGTTCATGCATTTCAGCGTCAGTCAGCAGATGAGCAGCACCCTAGATCATCAATCAATCAAGCAGTTTAAATTCCTGTTTTCAGGACTCATCAGGGGAGATCATGCATCTATGTGTCAGTCAGCAGGCAACAAGCAGCCCAGCAGCAGTTGTACAGATGCCTGGAGCATGCACTGCCTTCTTTGAGCATGCAGACTTCAGCAGAGGGTGTACCTTTGTGAAGAGAGAGGTCAGCTCCACACGAGCAGCAGTGACGCCTTGCTTCTGCTTCTTCACATGTCTGAGGCTGGGATCCCAGATGTGACTCCTGTACGCCTCTTCCAGTTCATCAGCTACAGTTTCCTGCAATTAACATCAACATCTTATGATGAGCAGCACTTTATGACACAATGCACCACCAATATGCTCAGGAATTTAGCATTGCTGCTGATGAGCACGCATGCTTCTGTCCAGATGTGTGTTTAAGCCCACCTTGTGACCCTTGCAAAGTCAACGTCTGGCCTTGCTGTCCCGAGCTTTTGAGCAAGACAAGTCTGTGCCAGGAATTTTTTTCTACATGCCTTGAAATGCGGCCGGTTAAGCACCCCAACTCACATCAGCTGACACCAAGAGCAACTAAGCATGACTAGCAGAGCAAGGCATTGCCTTTTCAGCGGCAAGTTGACAGCTTTGAGTGATTGCTCACAGGATACATGCATGCTTGCTTATTGTGCACAGCACAGATGTCCGTCATCATGCATTTATGCCCACAAGTTGATCACATTCCTGCTGGCAATTACATCCTGCCACCAGACTGCCCTGGAGTATATCTGCAGGCTGTGTGTGACCACACATATGCTGTCGAACAAACTGTGTGTAAGGATGTGTTTTAGTTTGATTGGTATTTGCTTTGGACCCGCACCTTCAAGGGAGCGTAGCCAGAGCCTTTGTCCACATACCAAGAGCCTCTTATGATGCGATGTAGTGTGCCAGGCCAATAACAAGGCTGCATGCGCCTCTTCACCATGTCAACCTCGTGCAGCCCTGCCTTCACAAGAAGCCCAACTTCCCCCTCACGATCACCTAGCACATAGTCCTGGGGACGGAGGCAGATATTCAGTTGCACCTGGTGATATGCGAGGAAGCAAAGCATGCTTGATCTTGTGGCAGCAGTAGTCGTCAACACACAGCAAGGTGACCCACCTGCCACTGAGTTGATGCAGCTTCTTCCTCAGGAATTGCGCCTTTGCCAGCAGCAGCAGGACCTGAGCTCAATTCGGCTTGTTCATTCCACCAGGCCTTCTCCAGTTCATCAGAACGAAGCCTGCACATCAGCAGGTGTCAAAGAATAAGAAAGATTTTACAAGATTCATGTAGGTTGTCTTGCTCTGCTAGCATTGTTAGCATTTGTATATCAGCACGATAATCAGCAAGCACCAATCACCTGTACTGTTGTTCCAGGTGGTTTGAGTCCTCTTCACAATACCGCATCAGCTGAGATCTGGACTGGACATCTAGCTGATGTACGGCTGCAAGCGACACTGAAACAGTGAAGGCAAGGCTATGTGTGCCGAGAGCAGTGGACCTAAAGCGCGGTTGCAAGCACACCTTTCAGGTTGAACGGTTGCTTGTTCCAGTACCAGCGCACTTGGTCGACCTTGAGAGGCTCATAAGTGAATGATGATATGTCTGCCATGCTGAATGTGGCGGTGCAAATGTTAACGAGCCGTGGCGCGAGCACGCACGGCAAGACAAGGTCTGATCAGACCTTTCCGCTCACGGCTGCCCTGCGCTCTCCTGGTACTGTATGCCAGCAGCAGATTCCTCAAGCGAGCACTTCCTGCAGGCTTTTCAGCAAGCAACGAGAGCGCATGTAGCCAGGGCGATGCGATGCGCCGAGGAAGAACATGCATGTGGAGCTCACATGTATGCATGTGAGTCATATGACCGAGTTAGCAGACCACAGCGCACCTGTTTGCATGTGCGCCAGCTCTAACCATCTTGCCAGCAGCACCGAAAGGCAGCAGATGACGGAGATGCTTCCATATTCAGCAGATCAGCTGCGCTTCTGCCAAGCTTTGCCTAAAATCGAGCTGCACGCTCACTTGAACGGGTCGATCAGAGAAAGCACTATCCGGTACAGCTCACGTCACGGTGGAGCATCGACTCTAAAGGCTGAAGCAACCGCGTTGATTACTACCGTCGTGTGCCTGCAGAGAGCTGGCAGAAAAGCAAGGCCTGAGTG
>JAABUO010007055.1_pt1 | contig 12858 bp, 15 predicted proteins | sample 5559291 | NCBI WGS metagenome assembly JAABUO01 (sample SAMN10711878, study PRJNA513372) | rock metagenome | isolation source: Antarctica rocks | place: Antarctica: Victoria Land, Finger Mt sud
AGGGCGAACGGCCTGGCGCACGGGCGCAGCGGCGAGCTGCCGCGGGCGGCGGCAGGCGCCGCGGCGGCGGCCGCGGCCGCGGCCGCCAAGCTGGGCGTGGGGCCGCGCCGCGGCACGGAGAGCTCGGCGAGCAGCGTGTCGCTGACGGGCGCGTCGTCGCTCGCGTCCAGCGACGACGAGGCGGCCGCCGCGCAGCTCTCCGGGCTCTACTCCGAGCTGGCCGGCCTGGTCGGCGAGGGTGCGCGCGCGCTGCGCCGCGCCGCCCGCGACCGGCCTCCTGCGCTGCGCTCCGTGCCGCTGTCCTTGTTCTGACCCAGGCCTGAGCCGCGCTTAGGCATGGCGGGGCCCCGCTGGTCGCAGAGTAAGGCCTGAGGTGGGCGCAGCCGCCGGCGCTGCAGCGGCGCCCGCCGCCCGCAGGGCGGCCAGGCTGATCCCTACTCTAACCCTAACCCTAACTCAGGCTGAGGCGCGGGCGCGCCGCGGCGCGCGCAGCGCGCGCCGCAAACGAGGTGGCGCTGGCGGCTGGGCTGGCGCCGGCGGCGGCCGCGCGCGCCAACCTGCACCCGTACGACCCGGAGCACCTCATCGTCAACGGCCTGGGCGGCGCCTTCCTGCACCCCACCCACGTGTTCGCGCCCGCGCGCTTCGCCTCGGTGCGGCCGGCCGCCTGGCGCGCTGCGGCTCGGGAGGGGCGGTTGTACCTGCGGTTCTTGCGGCGCACCGCCTTGCACTGCACTGCTTTAGCACTGCTTTAGACGATAGCTAGAATCGCTCAAAGCGCACAGCAGGCTGAGGCGTGTGGCAGCAGCAGCATGCATGCCTGTCTGGCTGAGAGTTAGTAGTCGTTTGCGTGTGCTCAGTGCCTCCCGGCCCACTCATGCACAAAGATTGGCAACCCCAGCCGGCCGCTGCAGGTGCCGGACCCGGAGGCGGATGCCGCACTGGCGCGGGGCGCTTCGCCGCGCGGCAGCAGCCCAGCGCGCGGCCGCAGCCCGCCCGCCGGCGGCAGCCCGGCCGGCGGCAGCCCGCGCGGCGCGTCGCCGCAGCGCTGCGCGCTCAGCCGCCGCGCCAGCTTTGCAGGCACGGCGCCGCTGCCTTGCAGCTTGTAGTCTGCTCGAACCCTCGTGTTTGCAGCGCGGGTGGCAGATGCGCCTGCAAGCGCGTGCTCCGTTTGTGCAGGAAACTTAGCACCAAGCAGGCCGACACTGTCTGCCCGTGCCTCAACTCGAGCCGGTGGCTTTGCTTGCCAGACGTTGCCGCAGCCTCGTGTCCCAGGAGATACATGGGATCGTATAGGATTCAGCATCGGGCAGCGCGGCCTTGGGTGTGTGGTCAACGGCTGCGGCCTGGCAGAGGCCGGGCGCAACATTCGCATGCACACGCCCTGCGCTGGGCAGCAGGCGCAGCAACGGCGACGCAGCGACGGCGAGCGCGCCAGCGCAGGCTGCAGGCAACCCTGCCCTGACTCGGGCGCCGCGCCGCGCAGGCGACGCGGCGGTCGGCAAGCTGGTGGCGGGCGCGGGCGCGGTGGCCGGCGGCGGCGGCGAGTACTGCTGCGCGGCCGCGTACCCGCCGCCCGCGCGCTCGCTCGCCTACGGCCGCCAGAACCTGCACCTATTCCGCTTCAAGAACACGCGCTTCGACGTCATCGGCGGCGCATTCTACTTCATGCTCGTGGCGCGCGGCCCGGCCGGCACCGCGCTGCATGCATAGCGGCCCGGCCGGCAACGCGCGCATGCGCATCTCTTGCGCCTGTCGTAAGTGTCAGCATCGGCTGTCGCCTCCCTGCTTGCGGCGCGGCAAAGCTGAGTTGTCTGTCTGCCGATAGGTTCTGCGCGACCCGCCAGCGAGGGACCATGGGATGTGCCCAAGCACAACCGCGTCCTGGGCTTGTTGGAACCATAAGCTTGGCTGCCTTGAGGTCGTCGGCCTGCCCCGCAACCCTCCTGTGCTGCCATACAAAAAGTCACGCGATGTCTGGAATCAGGCCATGCGGTGGGCGCCACCAGAGGGGCCGCTGCCCAGGGGGCGGGCAGCGGCCTGACAGCGCCCGCGCCGCAGGTGAGCGTGCTGCCACGCTGCCACCGGCTGGCAGCGGTGCTGGATGCGCGCACGGCGAGCGAGGCGGCCGCCGCGCTGGCCTGGGCCGCGGCCGACGCGGTGGGCGCGATCTTCGGCGAGTCGCGCGTGTCGCTGGCCGCGCTGGGCGTGCTGTTCGCCATCTGCCTGGGCCTGGCGCGCGGCGGCGGCGTCGGCGCAGTGCCAGGACCGCCGCCGCCGCCGCCGCCGGGCCGGCGGCAGTCGCTTGCGGACGCGCTCGCCGTGCGGTGCGCGCGCCGCGCTGCAGCACAACTTGGTAGACAGGATTTGTAACCTGGTTGGGAGGGTAACTTTGCCCGATCCTAAGTTAACTAACCCTATTGGTGGAGTCTTGCGACGCTGCTGTCGAGCGTACCCCTGGCATGGCCTGCGCTGCTGCAGAGGGCCATGCGCGGCCAATGGTGTGGTTGCCCTGCGCCACCTTGCCCGTCCGGCAACTTCCCGAGCGCCGCGGGTTGTCCAGACAAAAGTGGCTGCAGCCGGCGGCACACCCATGTGCAGCCGGCGGGGCCGTGGGCTGCTGCGGAGGCTGGTGCACGTTGTTTCGGCCTTGGCTGGGGCTGACGGGCGGCCGCGCGCGTCGCGGCGCAGGGGCCGCACGGGGGGCCTGGCGGCGCAGATCGCGTTTGCGCTGGCGCACACGACGGCGCACCTGGCGGCCGCGGTGCTCGCGCTGGTGCTGCTGGAGCTGGGCGTCGAGACATGCATACGGTGGGCGGCCCCAGCGCGCCGGCCGGCTCTTGCCTCGCGGCTCCGTTTCCCTCTGTCCTGCGCTGTCCGGTGGCCGGAGCCCCATGCCTCCCCCGGCATCACATAAGTCTGTGTAAACTTACATTTGTTTGGAAAGGCTCTGAGTGCGCACGTTCTTCGGTGTACCGCTGCGCTTAGGTTAGCTGGCTGTGTCCGCCAGCTAGGGCTGCTCAGGCAATGTGTCGCCGCCCTGCCCTCTGCGCGCCTGGCACCTGCCTCATCAAGGTACACAGGGGCGCCAGGTACGAGGGCGTGGGCCAGGAGGTGTCGCGGCCCTGCTCTCTGCGCGCCTGGCACCTGCCTCATCAAGACACGCGCGGGCGCCAGGTACGAGGGCGTGGGCAAGGAGGGCTACCACTCGCTGTACCGCTGGTACCAGCGCTTTGAGGCGGAGGCGTTCCCGGACCCGGCGGGCCTGCGCGCCGCGCTGCAGCGCTGGACGCTGGGCGCCTACCCGGGCGTGCTCAAGGCGCGGGCCCTGGGGCGTTCATGAGGGCGGCTCGCGGCAGCACCAGCCGCCTGCCGCAGCGCCGGCTGCTCAGCCTCCGTGGCCGCACGGGGTTTGCCGATAGGGATTGCCGCCCATGACGCCGAGTGGGCCGCATGCGCTGTGCGGATGTGCTGCGAGTATGAGCCCACACATATCACACGTCCATGCACTACCACAGCCGGGTTGCACCTGCAGCCCCTCGCTCGTCGCGCACTGCAAGCCGCAGCTGCACATTCCAAATGTTGCCCAAATTTTGCGCACTGCGCGTTCTTTGCAGGCGGCGATGGCGGTGTTCGACGTGCCTGAGGCGATCGCCGTCGCGCGCGGCGTGCTCTGCGCGCCCGGCGGTGGCCTGGCCGCGCTCACGCGCCTGCAGGCACGCCACCCCTGTTTCGGGGCAGCGCTGCTGCGGCGCGCGCGCCGAGGGCCCCCTCGCTGCACATGCGTGCGGCGGAGGCTTCAGTGTAGGAACGCATGCGCAGTCGCTGAGCACACGGTGCGGCGCCGGCCGCCTGCAGGGGCAGCGCGCTCTGCGGAGGCGGGCGCGCCAGACAGGGCCGGCCTGGCGGAGCGTGACGGGCCGCCCAAGGGCTTGGGGCCGCCTAAGGGTTGTGGGCGCGCGCGGCGCAGGCGGCCGCGTTCTACCTGGGCATGCTCGCGTACTACTGGGTGCTGGCCACGCCCAGCGTGGGCTTTTTGTTCGGCGCGTACCTGTACGTGTGCGTCAACTGGTTTCACGTGCACTACGACGAGGCGTTCTCCTCGCTGCAGGCGCCCACCCTAATCCTACCCCATACCCAACACCGCGCGCGCCGCCCGCCGCGCTGCCCTGCGCGCACGCATGTCACTGCCCCGCCGCCTGCGGCGCAGTGACGTGTGCCAAGCGCGCGGGCGGGGGTGGCTGCTTGGGCTGGTCGTGATGCTCGGGCTGGTCGCGATGCTCGAGCTGGTCGTGCTGCCGCTGACGAGCACAGGCGAGCGCCTTGGCGCGAGGAGGGCAGAGCAGCGAGGGCGGCGCCATGCTCGATTGAGGGTGCCAGGGAAGTGCGTGGGCGCCTGCAGCCGACCTGACCCGCGCCGCGCGGGGCCAGATCGCGGACCACAAGGGCTTCAGCCGGCTGCACGTGACGCCCGAGGGCGACCTGCACATCTACGGCCTCGCCATGGACAAGGCGCGGCGGCTCCTGCCGGCCGGGCGGCGCTCTTGTGTGAGCAGACCGCAGCGAACACGCTGTCGAAGGAAGGGGGCGTACGCGACAGGATTGCACGCGAACTGGCAGCACGCGCTGTGTGCCTAGCACAAAGGCGCTGCTCCGCTTATTTGTGGGGCAGGTTCCAGGCTCCTCAGGTTGCTCAGCAGCAAATTTGACGAGTGGGTGGGCTCGCGCGCGCAGGTGCCGCACGAGTGGCGCGAGGACCCGCGCTGGCGCGGCGCCAGCGGCGGCGGGTGCCGCCGGCAGCCCGCGCACCGCTCGGACTACCCGTCGCGCTGGCAGCCCGCCGCGCCGAGCCAGGCGCGCGGCTGCGACGGGGACGAGCCCGCCGGCGCGGTGAAGGTGATTGACTACCTGGCGGTGCCGCGCCGGCGCACCTGGGGTTAGCTGCCGGCCTCGTGCGCCGGCGCACTTGCGCGTCCTGCCTTGTATGCGCGCTGGCGCACGCGGAGACAGGCGGTTGGGCGCAGCACAGGGTCAGCGCTGCCCCGTCGCGTATCCGCCGCAGCGCTTGGCTGCCTGGGCTGCCAGCCCTAACAGCCTTTGCAGTACTCCCGGACACTGAGTCGGGTCATGTCGTGCTAGCGTGCTGGATTTTTGGGAGTGTAGTGTTTTAATATGGTAGATAACTGTCCGCAGTGTATGCTGGCAGTGCCTGTGTGCCAGTGTTATGGCCAGGCTGCTCGTATAGGCACCCCGCTTGTGCTCTTTCGAAACGGCCTGTGCTGCTTTGGGCACTAAAGAACTTTGTGCTGCAGTAGCCTGGTGCACAGGAACATGTGAACACAAACCTGTAGAACAAGCCTGGAAAGGATTAGGCAACTTGCAGGTATTGCTTTTGTTGGCTGGGGTGAGGCGCTACATGCATTAGCACTTGGCTGCACCCCCTTGATTGCTGGCCCGCCCCTTGGTTTGGCGGGTCTGCTGGACCTGTTGTTGCAGGTCCGTTAAGGCGATATACCTTATGCTGTCCCTTTGTAGGCGCGGCACCCATTGTCTGCTAGTTTTCTCGGCCTGTGAGTACCATGATGTTTAGTAAGTGTGCCACTCCATACATACGCGCCTGCAGGCTTAGGCTTGCACAGGCGCTTGCGGCCTGCCACCGCAGCCGTGAGAGCGGTTGTAATTTGCAACACACTTTGCGCATGCATGCTGCGGGCTTGCCGCACTGCCAGCTCTGCTGCCTCGACATGCGATGATGCACTGTCACTGGTGCCTGTGGTTCATACCGACTGGGTCTGCTCAGCGCGCTGCATGGACCTGGTATATCTACAGCCCCGAAATCAGGGGGGGTCACACAGGTCCAGGGGCTGGGCAGCAGCCGCCGCTGCACGGCAGCCGCGCGCGGGCGCCCGGCCCGCGCCCCCGCAAGAATGGCGGGGCAAGCGCCCCGCGCGCATGCACCGGAGGCCCCCGCGCCCCTCACGGGCGCCTCAGGGCGAGAACTTGGTCGCCGCGGCGAAGCCGTTGTTCTCGAAGGGCGAGGCCAGGTGGTCGGCTGCGCGGCGCGCCAGGCGGACTCAGCGCGTGCAGAACCGCATGCATGCTTGCCCCGCCGTCAGGAGCACGCCCAGCGGGCACACTGCCCGCCTGCTTGTGACATGGTGCCACCCGGAACTGACGCCGGCCATGCATGCCGAGGAGCCATGCGAGCATTTCCTCTTGCGCAGCATGGAAATAGTCCCTGATGGCATCGCTTGCAAGATGGCATGGCTGCAGTAGGGGAAGCAAAGCATGGGCCTGGAGGGGCTCCGGGGGCGGGGGCGGTCGCGCACTGAGGTTCTCGATCGGCCCCTTGCCCGTCACGATGGCCTGCACGAAGAAGCCGAGCATGGAGAACATGGCCAGGCGGCCGTTCTTGATCTCCTTCACCTTCAGCTCCGAGAAGGAGTCCGGGTCGTCCGCCAGGCCCAGCGGGTCGAACGCCTCGCCCTGCCAGTGCCGGCGTTGCTCAGACCCCCGCCGCCATGGGCAGGCAGTGTGGGCATGCTCAGGCGCCCGCATGTGGCACAGGCAGGCAGCCGGCACGGCTGAGCGACGGCAGTGGGACTGCACAGCTGACCTTGCATGGTGAGGCTGGCATGCGGCGCAGCGCGTCTGGCCGGCACACACGCTCACGTGTGTGATGAGATTAAAAGGCAAACATAGGGCCTACAAGAGACGCCCGATAAAATGAAGACTGGCGCGACAACCTGGCGGTGCAGGGGCTATAACAGACACATACAGGAGGCGCCGCCCTTGCAGTGAGCGACCCCGACATGGCGGGCAGCATACCGGGTGCAGGGGGTCCAGGCCCTCGCCCGCGGGGCCGCCGTTTACGCGGTAGCCCTCAATCAGGCCCATCAGCACCACCTGCTCGGCATCACTGGTCCGGTCAGTCCGGTGCCGCCTGACAAGCACACTGACACCGCTGTTGCCAAGGAGGGGGGTGCAGGCGCAACGCGTGCCCCTCTCACCAAATTTGCATGCACATAAACACACCTGGCAGTGAGTGGCTCTGCAGCGCGCCACACAACGCAGGCACAGGCAGGCAGGCCAGCACGAGACGAGCGCCTCTCCAGGCTGGCAGCAGGTCTGCACCAAGGCACATGTGCAAGTAGAGGCCCGGCTCCGGCCGGCGCGCCTGGACGGCCAGGGTGGCGATGATGCTCTGCGCGTGCACGATGGAGGGGTTGCCCAGGTAGTCCAGGCCGCCCGGCGCGAAGATCTGCGCGCCGGCCCTGAACCAGACCGGCTCGCCGAAGTTGACCAGGCCGTTGCCGGCCAGCAGCTCGGGCGTGATGCAGCCGAGCGCGCCCAGCATCGCCCAGCGCGCGTGGATGACCTCGATCTCGCGGTAGCGCTCAAAGGTCTCTGGGTCCGCGGACAGGCCCGCGGTGTCCCAGCCGTAGTCGCCCGGGTACTCGCCTGCGCGCGCGGCGCGCCGCGCGTCGGCCCGCGCTCAAGCGCCGCCTGCGCTCGCGGCATGCAGCAGGTCCCGCGCCCGGGCTCGGCCGCCGGCCGGCGCTGCGTCGGCCGCGGGCGCACCGTTCAGGTAGCTGGGCACGGAGCCCTCGGAGAGCGGGCCCAGCCACTTGGCGCGGTCGGGGCCGTAGAACTCCACGGCGGCGCGCGTCACCTGGCGGGTGCCCTGCGCGCGCCCGGGGGCCCCCGTTTTAAATTCTTGGTTGTCGTGTGTTTGCCAAGCAGGAGGCTGCCACCGCCCACATCAACTGACGTCTCTGGGCAGGCTTTGCCTGCCACCACACGCGCCGAGCTGGGTGCTGGGGCGCTGTGAAGGGGGGTATCTGGCTGGCCAGCTGGGCAGCAGGCGTGTGAGAAAGCTACCACGTTGATCAAGCTGCACAGCCAGAACACACGACCTGCGCCCATGCTGGCTGAAACCTTCCGCGGGCGCGCACCCGGCCCGCAACGGGACGTGCGCCCACGGAGGTGCTGGAGAGCATAGAGGCCGCCATAGTTGCAACGTTGAAAGTGCTGGTGCTGGGCTGCTTTGTGGCTGCCTTATCGCGCTGCAAAAGATAAGGCCAGATTCCAGGCGCATGCAGGGTTGCAGGCTGCGTTACGCCGCCCACGATTTGGGCCGTAGCGCTGTTCTGTCACACAGCCAGACGATCACTGGCAAGAAAGTTGGCACACACCGCGCTTGAAGAGACTGTGTGGACTGATTAATTTGGAAGACTCTTCCAGGAAGAGGTTCACACGCTTGGCAAGCAGCAAGCACCTTGTACATATATATGCCATAAACCAGTACTGTCACAGCAACAAAGTGTAAGCGGTCAGGTTGCAGCGTCTGACAGCAGGCCACAGGAGACGTCCCGGCACAGTCATGCAGCATGGCGGGCAACCAATTATGCCACTTTGCCGTGCTCCTGCGTTGGCGGCCCAGCACTGAGGCGCCCGCTTTGTGGCCGGCTTTTTATCCGGTCCAAACAGCGGACTTGCACAAAATCTGTGTGCCGTGAGGGATACCTTAGCTGCGCGCCTCGCTCCAAACTGAGGAGCAGAAAAGCTTACTCGAGCAGTGATGTTAACGAGTCTGTGAGCATTGTCTGGCACTGTATATTTATGGGGAGCAGCCCCTGTGCATATTTCTTGGGCGTTGAAGGTCCACTGCAAAAGCAGCAGGCTCGTTAACGCACTGCACCTGCAACACTTTCGCCGTGCTGAGGTGGGCTGCTGCAATTATTGTGCGAGAAATATGTCCAACCAAGTTCTGTCCATGCGCAAGACAATTGACTTGCGTCTGTCGAGCTCGAAAGCTTTCGAAACAGCCTTAACCTACCCAGGCCCCCTCCTATCGCTGGAGGGCGCAAGCCGAGATCTTGCGCCATTCAATCACCTCTCGCACCTCCCTTCGCTATACACACCTCGCTAAAATGGCAGCTGCTCTGATCGCCAGCCCCCTTGCGGCCTTCAAGGTGGGTGGGGCCGGGTGCCAGAGCATGCCTGCTTGTTACTGTTTCTTCGCGACTTTTGGCCGCATCGTGACACGCCGGCTGCCCGCTCGCAGGTCTCCACCGCCGGCAAGGGCAACAAGCAGGTCACGCGCGCCGCGATCGAGTTCTACGGTGATTCTCCCCAACAGCGGCCCGCAAAACCACCCCACCCGCTCGGCACTGGAGTGCGGGAGGCTTGTGCTTTCGCCCGGACCGGCAGGGGCCATGTGGGTATCTGCTGGAGGCGCCACGGTGGGGCCGGGCTGCTGCTTTTTGGCTGCTCGGCCAAGTCCACCCGCCGGCAAGCGAAACCGCTGCCGCAGACTGAGCCCACGCTCTGGTTCGGCTGCAAGCGGGCTTCCCAGCTGCTGCCACGAGCGCCGGAGCGGCTAGGCTTGAGTGACCACCGACACAAGCAGAACGTTATCTTCTAGATTTCTGGGTGCCATCGAGCTTGCAAGTCAGTCACAGGCTGGCCAAGCTTTTGGACGTGTGCCTGGCGCGTGTCTGCATGGCGCAATGACGCGCGTGTGCCGCCCCCGCGCGCGCAGGCCCCGACCGCGCCAAGTTCCTGGGCCCCTTCTCGGAGGACTACACGCCGTCGTACCTGACCGGCGAGTACCCGGGCGACTATGGCTGGGACACCGCCGGCCTGTCGGCCGACCCCGAGACCTTCGCGCGGTGTGCTCGCGAGCCGGTGCCCGCCAGTGTGCGGCTGTGCGTCTGGCACTGCGCCGCGCTGTGCTGCCAGCGCTGCAGATCTGGGCTCTCCAGTGTGGTGGCCGGTCAGTGCGGTGGCTGGTCGGGCATTGGCGACATGTGAGCGCGATGGTGCTTGGCGAAAGGCTGCTCTGGCACACCCAGGCGCAGCTCAAGCGCGCGCGCGGCCCCGCGCGCAGCTACCGCACGATCGAGGTCATCCACGCGCGCTGGGCGATGCTGGGCGCGCTGGGCTGCATCACGCCCGAGCTGCTGGCCGGCAACGGCGTGAGCTTCCAGGAGCCGGTCTGGTGGAAGGCGGGCGCGCAGATCTTCCAGCCCGGCGGCCTGGACTACCTGGGCAACCCCTCGCTGGTGCACGCGCAGAGCATCATCGCCACCCTGGCCGTCCAGGCGCGCCCCTGGGCCTCCCGTTGCGTGGTGCTTGCTCGGCGTGCACCGATGGCTGACACCTGGAGAGCCAGCCCCAGTGTCAGGAAAACGAGTGGGTGTCAAAAGGAGACCATACATGCCTTCAGTTTCGCGCGTTTTATTACGAAATGGACTACGACGTGAGCACTTGCATGCTGAAGTGCTGATTGTGCTGCAGGTTGTGCTGATGGGCGCTGCCGAGTCCTACCGCAACGCCGGCGAGGCGCCGGGCGTTGAGGGCCTGGACCCCCTGTACCCGGTATGTCCTGGAGCGACGACCCTCCTGTTTGCTGCCGCTGTGATCGCTTGCGCAATGTTTGACTGGCCTGGGAACTGCTCCCTGAAGACAGATCAACCTGGCGTATAAGTAAAAATGTTACTGCTGGCAGCAGTGTGTATTATATATCTGCATGGCGCCAACACCTGTCACCTGTTTATTTTTAAAGTTGAAGGGGTATGGTCTTCATGTACTGCAGCCTTGGTGCAGCACTGCACTCTATCACTCGACACTAAATATAAGTGTACGTGGCTGAAGTGCTATGCCGTGGGCTGCTGCAGCAGCTCAGCCTTGGCGGCGCTTCTGACGAGCGTTGCCGCGGGTGCGGCAGGGTGGCCCCTTCGACCCCCTGGGCCTGGCTGACGACCCGGACACCTTCGCCGAGCTGAAGATTAAGGAGATCAAGAACGGCCGCCTGGCCATGTTCTCCATGTTCGGCTTCTTCGTGCAGGCCATTGTCACCGGCAAGGGCCCGCTCGAGAACCTGGGTACGCGGCCCGCTGACCCCCCTTTGTCAAAGTCACTGCAAGCTGCTGCTGTGTGTACCGTGCGGTGGCCAGCAAGTTAGTGCAGCCTGCATGTTGCTTGCAACAATGCAATATGAACACTACTGTTGATTCTCAAGGGTTGTTTTAATCTTTCTGTTTGATTGCGCAGCCGACCACCTGTCGGACCCGGGCGTGAACAACGGCTTCGCCGCCGCCACCAAGTGCGCTCCCTCCAGCCACACGCAATTCCAGCCCACTCGCTGTCAATGTTGTTTCCTGTGCGCATTCTGCAGCATGCGCAGTTACGCTTATGGCAATGCCCACGCTCGGAGGCTTCTGAGAGGTCCAGCGGGCGCGTTGTAATACACAGGGTCAAGTTTGTTTTGGTCTGCGCGAGGGCTGAAGCTGACGGGCTGCGTGTGGCCGCGCTTGCAGGTTCGCTCCGTGAGCAGGTTCAGCAGTGTGCGCGCTCGGCGCTGCCCGCCCACATCGGGTGGGACAGCGGGGGCAGCGTGTGCTCCTGCCTTGACATTCTTAGGCATGCACGTGCGATGACGGGGCGGCTGCGGCGGGCAGCGCCCTCCCGCTGGCGGAGGGCAGCGGGGGGTCTCTTTCCTCACTGCGCATCGCCGGTACTATGCTGGGTCACCTTTGTCGGGTGTAAATAAGACGCGCATTTCACACGCCTGCTCCTTGGTAGATAGACGAGAGAAACATGATGAGATTACATGCTCCAACATGATATGAACAAAAACGTGGATAAGCTGAGTAGGGTCACCGCGCACAGCGTGCGCACCCTATGATCACAGGTCTGCATGCGTACCCTATGATCACAGGTCTGCATGCGCAGCCTATGATCACAGGTCTGCACACAACCACAGAGAAACCCGTACATAGGTGCTGCTGCTTGGCGGTCATGCGGCCGATGTGGTCTTGGCCACGCGTGCTGCTTCAAGCACTGCGGCAAAGTCCTCCTCGCCGTGGCCATCTGCCATCGCCTGCAGAGAAGGCGGGCAGGGCGTGTTATGCTTCTTGCGCAGTGCTCAAAAGTGCAGATGCCTGCAGCAACATGCCTGGTGGCAGAACCCATCGGCAATGGCTTCCTCGCCGGGATCCCGTCTGCCAGCGCCGGCTGTGCAGGTGGTCAGGGCATGGTGCACAGAAATAGTGAGACTTTCACTGCAATCTCTGTCGCGAACCTCGTCGTACTGGCTCTCCCTCTTGCAACTTGAAAACAACGCTTTGCACGACGGCAGTCAGTGCACCTCCAAGCGCAAAGTGTTGCCACTCATCAGCACCAGGCATCATTGCAGCGAGTGCGAGTCCCTCCGCACGAGAGCCGCTGCCGCCTGCACGCATGTGCACCGTGGCGCTGGCTCGCCCCCAGACAGCACGCGCGCGGCCCGGCCGGGCGCACAGCGCCCGCGCGCTCCAGGCCACAGCGCGCGCGCGCGCCTGCTCATACAGCTGCCGCGCGGCGGCGGCGACGGGCAGGGGCTGCCCCGCGGCCGCGCCCAGCTCCAGCGCGAGCCGCAGGTCCTTCAGCTGGTGCTTGAGCGGGAACGCGGGCGGGTAGGCGCCGGCCACCATGCCGGGCCCCTGCGCGCCCCGCATCACGGCGGCGTGCAGCAAGGCGCTGCGGCGCGGCGGGGCTGCAGGCACTGGGTCGGCGCTCGTGCGGGAGGCTGCAGGCTATGATCGAGCCGGGCTTCAGCACCCGCATGGCAGGACCAGCCGCTTGCATGCACAGCCGGCCCAGGCCCGCGTACGCTGAGGAATGCTTGGACACGGGGCCGAGCACCCCCGGCCTCACTGGCACACAGCACACGGCACACAGGCGCACCTTCAGTTTGAACATGGGGTTGGCCATCGCGCCCAGGCTCAGGACCTCCAGCAGCTCATCCTGGGACAGCCCGGCATGCTCTGCCAGCGCCAGCGCCTCTGCCAGCGACGCCATCATTGTGCCCAC
>JAABUO010007056.1_pt1 | contig 12858 bp, 16 predicted proteins | sample 5559291 | NCBI WGS metagenome assembly JAABUO01 (sample SAMN10711878, study PRJNA513372) | rock metagenome | isolation source: Antarctica rocks | place: Antarctica: Victoria Land, Finger Mt sud
CGCCTGGCCGGCGGCGGCGGCGCCGCGCCGCCTGGCTGCTCGGCCGCGCGCTCAGGGCCGCCGGGGGTCGCGGGCAGCTGCAGCATGTTGGTGTCGGGCGCTGCCGCGCTGCGCCTGCACAGCAATATCATAGCTAAGCACGCGCAGAGGTGCTGACATGGAGTGCACAGCACCCGTCCCTGAACTTGCAGCTTGCCAAGGCTAGTAGTTGAGCATCTGAAAATGTTTAAGCTATGCATCATTATAGCACTTTCGCCGGCCTGCCCACCTGTCGGCGTCAAGCCCGGGCCCTGCATTTGCTTCGCCGTCAGGCACATGGTAGGTGTGCGTGGCATTGCCCTGCTTCTGCCGAAGCGACGACCTGTCTTTCTGCTTCCTCTGGCGCTTGCTGCGCATAGCTTTCCTGGTGCTGTTCTATGTCTCGGCCATCACGGCTCAGCTCGCTGGAGTGCAGGGGAGGTATGGCACAGGGGTGCCAAAGAGTTGCGCTGAGAAATAGCGCCTCTCCCAGAACTTGAGTGACAGCCGGTGCTTCAAATGTCGAGAACACATCGATTTCCTACCCCCTGCTTACCTTGCCGCCAGCATAGTATGTGAGGCGGCAAGCATGAGTGGCATGCCGTGTGACGCTTGCCTGACATCACAAGCATCCGCGAAAGAAGGCCTGCCAGTGTTGGCAGGCAGTGCACCAGGCCTGCGCCTCAGCCAAGCGTGGACAAGCCCTGTTCGTGGGCGCCTTCCTCACTAGCGAGCGAATTGCATACGTGATTCTCCTTGTATCTATGGCAGTGCCTTGAGGTGTGTCTCTTCCCGGTGTGTCACCACGTCCGCCGGTCAATCACTCTGCATGGCTGCAGTAGTGGGTCACTGATGCACATGCCAGCCTGAGAATGAAATGAGATAAGACATGCTCGCAGGCCAGCATGGGGGCATCTGCACAAAGTGCCTGCACACCTGCACTTCTCTACATACGCCGCATGACCGCACAATAGGCAGGAGGTGAAGAGTGCGCGCGTGTGCATGCATGTAGTGCTGCATCCTGATCTGCAGCATCATATACACGCGCCCGCACACACACAAGCCCGCACAAACACACACACACACGCGCGCACGCGCGCTCACACCAGCACACACATGGTTGTACGGGCCAAGCACAAGAAAGCAGCGCTCCAATGCAGCGCAGCACATGCAGGGCACCGCTCAGCAGCTGGCAGACAGGAGGCGCGCATGAGGCTGGGGAGGCAGGGTACACCGCTGCGCCGCTCCACGATGCCCGCATCGAGGCGAGGCAAAGCACAGCCGGATCAGGCTCCGGGCTCCGGGCCGCGCGGCACCACGCGCATGTGCAGGCCGCCCTTGGGCGAGAGCGTGATCGTGTTCCCCAGCTGCAGCGGCTCCTGCGGTGTCCAGTCCTTCGTCATCGCCCATGCATTACATCGCGCACTGACACACCTCGCACCCCAGCGCAGGCAACAGGCGCCCCTTCCAGCACCGGCAACCAGCGCCCATGCACAGGCTGCGAGCGCCCCGCCTGCAGCAGCAAGCAGCCGCAGACCATGACCTCTGCGTCAGGCCTGCCTGCGGGGAGGGGCTGCCACGCCCGGCGCGGCAGCGCGGCGCGCCTGGCCGGGCTCCAGCTCGAAGGTGAAGCGCTGGCACAGGCGCAGCAGCGCGATCTTGGCCTCCTCCAGCGCGAACCTGGGCCGCATCGCCGGGCCGCGTGAGGCTGGCAGTCCTCTGCTATGCATGGTGCTTGCATGCCGTGCCATAGCTCTGCCAAAAGCGCCAGGCGAGCTCCGCTGCGCAGCTCAAGTCGAGCCCGTGCAGCTGAGCAGCTCGAGTCGAGCCTTTGCAGCTGACTGAAAGCCAGAATGTGCGCAGCTCGAGTCGAGCGCGCTGGCTAAAGCCAGCGCGCTCCTGGCAGTGCACGCGCGCCCGACATCCCAAGTGTGCCCATGCACCAGTCTGCAGGTGTGGTGATGTGTATGTGCTGGCAGTGATGATACTTGCCCACATGCATGCATGACGCCGCCGCTGCGCAGGGTCCCGCCTGAGCCCGATGCACGCCCGCGCGCCGTCGCCGAAGGGCATGAAGCCGTGCTTGGGGGCGGCTGCCGCTTCGGGCGTGCCGGCCAGGAAGCGCTCCGGCTGGAACGCATCCGGCTCCTGCAGGCGACAGGAGGGCCTCAGCCGCAGCCCGCAGCAGTACCTTGCAGCATGCATCCTGATCCTTGCGGGCGAGCACCGGAAATGTGGCGTTCCTGTCTACCAATTCAAACGCTGATGCCGCAAGAAAGCAGCACCTCAACCGCATAACGCACCGGGCCTTGCCTGTACGCCCACGCCTGCAGCTTGTGAGCATCATCGTGCCGCAGCCATTTTGTGCACGGGCAAGCTCATGCCCCTGGCTTTGACACTCCGCATTGCCTTGAGCCAAGGCACTGCAACAGGGCGCTGGCCAGCAGGCATGCCTGCAGGCGGGCCGGATTGTGTGCATGCCGCGTGCGTCCACGGCCAGCCACCGCAGGCTCCGTGCGGCAGCACAGGCACACTGCGCATGGGCGGTCGCAGGCTCGGGCGGCGCGCGGCCGCGCCCCTGCATGCTGCGCGGCGCCGGGGCCGCGCCGGCCAGCAGGCGGAGCTGCGGTGCACGCTGCATGCGGCATGAGGACAGGGTGCAGGGTATAGCGCGGGGCCGCGCCGGCCAGTAGGCGGGGTTGCGGTGCATGCTGTACGCGGCGACGGCCAGCCACTGGCCGGGCTGCACGCGGAAGCCGCCCAGGTCCATGGGCCGCGTGGCCTGCCGGATGATGGTGGGCGCCGGCGGGTACAGCCGCAGCGCCTCCTTCAGCACCGCGTCCAGGTAGGGCAGGCTGCGCGCACGCGCGGAACCCAACCCTCAGCACAGACCCTGTAGGCTGCCAGGATGGTCCCTGAGCGCCGCGTCCAGGTAGCGCAGGCCGCTCGCGCGCGCGCACGACCCGGATGTGCGGCCCAGGCCGGGCCCGATACAAGAGCGTGCGCTGCGCAGCGGGGTTAACAGCGCTGCACATGCGGCTAGCCGAGGTCGGGCGGGCGCGCCTGTCAAGGTCGAGCAGAGTGGGCACGCGCGCGCGGCCAAAGCGGTCGACCTCCGCCAGCAGGGCGTCGCGCTTGGCGGGGTTGGCCGACAGCAGGTACATGGCGACCGCCAGCGCGCTCGCGGTCGTCTCGTAGCCCGCCAGGATCAGCACGTACGCCTGCGCGCTGCCCGGGCGCCGCTCAGCGCCGCGCCTGCCATGCGCAGCCCGGCGGCCTGCCGCGCAAGCCATGTGAGCTCGCAGTTTATCTGAAAGCCTGCCAGCAGGTGCAAGCGGAGACTCACCGGTTTCCGCTGTATGACAGAGCGCGGCTCCATTATGCGCCTGTACATAATACCTGAATGCGGGGTGTTCAATGACCCGCAAGCCCCCGCCAGTCGGCCACCAAACCGCCCCGGCAGCGGCCGCACCAACAGGCGCCGCGCCTGGTTGGCGATCTCCAGGTCGGTGAAGCCGTGCCCGGTCGTGCGGTCGCGCGCGCGCATGACCAGGTCCAGGAAGCTGCCCGGCGCGATGCCGCGGCGCGGCCCCGCAGCCTCAGTATCCCCGCGCGCCGGCGGCGCCGGCGCGCCGCGCCCGGCGCCGCCGTGTGCCTGCGGCGGCGCGGGCCCGGCTGCGCCGCCGTTCCCGAGCGGCTCCTGGCCGTCGGCGTCCTGCGGATGCACATGCTAGACGGCTTGATGGGATGCGCCGGCCGCAGGCTCTGACGCGCGGAGGGCGCCGGGTGGCATGCTATCACAGGGCCGCGAGGCAGCTAGTTTCTTCGCATCCGTGGCTTATAACACAGTGTAAGACACTGACCAGCAAGGCAGCCGCCACAGCACCGCTGCTGCGGCGGCGGCCGCGACGCGCTCGCCTTGCTTGGCGTGACGCATGGGGCGCACATGCGCCTAACCTGGGCCCCAACCCTAACCTGGGCCAGGAGCGCGCGGTGGGCGGCGATGAGGCGGAAGGCCACGTCCTTGATCGTTCGCCGCGCGGCCAGGATGCGGCGGAAGCCCGCGTCCAGCAGCGCAGCCGCCAGCGGGCGCACCAGCGGCGCGGTGAAGGGGAAGAGGAACAGGAGGGGGCTCCACAGGCTGAACAGCGGCCCTGCGCAGCCATTGCGTCTCAGCAGGACAGCGAGCTGGAAATTGCTTCCCCAGCTGCACATCGCCTGCGCGGACAGCCCGTCTCAGAGAGTACGGCAGGCTGGGACTCGCCTCTGCCAGACCTGCAAGCCGGCTGCTGCACAAGCAGCTGTCTGCGGACGTCTCTGCAACTTCCAATCCTTGACTGCCTATTGCATGATGCAGCGGCGCCCCAAATAAGTATGCGAGTCAGCATGACCATGCCGCGCCGCACCTCGGACGCCGAATATGGCGGTCACGGCGTCGCGCAGGCGGCCGGCCTCGCCGGGCGCGCCCGCCGCCGCCCCGGCGCCCTCTTGCGTGTGGAACTCGACCCTGCAGGGCGGTCCCAGCAGCTTCTCCTAAACCAGCGATGCAGCGGCAATGCCTGCACATCTATGGGCACCGCCATGCGCGCAGGTGATGTGCTGCATACACTGTCGGCACCAGCACCGGAAACGGTAGCAGCGCACCGCCGCGTAATGCAGCGGTGCATGCTCCAACCTAGCAGACCATCCCCGGCCAACAACTTGGAGACCATGCCATCAAGCCGGTGATCCCACAGCTGGCGCGGCGGGCGCGCCCGAACGCGGTCGTGCCGACGACCTGCATTGTCATGTCGCCGAGCAGGCGGTGGACGTCCACGGGCGCGCCGGCCGCGGCCGCGTCGGCGAGCTTGCGAGTCAGCAGCTCAGCCGCCTCGTTCATGAGCGCGGAGTACGCCTCCAGGCTGCGCGCCGCGCACTCGCCGCGCTCGAGCGGGCGGCGCCGGCGCGCGCCGCGATCCCCACCGCGGCCACTTTGCGGCAATGCAAAACGTGCGCGCTGCACTCACAGGACGCGTCTGGGCTTCGCCGGCGCGTCAGCATCATTGTAAAGCAGGCGGCAGCAGGGTCAGCACGCCATGCCGTATGGCGGCCATAACAGACGTCCAGCATGCCCATGCAGCTTTGAGGCCGTCCAGCATCCAGGAGTCTAGGGTTAGGGTAGGTAGGGCTGCTGTGCTGCCAGCCCCTGCCGGCCGCGCCTGCTGGAGAAGAACATGGGCTGCCAGGCGGCGCGCAGCGCCTTGTGCTTGTCGCCGCGCGCCGCCACAATGTTGCCGGCCTCGAATGCGGCCTCGCGGCCCCAGAGCAGCGACGGGAAAGCCGGCCGCACGGCGCTCTGCAGCAGCTCCTTGCGCGCGAGCTGCGGGTGGTCCTGCGCGGACCGATGTGCGGCGCATCGCCAGGCTGGGCCAGCTTCGCTGCGACAGAAGCACACCATGCGGCAAGGCAACTTCTGAACTCCTCCATTCTTCTTGCGGTGCCGAGGAAAGTCCATGCCAGCAGCTGCGTGCCCCGACACGGCAGTCAGGCAGCGATGGCCAGACACGTTGGTATACGGACTGGTCACGGCAGCGCAGCCGCCCCGTGACCCTGTCACAAGCTAGCCTTGCCCTCGGGGCCGCGCTGCACGTTGCTGCGCACCGTGACGATGAGTGGCTGCGCGCCAGTGTAGCTCACAAACACAGGCCCATACTCCTTGGACATGGCCTGGTGCGCGAACGCGGCGGTGCCATGCCGGCGGATGAAGGGTATGCTGCCCAGGAGCCAGGTCGGCGCGGGGCCTGCGATGGGAAGAGCGTCAGCGTGCAGCCCTGGGGCGCGCTCGAGCTGTGCGTGCCTCGCTGCTGGGTGCGCCGCCCGCACCGGGGAAGTGGCGCAGCTGCCAGCGCTGCAACAGCCGCAGGCCATACAGGTACACTGCCTGCGCACGCCAAAGGTGCGCTTACGTCATCGCGCAGGAAGCCGTCAAACGCCAAACAACGGCGCGCGCGCAGTGCCTGGTGCCCTCCTCTGCTGCCCAGCAGGCGCGCGACGCGGCACGGGTGGGCGCCGGCGGGCTGCGGGCAAGTTGGGAGCGGGCGCGCACGGCGGCGAAGGCCACGAGGAGGCGGAGCTGCCAGCAGCCCGCCGCGCTCTGGACGGCCTCGAGCAGCAGCATGGCGCCCAGCTGCTGCTGCCTGCCTCTGCAGCAGCTGAGCTTGCGAGCCTTCCTCCTCGGCTTCGTCTTGTAAGCTTGCCGCTGACTGGAGTGGAATGCAAGTGACGTCAGCCACTTGAAGCTGCTCGAGCGGTCTGTGCATGCGCGGCCGCCTGAGAGAGGCGCTGAAGTGAACAATGTTCCTTGGAGCATGTTACAAGCTCTTTTCATACTCTGGTCAGGGTCTTCCCAGCTAACATAGCTTCGCGTTTCAAGCACTCTTTTTTTTCAGGCAGAGACACGCGCATTGCCCCCTCCACAACTCACAGCGCGGCGCAAACATGCAGGCTCCTGGCCAGCGGCATGGAAAACATGGCATGCGGCTCCAGCAGCTCCCTGCCGGGAAGCGCCGGTGCAGACGGACCTGCGCGGTGTGTGTGCGGCTGTGACGACCAGCACAGTGGCTTGGCATGCCATCACTTGCTCTGCGCATGCAGGCGTGATGCGCTGCCCTGGGCCAAGCGTGGAAGCACGAGCCGAACAGGCTCGCGAGTCGGGTCACCAGCACAGCTAGCCGGCAGGGGCGCGGCCCGCAGCCCGCGTGCAGCCCCGGGACCAACGCCGCATGCGCACGCGCACTAGCGGGAGCGCGGCCTCCTTCGCGCCAACAAAGCGCCCGCACGGGCGCGTGCGCGGGCGTCGCAGGCAGCCCGGGCATCGCTAGGCGCGCCCAGCCACTGTCGCGCCCGAAAGGACGCGCTCCAGACAAGCGCGTCTGGGCCGCGCGCGCGTGCAGGCCGGTGCGCGGCAGCCCTAGGACGGGGAACTGCTACTCGACGCAGCTGCACGTGGTCTTCTCCCAGGAGCAGCCTCCGCCCGCGCGCGAGCGCCCCGGATGCACGACGCCGCAGGGCCGAGAAGGGCGGGCGAGCCCGAGCGGGCTCGCTGACCGGCCTGACAGTGCATGCTGGGGCACGGGCCTCGTCGGCGCACTCAACTATATGGCGCATTCAAATGTGAGCAGGCCGCTTCCAAGCGCGGCGCAGGCCTCAGCGCCCCCGCAGGGGCGGCAGGCGAGTGCGCCTGAAGGCGCCGGCCTCGGCTGCCGCCTGGGGCAGCGAGCGGGTGCAGAGCGCGAGCGGCGGCGCGCCGGCGCCGGCCGCGCGCCCTGCCGGGCTCACAGCGCGCCGGCGCCGGCGCAGCCCTACGCCTCGCAGAACAGGCAGCGGCCGCCGGGCTCGGCCGGCGCGCCGCAGGCACCGCATGCGCCCGCGCCGCCCGCGCGCAGCAGCCGCTGCAGCTCCCCCAGGTCGCCCTCACCTGGCTGCTCCTCCAGGCTCCCCCCGTCCGCGGGCGCGAGCCGCTGGTCGTGCGCGTCACGTGGCGCGCCCGGCTGCAGCGCGCCGGGCGCCGCTGGCGGGGCGGGGACGCCCGCCGGCCGCACTCCATGGCCCGGCGCACGGTCGCGGTCGGGGCGTGCGGCGCGCACGGCGGGCCGGCCGCCAGCGTCAGCACGCGCGGCGGCGTCGCAGGCGTCAGGCCAGGGCGAATCGGAGGGGAGGCCGCCCGGTGCCGCGCCCAGCGCCGCCAGCAGCGCCAGGGGCCCGCCGGCGGCGCTCTCGCCCGCCGCGCCGGCCTGCGCGAGGGCGGCCCGCAGGCGCCCCGCCGCCGCGGCCTGCACAGCCGCTTGCGACGCGTGCTCGGGGCCCGACGCGAACGCGTGCCCCGGCGCCGCCCCGGCCGGCGCGAGCGCGGCGCCTGCGCGCGCACCAGCGCGGCCTCGCACCGGGGCACCCGAGGCCTATGGCCCGGACCTGCCGGCAGCCGGCGCGCGCACCGCGGCAGGCGCGGTAGGTCGGCATCTCCGCCGCGGGCGGGCCGGGCGCCTCCCGGGACCCGGCAGCCGCGCCGCGCGCCGGCCAGCCCTGCGGCCCGGTGGCCTGGCCGGCGGGCGGCGCCGGGCGCTGGTCCAGGGACGACGCGGCCAGCGCCGCCGCCAGGCCCGGGGAGCCGCTGTCCGCCCGGCGCAGCGCGGCGAGCGCCTCGTCCAGGCCGTCCGGCTGCGGCGCCGCGCTGCCGGGCGGCAGCTGCAGCTGCCACCCGCCCGGCTCCGGCTGCCCGGCGGCCAGGGCGGCGCCGTCCAGGGGCACACCGCAGCTGGGGCTGGATGGTGGAGCAGCTGAGGCTGGTGCACACGACAGGGTCACTGCGTCAGAGGTCCAATGTGGGCATGACAGTCACAAGCATCCACCGTGCGCAGCACAGTGGAAGGTCACAACCTAGCCTCATTTGAAAAGCCCCCGTGGTGACAAGCATGAACTTGATCTCGAGCTGTCGGGGAAATTGAGAACTTTGGCAACAGAAACACATCAGAAGCGCGTGCGGCGCGCTGCATGACTCGCCTTTTATCCTAGGCCGCAGAATCGGCGGTATGTGGGGCTGATAAGAATGCGGTCATATCTGTATCTTCCACTGCGGCCAGGGTTCCTAACCGGTTGCAACTGCTCTCGTTTTCCCGCGCCGTTGGGCACCGGTGCTAGCATCTTCTAAAGTGACGGAAGAGGTCGCGTGATGCCTTTGTGTGCGTATGGAAGCGCTGTGTTGAGGCGAAGCAGGTCGGGCAGGCCTGAGAGCGTTGCCCTCGAGCGTTAGCTGGGACAGGGAGTCATGGGGGTGGCGTGCAGCAGCCCCGGGCCCGTCCTGGCCGACAGCGGGCCCTGCACCCGGGCGGCCGTGAGCAAGGCTGATGCGGCTCAGGCTGGGAAGGAGCGGGGTGCGAGGGCGTGCCAGGTGGGCACCCAGCAGCGGCAGCTCTCCTAGCTCCTGCACTCAGAGCCGACATGAGGCAGAGCTGCCCGACCAAGGCTGCCCAAGCCTGACCCGGCGATGTGTGCCTGCTTGCTGGGGCCGCGTTGGGACCTTCTCCTGCCTGACGACACTTGGTGAGTGTCGATAGGCCGCGGAGCGCTGAGCGGCGTGTCGTCATGCTCGCAAACCCCGAGCTGCACTTGCATAACGGACCCGCTTCGGGCGCAGAAGGAGGCCAGGGAGAGCGCGCCCGTGTTCGACATCAACGCGTCCTCGCCGACCACCAGCAACTTGTTGCTGCCGTGCGTAAGCGTGCCATACGGCCTGGACCCCGCAGCGTCCGTGAAGAGCCTGGACAGCGACGGGAAGCCGGGCGGCGTCCGCGCGGAGGACTCGCCCACACTGCGTGCGCCCTGAGGCGCATACGCGGCCACACGCAGGCTGTCAGACGCTCCCAGCGTGAGCTGGAGCAGCAGCGCTGCCTGCTGTCGCCCCTCGCATACTGCCAGGCCGCCCGCAGGGTGCTGCCGTGCCAGGGCGCGGCGGGCTTGAGCGCGGAGCGGGCGCCGGGGTGCGCAGGCAACCTGCTGCAGCTGGCGTGCACGGTGCTGAACGCGCAGAGCGCGACGGTGGCGGCGCCGTCGCGCGAGGCCGTGCACTGCGTTGGCGCGGATGGCCTCACGCTGCTGGGCGCGGGCCCGCGCGCGCGCCCGGGCGCGGCCGCGCGCCTGGGCGCCTGCCGCGCCGCCGCGGCGCCCAGCAGCGCGACCCTGGTGGACGGCCCGCTGAGCAGGTGGGCGGGCGCCCTGCCGTCGTGCGCGACGGGCGCACCCCGCGCCGCTGCTGGCCCGCGCAGCAGGGGCACTCCGGCGCGCGCCTGTCCCTCCTGCGGTGCGGCGGCGGGCGCGGCCGCGGCTCGTACGCGCGTCCGAGCCGCCTCATCAGATGACAGGCAGGGCTGATCCGACGATCATTTGCCAGGGCCGGAGAGCGTGCGAGGGCCCGGCCGTGTCCGCAGCCGCCCCGGCTGACGCGGCCGCGCGCGCAGGCCCGACGGTGACCTCGACGTGTTTGCGCCGGGCGCGCCGCGCGTCGCCTTCTACATCGGCGCGGAGCTCGCGAGCAAGGCCGGCGGCAACCTCGGCATGCTGTGCGCGCCCTGAGCGCCCTGCGCCCCCTTTTCTCGCAGTCACCCTTGAGCGGCAGCGGCGGCTTCGAGCCTGTCTCCATGTGCGCGTCGCCGCGGCCGCCCTCGCCGCCGCTGTCCTCCTCCTTCACAGCTGCCCTGGGGCGCACGGCGCCGGCCCCTTGACACGGCACGGGCCAGGACCCTGCATCGCGCAAGTCCGCAGCGCGTCCCAGCAGGGCCCTCCGCACACTGCGCTTGGCGGCCGTGCGCGGGACCGAGGGCGGCCGGGCGCGCGCGCAGGTGCGTCGCGGACGCGCGGCCGCTGCACGCGGAGGCCAACACGCAGGTCGTGGTGGCCAGCATGGGGCAGCTGGTGTCGCGCGAGCTGGAGCACGCGGCCGCGCTGCTGCACGCCGCCACGGTGTCGGCCGCCGCGGCGGCCGCCGTGGGCGCGCGCGTGCCCTGGCGCCCCGCGGGCGTCTTCTCGCCGCTGCCGGCCTCGCGCTCGCTGCCGGGCCTGGACGCAAACGGAGGCGCAGGCCGCGCGCGTGCGCGCGCGGCCGCGTCGGCGGCGCGGCGGCCCGCGCAGCGGCCCGGCGCCGGCGAGGCCAGCGGCCGGCCGGCGGCGTGCGAGACCGGGGCGCGGCTGCTGGTGGACACGCGCGGCGCCGGCTGGCCCGTGCTGCACGCCAACGAGCTGGCGCGGCGCGACCTGCGTGCGCGCCCGCCCCGCCTGCGCGCGGTCAGGGCAGGGTAGGGTCAGCCTCAGCCCTAGCACGCGGCGGCGCGACGCGCCCTGTGCTGCAGCCGGCGGCCTGACAGTGAAATCATTGCATGGAAGCTGTCAGCCGCACGAAGAGCTTGGACCGGCGCAGCAGCGCCCGGCTGCGTCCCTGCATGCCGCGCCCTGCATGCGGCTGCCCGCGCGGAGCAGCGCCCGACCCGCGCGGCGCGGCGGTGCTGACCCGGCGCGCTGCCCCCGTGCGCAGTGCAGGAGGAGGGCCACGCCATCGCGCGCTTCTGGGACGCCTTTGACCTGGGCGACGACTGCCAGGTGACCCTTGCAGCCCCGCCCACGGCCTGCATGGGCTGCTGCCAAGGTGCTGGGGCGCTGTTTCGCCAACGAGATGGTCAGACATGACCTGCGCTTCCCCGCTGCGGGCCTCTCATGGCCGACCTCCTGCAGCAGTGCGCGCGCCCGGTCACGCCCAGCACGTCCTGCCAGCCCTGCGCGGGCCGGCGGCAGAGCAGCAGTGCGCGCGCCCGGTCACGCCCAGCACGTCCTGCCAGCCCTGCGCGGGCCGGCGGCAGAGCGGCAGGCCGCGCACACCGTTCCGTGCCGCATGCGCTCAGGCTGTCCCCTGTCGCCGCGCAGGCGCCCTGGGAGCGCTTTGCGGCGCCGCTGGAGCGCGGGGAGGACTTTGTGGTGCGGCGCGCGCGCCTGCGCGCCGCGAACGGCGACCTGACCTGCGGAGACTGGGACTTGCATTTCAGGCGCGGCCCCAGCTCGGCGTCCCCATGAGCTGCGTCGCGACCCCGGAAGCCGCCGCCGCGTGCGCCGTCCTGAATTGCAGCACCAACAGATGCTGAAGCTGAGCTGGTGTGAGCGCAGGCGAAGGAGACCTCACAGCACCCACAGACCTATTGCAAGCCGTACATGACAGGCGCCACGTTCTGCGCGCAGGCTCATGCGGCCGGGCTCGCCGTACCTGGCGGAGGCCGCGGGCGGCGCGCGGCGCTGCGAGGCCGGCGTGTACGCGGTGCTGCTGCAGTGGGCGCCCGCGTGCAACTCGGCCACGGGCCAGCTGTCGGCGTGCTCGCAGCGCAGCAGCACGAGCAGCCGGCGCTCGCTGCAGCGCGTCGGGTCGCTCGAGCTGCCGGTGTTCCCGGGGTGCGCGCCCGCCCGCGCTCCTGCTCGCGCTGGGCGCAGCGGGTTCATGCGGTCTCCCGCAGGCCGGGGCTCGGCGAGCGCTGAACAGGCCGCGCTGGCTGGGGCGCAGGCTGGAGCTCGGGCCGCTGCTGGGGCAGGGCAGCTACGGGCGCGTGTACCGCGGCATCTACGACGGCAGGACCATTGCGGTCAAGGTGCGGCGCCGCGGCCCAGTAGCGCAACCGCGCCTCTGGCGGCGCTCCGGCTCGCGGCGCTGTGCGCCCTGTCGGCGCTAGGGTTTCTCACGGTGCTGATCAGGGGACTGACCCACCGCGCGCGCGCAGGTCGTGGAGAACACGGCCATGCTGCGCATGCAGGACGGGCAGCCGCTGGAGGCCGTGATCATGGCCGGCCTTGCGCACCCGTCCATCGTGCACACCATCGCGCACTCGGTGGTGCGCCCGCGCTCGCCCGCCCTCGCCCGCTGCCCGCTCCCGTCGGTCAGGGCCCCGACTCATGCCGCTGCGCGCGCGCGCGCGCCTCGCCGCCGCCGCTTGGCCGGAGCGTGCGCAGCCGGGGAGACAGGGCTGTGCATGGGCGGCGCGTCTGGCCGGTGCACCCTGCCATGTCAGCGCCGGATACGGTGCAGGTCAACTCCCCCGCGGGCAGCTTGCGGGTGGTCGGGATACATGCCTGGTGCCGGGCCTTGCACTTCACAGCAGCCTCACAACTCCTAGCCATAGGCCAGTCCTACCCCTCTCCTAAAGCCGCGCACTGCGTCCGGCCCGCGCAGGTGCCGGCGAAGGACATCGAGGCGTGGGACAGCGCGCACGAGGGCGCGGCGAGCGAGGCCGCGCGCAAGGCGCAGACGCGGCGCGCCGCGAGCGCCAAGCACGG
>JAABUO010007058.1_pt1 | contig 12855 bp, 12 predicted proteins | sample 5559291 | NCBI WGS metagenome assembly JAABUO01 (sample SAMN10711878, study PRJNA513372) | rock metagenome | isolation source: Antarctica rocks | place: Antarctica: Victoria Land, Finger Mt sud
CGCGCTCCATCATTCCCGTCAGCATGTCCGGCTCCGTGATACCGCTCACGCAGTGATTCGAACAAAGACCGATTCGGGATCCGTCAGAAACGCATGTCAGGGATTCCGTCCACACGCCCTAGGCCGTAGTGACGATTTCGGTGGTAGGGATTCCCCTTTAGCGCCTGGCGTGATTCAAGGTGCTTCGCGCTTGTCCGTCGGCATCGTTGGCCAACGGGTGTGCGCTGCCCCAGATGTGACAGCAGTGCAGTCACCCGCGACGGTCACGACGACACGCAGCCGCATCGGCAGCTCTATCGGTGCAAGACGTGCAGCGGGCGCTTTGACGATCTCGCCGGCACGGTGCTGGCCGGTCACCACCAGCCACTACGGGTGTGGGTGCTGTGCCTCTGCTTCATGGGCCTGAACCTCTCGAACCGACAGATCGCAGCAGAGCTGGGCTTGGGCACCTCTGACGTGCAGGCCATGACGGAGCAGCTGCGCGGTGGCCTGGTTGCCAAGGCTCCGGCAGTGACGCTGCAGGGTGAGGTGGAAATCGACGAGGTCTACGTCGTGGCCGGGCACGAGGGCCAGCCGAAGGAAGTCGCAAGAAGGGGCGGCCTGGGCGATGTCGCAGGCTGGCAGGAGCGCCGGACCGGGGCACGCTGGAGAAGGACAAGCCACCGACCCTTGGCCTGATCCAGCGCGGGGGTCAGGTGCTCCTCCACATGCTGGCCAACGTGGGACAGAAGACGATCAAGCCGATCATCACGGGTGCCATCGCCCCGGGCACCCTGATCCACACCGACGAGTATGGCATCTACGCCCGACTGGAACGCTGGGGCTACGGGCACAAGACGGTCTGCCATAGGCGCGGCGAATACGCCCGCGACGAGGATGGCGATGGGTTCTGCGAGGTCCACGTCAACACGATCGAGGGCTTCTGGTCACTGCTACGCTCATGGCTTCGCCCACATCGTGGCATCTCGCAGGAGAAGCTGCCGGACTGCCTCGGCTTCTTCCAGTTCGTGCACAACGCACGTCGCAGAGACAGAGCCCTCCTCGGCGCCCTCATCGCGGGGCTGGTTGAATGAGGTGCCCCTCACCACCACGGAACCCGACAAGAGCCTCTGGGATATCCTGAAGAACTTCTCGCTTGCCTCGGGCTTTCTGCTCATCGTGGTCGGACTGGACGGGCATGCGTGGCACAGCTTCGTCACCAATCCGTTGGCCTCGTCCCATCCCTACGCTACAGCCGCGCTGCCGCAGTAACGCCAGGAACCCGTCATGCAGAACCCGATCGAGATCCTCGCCAAGCTCGGTGGCAGCGACAACGACAAGGGTGGGAAGAAGCCGAGCATAGCCTACGCCCATCTCTGGACGGACGATGACGGCGTGAGCCACCAGGCGCAATGCGCGCTGATGAACTTCGAGCTGAAGGGCGTCGGCGGCGCCGATCCGCAATGGAACAACAAGCACGAAACCCACTCCTCGACGGTGGTGGTGACGGTGCAGCCGGTCGGCTGGGTCGGCGACTGGCACGAGAACCCGGCGCCGCAATGGATCATCGTGCTGTCCGGCCGCTGGTGGATCGAGAGCATGGACGGCACTCGGATCGAACAGGGGCCTGGCGAGTTCTCGTTCGGTGAGGACCAGGGCTGCACCAAAACCGACGGCAAGAAGGGCCACCGCTCCGGCACGATCGGTAACGAGCCGGCGGTGCTGATGACCGTTCAGCTGCACATCGAGCCGCAGCACACGCCGTGCCATGTCATCTGACGCGCAGGCCGGCGCGCAGCTGAGCGCCATCGTGGGGTTCCGCCTCGTGACAGCGGATTTGTCCCGGCTGCGGGGCTTCTACCAAGAGGTGCTGGGTTTCGCGCCGGACGGTCCCGAGCAGGCTATCGCGCCGGAAGAGATGCTCCTGCTGGGACTGCACGGGGCCGGACGGCGTCAGGCACTGCGCCTCGGCGGCCAGGTCGTGGCGCTCGAGCAGTTCGATATGGTAGGGCGACCCTATCCGGATCACGGCGATGCCGCCTCGCTCTGGTTCCAGCACCTGGCTCTGGTGGTGGCGGACATGGCGGAGGCGTATCGGCGTGTGGTGGAGACGGTTCCTATCTCGGAGGGAGGGCCGCAGCACCTCCCGAAATCCTCGGGCGGGATGCACGCATTCAAGTTCCGCGACCCGGACGGTCACCCGCTGGAACTGCTGCAGTTTCCGCCGCAGTCCCGCCCTGCCGCCTGGCAGGGCAAGTCCGCTGCCGCCGGCCAGATCGGCCTGGGGATCGACCACTCCGCCATCAGCGTGGCCGATACCGACGCAAGCACCGGCTTCTATCGCCCGCTTGGGCTCGAGCCGGGGAAGGGCAATTTGAACCAGGGTCCGGAGCAACAGCGTCTGGACCATCTTGAAGGCGTGGCGGTCGCGGTCGCGCCGATGCAGCCGCAGGCGGGGACCCCGCATCTGGAACTGCTCGGCTACGGCGTGCCGCGCGGCGCCGCTGGTCCCCCCCTGCAGGCCAATGACGTCGCCGCCACGCGCATCGTCTGGCAGGGGATACGCGCGGCGCTGCTACGTGACCCCGATGGCCACCTCCAGCAGATCATCCCGGGAGCCGCCCTATGACCGCCGTTGCCTCGCTGTTGACGGGCCGCCTGTTGCGGCGCGTCGGCCCGCCGAAACCCGTGTCCAAGTTCCAGGGCGTGCAGATCGACGATCCGCGCTTGGCCGAGGTGCTCTCGCCCGACGCCAAGCTGCTTTGCCTCTACGAGGGCACGCTGCACGGCGAAGGGCCGGTCTGGGAGCCGGCGCGCAACCGCCTGGTCTGGTCCGACGTGCCGAACCGCCGGCTGCTCGCCTGGCACCCGGACGGGCATGTGACGGTGGCGATCGACGGCACGTATTTCATGAACGGCAATGCCCTCGAGACGGGCGGCCGGTTGGTGCATTGCGAGCACGGGCGGCGCTGTATCAGCCGTTCCGATGGGGACGGGGAGCCCGAGCCGATCGTCACGCATTTCGAGGGCAAGCGGCTCAATTCGCCGAACGACGTGGCCGTGGCCAGCGACGGCGCCGTCTGGTTCACCGATCCGACCTTCGGCTTGCTGATGCCGAACCAGGGCAGCCTAGTCGAGCCCGAGCTGGATCATCGCAGCGTCTACCGCTTCGACCCACGGAACGGCGGCCTGCGCCGGATGGCGGATTTCGAGCAGCCAAACGGCTTGGCCTTCGCCCCTGACGGCCGCACCCTCTACGTATCCGACACGTCGCTCTCGCTGGACGAAATACCCGGCGATCAGACCGGCACGCAGCACAAGATCGAGGCCTTCGACGTCGCCGGAGACGGGACGCTCGGCAACCGCCGTTTCTTCTGCCACACCGATCACGGCTATCCCGACGGCTTCAAGGTGGACCCGCGCGGCTGGGTCTGGACCACGGCGGCCGACGGCATCCACGTCCACGCGCCGGACCGCACGCGGCTCGGCTACATCCCGACGCCGACGGTCTGCTCCAACTGCGCCTTCGGCGGCGACGGCATGCGCCGCCTGTTCATCGCCGCCACCAACCTGCTGCTGGCCATCGACCTGGCAGGCTGACCCGGCGACGATCCCGTTTGATGAAGTTCAGGCCACCACCTCGACGGCCACGCTATCCGGCTTGTCCAGCACGTCGACCGCGGCGGAAACGCCCTGCCGCATGAAGCGCAGCGCGACAGTGGCGTCCCCCACCTGCAGGTCATGAAAATCCAGGCGGTCCACCGCATCGAGCAGCAGCGGCCGGCGTATCGTCACGCGCTTGGCGAAACCGTCCACCTGCAGGCCGAGCAGCTCGCTGACCATGAACGGCACCGCAGCCGCCGACCATGCTTGCATCGGGTCCGCGCGCGGCGTGTGCGTCGGGCCATCGCCCGGCAGGCGCTGCGTGCCGGCAATGAACTCCGGCAGGCGGCTATTACGGAAGCCGCGCGCCGCATCCAGCGTCGCCGCTGTTATGCGGAGCGCGGCGGCGTCGTCGCCGTAGCGGCGGAGGCCGGACACGATCAGCGAGTTGTCGAACGCCCATACGCTGCCCTGCTGATAGGCCAACGGATCGAAGGCCGCGTGGTCCGCCGAGAGGGTGCGGACGCCCCAGCCCGAGAACATGTCGGGACGCATGATCCGTTCGGCAATTCGACGGGCGTGCTCCGGCGTGGCAATGCCGGTCCACAGCACCTGGGCAGCGTTGGAGGTCACGGAGGCCACTTGCCGGCCGTCCTGCTCCAAGGCGAGGCAGTAGCAGCCTTCCGCCTCCATCCAGAAATCCTTCAAGAAGCGAACTTGCAGGCGGGCGGCCTCCGCCTCCAACGTGTCGGCGCGGCCGGTCTCGCCCGCGCGGCGGAAGAGTGACGCCACAAGCATGCGCGCCTGATAGGCGTAGCCTTGCACCTCGACGAGGGCGAGCGGCGGCTTGGGGTAGCTGCCATTCGCGCGCAGCACGCCCGTGCCGGAATCTCGCCAGCTCTGGTTGACGGGCTGGTCGCCCTCAGCCAGTCCGTCATAGGTCACATACCCCGCCTCGTTCTCGCCGGCCTTGCGATCAAGCCAGGCCAGGGCGCGGTCGATATTGGAGCGCAGCGCCTCGAACACGCCGAGATCGCCGGTGGTCTCGACATGGCGCGCGATCGCGATGAGGAACAGCAGCGTTGAGTCCACGGCGGCATAGCTCGGCGTTTGTGACACCTCGTGCAGATGCGCCAGTTCGCCGACCCGCAGCTCGTGCAGGATCTTGCCGGGCTGCTCACGGGTCTTGTCGTCGTTCTTCGTGCCCTGCCAATGCGCGAGTGCCTTCGTGGTGTGTGCACCGAGCGCCGGGTTGAAGGTGAGGCACTGGATCGTCGGCAGAAGGCTGTCCCGGCCGAACAGCCCAACGAACCACGGTATCCCGGCGGTGGTGAATCGATGCTCACCCCGCCGGACCTCCAGCAACGCCAGATCGGACAGCGAGCGCGCCAGCACCTCCCCCAACGCTTGGCTCGACGTCTCAACGCGGGCGTATCCGTCCAGCAGTGCCTTTGAGGCCGCCTCCTTCGCGTCGCGCATGTCGGCCACGGTGCGGGGCGCGCGTGCCGAGACTGGCGGCGTGCTGCCGGCCGGGCGCTCGTCGACCCGGCAGGTGACGATCAGGTCCTGCGATGCCATCGGGTCGAGGTCGAACTCGAAATGGGCGATGCTCTGCTCGCTGGTCCGTGGTGCCACGATAGGGGGAACGGAGAAATCCACCAGAAGGGTCCGCAGCACACCGTCGGCGCCCTCATAGGCGAAGCACAGCGCCGTGCCATCCCATGCCGGCGCGTGCAGCGTACCGCGCTTGCCCTGCGGCGCCCCGCGCAGCACGAACATGCTTTCGAAGGTGGTGGCAAACTCCAGTGAGACCGGCAGCGTGATCCGGTCCGACGAGAAGTTCCGCACCGAGAGGGTGTCGATGAACACGGGGCCGTCATCGAGCACGAGGAACGTGCGTCGCAAGCTGAGCTTGTGATCCGCGATCGTCTGGCCATTCGTCGTCTTGAGGCGTCTGTTCGTCAGGTTTATCTGCGCCGCCATGCCCTCGCTGTCCGAGGCCATGAGCAGCAGCGGTTCCGTGCCGTGCAGGCGCAGGGCGTAAGCTGCCAGGTAGCAAGTGTCGCGGTAGAACAGGCCGAAGCCCGGGATCGGCTGCGGGATGTCGCCGCCTTGCTGGGTCAGCAAGGCGAGGTCGTTGGCCTTCAGCAGCAGCGGGTTACGGATGTCGATGGAGAGCGGGCGGTCTGCCATGATCTGCTATGCCCCGGCGGAGAGCGATCGGCTTTCGGCGATGAAGTGGAAGAGCCGGCCGGTGAACGGCTTCAAAACTTCGATGGTGGTCGCATGCGCCTTCGTCTTGATGCCGGAGGTTAGGCTGTCGTGGATGTCCGCCATGCTGGCGAAGTCCATCTCGAGCACCATGACGACCGGGATCGCGCCGAGGTCCGCCGTAGTGGTGCGGAGCACGCGCACGGCCTGCACGTGCGGGAAGGCTCGCCAGATCGGTTCCAGCCGCGCCGATACGTCGGCGAAGAAGGCATCCCCCGACCCAGCTTCCAGAGCACCCTCGAACACGGCGACACGAGTCAGCACGGCGTAGCTCCTGGATTGGTGGAAGCGGTGGACCCCGCGCGGGTCACGCCAGCCGCGTCTTGATGTGGTCGGCGACGCGGAGGGCATTGGCGATGATGGTCAGCGTCGGGTTTACGGCCCCGATGGACGGAAAGAAGCTGGCGTCGGCGATGTAGAGGTTGTCCAGCTCGTGCGTGCGGCAATCCAGGTTCAGCACCGATGTCTTCGGGTCTGTGCCGAAGCGGCAGGTTCCCGCCTGATGCGCGGTACCGTTGATCGGGATGTCCTTGCCCAGATATAGGCTCCGCTCCAGCAGATGCGGCCGCGCCCCGACCGATTCCATCAGGTCTTCCAGCTTGTGCTTCAGCCGCTTTGCTGCCTGCTCGTCGCCTTCGGTGATATCGAGCACGACCTTGCCCCCGTCGTAGTAGACGCGGTTCTCCCGCCGGGGCAGGTCTTCGCTCTGCAGCCAGAAATCCATGGAGTAGTGCGCCATCTTCTCGAAGGGCATCTCCGGAACCCAGCCGAGCCAGGCGGGTAGCGCCTCTCCCCTGATCTGCTCCGCGTGGGAGCTGGCGCACATCTGGATCAACCCCATCGGGAACGACCAATCCTTGTCGCCGAAATAGAAATCGCTCAGCGCCAGGGTCTTCTGGAACACGGTGTCGTTCGGCTCCTTCAGCAGCGCCATCAGGATGCTCATGTTGTGGCGCATATAGTTGCGCCCGACTTGTCCGGATGCGTTGGCCAGACCGTGCGGATGCTGGTCGTTGGCCGATCGTAGGAGCAGCAACGCCGAGCTGAGCGCGCCGCACGCGACGACCACGATGTCGGCGGAGTACTCCTCGGTCCCGCCGTCGCGTTGGACGCTGACGCCGGTGACCGTGTGGCCCGCCGGGTCCGTCAGCAGCTTTTCGGCATAGGCACTGGTCAACAGTGTAAAATTCGGGTGCGTCGCCAACGTGGGGTCCACGCAGATGACCTGCGCGTCGGCCTTGGCGTTCACCGCGCAGGGAAAGCCGTCGAAAGCGTCGCAGCGGATGCAAGGGCTGTAGGTGGTGGCACTGCCATCCGGGTTCTGGTCCAGCTTGATGCCGAGCGGCAGGTGGAACGGATGCAGGCCTTCCTTTACGAGGCTGTCGTTCAGAGCCTGGATACGGGGCTCATGCAGGATTGGCGGGTAGGCGTAGGGCTTGCTGGACCAGGGCTCGTTCGGGTCCTTGCCACGCTTGCCGTGGACATGGAACAGCGCCTCCGCTTCGCAGTAGTACGGCTCGAACACGTCGTAGCCGATCGGCCAGGCTGGCGAGACCCCGTCGACATGCTGCAACTCGCCGAAATCCTGCTCCCGCAGGCGGAAGAGCGCGGAGCCATAGACCTTTGAGTTGCCGCCCACGTAGTAGTGCAGGCCCGGGTGGAACGACTCGCCCTTCTTGCCGTACCATGTGTCGGGTGCTTGATACCTGCCGTCGACGAACACGGTCTTGGCATCCCAGTTCTCACGAGACCTGGGTAGGTAGCCGCCCCGCTCCAGCATGAGAATGCGCTTTCCGGTCGGGGCCAGCCGATGAGCGACCGAGCCTCCGCCAGGGCCGCTGCCGATGACGATCACGTCGTAATGGTCGGTTGAGGGCATGCTGATTGCTCTCTGGTTTGGGGTGGGAAGAAGTCAGCTACCGCCACGTTGCAGCGTCGGCCCGCACAGCCCGAGGGCGGTGTTGACGACCGCAAGATGGGTCAGTGCCTGGGGAAAGTTGCCGGCCAGGTGCTTGCCCGGCACGTTGAACTCCTCCGACAGCAGGCCAAGGTCGTTGGCCACCGCCAGCACGCGCTCGAACTGGGCGCGCGCTTCCTCCTTGCGGCCCTGCAGGTTCAGGCAGTCAGCCATCCAGCAAGAGCAGGCCAGGAACACACCCTCGTTCGGACCCTCGGCCTCAGCCTTCGTGCGGCGGATCAGCCCGCCCTCCGAGAGCTCGCGCCCGATCGTCGCGATCGTCGCAGCCATGCGGGGGTCGTCCGCCGGCAGAAAGCCGACCAATGGTAACAGGAGAAGGCTGGCATCAATCGCCTGCCCGCCATAGTGCTGGGTGAAGGTTCCCAGCCCTTCGTTCCAGCCCTCGCGGCAGACCTCGTCGTGGATCGTCTGCCGCAAGGCCGTGAGCCGGGCGAGCGTGGAGCCGTCGACCGTTCCGTTCTTCCCGTGATGGCGGATGAAACGGTCCAGCCCAACCCAGGCCATGGCCTTCGAGTAGGTGTATTGCCGCAGCTCGGAACGCGACTCCCACACCCCCGAGCCTTCGGTGTGCCAAACCTTCTCAAGATGCTCGACGATCTTGCACTCGGCGGTGATCTCCTGTTCGGAGCCGGGTACGCCGCCACGCCGGGCAAGGTCGAGACAGTCCAGCACCTCGCCGAACACATCGATCTGGTGCTGCGTGGAAGCGGCATTGCCAATCCTCACGGGAGAGGAATAGCGATAGCCCGGCAGTGTCTCGACCGACCATTCCGGGATGTGACGGGAGCCGTCCACGCGGTACATAATCCGCAGCCGTTCCGGCGATCCTGCGATGGCGCGCAGCAGCCAGTTACGCCAATTAGCTGCTTCCTCATGGAAGCCGGCGTTCAGCAGCGCGCACAGTGTGAAGCTCGCGTCGCGCAGCCAGCAGTAGCGATAATCCCACTTCATCTTGCCACCGGGAGCCTCGGGCAGCGAAGTGGTAGGCGCGGCGACCAAGCCTCCCGTCGGCGCGTGGATCATCGCCTTGAGCGTGATCAGCGAACGGCGCACCGCCTTTGGCCAATCCGTCTTGCCATCATCGAACCGGCCGATCCAGTCGCGCCAGAATTGCTGGGTGGCGACCAGCGCGGCGTCCACATCCAGCGGCGGAGGTGGAGGCTCGTGAGCCGGGCCGTAGCTGAGCACGAAGGTGCGGCGATCGCCCGCCGAGACGTCGAACTCCGCGGACGTGACATGGGCGTGCACCGCCAGCTTCACCGAAGCACGGAGCACCACCAAGTCCGGCCCGACTTTGGCAACCATGTCGTGTCCTTGGCACTCCGACCAGGGTGACAGGGCGCCATAGTCGAAGCGCAGCAGCAGCTGGCAGCACATTCGCACCGCGCCCCGCAACCCCGTCACGATCCGGATTACCGACGAGGCGCCTTTGCGCATCGGCATGAAGTCGGTCAGGCGGACAGCGCCGTCCGCCGTTTCCAGCTCCGTCTCCATGATCAGCGTGTCAGGCTGATAGTAGCGGTGCCGTTGCGTGACAGTGCCGGTAGGCGCGATGGACCAGTGTCCATTCTCGTTCGTGCCGAGCAGGGCTGCAAAGCAGGCGTCATCGTCGAACCGTGGCCAGCATAGCCAGTTAATCGAGCCGTCCCGGTCGAGCAGCGCGGCAGTCTCTCCGTCGCCTAAAAGGGCGTAGTCCTCGATCGGGCTACTCACGACCCGTCCCCTAGATCTTGAGTTTCTTGGCCAGCAGGTGGACGCCGGTTACTAGGCCTACCCCTGCAGCGGCCCAGAATGCCATCCGGTGCCGGTCGGTGAACATCTCCCAGCTTCCCAGTCTTGATTGACTGTCGAAGCGGCCGTGCGCGCCGTAGTTGCCGGGCACCGGCTTGAACAGGTTGGCGGGAGCGTCGGCAGGCAATGACTCATCGCTGAGTTGACCCTTATAGCCTGCGCTGGCGAGGTATTTGTCGATCCATGCCGGCGCGATACGATTCGCGAGGATCGCCGTCACTGTTGGAAATCCCACCCAGATCTCGCGGCGCCTGTGCGTGGCTGCGAAGAAGATGGCACGCGCTGGCACTTCGGGCTCGTAGATCGGGGCGACGGGCTTGGCCTTCTTGCCCATCTTGTTCATCGCCCAGTCGAATTGCGGCGTGTTCACAGCGGGCAGATCCACCGTGGTCAGGTGCACGTCCAACTTGTCATGAATGATCTCGGACCGCAGCGAGTCGGTGAAGCCACGGATCGCCGACTTCGCGCCACAGTAGATCGCTTGCAGCGGCACGGACCGGTAGGCCAGAGCAGACCCGACATTGACGATCGTGCCGTGGTTGCGCTGGCGCATGCGGGACAGCGCCGCCATCATCCCGTGCACTTGGCCGAGATAGGTCACCCGGGTGCCGCGCTCGATCTCCTGCGCGGTCAGCTTGGATACCGGCGCGAACACCGTGGCCATGGCGACGTTGACCCAGACGTCGATCGGGCCAAGTTCGGCCTCCACCTGGCTTGCAGCCGCCTCGACCGCGTCGGCATCCGCGACATCCGTCGGGATGGCGAGCGTGCGAACACCATACGCCGCCCGGAGATCGGCCGCCGCCCGCTCCAGCCGCGCCGGTTCTCTCGCCAGAAGTGCCACGTCATACCCCTGCTTGGCGAACTCTTCGACCGTAGCCCGGCCGACGCCGGCACTTGCGCCCGTTACAACCACGACCTTCGACATACTCAACTCCTTCGACAAGGGGTGACGAGGTGTACAGCTCGCACGCACATCATGCAGCTGACTGGCATCCATCTTGTGTTAAGAGGCCATCATTGGTTTGGTCGCATAGCAATCTGGTTACATTAATGTCATGACTATCGGTCATGACTGCGATGCTTCGTGCGCCGTTGCTGCGGAGTCAGCAGGTTTGGGTTGCCGCAGTTCTATCGCGGGGAAACCAACGATGTCGTAGGTCGCCGAGGCGATGCCGATACCGGCCTTGTCGAGTTCTGTGATGATGTACCGGCTCATGGCATCCTTGGCGCCGCGGATGCGGTGCGTACCGATGACGAAGCGAACGGTCAGTTCCAGCCAGTTGTCGGTGATGCGGTAATACACTTTCGGTTCGAGTTCGATCGGCTCAACACCAAACCGCTGTTGCAGGTCGTCTTTTTTCTCGGCGGCCATGCTGTCCGCTTCGGTCGCGTGCAGCCGGGCGGCCGCAATGAGGATGGCCTCGGCCCGTCCCCGGTCGGCGGTATAGGTGACCGGGATCGCCATTTCCTCCCAGATGAACGGGAAATCGCGGGTGTAGTTGAACACCGGCTCGGCGAAAATATTGGAGTTGCTGACCGTCACGATGCGGCCGGTGAACTGGCGGCTGTGCACCCACATGGCCGGCTCGGCGCCCTGCACGCTCGGCGGCTGGCCCATTTCCATAATTGTGGTCTGGATGAAGCCCAGGCGCATGACGTCGCCGCGGACGCCGCCCATCGAGATCCGGTCGCCGACGGTGAACGTGTTGCCACGAAGGATGACGAAATACCCGGCGATCGATGTCACCACCTGTTGCAGCGCAAAGGCGAGGCCCGCCGAGACCAATCCGAAGGCCGTCGCAAGCCGCGTCGGGTCGCTGAACCAGATCGACAGAATACCAAGGATCAGGATCACGGCCGTGATCAGGCTGATGCCCTGGCGAGTCCAGAATTTTGTTTGAACGGCGGCCGATTTCGACCTGCCGACGAGCAGCCCGGCCAGGGCTCGCAGGACGCAGCTTGCTGCCAGCAGGACAGCGATGAAGAGGACGGAGAGTAGGAGCTTGCGGCCGCTCTGGGCATTGACGCCCACCCAGTCGATTCCGAGAAAGTGCATCGTTACGTCCTAAGCGCAGGGTGCCGGCGGCAGACCGGCGTGCAAGTGATGGATCGTTGCCGCATCTTCAGCATGCAATGCCGGCCAAGGCACCGTGCTGGCGAACCGCCGCGAACCGCTTGTGCCGCCGCCGCAGGTCCTCGAGATCGCTGGGCGTGCTGACATCCCGTTCGGCATCGATTTGGACAAGGTCGGCATGCCGTTGCAGCACCCTTAGGCGGGCGGGGTCACGTTCGCACCCAGCGACCGAGATGAGCACCTCCAGCATGCGGATCAGCACGGCCGCGCTGCCGGCGGCGTTCTGGCGGATGAGATGGAACATTGCGTCGACGAGGCCGTCATAGTCGATGCCGGGCCGCACCAGGACAGGATGGCCGTCCCGCAGGGTGACACCCGTGGTGAGGTGGAGCGGCACGGCGTCGCACAGGGCGGCCCCCAGTCGGTCCAGCACGCTCATCGCGGTGTGCGGGTCGTTGATGCCCGGCGACAAGGCGCGCACCGCGACTTCCACGAGCTGCCGGATCGCGAACTCCAGGTCGCTAGAACTGGCGCGTTCGCCCCCCAGGGCAGTGGCATTGCGTATGACCTGGTCAGCGTTTTCGACCGGTGTCGTGACCGCAGCAATCGCGGCGCCTGGGAACACGTAGTCGCCAGGGCGGACGAGCAGCCGAATGGCCGTCCCGTGCTTGGCCGCCCAGTCCGCGAGGCTCTTCTCGTCGAGCTGCTGCAGGTAGCCGCGTCGGCCGTCAGTGACGGCCGTGGCTCCATGCCAAAAGGCGGCTGGCGGCGGTGCGGGCTGTTCCTCCGGCAGCATCAAGGTCCGGATGGCGGTGAGGACTTCGCCGCTGACCAGGTCGACCACGGTGTCGACATTGATCCGCCCCGCCATATGACCGACGAAGAACACCAGCGTGCCGACGCAGACAAAGGCGAGCAGGATGCTGATGCTGAGCGACAGGTTCGGGACGAACAGCCCCTCGCTCTGGGTCCGCACGCTGCGCAGCACCATCAGGGAGTAGGAGAACGTGCCCAGGAAGGTGCCGAGAGTAATACCAACCGCCAAAACGCCTGACTCTCGCGGGGCCTGGATTCCCATCACCGTTCTAATCTGATTCACTTTGCTCATGTCCGAGCCGGGAGAGCGTGTGATGGGCGTGGCAGTGTCTGTGACCCG
>JAABUO010007059.1_pt1 | contig 12855 bp, 16 predicted proteins | sample 5559291 | NCBI WGS metagenome assembly JAABUO01 (sample SAMN10711878, study PRJNA513372) | rock metagenome | isolation source: Antarctica rocks | place: Antarctica: Victoria Land, Finger Mt sud
GTCGGCCTTCATCAGCCTGGCTCCATCATGCGCACTGAAGATGAAAGTACGCATGAACAGCACAATCTGCAAGTCAAGAATGGCTGTGCTTTTGCATCAGCTGAAAGCTTTGTCTCATGCCGTGCTGCTGAGTGCCGCTCACAAAACCAAATGTTTTGAGTGAACAGATGATGACAGCACAGAGGCTGACTTCCATAATAAGCATGCAGGCAGGCAAAGTGACAAAGACGAATGGGGACAAATAGTTGAATCTACAGTGTCATGGGGACAATTGGCTGTCAATGAAAGACAGACTTTTGTAAAGCAATTTTCACAATATTCCTTGTACTCAAGCACACAACTTGAGCAGGCCTCAACTTCCTCATTTATGGCCAAATCCTGAACAAGCCAGCAGTCTGAGCAGACTGCTCAGCCTGATGGGTAGGACGGATTACAATGGCATGCAATGACAAGAAGCCCTACCAGTGCACAGGCTGCTCCTTCCAGCTCTTGTGTCAGTGCAGGTGCCAGCCCTTCATGACTCAACCTCAGCATCAGACCAACCATGCCCTTCACAATGCCTTTGTATGTCTGAATGACATTGGGCTGACCAGCCAGCTTGACAGACGGCTCAACCCTAGAGTTAAACGAGACTGAGGCAGCACTGGCTGCTGTGGATGTGGTGTCCATTGCCTACGGAATATGTAGCAAGCTTTGGAAGCTGCAGTCAGCAAGTAATTTGGACAACATATAAGAAAAATCTGCCTGTTCAGCATCAACATCAACAGGCAATTAGCGCTACTTGCGCCATGGCTGCAAGCAACCTGCCTGCTTGAAGGACAGATGATGGGGTGATCTTCCCATGCAGAAATGACATCACATACTATTTTGGAAGCTGTTGTCAGCTATGCAATTATGCATGTTTTGTCAGATGTAAACATGAAGGTGTTGAGACTAGCTTGTTGAGTGTGCTCACGTGATTGCGCTCTTGAAGTTGCGAAACTTCATGATCCTTGAAAACAACTGCTTTTTCCAGGGTAGTGTTGTGCCCTGCTAGCTCAGCATTGTCTGCTGTCATGTTTTGCAGCTGAGCTGTCAGGTTTTCGAGTTGTTGCTCCAATCCGATTTTTTCGGCCTATGACAAGCAAATGTATAGCTCACTGCAGAACGCCCTGGACTTGCAGCAATGCCCAGTGCTTCCACGCACAGCTCTGACCTTCTGTCTCTCCCTGTATCTTTTCTGCACTTTCCTGTTGCTGATTACCCAGGATTTTGCAGCGGGTACGACGTCTCTGGTGTCCGCATGTGGGAGAAAGCCTTTGTGACAGCGCAGCGACTGGGAAGAGGGGTGGCGTTCAGCAGCAGCTGAGTGATTTCTGCAGTCCTCGGAAGACTGAGTCCGCTCTGTCGGCGTTGGTTGCGAAAAGGCAGCAAGATCAACTGCAAAACTGCTCGGGGAGCCTGGAAACAGGGATGCATTTGAGGCGCTTGGGGCTAGTTTATCAAAGTTGGGTGCACATCGCTCGGTCCTATAAGCCTGCAGAACGTCGTTGACAGCTCCTAATCCCGTAACCTGCCTGAGATCCGGAAGAGACTCCATGTATGCACTTCTTGTCAATGCAGACTACATGCAGACTACGAGCATGCATCTGGGAAAATGTCTCACAGACAGGCAGACTCACAGCTGTAACCTTCCTCTTCCTCTCTCAAAAATTATGCCCAATTGCTCCGAAACCAGTGCAACCGCCCTCATGATCAACATTCACTTGGCAAGTTCGTTTCTGTGAGTTGCACCCTACCCAATCCATCATGTCGCTGTGCATGCCATCTCAGTGCTGTTCCAATCTTCGCGAAGCAGTACATGGTGGCTTGGTGCGACCAGCCTGCTTGCATTTCAATCCGCGTATTGTGACAGTTCATCAAATACGAAGGTAAATCAGCATTTACTTTGCAGCTCAGATCAGCAGTAGTCTGACTGTCTCATGCTCGATGCAGACGATGCTGGACTCAGGTGTCCGTCGTTCGGGCAGCAGAAGGTTTGGCAGTACCACAGCTGTACATGTTGTATTTACCTACAGAAGGCATTCACAAACACACTGCCCTCAATCAACTGCAGGGTCTCCAGGAGTTCTCACACAGGAGCAGAAAGATAACAACAGAAGTGAGCAGGTCTGTGTTTGTACAACTCCTCTTTGCGTGCCAGTTCTACTTGCCAGTGGTCCTCCTTGCACCTGAGCAAAAATCTTGAGTGCAAAGAGAAAGACTGGCAACAGATACTAAGATTGTGAAAGTCTTGTAAAGACTGTGTCTATGCTTCAGACTGCCAACCTCAAAGCAGCAGAGAGAGAGATGAAAGCTGTCAACGAAGCCATAAATCAGCAAACAAGCACGCCTCAGGGTGGATCAGAGTCAGCTGACTCTGCAACTGCACCGTTAAGGGCTCGTTTGAACAGGGCCATTGAAGTCATGCAAGAAGGACTCATTGAGCGAGATACAGAAGTAAGGTCTTCAACTATCATCCATGCACTACATTGTAGTCTGTCTGTTTACAATGTCTCAGAAGCACTTGGTTGCTGTCTTCCGATCTTTGACCGGCAGCACATTGGTACTTGATAATGGCTGCTGTCAGTCAGGCTGAACAGGACCTCTCAGTCAGGCTTGATGTTATGATGCAGTTGTGACACCATCATGACAAAATACAGCTTTGCTCATGTCAGAGTCAGTGACTGCTGTAGGTCCGGCTGTTGCTACTGGCAGCGCTGTCTCAGGAGCATGTCCTGTACATCGGACCTCCTGGCACAGCAAAGAGCGAACTTGGTCGCCGCCTGTCGCGCCTGTGTGCCGGAACCTTTTTTGAACGGCTTCTTACACGATTTTCTGTACCTGAGGTCAGTTTGCACGTTCCTTGCATTGCATGCTTGGCATACAGTCATGCTTGCAAAATCCGGCATGAGAATCATTGTGAGCATCAATCAATATGCCGAGTGGTGGGTCCTGATGCGCTTCAGCCCCTGTCCGTGCTCACAAGAACCATTATGTGCACTACTGTCGGTTGCTATATCACATATGCAGAAGCTTTTAGGCAATGCAGAGCCGGCGGGAGGCTCTGACCCACGATTTCCTGAAGTTTTGTGGCAAATCATGCAGGAGTTATTTGGGCCTCTGTCCATGCGTGCTTTGGAAGATGACAGATATGTGAGGCAGACCGAAGGCTATTTGCCCAAAGCCAATGTAGCTTTTGTGGATGAAATCTTCAAAGCCAACAGTGCTATTTTGAACACTCTTCTGACAGTCTTGAATGAGCGGCTATTTGATAACGGCACAGACAGAGAGCAAGTTCCTCTCCTATGCTTGGTGAGCCCCAGTTGAAAGGGTCATGCCATTGCTTGTTGTCCCTGCTCTCAGGCAAGATATGCCATCTGCTTTTGTGTGTTTGATACAACCACTGAAGTTGTGATGCACATACGGCAGTCGTATCCCGTCAGTGCCAGAGTGGTTTCACATGGGCGTTTGAATCTTGGCAGTCAGCCTCTGATCTGCATCCTGATGCAGCCAAGTATTGTAGCATTCTGCAGGTTGGTGCATCCAATGAGTTGCCAGAGAGCGAGGAGCTTGATGCTTTGTACGACAGATTCCTCATTCGGCGCCAAGTGTCACAAGTCAGTGATGCTGGCTTGCCAGCCATGCTTGCAGCTGCTGCAGACAATAATCTAGCGGTATGAGCACTAGCATTGCTTTGGCAACAATTGCAAGTGATGCCGCTGGCCCTCTCAGCATCAGTCATGTATGTACACAATCTGCTTGGGTTAACTCACTCAACTTAGGGTGATGCTTCCTGCTTGGTGTTATTCAAGTCGTCATATGACCCTGCAGCAACCTCTTTCACTGGTCTGCTGGTCACTGGCAACTGCACAATGCCAAGCAATGGTAGATAAACAGCCCAACAAACATCAGTTCTTGAATGCATGTTGCTATGCGTAGGGCACAGGACTGGCAAGTCATCGCAGCAATGGCAGCGAAGCTGCTGCTCAGGAGTCTATAGCTCTCACATTTCAGGAGTGTCAGGAGATCAGGTCAGTCAACCTTCAACCCTTCAATGTGTGAGCAAGAGTACTGACTGTGTACCAGTCATGCCTAGCATCAGCAGGTTCAGGGATTTTCATGTGCATAGCTTCACCCACAGCGCTTGTTTTTCCTATCAGCGGATTGTTCAGAGAAGTGCAGCCTGTAACATGCGGGCATGGCTGTTGGCATGTTGTCTGCACTGCCAAGTACCTATGGACCATAAGCTTAGAGAGACTGTTTGCGTGATGGCCTGACAGGCAGCAAGCTTTGCGGCATGTGAGCGTGCCTGTTGAGGTGCGACAGCTGTTGGCAGACCTGAGGACGCACCTCAGGGAGAAGATAGAGCCTCCTGTGTATGTCTCAGATCGGCGGCTGGTCAAAGCTGTGGGCCTAATGCAGGTCCGTCACAACAGTTCTGGAGCCTTGCACAGCTGTGTCATTGTTTCTGCCTGATCCCGTCATGCTGTGCATCTGCTGTTTTGGGGTGCACTGTCTTTGTTCACAGCTCAGTCATACCTGCAGTATGCTTGCTCATATTGTATCGCAGTCAGACCAAACAATGTGACCAAGTGATGAGACCAGGCTTTTGGTCAAAGTATCTCCCAGCCTAATTCTGTAGATTGTATAGCAATGTGACGCCACTATGTTGCACATTCAAATGTGACACGACCAGATGTGCAAGCAGTATTGCTGAAAAGGTGCTGTATCGCGCATATGCTGTTGCAACCAAAGCTCACTATGGGAGGCGCAGGAGTAGGTGAGATGCGGGTTGATGTTTTCAGGTGGCTGCCTACACCAGCGGCAAAGACAGCGTCAGCTTGCTGGATTGCATGCTACTGCAGCATATCCTGTGGCAACAACCTGACCAACAGTCACGCATCACAGACTTCCTTCTCTCCCAGATCTCTGAAGATGATGGTCTTCAGAGCGCAAGCTACATTCTTGGCAGTGAGTTACTGGCTATAGAACCTGTTGCAGCACAATGCTGCCTGCATGCAGCAATGGCAGTGTCATAGCCAGTAACAAGCTTACACCAGCATCATGACACCAATGCTGGTCGCATGCTGGTGCAGCCAACCTGTGGACATATCTATATATGCTACACTGCCTGCCATCATATTCTTCTCACTTCTGTTGTCATGTCTGCCAGCCAAGTTCATGTCAGGGAGGACATAGTCTATCCTCTTGGTGAATGCCTTCCTGTCAGCATAGCAGTGAATTTGGGTGGTATGGATGTTCCAGGTATATTCAGCAGAGCATGTGTTGTGCTGACTAAGAAAGGGGAGAACCTGGCCTCAGTGCTGGGGGAGGCTACAGCTCTGAAAGAGAGCTTGGTGGACAAGCTCATCAGCCTGAAGGCCAGCCAAGGTGTAGGACGTGGTGAGAGTCTTTTAGATGCCATCTTACCCTTGCATTGGCCCTACTTGCATGCAAAACACAGCTTCATCTGGTCTTGCATGATTCCCACAGCGCTTGTGTGCGTCTTGGCATGCATTCAACAGTTGGACAGCTGGACAACACTCACCTGCTGCTTTGGATTAACAATATGCATGTTGTTTTGGACAGATTTGTAACCTGGTCTGACTGCTGATACAGGAAGCAACATGTGGATTAGCAAACAGGAGACAGACAGTGTGGCCAGCAGCTTGAGGCCAAAATTGGAGAAGACTCGCAAAGCACACGAGGCCTTGCTTGATGAGGCCATCACGCTGCAGGTACAATCCCTTGCTCGGCATCAGCCATGATGAAGCACAGTATGCAGGTAGTTGCGTGAGGACATGCTCACGCTGCATGCTTCAAGTGCAATTTCACAGTCCGCCATTTGTAGTCTGCGCATCAATGACTATGTATGCTCTATCAGGTAGTGCTTGAGGCATCAGACTCGTCATCAGGCCTCAAAAACATTTCAGAGATGTTGCCTGACAGATGGCAGAATGATTTTTGGCGTCAGCAACTCCCCCAGAATTATCACCAAATGCGAGAACGCAATGCATCCTCACTGAGACATCTCCATGCAAATGCTCCGCAGGTGACTCAAGATTCAAGACCTGCCTTGTTATGAGAGATTAGTTGTGCTTGTATTGGCTGCCTAGGATTACTGCATGCTCCACGACGACAGCATGTGTACTGACATCGCTCTCCAAGCATCCAACTGCTGTTCCCCTGATAGATGGCATTGGTGTAATGTGCCCAGTCAATATGTGGATGCACAATGCAGGCAGTGCTAGAGAACGCTGACAGCCTGGGGCCATTGGACATTGTAGATGTGCTGCCCAAGCGATGGGCTGATTACCTGCGTGGAATGGACAAGCCTCCTAGATAGCCCTACTGCGAAGACCATGCAACTATTTGTGAAAGTACTAAATAAATCCTTAAGGACTGAGTAGATCCTGATTGACAGCCTGACAGCTTCATGCAAAGCTCATTACTGCTTTGTGTGGTGCCGTTTAGGTGGCACTGGGAAGCCACATCGACCCTGTCATCTTGTCTACAGAGATGCCAAAACTTTGGTCTGACATGATACGCAATGCCCCCATGGATCAGGTGCGACCACTTGGTGTGCAGCAGTCCAGCTCGTTCAGATCACAAGCTAACTCTTTTGCAAGTCGGCCCAACCTGGTTTCAGATCCCGCTCGGCAACTTGCTGAAGTTGACTCTCAGTTAGAAAGGTTGCGCAGAGGCAGGAGTGCATAAGGCAGATGTATTGCATTGTTAGTATCGCTCATTCTTGACATGATAGACTTTGGGTGTTACTAGTACTTGTGGAGCAGTCAAACACGTGCTGCCTGCAAGCTGACCATTGCGCTTTGGTCGGAATCCTTGACTTGTATATGCATAGTGCATGGCTATCAAGATAACGCTGCAGATACAGATCGAGAATTCAGCAACACTTGTCAAAGTTCTTATCTAAATTAGCTGTGCCAAGCTGCACTCAGTCTGTCCAGCTGCACTTATGCATGAGTGCTGCTGTGTGCTGTCATCCTCGCCTTTCCTGTGTAGACAGCTTCACCATGGCTGTTATCAAGCTGCATGCATGTGTCAAGCATATATGAACAGTCTGTATTTTGTCGACCAGGTCCACATGTGGATCGTTGCTACAGCCTACAGCTGCTTCGCTAGGTCCAACGTAGTGGGTCCCTGCACCGTTCATGAGTCATGTTTGTGTGTCGACCAACTAGTCAACTTCGAGCCTGAATTCTCAATCTGTATTGCAACCGCTTGCATTTGTGCCCTGCATTAATCAGCTCCACAGTCATCGAAGATCGCATCTTCAGCTGAATGTCGGTCAAGCAAGACCAGGCTACTCTGCTGCAGAAGTGTGCTGCAGTGTTTGCTTTCACTCTGTACCTGTGGTCGCCAATATGCTGGGCGGCAACCGTATACACTGCGTTCAGAAGCTGGTGGTATGCAGTACCTATCATGACGTGAGGACGCTGAAATCGAGGTCGACATTTCCAAACACTACTGCATGCATGCATGCCGTGGCACCTGATCAATGCTGCGAACAAACTCGCGCAGGTATCTCGTGTATATTAACGGACCTGGACTCGGAACAATAACTTCGTTCACCTTTCCGACAGGCTTGAAGAGAGCTAGCATATGGAAAGTGGTAAGCGTAAGCCTGCTGCACAAATCACCCTGTTGTGCTCAGAAGCTGCAAAATCAAGTACCCTGTATTTTGCAATGCTTGTGACCAAGTGCCTGCTGGCAGGTGGCGTCTTATTTCCCTGTCAAGCTTCACAAAACAGCAGAGTTGAGCAGCAATGAAAGGCATGTTCCTGCCGCAAGTTGCTGTTGCTATGTGTCCTTGCTGGCACATGTTGTGATAAAGCAAGGTGCTGACCATCAACAAGATCTTTGTGTGCTCATATGCGAGATCTGACTGCAGATATGTCTTTGCCATGCATCCTCATGGTGTTCTGTCACTACATGCTTGGTGCAGCTTTTGCACGGAAGCCTGCGGATTCACCCAGCAATTTCCCGGCATTGATCTACATGTAGGTAGGCAGATCTCAATGTGCTGTTCGCTGCAATCTTCAGTGCATGAGCAGTATCATGTGGCAAGCCTTGTCCAATATTTTGCTGTTGTTGACGCTTGTGTCCTTTGACTCCATTGAACATCATGCTGATCATGTATGTTTATGGTACAAGCAGGGTTGCCTGATAGTGGTTTTCAAATGCAGTCATGAGTTTTTCCATGATGACATGTTGCAGGTACTTTGAAATGGAATTTCAAGTGCCCTCTTGTCAGGGAGCTCATGCTGGCCTTAGGACTCATAGATGTTAGCAAGAGCACACTCTTGAAGGTATGTCAGGATGTACACTGAAAAAGTCTGGCATGCACGCTGTAGCCTACAAAGGGCCATCAGTTCTGCTTTGCAACAGTATCACAGGACTGACATAGTTGTTGGCCATCATACACACAATACTGTAGTTATTATAACTGTATGGCTTGTCAATGTAGATGCAGGGGAAATGTGGGCTGCTGCATGTACACACTGCTAATGGTATGGTGCGCAGGTGTTGAAGAAGCCTGGGAGGGCTGTAGCCCTAGCTGTGGGAGGGGCAGAGGAATCCTTGCTGTCTCGCCCCCACACACTGGACCTGGTTCTTAAGAAGAGACAAGGGTTCATAAGGATAGCTCTGCAAACAGGTACAGCTGCTGCAGCTCATCATGCCCTGATTCTGAAGTGGCTGACAAGCTGGGCAGATAGAGCGCATGTGTGCACTATCCTATGCGCTCTCCTATACTCCAAGCTAATGTTGCACTTGGCAATGTGGGTTTCAGCAATTGCACTTCCCGCTTACAATGATGCACAAGGGCAAAGCGTCTTATGCTGATTCCCCTGGTATGTTGTTGTATAGCCAAGCCATCCAATGATCAATGCATTTGCTTCAGGGTAGCAATCAGGTGACTTGGCCTGTTGCATTTGCAGGTGCTGCTGTAGTGCCTGTTTTAGTCTTTGGCGAGAATGATGTGTGGCATGCACACCGAGTCAAGGAAGGGAAGCTTCACAGCATACAAGAAGCTGTAAAAAGGTGCGCTGTTGACACTGTCAACTGGAACTTGCATGCTTACTGAGCATCTCTTTCAGTTTCATTACATTGACAAACTGCACTTTTTGCACGGAGACGTTGTATGTCTCTCCTTGACCAAATCTGTTGCCACGTCTTTGCAGCTGCATTGCTGGTCTCCACAATCACTCTGCGCTGCGAGCCTATATTCAAAGCTGCAGAAACTGTGATATAGCTGGCGATGTGACGTGATGTTTGGGAATACATGCAGGGCTACTGGTTTTACAGTACCACTTGCTCATGGCAGAGGCTTCTTCTATGGCCCTGTAGGGCTGTTGCCCTTCAGGGAATCAATCAATGTTGTTGTTGGAGGACCCTTGCAAGTGGAGCAATACAATGGTACATCGTCTGTAAACTTGCTGGCATGCTGCAATTATACATACTGAGTTGCAGTCTGCTGGCATCAAAGCACTCGCCAAGTGACAACATCCTTGTGCACAGGTGACATGAAGAGTGAAGAAGCTCTGCAGCTTGTAAGCAAGTACCATCAAGATTATATCCAGAAGCTTCAAGCATTGTATGATGCCCATAAGGATGTCTTCTTCCCCGACAGGGTGTCTGATATGAGATTGGTCAAATAGCCAGCAATACTATGCTTGAGCAGACCATTCAATTCAACTCTGTACATCTGGTGAACAGCTACACGAGTTCCGGGCAGCGGTCGTCATCATGAGCGGCCAGGAGCAGCAAATGTTCACACCTCTGTGGCCCAGTGTTGTCAACAAGATGTGCATTGTATACGTCACAGTGTGATTGTCACAATGACAGCAGTTTCAGTATAGCAGCAGGGCGGTGTATAAAGCAGGGCAGTGTATAAAAGCAGGGCGGTGTATAAAAGCTGGGCGGCTGATCTGGCTTCAACTCTTAGAAACCGGATAGTTTACTCAATGGCCCACTCTTGGCTTGTTATTGTTATGATTGCATGTTAGTGGCATCATGGGAAGCTTGAGTGTGTATTGAACATGTCTTTTGATGAGCGTGCTGTGGCAGAATGCAGCAACCTTTGCTGCACGCGGTAGCTCCAATGAGGGAACTTTGAGTTGTTGTCTGCATGTTGAGCCAAATGTTCAACAGTTGAATTCAGCATTGATTTGCAATTGTCACTCCTTGACGCACGCACGGCATCGATTCGATCAAATAGAACATTAACTGGTCATGTTTCACAGTACCCTGTCATGCTTATACGCAATATCGTTGAGAGCTTGTTCGTTTGACATGCGGCGCAATCCGGTTCAAGATTGATCGTCAACCGTCTCAGCATATGTACACATTTTGATGAGCTGGAATTTGTTGACACTCTGAGTTTAGATTGGGCATATATGAGTGCATCAACGTCAAAGTGGCGATTTCGATCTTTACATTTCGGCTGCTGCAGCACCCAATTTTGTTGCCTTGGGGTGCAATAGTCTGTGTCCAGCATGCTCATGTTGCATTGCTAAGTAACTCTTTGACGAAACTGCTTGTTTGAACATTTGCAAACATTTGCAACATCGGAAGCCAGATCAAACTTCAAGAAGAGCAGTTCACTGCAGCTGCTGCAGCTGTCATCTTACAGTACAATGATACATCCTAGCTCAAGCACGCTTCACAGCTATAGCACCAACACCGCAGCAGCAAAGCAGCAAATGCAACACAACACCTGATGTACTCTTCAGCTACCTAGATGAAACATCAACACGTAGCGTGCAACAGCAAATCAGGCTGTAGAGTCATACAGGCTGCATACAAGTGGTCCAGCCAGACTGCAGACTGAGTGACATGGCGACAGCAAGCGGCAGCCGCACACACAGTGACTGGCTTTATGCACAGAAGCTGCTGTAAACAAGTAGTCAACATATGCTTGTTGGCGGTCTTACCTAAAACTTAGTCTAACAGCCACAGCACAGCCAGTGCAGCCCTGTAGTGCAGCGGCTGAAAGCGGAACGACTGGCAGCATCTGAGTGACAAGCTCAAGAGTCAGTAGGCAATGACTGCTGAGCAGCTGACACATGCAGCCCACAGTACTGAGGTCACCTCAGCTTTTGTCAATCATTGCAGCTGTGTAAGTGGCTGGTAGCATGGTGATCAGCAGTCACAAGCTGCATGACAGGGGCAGCTATCATGCAGAAATGCTTCAAACATGGCTGTCATGCATCACAGGCTGCCATGCATGCTGGTGTCAATTGCATCACTTCTCAGCCGCACTGCATGTAACTTGACAGACCTGCTCTCACCTTGTAGAAATGTCCAGAGAGCATGCAGCTACAGAGATGGCCACTGTGTAAAATGCCACGGACCGCCTGTGCTGTGGGCCTGCAGCTGCACACCAGAATTGTCAGAGCTGCATGGGACGCTGAACTCAGACATGTGATCAGCTGAGCCAGGGACATGCAACAGCAGAACAACACAGTCAAGACCAGCCTTCGCAGTCAGCGTCAGCGCTGTAACCAGAGGTATGGCAAAATAACATGTCCATCCACCTTCAGCATTACTTGCAGCTGTACAGCATTGCACATACTGTATAAATCAACCCTCCATCACACCATGCCTTCTCCTGCAAGTTGCCCACAGAGGAATGATTCAGGGACAACTTTGCCTTCAATGGTCATAACAAGTCACTGTCGAGCTACAGAACTGCAGCAAGTATGCCGTTCTGCATCCTCACAGCCTGCACTACCCTACTGCAGTGAATCTGAGTTTGATGTACCAGGTAGGCAGGTGACTGCTGCACACCACACACAATGCTTTGATATACACAGCACAGTACTCAGTGACAGCAGTGTTTGCAAGCCATACCACAGCTACACAGCTTGTATGCGTTGATGCACGGCTCTTTGCAGCAAGTATGCAAGCTGTTTTGCAGAGTTTTTGGAGCAGATGACTGGTGGCAGGTGGGCGCTTGCTGGCACACATACCGTGAAGCATAACTGCTTGCTGTCACCAGAGACAAGCTGAAAATGCTGGTCAGGGCTGCAATGCTCTGTGACAAGGAGGCCTGGGCTGCATGTAGTGACCTGCAGTCATGACACACAGAAGTTGAAACAAGTGCAGCCCTCCAGGTAAGCACATCCAGCATCACAATGCAACGACTGCCATACAGGCACACAAACATTATGCTGGCAAACATGCAGTGCATCACAGCTCAGCTGGTTTGCATGACAGTTTGCAATCCAGCATGACAGCAAATCTTCCACGCTACATGCAAGTTGTGGTGCATGCTGAAGCAGCTATAGCGTTGTTAAAAGCCTGCTGCTGTGACTGCCTGTGTTGTTGCAGCAGCTGCTGCTACTGAGCATAACACCTGACAATCAATGCAAATGACAGCCACAGACCTGAAATTGCTATGACTGCCATTCTGAGCAAGCAGTTGACAAAGCTCCAAGTCTCAGCAGATGTGCTGAAGCAGCAGCAATTGTGTGCACCAGCAGTGATTGAAACAGACAGCAATGGCCTGCAGCAGCATGCAGCAAGGCTTTACATTACTACATTAGTTCACTGCAGCAGGTTTCAGCGTACTGTGCATCATTCAGCCCAATTGAGCTTGCAAGCAACCTTCACAAGCATGAGAAAAGAAAAGAAAAGACTACGCCTTTCGGCGTCAGAAGCCAAGTATCTTCACAAGCATGATACCAGCAATGCAGCAAGACAGCGACTCATGCGGGTCACTCAGCTTCCCACATGTTATATCAACATGTACCAAGCGGCAACACATATCAGGCTGTGGAATCACACAAGCTACTGCCAATTGGCCCAAGT
>JAABUO010007060.1_pt1 | contig 12855 bp, 18 predicted proteins | sample 5559291 | NCBI WGS metagenome assembly JAABUO01 (sample SAMN10711878, study PRJNA513372) | rock metagenome | isolation source: Antarctica rocks | place: Antarctica: Victoria Land, Finger Mt sud
GACTCAAGCTGTCCCAAACAGTTGCTGGATTGTGTTTTGAAGCAGACTATCTTGTGCTCATGCAAGGAGAAGTGGCAGGTGTAGACAATGGCCTGTCTGGGCGGGCTGTACCAAATTGAACTTCACTGCATGCATATGACTCTGGTCTATGTGGTGGTTACAGACTTTGAGCGACAAGACGGACTGACAGACTGAGGCATTGAACATGTCATATGAGCGCAGGCTGGGGTTACACGCATTTAGATGCTTTGGGCACTCCTAGAGGCGCACAGAGGGGCCGCCAGCGCCCAGCCAAGCCCCGCAAGGGGCGTGCCCTGAAGGGCATCAAAAGGGCAAAGGGCAAGTCTGGAAGGGCAGGCTGGGATGATGAGGATGACATTGCTGCCAGCGAGGTGCCCTTGGTAGACCCTTATGGAAGGGTGTCTGGGGTGCCTCTGGCAGCGCCAGTTGTGGAGGGAATTTTTGGCTGGCGGTGGCCCCTGTCCCAGCAAAACTTTGATAGGTCAGCAACTTGTGGCAGGGACACTTAGTGCATTACATTGACTGGTCAGATTTTCTTGCAGCCATTCATATGATGGCAGACATACCTTGTGACGTGTCTGTTCTCGAGTGTGAACGGTTGGGTCCTCTGAGCTGTGGCAACTGGCAGCAGTGCTGCTGCCAGTTCTTATGCTCAGCTGCCATTGCCAATTCTCATGCTCAGCCAGTGTGCTAGGGACAATGTTCAAATCGACAATGTTCAATGATGGTCATAGGTGCTTTAGTTGATGAGACATGTGGCAGCAGCATCAAGGGTGGTCATTAGGGCTGTGGGCTCATGCACTGGGCTCATCACCAATGTTGTGAAGTGATAGCTGACTGTGCTGTGATGGACATTTTGACCATGTTTGCAGAGAGACCAGATCTCAAGATGTAGACATCCCTCATGAGCAGGGGCAAGACCAGGGGCCGGCCAAGGCTGAGAACAGCAATGCTGCATCAGGAGGCTTGGCAGGAGATGCACAGGTATCGCCGCAATATTTCACAGTTCATGCCGGTCATTGTAGACACAGTTAAAGACTGTGCTGCATGCAGTTCAGAGTCTTGCAAATATTGTACATGCTTGTCTGCCACTGCACCTGCAAGAGTTCAATTGGGACTTGTGCATCACGTGGTCTTGGTGTGCATGATGTTACTGCTGTAGAATCTTCAAGCCTTGCTGTGGCATTGCAGCATGATGGGTTGCAGCAGGAAGAGGCTGATGCAGTAGCTGCTCTATTGGCAGCAGCATCAGGCCTCAGCAGCGAAGATATGAATGCTTCCACCCCCTACCCTTCAGGTCCATCCCTACCCCACCCTTGTGTAAAGGCACCATATCTGCAGTTCTCCACATGAAAGGACACAAGTCATACATCAGTGGCATGGGCAGATGCAGTGCTGTCAGATGGTTTGCCATTGGTTGTGTGGCTAATGTCTGCTATGTATGCAAGTTGTGCAATACCAGTGAATATTCTGAATCTCTCTGCTGTGCATTCACATTTGAGCTGTCTTGTAGTTTTGTACCTGCAAAAGTTGAAGCCTGTGAGATGATCAAGGCAGGAGCTTCTTGTTGTCTCAGCTGCTGCCAGTTCGTAGGCATGGCAATGCAACCACAGCAGTTCTGTACAATGCACTGTACAATGTAATCACGGGAGTTTTGCACCATACAGGTTCTGAAAAGGAAGCTGAGTACCTGGTCAAGTGGATAGGTAAAGCCCACATCCACAATGAGTGGGTCCCGGAGCCTCTGCTCCTGCGCATTGCCAAGCGCAAGGTTATCAACTTCAAGAGGCGGTACGGCAGTCAGCCTTGCACTCTCACGGAGCCTGCATGGACGCAGCCCTGCAAGTTCATATGCAGGCGGCCCTGCCTGTCTGGGCCTGGCTGGGAGGTGCTGGTCAAGTGGTGTGACCTGGGCTACGAACATGCCACCTGGGAGGTAGGCCTCACCTTCTGTCTGTCTGTCTGTCTGTCTGTCAGTCAGCCTGTTGTGTTTTTGCATCGCTTGCTCCGCAAGTTCGAGCTTGTGTGTGTGTATGTACACGCTGGGCTCCATGCGCCATACCAGAATCTTGGGTCTGCAGACATGTTGCGTCTGTCGACAAAGTATGTCCAAATTCACGTTGTCAGTCGCATATCTGCCTGTCCTCTGCAGCACGCTTGATTGCCACCATTTTGCCACAAGCGCAATCCTGAAGCAAGCTGTTCCTGTTACAGAAGATGCTTTAAGAGCTTGTCAACACGCATTCAGCAACCTTCCAACGTTCTCTGCCACTGCAAGCCACAGCCACCTGCAGAGACAGCGTCCAAGTTGCAATGCTGCCCTGTTGCAGGTTGAAGGGGAAGGTGAGCTGGTGCAAGCACAGAATCAAAAGCTGCACCGTGAGCTGTGGCAGCGCCAGAGGGAAGCTCTGCTGCGAAGCCAGCCTGAGGCAGCAGAAGCTGCTGCAGCAGCCAAGGAGGCTGCCATGACACACATGCCCAGCATGACAGATCACCCTGCGTGGATCCAGCAGGGACAGCTGTATCCCCATCAGCTCCAGGTTTGCTGCTGCTGAGTTCTCAGACAGAGTTTGACACTGATGCCAGCAATTGATGCACATGCTGCTAGCACGTCAGATGCTGGTCACAATGAAGTGCTTTTGCAGCTGCTTGCACCAATCATGAACCCTTTCTTGGTACTGTCCATACACTGTTTTTGGTACTTACTGAGCATGGTTCAGAGCCACGTCAGGTCACAGTTGTTTTGCTGCCAATGCTGGCTGCCACATGTGGAATGGCCACCTCAAAAGGGATGCTGCACGTGTGAGCTGCATGCCATTCAGGCTGGGGTGGCTTGAGTTCTGCAATTCAACACTTCTTTTGACCGCAGTCTTGCCAATGAAAGCATGACTCTGCACATATCGTGCAGTGTGAAGTGCGGTTCACACGTGCAGCATTCAGTGCATGCCTGCATGCTACGTGCAGGCAGTGGGCTGGATGCGGGAGCAGTGGGTGCAAGGTCTGAATGCGGTACTAGCAGATGAGAAGGGCCTGGGCAGGACTGCAACAGTCATCACCTTCCTACAATGCCTCAGGTAAACACTGCCATGCGTCCCTCCTGATGCTCTTGCTTCCTGCACTTCCTGATTGAAATACATCTATTGTCTGTATAGTCTGTTATGCAACAGTTTAGTCTCCCAGTGGAGACCTGTGTTGTAGAGTGGCCTGACTGCCTGACACTGCACAGGCAATCAGCTGTGGGCTAGCTCCATGCACGCTGTCAGATTGACGGTGCATGTGCTCAGACACAGCTTGCTCATGTGCTCAAATTCTCAGAAATTTCATAGGCATTGTCTGTTGACTCCTCTGATGAGTCCTAAAGACACGAAATGTAAATTGATTGAGTGATTGAAATGGCTTGGCTGCAGGAACGAGTTCCACTGCCCAGGCCCAGTGCTGGTAGCAATGCAAGCCAGCGAGCTGAAGATGTGGGAGGGCGAGTGGGAGTTCTGGGGAGGGCAGGGCTTGCACGTGGTGTCCTCCAGTGGCAGTGCTGCTGCCAGGACTGTCATCCACGAGCATGAGCTGTGGCTGTCCCCAGGCTGCCTGGATGGCAAGGCTCCCAAGCGTCTCAAGGGGGACCTGGCAAACAAGGTAGGCAAATCAGCTGCTGCAGCCATGATGAGTAAATGGTTTGACTTAGTTTAGTTGTGATTGGCCTATTGTACATGGCATACCCCAATGGTTGCCGGCATAATATTCACATTCCTGCCAAGGCTAAGACCCTACCCTGTGAGGGGCCATGGGCTCTTGAAAATTGCTTTGCTTGCTCCGTGTGTGGCGAGGAGGTGATCATGCTTGATGCTACACCATTATGGCTTGTTCACAAGTGTCTTGTTTGTTCACAAGCATCGTTCACAGTGAGGCTGTATTGTACTGCAATATCTCAGTAAGTGTAAACTCTGACTACTCTGCATATTTGAGACTGTTTCTGGTGCAAGGCCAAGCGCCTAGCAGTACACTGTGCAATGACTTGCTGCCAGGTACATATCTGCTCATGCATGTCATTTTACACTGTATGCTGACTTGAGTACAACCTTTTATACACCTTGATGACATCACAAAACCCAGAACTTTCAAATTATAGCACCAATCTTATCAGCCTGTGTTGAGGCTGGCATCTGTCCATGCACCAGGCTTGCGTGAAAACCCTGTAAGCAATCTGAGTCCTTGTATGCTAGAGCCATCCAAAAAAAATTGATGGCCAATGTCTTCAAATACAATCTCATTTGTACTTGATCTATGTTCTTAACCTCTTGAGTGAGCTCAGTCTTCTGACCAGAGAGTTCATACAGAAGGTGTAGTGCATAGATCAAATAGAGAGTAGACACTACTTGAATACATTGACTGTCACCGTTATATTGTATGGCCTAGGTGTGCAATGAGTTTTGATGCTATAGGCAGAAGATTTCCGGGCAGGTCACAGTACCTGCCACGCAACGTTTCAACACTTAATATTGCACATGTAAGACTGTATGTTGATCGTATATTGATCACATCGCCAGCCTCGACACCTACCAAAGTCCTAGAGAGGATTTCGAGTTACTTGTCCAGTTTGCGTGCAGCACTGCACATCACTGCTGGCCAAACGCATGCCTTGACAGGATCAGTCACTGTGCGTACAGAAAACGTGTCACATGTTGGGGGCAATTGCGCAAGCATGGTTGCTCTGCTCATGCAGGTGGTTCAGCCAGATGTAGTCCTAGTCACGTATGATGCCCTGACCAGCGACATCAGCCAGCTGCAGCCCATTGAATGGGAGGCCATTGTTGTGGATGAGCGTAACCGCATTCAACCCAGCCTGTCTAAGGCTCACCAGGCTCTGAGAGAGCTGGACGCCAACTTCAGGCTGTTATTGGCCTCTGGCAACCCCACTAAGGTATGCTTTTGCCGTGTCATCTGCTGTCAAACACATGAAGATGTTGCCTTGCTTCTTGCAGCTGCAAAAGATGACCAGAAAATCAATTGTACCCTCGTGCGGGAGGTGCATTTGAGACTGAGCAACACTTTGTCGTATAGCGCACTTGTAACCTGAGGTGACAGGCTGAAATATACTGGTGGTGCAGTTGCACAGGACTAAATAGAAGGCCATTTGATGCTGCACAAAGCAAAGCTGTGTTGCTCATGCCTGTTGAGACTGCTGAGACAGGAAGCACTGGTTCAGTATGCAAGTGGGCAGGCAGACAAGCTGCCCACTTGCAGCTTGAGGCAGACAAACCAGGCAGACAAGCCAGGCAGACAAGCCTGGGCCTGGTATCAAGAGCTATTCACAGCTCTAGGAGACAGTCAGCCTGCACAAGCTCAGTCAACTCATACTGCTGCTGATGCTACAGGCATCGTACGAGACCTTGACGCAGAGCTTGCATTTTGTGGAAGCACCTGTGCCTGATCAGGACCTGGACTCAGCAGCTCAGCAGCAGCATCTGGATGAGATGTCCAAGATTTTGCACGCACACATGCTCAGACGGACCCGCTCCGAGGTGTCTAGCTTCGTTCCACCTAGAGCTGAGGTGGTGCTGCCGGTCATGATGACGCAGCGGCAGCGTGAGTGCTACAAGGCTCACCTGGCTCGTGCCTATGAGGTGCTGACTGACCCCAAGACGCCCCGCCAGAACAGTCACAGGGGTGGCCAGCTGAGGGCTGTCTGTGCCTCCCTCAAGAAGGTACGCATCTCATTGCTGATGATCAAATCAAGAAGAAGGCAGAGCAATATTGAAAAATTAGTGTCTGTACAGTCTTATACAGCCTGTCTTATACATATGGGCCAAAAACTCAGATACCAAATTGTTTATCCTCATCCAAAGTGGATGCATCAATGACTGTAACACCACACAACTGTCCAGTTTTGTATGAGTACCAACAAATTGCGATCTGTGTGTGTGTGTGTAATGCGACAGCTGTCCTGCTCAAGCACTGGCACTCTGCTTGGCTCCAAGGCATGGTCTGTGTTTTTGACCACTGAACTACTGAAGATGTGACATCACATGTCAAAACCAAAGTACTTCATCACCCAGAACAGCGATACACCGTGTTCATACAATTTTTGTCGTCATTTTGTGTTAGCTGCTGCCTGAATGCAATCTGCTTACCGTGCAAGTGCAGTCCTGCTCACGCTGAGGATCACACCTTGAAACTTCTCATGGAACAGTTGCTGCAACACGGAACATGCAACATGTGTGCAGGTGTGTGATCACCCCTTCCTGCTGGCAGACTCTGACCAGGCGGGCTCTGCTGCAGCAGACGCTCTGTCAGGCAAGCTTGTGGTCCTGGACAAACTGCTGCGCCATCTACACAGCAACAACCACAAAGTCCTGCTGCTGTCACATCATCCCAAGGTACCTCATCTCAATCCACTATTGCCTGGCAGCATCTTCTTGGGTTTACAACATCGCCATGCAGTTGTGATACACGGCAGGAACATCATTGAAGGCCGTCTCAGCTCATGCCAGTAATTTCTGATTTCCCCCATAGTCATGCAATTGTGCTGTCTGTCATGCTTTTCTGCTTGGCACGGTATCGTGCAGCACATGCTGGCATCAATTCTGCCTGACATCTTCTCTTCAGGACAGCAATGGGTCACATTTGCACACTCTAGCTGAGCTAAAGTCAATTTAGTCAGTGCCAACGCTGATGCTACAGTTGCTTGTTTGGGCTCAGGTGTTGGGGATAGTTGCAGCCCATTGCAGGCAGCAGCTGCCATCCTACCCTGTAGAGCACATTGAAGCCTCTGCTTCAACTTCATCATGCCATGCGGCCATTGAGCGGTATAATGCTGACAGGTGTGCTCGACTGGCAGCTCGCTCTCTACCTGCAATCGTGTTAATTGGGCTTGTTTTGCTCGCTGCATCTTGTTGCATGAGCTGCATGCTGACCAATAAGGGTGAAGACACTTGCTGGTGCATGAATGTGAAGGCGTCCCTGGTCGAATTGCTATGCAAAAAGAAGAGCTTTTGCAGTTGAGCCCATGTTCTACATGATTAAGGGCAATCAGTACGACATCTGAAAATCCTCACCGCTTGTGTGTCAGCTGCAGCACGGGAGTGTTGCTGGTGAACACTAGGTCATGTGGCTTGGGCACCAACCTGCCATCCGTGGACACCATCATTCTGTATGATTCTGATTGGAATCCTAGGTATAAAGCTGCCCAGCATAGGCTTGCTGCATGCCTTGTCCTCAACGACGCGATGAGTGCAGCTGAATATCTTTACTACTCACACAGCACAACTGCCTGTCATTCCTTGTCAGCCCATGCAATCCTTCACGGCATCCCAGCTTCCTGTATGTGAACATGTGCGTGGTGTTAGTGCACAAAGTCTGTTACATCATTAAAGCTGCTGGTGTTGCCATTTCTGTCTGCTGCAGCTTCTTGTGTGTCAACACATGCATAATGTCAGGACGTGAAGCCGGTTGCATCAGAGGTGTTCGTGTTGGAACCCTGCAGGTGGGATGTGCAAGCTCTGTCCATGGCACATTGCATTGGTTCAGCGGACCGTGCCCTAACAGTGTACAGGCTGGTCACCAAGGGCACTCTTGAGGAGCGTGTTCACCAGCTTACAGACAAAAAGAAAGGCTGTGACCTGGTTTTTAAGTCCTCCCACAGGTCAGCATGAAGTCTCCGAGTCGCATGCAGAAACAATCATCTTCAGCATGTTGCTGTGCCATTGTGTTGCATGACTAGACTTTTCTACTTCTTGCATACCTTTCTGGCTTAATCTGCTGAGGTGTGCATCCTTTCTTCTGCTGCCTTACATACAAACTTGCACGAGGATCACAACAGCATGCTGCAATCTTGTACTAACTCCTGCGTTGCAAAATCCCTGGCAATGGCATAGCAGAGCATCAGGCCCCACTTTGTAACACCAATGCTTGCTTTGTGCAGCAAATCAAGCCCTGCAGCCGTGCACATGATGGAGAATGCGCTGAAGTGGGGTGCCGAACACATCTTCAGCCGTCACCGATACCACACAGAGCACGTAACAGACGCCAACTCTCACATGGCCCACCCACCAAGACCCGCTTCAGCTTCCACACCAGCATCCAGTCCTAGTGACATCAAAATGGAAGAAGCAGCTAGTCCCAGAACCTCCCACCAGACACAGGAAGCTGTCACACCAGCTGCTGCAGTAGCTGCTGAGGCCACTGCCTCCCCTGGTGGCACTCCACCAGCTTCTGCATCCCCAGAACCGGGCATGCAGTCCCCTTTTGGTGCGCCAGAGCAGCAGCAGCAGCAGCACAGGTCCAAGCCCAAGATCAAGGGCTCGCACAAACATGGCAGCCCGGTCTTTCAGCCAGTGTACACAGACAGTGTGGTTGACAAGCTAGTGCAGTGGTCAACGTCTCTGCCTGGCATGCATGCTCGGGTCCAGCCAAGCACTGAGGCAGCGACAGACCAGGCCGTGCATGATGCAGACGACCACAAAGCGGCTGATGAGGCTGTGCAGTCTGCTGGCGAGGTTTTGGGGGCTGGCTGGGAGTGTGTGAAGCTGCAGGAGTGGAGCCAGGCTCAGCTGGATAATGATGCCCATGGAGATGACGGTGAGCAAATGTGCTTGGCACACGCGTCCACTTTGCATGCAGCATGTCACTGTGTTGCTGTGTTTTATCTGTTGCCTATCTGCCCAAAGCAGGGACCCTCTGGCCGCTATGGCAGTCGCTGTAGCCATCATGGACAAACTTTCAGCAGCTGACCTGTCTTGAAATTTGTTTGCAAGGTGTTGCACAGCACAATCCTCTGCATGCAACATTGCCATCTGAAGATGATCCAGCTTCGACGCTGCAGTCCCAGCCGTTTTGACCACCACTGTGGCACACTGTTTACACACAGTGCCAGACTGTATATATGCCCTTGACCACAGGGGAGGACGAGGACGCAGTTGAGGATACTGACTGCCCCGATCTGAGCCCACATGGCGAGGGCAGCCCAGCCAGGGGCGAGCCCAGCAGCAGCAGCAGCAGCAGCAGCAGCGCCAAGTTCTGGGAGGCTCTGCTGAAGGAGAAGCATGAGCAGCTGCTGAAGGAGGAAGAGCAGCAAGTGAGGGAGCAGTGGCAGACAAGCCACCTGCGCCATGTGGACACCTCCCCTGCCCTGGATGCTGCTGGTGAGCTGCTGCACCTGTCACAGAGTCATATCAACACCTGGTGGTGGCCAAGTTCTGGCCTGGCCATGCAAAAGTGTCTTACTTGCGTGAAGGCCTGCAACTGGGACCCCTCACTGCACAGGCCAGTGGTATGTTGAGGGTGGCTTGCCTTTACAACTGATCAAACTTGAGTAGTTGATGTTGCAATGGAGTAGGGGCCGTGCAGAGCGTAGGCGCAAAGCATTTTGCACAAGTGAGGCAGACAAGGAGCACTTTGGTTTTGTCTGTGCACGGGTTGACTCGACACTTGATCACTGGTGTTGCAGAGGAGGCTGGCTTTCAAGCAGGGTCTACAGGGGCCAGAGGAACCGCACAATGTATGGGTTGTCTGCTCCACACCTGACCAAACTTTGACTGCTTGCATTGCAGAGGAGGCTGGGGCCAATGAGTATGCAGAGGAGGCAGAGGAAGAGGAGGGGCTGGGCCCCAGGCAGTCCAGCGGGCTTTCTCATCTTGAGTATGGCGCTGATGACAATGAAGCCAACAAGGTGCGCAAGAACCGGCGCCAGATCAAGGCCTCTGGCAGAGCCGTTGGCAAGACCAACAGGCGGCGCAGGCTGGATGAGGAAGATGAACAGGCTGAAGAAGCCAGGGCCACGAGGAAGAGGAAGCGAGGTCAGGCGTGCATCTGTAAATCTGCTTGCTTCACTCTGATTGCTGCACTCCCCTGACATACGCTGCAGGCAGACTATGCCTAAGCTGGGTCATTTGACGTGAGCTCACCCAGCAGCTACTGCAGTGGGTTGCAGCAGCATTGAGAGGGCGCTGCATTTGTGCTCGACTGTCAGCTGAGTGGTATAAACGGCGCTGTGTGCAGTCCAATGACTTGTGCAGCCACTAGTCACTGCCTTGCAGTGCCCAAGCTGACGTGACATGTTGAGGGCTGTCCATTATTTGCTGCAGAAACTTTCTGTGGTCTGCTGCATTGCGTCAACCCTTGTCATCTGCAATAGGGGCATCTGTGCAGGGGCACACCACGAGACTGGGCGGCCGACTGTGGAGCGAGCAGAGGTGGAAGCCCTGCAGCATGAGTGGCGGCATCAAGAGGACATCATGCAGCGCATTGCTGATGCCTCCACCCCTGAGGGTCACGTGGCTCACAAAGCCTACCGCCGCATCAGTGAGCTGGTCGATGAGCTGAAATTGGATGAGGGCCACACAGAGCTTGCTCACCAGGTATAGAATCTTCCACACCTACCGGTCACATACTACAAGCCTGTAAACATGGCAAGAGAGCGTAGGACAAATTGTGCTGCTATTGCAATGCAGCAGACCACACCAGAATGAAATCTGTGGCATAGGCTGCAGTTTTTGTACACCTTGACATGCGCTTTTTGGACTAGCACCCAGCAGCCGCCATGCGTACAAATTTGCATAAGAATGCAGCTGCGTGCCCAGCAAAACCAACCCACATCGTCACTAATGTGCCTGTCATTGCCATTATGAGTGTTCACATACACGTCAAGCCTGGTTGAGTGACGTCTCTCCTCACCAAACCTGCAGACGGCCGAGATCCTGATGATGCTGAGGCCAGAGGGAGAAGCTGCCTCAGACTTTCAGGACTACACTCTGGTGGCTGTCATTGCCGTGGCTGCCCACCTGTGTGGCAGCCATGTCAGCGACCACCACTTCATTGCTGCCCTTGCCCAGCGCTTCAGTCAGGACAGTTCAGCGTTGCAACAGGTGTGTTCCCGTGCGTATTCTGCTGCAACAGTGCCTGCCATGTCACCCTGCATGTGATGCATACATGCCTTGCTGATGCTCTGTGCAGGTAGCATCTCTAGGTGTCTGCAGGCTGGTCTACAGTGCAGTTTCGTCAGCTGCATGTTCTATCACACTATGCTCTGCCGACTATGTTCTACCATCTGAAGATTGACAAAAGCTTCTGTGATTGCCCACCCTTTTTGACAGGTCCAGCGAGTCTCTGTGACCACACTTGCATGTTTGATGTGGAAGCTGTTTTAACAGTAGTCCCTCTTAGAAAGCAGAGAGCAAAAAGACAGTTGCAATATTGTTAGTACGTACGATTGTTCTTCACTATTGTTGTAATTATGATGGTGGCAGGTGTTTGAGTACATCCTGAGCACTGTGGCCCGCTTCCGGCATAGCCACACCCGCATGATGACCGTCCTGGGGGAGCATGTCATGTCCCATGCCGCCACATACTCTACAGGCCTGCCAGAGGGACAATCACGACAGGTCTGCCATCCACCTGCTGCTTCTTGCTTGTGCACTTCTGACCCACACCCATACCCTTCTGCCCTGTAGCCAGCATACAATCAACAGCTTGTCTACAGCTACTGACTCTCACTGCTGCATGGTAGTGTCTCATGTTGTGATAGCAGCAGTAGCCAGCTGCAAATGGATGGTCAAAAGCCCCGTCCGGTGGCTCACAAGCCCTTTGCATCCCTGACAGGGCCGGCAGATGGCTTCAGTGGCCCTGTGCTCACTCTGCCCTTGCCCTAGCTCATAATGTTATAGTGAATATAGTAGTAGTAACAGTAATGTCACAGTGATATAGTGGTAATATGTATGCCTCTTAGCAGTGTGCGGCGTGCAGGCTGGTGAGAACATCATCGTGAGGGTGGACAGTGAGAGACCCTCCTCTGCAGACCACCACCATGCTGTTGCTCAGCCACCATCTGTCATCATGAACTCTGACATGGAGGCCTTTGGCAACAGGCTGAACGCCATTGTCAATGCTGACTTCTATGCCGCTGCCTTGGCTGTTGGGCCTGTGGATGTACCGCTAGGTGAGCCATGTGTGAAGCCAGCTTCCCTATCTTGCCATTCTGCAGCACAAATCTGAGAACTTGTCAGCATGTAAAAGCGTATGATATCTCCCTGAAACAGGAACGCCTGTTACTAGTTCTCAGGCAATTGTGAATTTGCCTTTACACTGTACAAGTGGATCTGAACGTTTCTCTTAAAAATCAGTGATGTTTCTGTATGCCCAAGAGCTTGGCATTCCCCTTTGCCGCATGCTGGATCGTGACCCTGTTGACTCTGTGAGAATGCCATGATATGCTACAAGTTTTGTAGAGAACTGACTGAATATTGTGGTGTGGTGCAGGCCCCTTGCAGGCACTGTCGGCCCATCTGCCGGCTGACAACAGCGCACAGGCAGCACACACAGAAGAGATACTGAAGCAGCTGCGCCAGATGCAGGAGCAGGTCACTCCACTGTGTCTTCAACTGTCACCCAAGTTTTGCCTGCACACCTGGTCCAGAGTCCTGCCTTGGTCAGGCCTATGCACGCCTGCGTATACCATGCTGGCTTGCACAGGCTGATAGTGTCACATGTCCATGTCACCAAGTTGATAATATCTGATCTGTCTGTCTGTGTGTGCATGTTGCAGCACCCTGCTATTCACTGTGTCAATGCATTGTGTCATGCAACAGCATTCCTGCTGAGGGAGTGTCCAAGCTGACCCATGCTTACCCATGCCAATTGTGCCACTCTTTGCTTCAACAACATTGGCCTTGAGCTCTTGTGCAATGCAGGTTGCCTTGTTTGACCGGATACACAACATCCGGGTGAAACACATCCAGGAGGAGTACCAGAAGTACATGGAGCGGGTACGCAGCAAAGCTCAGAGTGCTATAGATCAGGCCAATGCCAACTACCAGCACCACCGAGCCATGCTCACAGCGCGTG
>JAABUO010007062.1_pt1 | contig 12851 bp, 18 predicted proteins | sample 5559291 | NCBI WGS metagenome assembly JAABUO01 (sample SAMN10711878, study PRJNA513372) | rock metagenome | isolation source: Antarctica rocks | place: Antarctica: Victoria Land, Finger Mt sud
GGAAGTACTGGTGGCGGTACTTGGCGGCGGGCTGTTCGGGCGCGGCCGGCGCGAGCGGCTTTGCTGCATCTGCGGCGGCAGCGTCGTCAGCCTGCGCAGGCGGCTCCGCCTCCGGCTGCGGCGCCGAGCTGGGCGCGGCGGGCGGCGGCGGCGCGGCGGGCTCCGCGGCGCCCGGCGCGGCGCCGGCCTCGTCTGCGCGCCCGTGGTCCCGCACGTGACGGCGGGCAGAGAGGGGCTGCCGCGAGGGCGCAGGCGCGGACGCGTGCCCGTGCAAGCCACGGCCTTCCCATGAAGCAGGCTTTGCCACGAGGCGCCGCGGCCTGTGGCGGCGCACGCCCCAATTCGGCTGGTGCGGCGGCCGCTGGCTGGCCCTGTCTTTGATGGCTGCGTGCCAGCTGTGTGCAACCCACCCAGTGAGAGGGGCAGCTCACTGCCAGCATGTCCGTAGGCGGGAAAGGAGCGCGTGGGCGGCACGCCGGTCACGCAGAGAGCCTTGCCTGGGAGCGCAGAGAGCCTTGCCTGGGAGCGCAGAGAGTGGCGGAGCGCCCCGCGCTTCCTGCAAATACGCTGCGTGAAGGAAGGGCTGCTGTCAGGTCGCACCGCGCAGCTCCGCGTCGCACTTGCGGATCCAGGTCGCGGTCTCGCGCCGCGCCTCCAGCGCGTGCGCCGCCTCGAAGGCCGCCTTGGCGCTCTCGTACTCCTCCATGTTGAAGTACGCGACACTGCGGCCAGGCGCTTGTGAGAGCTTCAGCGCGCGCGCAGCTGCGGCCCCCAGCCTCGCGTGCCGAGGCAGCGGCGCAGGCCTGTGTCGTGCTAGATGCTTCTGTTGCCGCGCGGCTGTACACTCCATCCCACGCTGGATACAGTACGTTGGAGTAGCTGCTGCTGCCGCACGTTTGCACTGCAGTGCGTTCCGAGGCGGCCGAGGCGGGAACGTGCAGTGAGGCGCTGCGCGGCGGCGCACCCCTTGCGCTGGTGCGCCTTGGCGAGCCTGGGGTTCAGGTCCAGCGCCTTGCTCGCATCCTCTATCGCGTCCAGGTAGTTCTCCAGCTTGAGGCGCGTCTGTGCCCGGGCTGCATACAGCTCGGCATTGCCTGGGTCGTTTGCGATTGCCTGCACCGGCCCGCGACCGTCAGCCGCCAAGGTGCAGTCCATACAGCGTTGCACAGAGCAAGCAAATAATTTGGCACAGTAAAACAAGCATACAGCATAGCACGCGCTTGCCATCAAGCCAATGCACAAGTGCCTCACGGCACACACTGATGTCGGAGGAGGCAGCTGCTTGAAGGGCTGGCACTCAGCAAGCCCACCCACCTCCGTGAACAACTCCTCTGCAGCATCAAAGTCGTCGTCAAGGAATGCATCGCCCGCCCGCTTTGCAGCGTCACCCATTGTAGATGTTGTATGTGTGAAGGCACACGCAACGAGACGCCACACAGCTCTCCAAATGAAGAGTAGAAAAAAGCGCATAAGCTGCCTGCGCATATAAGACCCTGGCTCAGACTTCCTCCTGTGAAGCAGTTACATGGCCGCCCAATGTGAAGTCCCGAGCCAGGCAGCGCGTCCGATGGGCGCGCCGGGCGAATGGATAAGGAGCCGGGCCTGCAGTGGCCTCTGCGTGCGCAAGGAGGACTTCGATGTCTGCGCACCTGGCACGCGTGAAGCAATCCAGAGCTTCTTGAGTGGGGGTGAGCCGGTTTCAGCCTGGCGCAACAGTTTCTGCTACTTTTGCCGCTCCTGGTTGCACGAGGATCACTTGCCTGCGACACTCACTCGCGTGCGCGTTGCAGAGGCTGGAGCGCTCCTTGTGTTTGACGCGTCAAGGTCCGCTGCATGAAACCCTCCTGCTAGTTCTGCGCTCAGAGCCAAAGCTCAGCGCCGGCAACACGCAAGCGCATGCACCACACAGTCCTCCACCTTGCTAGTGTGTCGTGGACGAGCAGGCCAGAGGCGCGCCGGCCGCTGGCGGTCGGGCAGGGCGCCGGGCGGCCGAGCAGGGCACTGCTTCCAGGCGTCGCCGCGCCGCCCCAGCCCGGCGGCCCTCCCGAAACAGGCTCACACACACCGCCCAGAGCCGGCTCGGCGGAGCAGGCTGGCGCAGGCCCCGAGCCTGCGCCGGGGCCTGCCCGAGCCGCAGCCGCGCCGGATGGGGCGCGCGCCGCAGCGGGCGAGGCGGCAGGCGAGCTGGCTCCACCGCCCCGGCCGCAGCCGCGGCCGCCGCCGGCCGCAGACGTGCGCGCGTGCATCGGCGGCCTGCCGGCCCAGCATGCAGGCTGCCCGACGTTCTACTTCATACGCGCGGCGGAGGGCGCGGCGGGGCCGCCAGCGCCGGCCGAGCTGGCGGCTGGGGTGGACTGCGGCCTGCTGCCCCAGGGGCCTACCCTGGGCTCGCTGGAGCAGGCGCGCCCCGCCCGGTGCCCACCATGCGCGCAGGCCGCGCGTCTGCCTGCGACGTACGGCGCGCTGACAGCTGCAGCGGGCGGCATGGCTTGATCGGCAGGCTCCTCACCTCATGCAGACAGCGCTCCCAGCGAAGGGCGCTGCAGCACGCTGTCGAACGGCGCAGCCTGGAGAGTGGCAGGCTCGGCGGCTACTGTAACATGAAGGGTCCTCCGCGACCCGTAATGGTGCTCATGCACGTCACTCCGTTGCAGGTGCTGGCGGGCGCCTTCCTGCCCTGCCTGGCGGCGCAGCCCGCGGGCGCGCCTGGCGCGGCCGAGCTCACGCCGGGCGGCGGGCGGGGCGCGTCGGAGCTGCTCCGGCATGCGCAGCGCTTCACCAGCCTGCTCGCGCACACGCGCGCGGAGGTCGAGGGTGCGCACTCAGCAGGCTTGCTGGCTTCCAGCGCGCCCTCCTCTGCCGCCAGCAAAAGGCATGCTTGCTGCCGAGACAGCCGAGAGGCGTCCTAATAAGGTGACTGATGTGTGTGTCTTTCAGCTGTCACCACATGCCAGACACAACCTGGGGGGAAAAGCACCGTAAACACCACATGTTCGAGTGCTGCTTAGTCACAATGTCCGGGTGCCCTGGCCGGGGTTGCGCTTAAGCAGGGCCAGCGCGCACTGCGCATGTTGTCCAGTGCGGTGCTGCTCACCATGCGCGGCACCATGCCGCACGCCTTGCAGGCGAGCTGCGGCTGCGGGTGCCGCTGCTGTCTGACGCGGAGCTGGCGGCGGCCGGCCGCGACGAGGACGCCATGGCGGCGCTGGAGGGCGCTGTCGCGGACTGGGCCGCGCAGCTGGCGCAGGTGCTGCAGCGCGAGCAGGGCGCCCGGATACCCGGCACAGGCGCGCCTGCCGACTGCGCATCAGCCTCATGAAAGCTAGGGCATGCCTGGGTGACTCTGCAGCACAGGAACTTGTGCACCACGCACAAGGACCATGCAGTGCGGCAAGTCACTCAGCACCTGTGAGCTGCATCCGCACAGGTGCGAAACTGCTCGACAGGGCCAGTGAAGGTGAAGAGCTCTGACAAACATGCTGCCTGCTCTGGGCGACTTCCGCATTGCAGGTTGACGGAGGTGCAGGATGGTAGAGAGCAGGTGGTTCTGCATGGCGGAGACCATGCATATAAAGGGTGTATGTCACTTCATGATCAGGCGAGGTCACTGCATGATCAGTTGGCTGAAGGGCTACAGATGCGACCTGTGACCTGAAACCTAGGGTTTGAGCCGCCTCCACAAGTTTGGTAAGGCTCTGCTAACACGTGTGCATGCGTCTGGCACACGAGCCGCAAGTGAGTTGCAGCAGGCAGCGGCAAGCCGCTAGGTGCCAGCATTCAAGGGGTGGTGCTTTTATCGCGTTCAGAATCCCGCTTGCTATGACAGGCCTGCATAGAACCCACACGCTCTGTGGGTCGAAAGCTGCGAAAGCATGTGTGCATTTTGGTTGGACGAGCGTATGTTACAGCTTGTATCAGCAAGCTGGGGCTGCATACGCGCCCAACCCTGATGCGGGGACCCGCTCAGTGAGTTCCAGGCGTTCAAGCATGTTTAGGCAGCACCGGCAAGGTACGGGCGTTCAGGCAGGCCTGAGGCAGGCAGGTAGGCAACCAGACAGCATCAGGCAGTACATGCAGAACACGTGAACGCATTCCAGAATGGAGGTGTCAAGCAACTCCGCAGCTGTCCTGCTGCTGCGTAACCTCATGCATGGCGCAAGCCGGTGCAGACAATTACAGAGCACATTGTGGCCACCATGGGGCGACCCCTGAAGCCAGCAAAAGAGAACAGTCGGCGAACAGGTCACAAACACTTGGACAGGTCACGCGGGCGAACTCCTTGACGAAAAGCAACACTGTCATCTGGTCGTCGCTGGTCGTCAAAGTGGGCTTACAAGGTGCTCGTCGGCGCTGCCCTCACCTGCGCACACATGCAAGAAAGTCTGCAGCGGTCAAGGCCCGTGCATGCAAGGCAGTGGGGTCTCTGCAGAGAGAGCGGCGCCAGCGGCGGGCGGGCGTGCCTTGCAGAAGCGATGCCGGCGCCGGGGCTGCTGAGAGCGTGCCAGGCGATCGTGTCGGCAGGCACGTCAAGCCAGCAGCCGAAGCTGACGCTGTCGCCGTGCAGGATGCGGACCTGCGAGCGCGAGGCGGGTGAGGCCCGACTGCCGCGCGCGCCGCGGCCGGGCCCGGGCAGATGCGGACAAGAAGGCGCGTGGCAGCGACGCACCGCCCGCGTCGCCCCGTCCTCGCCGAGCTTGTCGATCACGTGGAACGAGCCTACCACCAGGTCAGCCGGCGACGACGCCTGCAGTCGTTGTCCCCCCCTGACCATGGTCTCATTGTAGCATGTACAGATAGGTAGGGTACAGACCGCATGCGCTCGGTCTCGCCCACACAATACGCGTGCAAAGACGTGTTGCATCGCGCGCTGGGCATGGCTGGGCGCGCGTCTGACAGCGCTTGCAGCATCACAGTCGCGCACCTTTGTGTAAAACTCCGCGCTCCGCAGCACAGGCCCGGCCGAGATGTGAGTCATGCAATGCGTCGCGCGGTCGATGCGCGCAGCCCAGTGCGCGGAGGCGCCATGCCCCGCGTGCACCAGGGCCAGCAGCTCGCGGTGGTCGGCGCGGCGCTCGATGTCCCAGGGCACCGGGCTGCCGCTTCCGTGTACAGCGTGGCGCAGCACGTCCAGCCCTGCGCGCAGCCAGCCTCAGCACATGGCTTGCCGGCGGCGTATGCAGGCCTGCAGCACGCAAGGCACCGAGAAAAGCATTCGACTGTGTCAAGGTTTCAACACTGCAGCGCATCTTCATGGCGCCTCCCATGTGCGGCCATACGCAGAGGACACGCATTGCACGTCGCCGTGAGTGCGGCGACAGCAGGCAGACGGCAGACGCGCACCGGTCGCCGCCGCGATGGACGCCGCGGCGCCGGCGACGCAGGCCCCGCCGACCACGCGCGCGCTGGAACCGGAGCGGGGCCCGTCAGCGTCCTCGAGGACGATCTGCACCGCCACCGTGCACGGCAGGAAGGCCTGGTACATCAGCAGCCGCCCGCGGTCCTCGAAGAGGCCCCAGCCGCCTCCGCGCGCGTGCGCGGGCCCAGCTTCGGTCGGCAGCGGCGCCGCCTGCTCGCCTGCCTGCCCAGTTGCGTATCGCAGGACCTCGGCAGCCGCTTCCAGCGCCGGAAGCGGGCTGAGGATGTGCTCCAGGTGCACGCTGGTGCCGGCCTCGTCGATGGACGAGATGGCCATGCGCTCCTCGCCGGGCGCGAGCCTGACCCGGTGCGCCAGGTGCACCGCCCCTCTCCACGCAAACGGCCTGCCGCCGCCCGTGGTCCGGCTGTCAGCAGCCGCGCCGGTGCGCCCAGCGCCTCGAGGAGCCTGAGGCAGGCGCGCACTCGGCCCACGCGCTTTCCAGTTTGCAGGCGCACAGCGGCCCAGGCAGGCCGGCACGCGAACTGCGGACTCGGTCTGCCGGACAACGCACCGTCAGCCCGTTGCCACCCCGCTCTGCACATCAGAGTGGCTGCTGTCGCGGTCGAGCAACTGCACAGACTTGCTGTCGCTGCCCCGCATGGTGGGCGCCTTCCCGCGGCCGCGCTTCGTCAGCAGGGGCTGCGAAACGAACGCCTCCACCCAGTCCACCTCCAGGCGTTGCGCTTGCGCCGCATGTGACGCGGAGAAGGCGTCCTGCAGGCGAGCACGAGCCCTGCGTCACTCGGTGTCCCTATCCAGCTTTATGCGCCAGGCGGTGGCTTCAGGGCATGTCCAAACACGCAGTCCTGGGACGTTGGAGAGCCCCGCTTAAATAGTTTGCGGCCAAAATTATTACATCATCAGTGTGTGTCTTGTTGTGCCCCCAGGCATGCACATTGTCCGCACAGGTCAGCTGCAAATAACGCGCCTGGTCGAAGTCGTGAAGCAAAACCCACTCGCCTGTCCCTGGGTGCTGCGCTGCAGCAGGAACGAAGGGCGTGCTGTTTCGCCACTCCTCAGGAAGGGGGACACTGATGTGGTTGCAGCGCACACAGCTTGCAGGGGGCGCTGCAAATGCGACGGCGTGCACCAGCCCTCCAATGGCTGCAAATGCCAGCAGCCCCACAACACGCGTACATAGACATACAGGTGAACGGCTGGCACGGCAGTGCGGCATCATTCTTTGTGCTGCAGGCCACACGCATAAATGGACGACTGGCCAGCTTACATTGTGCACAGGCCAGCCCACATCCAAACCAATGACTATTAAAGTAGACCGCCAGTGCATGCAACATGCGCCTCAGTCACCTAGGGTGTGGCTGGGATGTACAGCCGCCATGCAGTAAGCCAGCACATCACGATGTCTGAATTGCTGGGCCCATGCACAAACTTTGTCTTGCGAATCTGGGCATACGAGCTCTGGGTTTGCGGTAGGTGCGCCACACGCTGCGGACACGGTGTGTGACGCAGGCGGACTGAAGATTGCTGTGAGAAGGTGTGAACCGGGTATGGGGAGTGCGAGCATTTTGCATGATGATGAAAACACTGCCCCATGCCAGCATAGAATATAAAATAGCTTGATCCGCCCTCCTGTGGCAAGAACCTGCCAAAAGAGCTGGCAGGCGCGGCTGCTCTGCTGCATTCGCCTACCGACGGTGCTGCGGCACCAGGACCCAGTGCTTGGGAGCCTGCACCTATATGGCGACACAGTAAGTTCTTCACAACCGCTATCCAGCAACCCACCTGACAAGCTAACACATCACGCTCGATGCAAACACTTACGCCTTCACAGGCAACCAAAAGCCTGCCTCATAAGGGCAGACTCCCTGCTAGGCGCGCGCTGAGGAGCACTGTGCAGATAGAGGACTGTTCTAAGGCATAGGCGCAGGGAGCGGCAGCACGCCGCAAACCTCTTGGCGCAGTCGCGCGGGCTGTCAGAGAAAGCATTGCACCGCACGTAAACCTGAAAGCTTCAGAAACTCAGTTTTCATGTGCAAAACCAGAACACATGAACAGACCATTGAAACCCACGAAGACGGACGCATGCTCTGCCCAAGAGCCGACCCAGCAATGGTCGACGACGGTGGCCTGGTGTAGACGGGGGCGTCAACACCCCAGCGTGTGACAAGCCTGGACTGTCAACTCATGGCCAGCCTACCTAGAGATACTTTCCTGACCCGCTACATGGCCGATCAAGCAGGATGGTGCCACTGGGCAGCACTAGCCCAAGCGGCCAGCGCGCATGGCGCGCGCAGAGTACTGCAAAAGAGTTGCGCGAATTACGCACCAAAATCAAACACAGGCCATGAGGCAGGCTGAAGCGCGCATCGCCGCAACAGCATTCATTGTCGCAGAGCCGGCCTCACGTCATTGATGCCGCATTGCCCAGCACGCGTGCATTCAAGAATGGTGCAAGCTGGTGCGAACAGGCGATGCCAGCGCGGCGGCAGCCGCATTGCTGCAGGATGGCCAGCACGCTCACGTGAATGGCTTGACGATTGTCTCAAAAACCCAGTGCCACGTGGGGACCACCTTCGCGATGTCGTTCTCGACATGTACACGGGGCGCAAAGAGGTTGGCCAAGTGAACGAGATGCCCGCACTCTTGCTCCATGGCGACGCCCGCCTCCCGCCGCTCCGGCGCGGTCCTGTTGGGGCTGCGCGCGTCCGCCGCCCCCGCATGCACCTGCACCGGCGCGCGCAGCTGCTCTGAGGGCCCCGCTTGCGGCGAGCACGCGTGCAGGACCTGGAGTGTCTGGGCACGGGCCCTAAACCTACCTCCACGGCACCACGCTGCCCATCCCTGCAGCACCCTGGCACGCCCCTCGTGACAGCGTAAGCTTCCAGTAAGCTGGGACACCGTCCGGGCAGGGTACTCATTGAGCAGGGCTCCCGCCGGGCGCCGCCGCGCACCTCCGCCGCGCCAGCCCGCCCCGGCCGCACCATCACCTTGCTGGCCCGGGTCGCGTTCGGCGACTGCACGCTGTACTGGGAGAGCGGGTGCTTGCGGAAGCCGACCGCGCGCCAGAGCGCCTCCACCTCCGACGCGCCCTTGGGCAGCATCGCCCTGACCCTGGGGTTGAGGAACGCGTCGTAGCGCTCGACCAGCACCTGCGCGCCGCCCGCCGCGTGAGCCCGCCGCCCCCACATCCAGCACTTTATTGTTAGGTATGCGGCGTGCATCATGACAGGACCAGGGCAGCCGCTGCAGCTTGAGACAGGCGCGCCGCGCGGCGGCGCGCGCGCGGGGCGCGCCAGCGAGCGGTCCCCGGCGCAGCGCTGCAGCGCGCCGGCCAGCGACGCGCCGCGCTTGGGCAGCACGAAGAACTCATCCACGTCCATGAAGAGCAGAAACGCGCGCGCGTCCCAGGCGTCCAGCACGGCGTGGCTGTACACGAGCAGCCGCCAGCACTGCGCGTGCGCGGGCCCGCTGCACCGGCCCAGGTGGTCCCAGAGCCGCAGCTGCAGCCGGCCGGCGCGCACGAGCGCGGCGAGCCGCCCGTTGGCCAGGAAGGCCGAGACGGAGGCGGCCTGCGCGCGTGCGCGGCGCGCCTCGGCGCGGGGCGGTGGCGAGGGCACCTCAACCGGGAAGGAGCTGCACGCATGTTTGGCAAGCGCAGCGCCACATGTGAGACATGGACCGCGGGCCTTGGCCCGCTCACTCGTAAAGTATCAATCCCGCAGCACAGCAGAAAGCATCAGTCCCGCACATGCAGCAGAGTGTCAGGCAGGAGCAGCCACTTGCTGTGTTCTGGCAACGCGGGCTCGCGGCGCCCTTGAAGCTGCGCCAGTCTCACAGGGCGCTGCAGGGGCGCGGCCCGGGAGGGCACCTGCGTGTAGTGTACGACCTTCTTGAACCCCATCTGCACATGGTAGCTGACGTGCTGAAAGAGCAGCGCGGTGGCGACATCCGTCGGCATGCTCGACGCGAAAGGGTAGAGCACCACCGCTGCCTGCCAGGCCGCCACCGTCGACGCCGGCTTCGGCGGCGGCGGCGCGGGCGCTGCACGCCGCGGCCGCGGCACTGCGCCGACGCGGCAAGCACCATCAGGCAGTGGCGTGCCCTGCTGCGCCGGCCGGCAGCACAAGCTGCCTGTGCAATGCAATCCGCAGCCGTCTCTGCGACGCTACACGTTGGTGAACCAGCGTCACAATTCTCTCAATTGCCAGCTGTCCATGTTACAGCTCGCGATCATGCCGGCCTCCGGTCTGCAAGAGTGCGCATGCAGGCCGGCGCGCGGCCGCACCCAGGGGCAGGTACGCGCTCCGCCTGAAGCCGTCGACCGCGATGTGGAAGTTGTGCGACGCATCCCGCAGCGGCAGCTCGCCCAAAAAGGCGTGCAGCACGCAGCTGCGGTTGGCGCTGCTCGGGCCGCGGCCGGGCGGCAGCGCCTCGTAGGCCCACATGGTCTCGGTGTATACGCGCAGCCTGTGCGCGCGCTTGCCGCCCACCTCCCTGCGCGCGCGGCCGCGGGCTGCGCAAGGGCCCTTCTCTCTGCTTTGCCGTCCTGCCGGGGCGAGGGGGACACCCAGTTACTGTAGTGAGAATGAGAGCTGTATTTTTACGCGCGGGGTGCAAGGCCAACCAGAGCTCGCGCAGAGCACACCGGGGCGTGCGCGCCTCAGCGTGATGCCGGGCCAGGCCTCGGGCGCCACGTCCGGCTCACACACGGAGCCGTCCACGAGCGAGTGCCAGTCGTGCTCCGCGCTCTCAGCGAACATGAAGCCCCGGAGGACCATGACCCCGCCGCGCGGCTGGCTCTTCAGGTACACGTGCATCACCACGTCCTCAGGCGCGCCGCCGCGCCGGGTCAGCACGCCCGGAAGGGAGTAGTAGCGCACGTTGCCTGCGCGCCGCCGGCTGCCACATGTTGCAGTGGATGCTTCCCCACTTTACTCACCGAGCTGCGAAGCGTGCTAGGCGCTTGATAGCAGTGCACCTCGCAGCAGAAGGGAAGCAGACTCGGCGCTGCAGAGCGGACCGCAAACACCTGCCTCAGACGCGTACCTGCCCTGACGCGCTGCAGAACCTCTGCTTTGGTACTCCACACTCCGTGTGCCTGTGCGGCCTTGCCTGGCACCTGGTCCGCAAGAGGCCCTCAGGCACAGGAGGTGCGAGTTTTGTGCGTTCAAACGCTGCTCTGCACTGCGCCGCGCAAGGTTGCTGAGCAGTTCTGAGTGGCGTATGCCTATGCAGGCAAGTGAGGTTGCAGACAGGCCACATGCCTGTGGCCCTGGGCGGCTGCCTGGGGCTGCATCTGCACCGCTGACCAGCAACAGATGGCAGAGTAAAGAGAGCGTCGCAGCAGCTGACTTGCCGCGCCTCCTGAGACTCTGCCACAGTCGCATACTATTTCACAAGGTGTGCTGGCGCGCGCCGCAAGCTCCCAAGACAAGCAATCAAGCTTGCCGGCAGTCAGCAGTGGTCCTGCTTGGTTCTCAAGGTCAGTTTGCATTGCGAGCCCATCACAGCAGTGTTTCACAAGTGCCGCACTCGCACGACCTCGCATGCTCGGTCCAGATCCGTCGGTCGGTTATTAATTTGGTAACCAACTTGGACCCTGCTCACGTCACTGCTCGAAGCGCATGCTGCCAAGCCACACCATGGTTAGTAGGTCGCACCCGTGGACTCGTTACCAGTGGCCGTTATTAGCGAGCACGCCTGGTACATTGCTCGCAAGTGTGCATTGATACCGACATCGGAGCTTCCGAAACATGGCAACGGTCCTAGCTTATGATATTGAGCGGCCGCACCCGTCGCAGTGCGTCCCACCAGATGCTGTGTAACAGCAGTGTCGCGCTCGCATACCGACGCTTTTGCTTTGTGCACCTTGCCACAACAGGCGTGTGTTTGGGTGTCGCGCAGGGATGCCTGGCACGTTTGACAGGTCCCCGCGCAAATGAGGTCTCCCATGAGGTCAGCTTCTTGACCAGGCGCGCGCAGTGCTAAGGACTGAGTAAGGTCCACACGTGTGTCAGGCGCCTGCTTGTTAGGCTCTGCAAGCAGGTTGTTGGGGCAGGACTGCAGCGCTTCGCTTGCTGCGGGCTTTGCGCCGGGCACAGCACTTGCATCAGGCGAGCTTGCCGTGGTGTTCACCTGCCTGCGCCACTCTGCTGCTGATGCCGCGGTGCTGGGCGCCAAGCGTGCGACAGTCGCGCATACCAGCACAGCTTCTCCACCAGCTGCCTTCTTTGTGTGCCTCGAGCAATGCTCAGCTTCTCTGCCAGCTGCGTGTCCTCGCCTGTGTCTTGTGCCTGTGCGAGCGCGGCCTGTGACCCACCTCACGACTTGGAGTGCCTGCTAAAGCAGGAGGGCGGGTCTGCCTGCCACGCTGGAGGTGCCACAGCGTGGTGAACGACCGTGTCTGCCTAAAAGGGACCAGGGCCGCCAAGGTGCGGCAGAGGTTTGCGCATTCTGCGCAGTTTGCATGCCTTGCGCGGCCTGTGAGGCCTGCCTGCTCAAGCACTTCGGACAGCGTGAGGAGCTGTGTGTCTGGCTGCTCTCACGGTGTGCGCGTCGCGCACTTGCTGCTTCATGTTGGACGTATCTGTGTGAAGGTGCAAATGCTGTTATTTGCAGTGCAGCTGCATGTATGTCATTGAGGCTCTCCTCAAGCCCCTACCGCCAAATGTGTCGTCACCTGCGACGCTGCGGCAGGGCGTGGCTCGCCTGCAGTGCCAGCGCGCGAGCGACCGCCGCAGCGTGCGAGCGCTGCGGCGGCCGTTGACGTCTTTGCCGCGGCGGCTGTCTCGGAGCCTGAGTGTGAGCCGTCGCCGGGGCCTGCTGATGCGGCCGCCGCCGCTGCGCTGCCGCGCCGCAAGCGCGGCCGCCCCCGCAAGGTCCCGCTCCCGGCCGATGAGGCAGCCGCGCAGGCGGCGGCCCCGCCGGCGGCCAAGCGCAGGCGCGGCCGGGCGGGCGAGGCCTGCGCCGGCGGCGCGGCCGCGGCGGCCCCACCGTTGGCCGCGGCGAGGCCGGCGGCCGGCGAGGGCGCGCTGCGGAGCTGGCCCAGCCTGGGCCTGCCGTCGGCGTCGTCTGCCCTTGGAGGCTGCCCGGCGCCAGGCACCTGGACACGCTCTCGCCCCTCTCCAGGCGCGCGCGCCGTCGGGCAGCGTCATTGTGCCGCACTCATCCAGAGCTGTCCGGCAGGAGGCTGCATGATGCCCACCGCCTAAGCTGCATCTGGGTCGTCGCCGCGTAATTAGGCCGGTCTGAAGGCAGACTTTGCGACGTTGCCATGATGTTCAGGGACCAGCAGCATGCTCCCTTATGCACCGCGGCGGTCGGTGTCCTCAGCCGCCTCTGCGGTGCTGCGCAGCGGGTGCAGCCTGGGCGACAGCCCGGAGTCGATCCTGCTGGCGGACCTGCTGGGCGGGCGCCACGGCTCCACGCCGCCGCCGAGCGTGTTTGCGGGGCACGCGTCCGCGTCGTCGGCGCC
>JAABUO010007064.1_pt1 | contig 12849 bp, 10 predicted proteins | sample 5559291 | NCBI WGS metagenome assembly JAABUO01 (sample SAMN10711878, study PRJNA513372) | rock metagenome | isolation source: Antarctica rocks | place: Antarctica: Victoria Land, Finger Mt sud
CGAACCAGCGCGCCAACGCCGGCCCTTGATCAGAGCGAACGTACTTCAGATCATCCTCGGGAAGGTGCGCTTCTTCACGTCACCTCGCCGAGGGCCATCCACAGGTTCTGATCATTACTCCGATGGGCAACCCCCAAAGGGCTGCGAGGTTGAGGGACTCGTGGAAGGCGCCGGTCGCGACGGCGCCGCCGCCGAAAAAGCACACCACCACGTCACCGCAGTCCCGACCGCGAAGGGCGTGCGCAGCGCCGACGGCGATCGGCAGCCCAGCACCGACGCTCCCGATGCTGGGGTCGGCCACGTGCATGGACCCCCCCGACCGTGGCAGGCGCCAGCCTGTTTGCCTATCACCTCCGCGAGCAACCGGCGCGGCTCCATCCCCTTGGCCGCCACGTGGCCGCGACCACGGCGGGTGGAGGTGATGACATCGGAGCCCCGAGCGTGCACCAGGGCCCCTACAGCGCATGCCTCCGGGTCCGGCGAGGTGTGCACGAACCCCGGGATCGCGCCGTCCGCGTAGAGGGTTGAGATGCGCTCCTCCAGCAAGCGGATCTGGACCATCTGGCCGTAGGCGGCCGCGAGCTCGTCGATCTTCATGCGTGCCGCCTCACCTGTCGGCCTAACTTCGTCGCCGTCCCAGACGCCCTGCCTGTGCCACGGGAGTGTCCAGTGATACTTGACGAAACCGCCTCGTAGTGGGACCTTACGGCCAGCTCCAACTCAGTGTCCAGTGCTGCTTGACATTAGTTGTGGTGTGGGTCACTCTCGTGTTCTGCCCGGACCCGGTCCCGGGCCCACTGTCCGTCCGGATCACCCGTGGTGTTGGAGGCGTTGTGCAGCGAGAAGACGTTGAGTTCCGGAGTGAGGGAACCACGGTGCGAGGGTGGCTGTACCGGCCCGCCGGGGACCAGGACGTGCCGGCGGTGGTCCTCGCCGGTGGTTGGTGCTACGTCCGTGAGCTGGTGATGCCCCACTACGCGGAGGCCTTCGCCGAGGCAGGAATTGCCGCCCTCGTGTTCGACTACCGCAACCTCGGAGTCTCCGACGGGGAGCCCCGACAGCACCTGGACCCCGTGGCTCAGATCCGCGATTACCGCAACGCCTTGAGCTTCTTGGAGCGCACCCCGCGCATCGACCCCGAGCGGCTCGGCGCCTGGGGGATTTCCTACTCCGGCGGCCACGTCCTGGTCCTTGCGGCTACAGACCCGAGGGTGAAGGCCATTGTCAGCCAGATCCCCGTCGTCGACGGCTTCCGGAACATGCGACGAATCCACGGGACGTTGGGGTGGCGGACCCTGTGGGACGCCGTGCTCCGAGACCGCGCGTTGCGGTATGAGAACCCCGAGGACCGGCTGTATATCCCCCACGCCACCGCGAACCCCGAGCGGGAGCTGTCAGCTTGGCCGTTTCCAGAGACCCAGTCGACGTTCGCCGCCCTGCAAAGCACCGAGGCCCCGCTCTACCAGAACCTCAGCACCATGGAGTCGGTCGACCTCCTGCTCAACTACGACGTCAACTACTTCGCAGACCGCATCTACGACACGCCCTCGTTGATGATCGTCGCCGAAGGCGACGACCTGACCTTGTGGGACCTCGAGATCGAGACTTACAACAAGATTCCCACGCGCAAGAAGGAGCTCGTCGTACTTCCCCACACCTCGCACATGACGCTCTACAGCGACCGCGACAAGCTTGCGGCCGCAGCGGAGCACGCCACCGCCTGGTTCGTCCAGCACCTCTTGCCGGGCCAACCCACCTCCTAATCGCCGCTCACCGCACCGAAGGACATCATCGTGGCATCTGTCGAATCAAGGATCGTGGACGTCGCCCGCAACGGCCATTTTTCCCACCCGCTTTCCCGCCGATCGTTCTTGGCGGTGGCAGGTGCGGCCGGGATCGTCCTCGGCGCCTCTGCCTGTGGCAGCTCCAGCAGCACAGGCTCCTCCGCGGGTGGCGCTACCTCGAAGGGCGGCACCGTCAAGGACAAGGCCTGGTGCCAGGTCACCACCTTGTCCAACGACTACTTTGTGGCCTTCAACGAGGGCGGCAAACAGGCGATGAAGGCCCTGGGAGTGGAGATGAGCACTCTCGAGGACACCGGCAACGTCAACACCGCGTTGAGCCAGCTCGGCAACGTCCGGGCCGTCAGCGGCAAGTCGATCTTCGGCACCCCCGCCACCGAGGCGCAGGCGGCCGCAGTGACCAAGGCCGCCCAGGCGGCGGGGATCCTCTACGCCAGCTCCTACACCGCGCCAGCGTGGTACACGCCGGCCGACGCGGACAAGTGGGTGCGGTTCATCACCCCCCAGTCGACCAAGATCGCCACCGCCACCGCGATGGCACTGTTCAAGAAGATTGGCGGCACGGGAACTGTCATCCATGTTCCCGGGGCCAAAGGGTCATCAGCCGACGACCAACGCACCGCTGGGCTCAACGAAGCCCTCAAGAAGTACCCGAACATCAAGATCGTCACCGCATCACCGGGGAACTGGACGTCGGAGGACGCACGGAAGTCCGTCAACAACGTCCTTCCCTCGGTGCCCGACTTCGCGGGTGTCTTCGCGCAGAACGACAGCGAGGCGGCCGGTGTGATTGCGGCCCTCGACGCTCAGGGCATCAAGGGAAAAATAATCACCGGCTTCGACGGCAACAAGCAGAACATCCAGTACATCGCCGACGGCAAGCAGTTCCTCACGAGCGCAACAGTTGGGGGTCTGACGGCCGGTCTGCTGGGAGTGACAACGTTCGACGTGCTCAACGGGGTCAAGTTCGATCTCCCCGAGCAGTTCCTGGCGCAAGGGGCGCTCTTGGTCAACCCAGACACAGCGACCAAGGTGCTGAGCTCGATCTACCAGCAGATCCTACCGTTCGACTGGGCCAAGATGAGCCGAGCCCTTAACCCCGACAGCTGGGACCCCCAGACGCTCCTCAATCCGATCGATCCCAACGAGTACTACGCCGGAGTGCCCCAAGAACAGTACAAGCTCAACTCCGCGTGGAAATCGGCGGATATCACGGGTGTACGCGCGAAGTACGACAAGGCGTTCAAGACCGGGCCGCTGTTCGAGTACAAGAGCGACCTCATCGCCTGACCGATGCCTCCCACACCCACTGTCGAGCTCTCCGGAGTGTCCAAGCATTACGGACCGGTCCGAGCGCTGCGCGACGTCTCACTAGAGGTACAACCGGGCGAGGTCCTCGGACTCATCGGAGAGAACGGCGCCGGCAAGTCGACCCTGATAGGTGTCCTGAGTGGCACGGTTCGCCCCGACGCCGGGAGGCTGAAGGTCCATGGCGCCGACGCACCCCTGGGCGACTCGAGGTCGCTCAACGCGCTCGGCATCTCGGTGGTCGCGCAGGAGCAGGCGCTGGTCGCGCCCATGCGGGTATTCGAGAATCTTTACCTCGGCCGGGAGACCGAGGTTGGCGGCCGGGGCCCTGCACGGCGTCGCCGCCTGTGCAGCGCCGCCAGCGACCTGTTCACCGAGCTGCACCTGACCGGGATCAGCGCCGACTCGGTGGTCGCGGACCTCACTTACCCCCAGCGCCAGCTGGTCGAGATCGCCAAGGCATTCTCCCGGATCGACCGTGACCTCGCGGCGCCGGTGATACTTCTCGACGAACCGACCAGCTCGCTCAGCGAGTCCGAGGTCGACATCCTGTTCGGGCTTGTCGAACGCTGGCGGGACCGGGTCGCCTTCATCTTCGTCTCACACATCCTGCAAGACGTTCTTCGCATCAGCACCCGACTACTGGTGCTGCGCGACGGCCGCGTCATCGACACGCTGCCAAATGAGGGTGTCTCAGCGGGGCAGCTGCACGAGCTCATGGTCGGAAGCGCCCGCAGCGCCGACTACTACCACGAGGACCACCAGGTAGGCGCCCTCGAGGAAACAGCCGTCCTCGAGCTCACCGACGCCGCAATCACCGGCGAGTTCACCGACGTCAACCTCTCGCTTCGGCCAGGGGAGATCACCGGGCTCGCCGGGGTCATCGGATCCGGAAAGTCCTCCCTCGCGGCGGCGGTGGCAGGTGCGGTGAAGCTGGACCGCGGCCGCCTCGCGGTCCAGGGGGCCGAACGACGCCACTGGAGCGTCGCGGCCGCAGTGCGCGCAGGAGTGCTCTACATCCCCCCCGAACGATCCCAGGACTCAATATTTTCGACCACCTCCATCCGAGCAAACATCTCAGTGGGTTTCTTAGACCACCTGCGGTGGGGGTGGTCACGGCTCATCCGGCTCCGGATGGAGAGAACCCGGTCCACAGAGCTCGCGGCCCGGTTGAAGCTCAAGGCGTCATCGCTGTCGGCCCCCGTAGGCGAACTCAGTGGAGGAAACCAACAGAAAGCCGTCTTCGCACGATGGCAGGGGCGGAGCTGTCGAGTGCTCGTCCTGAACGACCCCACCCGCGGCATCGACGTCGGTACCCGCGAGGAAATTTACGACCTGATTCGAGACATGGCGTCGTCGGGCATCGCAGTGCTGCTCTGCGCCGAGTCGCTGGAGGAGGTCATTGGTATGTCCGACCGAATTATCATCATGAAAGATGGACACGTGAGCGCCGAGTTGCCCGCACCCGTCAATGTCAAGCCAACAGAGTTCGACATCATCAAGCACATGATGTGAGGAAACAGTGACCGAGAGACTTCTCGCCCCATCGTCGCAGGACTCACCGCCGCCCCGACGCGGCGGAGGTATACGCGCAGCCCCATACTGGTTGGGCAGGCACCGTAACGTGCTCATTCCTCTGGTCGCGGTTGTTGCACTAATAGCATACTTTCAATCAAAAACAACCGCCTTCGTGTCCGTTGACTCCGGACAGAACATCCTCCGACAGATGGCGTTTCTCGCCATGATAGCCCTCGCCGGTACCTTCGTCAACAAATGATACAACAAGGAACGGGCGGGTCAATCATTTTGACCTCATCCGTCGCTGGGCTCCGGGCGTACACCGGGGTAGGGCACTACGTCTCGGCAAAGCACGGCGTCGTCGGCCTCATGAAAACCCTCGCGCAAGAACTGGCCGAGCATCGTATTCGGGTGAATACCGTCAACCCCACTCAAGTCGACACACCGATGGTGCAGAACCAAGGAATGTACGACTTATTTAGCCCTGAACTGGACAACCCCACCAAGGAAGACTTTGCTCGGGCCTCAGGAGAAACTATTCTCTACCCGATACCGTGGGTTGAATCGATCGACGTCAGCAACGCAGTACTGTTCTTGGCCTCCGATGAGGCGCGCTACATTACGGGCGTCGCACTGCCGGTCGATGGAGGCGTACTCGTGAAATAGTTTAAGCACTCGGCTACAAGGGTGAGTATTCCGCGGTCTTCCTGTAGTGGCCCGAATCTATCCAAGTGTCCTCTTGTCAACGTTGCGGTCCCCGGAATTTGTCAAGGTGGCTGAGGCCAGTGGGAGATATGCGGCTGGTTGGTTGATCCAGGCCGCGTTGGGGACCTGCAGGATCTTGGGCGTGGTGGAACTGATGAAGCGTTCGGGGTGAGCGCTGCGTGCGGTGGCGAGTACTGCCTCACGGTCGGTGGCCCTGGCAGCGTTGAGTCCATAATGGACGTCGGCTGGGGTGTGCAGCCCGAGCCCGGTGTGGCGGTGGTCGTGGTTGACCAGGCGAAAAACGTCTGGCAGTGCTGCCGGGCGGCCTCGACGGAGGGGAACCGGGTGGGGAAGTCCGGCCGGTACTTCAGCGTCTTGAACTGTGCCTCGCTGAAGGGGTTGTCATCGGAGACGTGTGGGCGGCTGTGGGACTGGGTGACGCGAGGTCGGCGAGCAGGAACAGACGTAACCGGTTTGGAGGGCATCGAGGAATCGCGATCGGTGTGAATGGTCAACTGGTTGGCACCGTCGGCGCAGTGGTCGATGGGACTACAGACCGAATGCCTCAGGTAGACAACGCCTGACTCAACTGCAATGGGAACGGACACCCCGGACGGAGAGGGGGCTCGTCGAAGCCGCTCCCACGCGCGGCCGTCCTCAGGAGGTGGATAGTAAGTGCTATCCAAATGAAGTGGGCCACTCTCGATCTAGTGCTACCAGCGCAGGGCCCCGCTGTCGGCGACGACCCGGTAGGCGGGCTCAGCTGCCCATCGCTTGGTTCCACTCGTGCAGGTCGCGGGCCTTGGCTGCCTGCTGAGGTCGTCCATGGTGCCGGCCGACTTGTCGGCGCCGAAGACGGCACTTCGCCATCCGCAGGAGCACGCGGCTTGGGTTCGCCCCTCGCTGAGTTCCACGATCGTGGCGCGGTGCTCAATCGTCGTTGCCGCTCCCGTCCCGCTCGCCATCACCGGTGCTCCTCCGACTCTGCGCCGGTAGCGCCGCGCTCAGCTGCCGGACTGGGGCCCGGATTGGGCCCCGGGCAGAGGCCCTCGGTCGGATACGCGGCGAGCGCGATGGCGTAGAGGATCGAGTTCTACGGGGACGAGCCGGGCCGCCTGTCATCGCCAGCCCACGCTCGTTCGTAGTCGCGCGGCAGGCGGTGGTAGCGCCCCAGCCAGCCGAAGGTGCGTTCGCCGACCCAGCGGCGGGGCAGGACTACCCGGGCCACGACGGCAGCCCAGATCGCGATTGTGAGATCGCGCCGCTCACCTGGGGTGGACGGGGGGATCTGCCGCAGACTCAGCGAAGTACCCGGCCATCGCCTGACGCAACTTGTACTTGAGCACCTTGCCGCCCACCGTCTCGGGCAGCGCGTCGGTGAACAGCACCGCCTTGGGGGTCTCGAAGCCGGCCAGCCGGGTGCGGCACCAGTCGATCAGCTCCACCTCGGTCACCGTCGCGTCCGGTGCCCGGACGACGACCGCCGTTACCGCCTCGCCCCACCGGTCGTGCCGCAGCCCGACGACGGCGGCCTTGAGGACCTGCGGGTGCTCGTGTAGCAGGGCCTCGACACGCAGGCTGGACACGTTCTCCCCGCCGCTCTTGATGATGTCCTTGTACCGGTCGACCATCACCCGCAGCCCGTCCTCGTCGACGACGCAGCTGTCGCCCGAGTGGAACCAGCCGTGCCGGAACGCTTCCTCGGTGGCCGCCCGGTCTCGGTAGTAGCCGGCGGTGACGGCCGGTGAGCGGTAGACCGCCTCACCGGGCACTCCGGGGGAGTCCATGAGCGAGCTGCCGTCGACGTCCATCACGATCGAGGACAGCAGCGGGTTGGGGATGCCGACGTAGTTCAGTGAGGTCCCGGCCGCCGCGACCTTGGTCTCTTCGGTCGCCGGCCAGAACCGGTGACAACTTATTGCCTCGGTTTGCCCAAAGATGCCCATCAGGGACAGCTGGTCCCCGCAACTGGTCTGCAGTAAGGCGCGCACGCCGGCCTCCACGGCACCCCAGCCGTAGACCACCACGCGCAGCGAGCTCCGGGGCCCGGACTTGACCAAGGCTGCGAGCTCGGCCGCGAACGCCTTGACCAGCTGGGGTGATCCGCCCCATATCGAGGTGGCCGACTCCCGCTGGACGGCCGCGGCCATCTCCGCCGGCACCGGACGGCGCCCGATCACCAGTCGTCCACCGGACAGGAACGCCGACAGCGACAGGCACTGGTCGGCCACGTGGTAGATGATCGGCAAAAAGGACACCTGCACGAGGTCGGCTTCCACGGCCAGACCCCGGGTGAGCGACAGCGCGAACGAGTACGCCCCGAAGTGGGCGTAGTGGTGGGACAGCATCACGCCCTTGGGCAGGGCGGTGGTCCCGGAGGTGAACAGAATCTCCCAGATGTCGTCCCCGTGGACCGTCGCTCCGGCGTCGGTCGTCGGCTGGGCGGCCACGAAGTCGGTGAAGGCGACGCTGTCCTGGACCGGGCCGCCGCCGATGGTGATGGTGACGTCGGGTGCCAGCCCCTGCTCGGCGAACGCGGGCCGCGCGTGCTCCCAGAGCTCGGCGTCCACGACGGCGAACCGCGGTTGTACCTGCTTGATGAGCCTGCTCACCACGTCCGGGGCCATGGACGGGTTCAGTGGCACCGACACCAGCCCGGCCCGCGCCGCACCGAGCTTGGTCAGGTAGGCCTCAACCGAGTTCTCGCAGACCAGCAGCACCCGGTCACCGCGCATCAGCCCGGCGGCGAGCAGGCCGTTGGCCACCCGTTCCACGACGGTAGCCGCATCCCGGTAGGTCAGCCGCTCGTACGTCGGGTCCCCGAACGCACCGGCCCAGCCGGTGATGGCGACCCGGTCGGGGCGGCTGTAGGTCAAGCGCTCCAGCACGTCACCCACGCTGGTCCGGTTCCACCGGTCGTCGGCCCGGCGGTCGTACAGGCTGTCCACGTCGATGGCCACGTGTGCTCCTCGTCCTGCGCCGGCGTCGTCGCGCGGCGTCGCTGCCAGTGAACCGTCGACCACTGCCGGCTGGTTCGTCAAGGCCTCTCTGTGAATCGGGTCGCTATGGATGCTGGCGCAACCCGGTAGGACGCGCTACGGTTCGCGGAGTTAGTGAATCGGCGATCACATCGGAGGGGCCACGTGGAGTTCGCGGAGAAGCCCGAGCTGCAGGCCCTGCGCGAGACCGTGGGGCAGATCGCTGCGCGGTACGGCAGCTCCTACTACGTGGAACGGGCCGGCCGGCACGAGCCGCTCACCGAGCTGTGGAACGACCTGGCCCGGGCCGGGTTCATCGGCATCAACGTGCCCGAGGCGTATGGCGGCGGCGGGGGCGGCCTGGTCGAGCTGGCCATCGTCTGCGAGGAGATCGCCGCCCAGGGCTGTCCGATGCTGTTGCTCTTGGTCTCCGCGGCCATCTCCGCTGAGGTGATCGCCCGGTTCGGCGACGACGAACAAAAGCAGCGCTGGCTCCCCGGCATGGCCGACGGCACCAGCAAGGTGGTTTTCGCGATCACCGAGCCCGGTGCCGGTTCCAACAGCCACCAGTTGGCCACCGCGGGCCGCCGGGACGGCGACGACTGGCTGATTTCGGGCACCAAGTACTACATCTCCGGTGTCGACGAGGCGCAGGCGCTGATGGTCGTGGCCCGCACCGGGACCGACGAAGTCACCGGGAAGGCCCAGATGTCGTTGTTTCTGGTGCCCACCGATGCCCTCGGGCTGGTGGCCCAGCCGCTCCCGGTGGACGCGATGCTGCCCGAGCGGCAGTTCACGCTTTTCTTCGACGACGTGCGGGTCGGTCCCGAGATGGTCGTCGGCGAGGTCGGTGCCGGTTTCGCGCAGGTCTTCCACGGCCTGAACCCCGAGCGGATCACCGGTGCCGCGCTCTGCGTCGGCATCGCCCGGCACGCGCTGGCCAAGGCCGCCGACTACGCCAACCAGCGCACCGTGTGGAAAGCCCCGATTGGCAGTCACCAGGGTGTCTCGCACCCGCTGGCCAAGGCCGCGATCGAGACCGAGCTGGCCGCGCTGATGACCCGCAAGGCCGCCTGGGCGCACGACTCCGGCGTGCCGGCCGGGGAGGCCTCGAACATGGCCAAGTACGCCGCCGCCGAGGCGGCGCTGGGCGCCGTCGACGCCGCGATCCAGACCCACGGCGGCAACGGGCTGTCCACCGAGTACGGCCTGGTCCCGTACTGGGGGCTGGCCCGGTTGCTGCGGATTGCCCCGGTGAACCGGGAGATGGTCCTTAATTTCGTCGCCCAGCACACCCTTGGCCTGCCCCGCTCGTACTGAAGGAGCCCCCCGTGCCCGTCACCCCCCTGCAGGACGACCTGGTCCACCGGGTCAACGTCGGCGACACCCTCACCCGCACCGCCGACCGGATGCCGGCCAAGGTCGCGCTGGTCGACGGCGAGCGGCGGATCACCTACCGCGAGCTCGACGACTGGACCAACCGGCTGGCGCACGCGCTGTTGGAGCGCGGCTACGCCCCCGGGGACTCCCTCGCCCTGGCCTCGGGCAACAGCGCCGAGTTCCTGGCCGTCTACTACGCCTGCGCCAAGGCCGGCGTCGTTTGCGTGCCGCTCAACCTCGGCTGGCGCCCGGACGAGGCCGGCTACGTGCTTGGTCACGCCGGCGTCCGGGCCGTCGTGGTGGAGGCCCAGCTCGCCGAGTGGGTCGGGCAAGCGCTCGACGGCCGGGACGGCGTCCCCGACGTCGTCGTCGCCTCCGGCACCGGTGGACCGGTGCCGGAGACCCTCGCCGGCCGGGCCACCACGACGATCGATGCCTTCGCCAGCACCGACGCCGGTCCGGTCGAGGTACTTGTCGGGGACCGCGCTCCGGTGACCTACCTCTACACCTCGGGCACGACCTCGGCGCCCAAGGGCGTGGTGGGCAACCACCTGGCCGTCGTTGTCGAGTCGCTGACCATGGCGCTGGAGGCCCGCTGGACCGACGACGACCGCTTCGTCGCGATGATGCCGATGTTTCACACCGCCCAGCTGAACTGCTTCTGCACCCCCGCGGTCCTGCTCGGCGCGACGCTGGTCGTGCACCGCGGGTTCGACGCCGACCGGCTGCTGGACACCATCGAGGCCGAGCGGGTCACCCAGGTCTTCGGGCTGCCGGTGATGTACCGCGCGCTCATCGAGCGGGCCGACATCGGCGTCCGGGACCTGTCCAGCCTGCGGCGGGCCTGCTACGCGATGGCCCCGATGCCCGAGCCGCAGCTCCGCAGGGCGATCGAGGTCTTCGGCTGCGACTTCTTCCTGCTCTTCGGGCAGACCGAGATGAGCCCGACGACGACGCTGTTCCGGCCCGAACACCAGCTCACCCACGCCGGCGCGGTCGGCACCCCGACGGTCAGCGTCCGGGTGGCGCTGATGGGTTGGGACGGCGTGATGGTCTGCCCGGGCGAGGAGGGCGAGATCGTCTACCGCAGCCCACAGGCCCTCACCGGCTACCTGCACGACGAGGCCGCCACCGAGGCCGCGTTCGCCGGCGGCTGGTTCCACTCCGGCGACATCGGCCGCTTCGACGAGGACGGTGTGCTCTGGTTCGCCGACCGGTCCAAGGACGTGATCAAGACCGGAGGGGAGAACGTCGCCTCCATCGAGGTCGAGCGGGCGCTCTACGCCGCCGACCCCCGGATCGCCGAGGTGGTCGCCGTCGGCCTGCCGCACGAGCGCTGGACCGAGGCCATCACCGCCGTGGTCGTCGCCCAGCCCGGCGAGACCATCGACGAGGCCGAGTTGCTCACCGCCGTCCGGGCGCACTTGGATGGTTACAAGGTGCCTAAGGCTGTCGTCGTGCTGGCCGACCTGCCGCGCACCTCCACGGGCAAGGTGCAGAAGAACGTGCTGCGCCAACGGTTGGCCGACCACTACAGGGGGGTGACGGCGTGACGCTGACCGCAGAGCCCCGGGTCACCGAGGGCACCGTGCTTCCCTCGGCGCTGGACACCCGCGGGGAGCAGTACCGGACCAACCGGGCCGCCTCGCTGGCCGTGCTGGACCAGCTGGACGAGCAGCTGGAGCTGGCCCGCGCCGGTGGTGGCGAGCGGTACGCCGCCCGGCACCGAGACCGCGGCCGGCTGCTGGCCCGGGAGCGGATCGAGCTGCTGCTGGACCGGGACGCGGCCTTCTTGGAGTTGTCCTCGCTGGCCGCCTGGGGCACCGAGTTCGCCGTCGGCGCCAGCGTGGTCAGCGGGATCGGGGTGGTCTCCGGTGTCGAGTGCGTGCTGCTGGCGCACGACCCCACGGTCCGTGGCGGCGCGATGAACCCGCACTCGCTGAAGAAGACGCTGCGCGCGCTGGAGATCGCCAAGCGTAACCGGCTGCCGGTGGTGAACTTGGTCGAGTCCGGCGGGGCGGACCTGCCCAGCCAGGCCGACCTGTTCGTCCGGGCCGGCCAGATCTTCCACGATCTCACCGAGCTGTCCTCGATGGGCGTGCCGACGATCGCGCTGGTCTTCGGCAACTCCACCGCCGGGGGCGCCTACGTCCCGGGCATGTGCGATTACTCGGTGCTGGTCGACCGGCAGGCCAAGGTGTTTTTGGGCGGTCCGCCGCTGGTTAAGATGGCCACCGGTGAGGACGCCGACGACGAGGAGCTGGGCGGGGCCGCGATGCATGCCCGGGTCTCTGGGGTGGCCGATCACTTCGCCGTCGACGAGCGGGACGCCATCCGGCTGGGCCGGCGGATCCTGTCCGAGCTGAATTGGCGCAAGCAGGGCCCGGGCGCGACGCTGCCGGCCGACGAGCCGGTGTATGAACCCGACGAGCTGCTCGGCATCGCCCCGGCCGACATTCGGGTGCCCTTCGACCCCCGCGAGGTGCTCGCCCGGGTCGTCGACGGCTCCCGGTTCGGTGAGTACAAGCCCGAGTACGGCACCAGCCTGGTCACCGGGTTCGCCTCGGTGCACGGCTTCCCGGTCGGTGTGCTGGCCAACGCCCGCGGCGTGCTGTTCAGTGAGGAGGCCAAGAAGGCGGCCGAGTTCATCCAGCTGGCCAACCAGGTGGACACCCCGCTGGTCTTCCTGCAGAACACCACCGGCTACATGGTGGGGAAGTCCTACGAGCAGGGCGGGATCATTAAGGACGGTGCGAAAATGATCAACGCCGTCACTAACAGCACGGTCCCGCACATCACGATCAACACCGCGGCGTCCTTCGGGGCCGGCAACTACGGGATGAGCGGACGGGCCTACGACCCTAGGCTGATGTTCGCCTGGGCCGGCGCCAAGCTCGCCGTCATGGGCGCCACCCAGCTGGCCGGGGTTATGTCCATCGTCGGCAAAGCGTCCGCAGCGGCGTCAGGGCGGCCTTTCGACCAGGCTGCGGACGACGAGCGGCGGCGCGGCATCGAGGCCCAGATTGAGGCTGAGTCGCACTCCTTTTTCGTCACCTCCCGGCTCTACGACGACGGACTGCTCGACCCGCGGGACACCCGCACCGTGCTCGGCATCGCCCTGTCCGCCGCCCACTCGGGCCCGATCGAGGGACGCCGCG
>JAABUO010007065.1_pt1 | contig 12847 bp, 3 predicted proteins | sample 5559291 | NCBI WGS metagenome assembly JAABUO01 (sample SAMN10711878, study PRJNA513372) | rock metagenome | isolation source: Antarctica rocks | place: Antarctica: Victoria Land, Finger Mt sud
TAAACTCGACGACGTTAACTCGCTCTGAAACATTAAAATCACTCATTAGCTAAGAAGATGAATTAAAGAAGATTTAAATCAGATCATGAAGATTCTTAACGAGTTACGAGTTTAACGCGACTTAAGTATTAAAGTCTGCGATCGTTTTAACGAACTTTTTCGTTACTTTAACAAGATTATAAAATAATTAAACGAAGTAAAAACTCGATTAAAACAATCATTACATTAGTTTAAAGAAGTCATATCTTTAATTTTCGCTTTCTTTAATTTAATTAATCGCTCTTAAAAGCTTTTAAATTTATCTCAGTTAACAGATAACGTTAAATCTTTCTGAAACGACTGATATGAAAAGATTTAAGACAAGCTAAAAATAAACGCGAATTATTATAAGAATGATCGTGTTTAACTAGCTTATGTTCACTTTAAAATTACTGAAAAAACATTAAAGATAACTTTAACTCGAAGATAACGAGATTTAATAAATCTTTATATAATTATTAATGAATTTCTTAAAAAGCTAGCTCAGCTGTATAACGATTCGAATAAAGAGATTAACTTTTAAAAAGAATATAATAATCTTACTTAAGAAGTTAAAAAGTTTAGCGAGTTTTATTTCATATTTTAACGCCTGTTCTTTTACTTAAAATATTAAGAAAAGTAATTAATAATTAATTTAAAGAACAAGATCGCTTCTCGTCTTCGAGTAGCTCTGAGTAATTAAGTTATATAACTCAGCTCTTTAAGCGAAATTCGAAATTATTTAATACGTCTGAATAATGATCATCGAGTTATGAAAGAGCTTAAGAAAAAGAAATCGATTAAGATAAAGTCGACTAAACAAGTCATTTTCGCTAAAGATCTTTTTAAATCTTATTATTAAAAAAAATCTGATATATTAATGAATCAGTTAAAACAGCGCGACGCGATTTTAACTAGCGCGAAAGAGACGAACATGCAGAATGAAAATTATTTTATTTATTACAAACTCGATCATACTTTTAAAGAATGTTCTCATTAAGTAATAAAAATTAATGCTTTAAACGATGATGTAAATGAGTTTAATCGTTTTAATTCTGATTCGAATTTCGACTTAAAAAATTAATTATTTCTTTAAAAGTTATCGAAAGAGTAAAAATAATATCTTTGTGTAGCAAAACGGAAACTCTTTAAAAAGATAATTATTTTAAAAAGCTCTTTCTGATTAACGCGTTTCTTACTTCGCAAGATTAGTCTTTTAATATTCGGTCTTTAGTAAATAGCGAATCAGCTGCCTACACTTTAATACATACGAACCTAGTTACGAAAGTTTACAAGAAGCTCGATTTATAATTTATTCTTCTATTAAAAGAAAAGCTCATACGCGGCTACGATGAAAAGCTAGCTAAGAGAGTCATTTTTTATAAAATTCTTTTAACTTTAATCGTTAATAATTACAAGAAACCTTTAATATTAATACTGATTACAAACATTAAACATTATGAAACGATATTAAAAAAATCGTAAATGAATAAAAATGAGATATTACTAAACATGAGTCGCGATATCATCGTTTTTTCTAGTTAACTAAAAACGTTAATATTAATACTATCAGTTTCGTACGAATTAAAAACGACAAATTTAATGAATCTTTCTAAAGCATTTAAAGTACTTTAACGATCGATTTTAACTTTAAAGAAAAAAGCTGATTTAATTTATAGCATCGACGTCGCGACTTTTTAAACTTTAGCTAATCGTTTAAAGAAGAATTACATTAAGGTTTTTGCTTTGTTAATTAAAGACATTAATAAAGAGCTAATTTATAACACTCAGTGTAATTTAAACTCAGTCAGTTTATTTTTAATTAACGAGACGACTTAAAATCTAGAAGACATTAAGGCTAAGTTACTCGCGAAATATCAGAATTTTCTAAACGTCTTCGATCGAGCTCAGGTCGATAAGCTACTTTCGCATCGTTTTTATGATTACAAAATAAAGCTTATTAATAACGTCGTTTCATCTTAATGTTAAGCATATTAAATGTCTTTTTACAAGCTTTAGAAAATAAAGAAATATTTAAACGAGAATCTTTTTAAGAACTTTATTATTCTCAGTAAAGCTTTCTATTTCTTATTAATTTTGTTCGCTTTAAAAGTAAATAAAGATTTACGATTTTGCGTAAATTATTAAAAGCTTAACGTTATCACTAAAAGAAATCGTTACTCGCTATCTTTAATTAAGAAGATTATTAATAAAATCGTGAATTATAAGCATTTAACTTAATTAAATATTATATTAGCATTTAATAAACTTCGAATGCATTTTAATAATGAAGATTATACGATCTTCATTATCGCTTTAAAAGTTTACAAATCACGAGTTCTTTTCTTCGAACTTATTAATGATTCTGTCTCTTTTTAATAGTATATAAATGATGTTTTATGAAACTTTTTAAACGACTTCTGTTAAACATATTTAAATGACATTTTAATTTATAATAAGACTTAACGAAAACATCGAGAACACGTTAAGATGATATTAAGTCGTCTGCGAGAAGTTAATTTATAAATAAATATTCGAAAATGTAAATTCGACGTTAAAGAAATAGTCTTTTTAAAAGTCATCATGTTAGAACAGAATCTTCGAATGAATCTCGTTAAGATGAAAGTCATCGTTAATTAAACTACTTCGATTAATTTAAAAGAGATTCAGAGCTTCGTGAAATTTATTAACTTTTATTAACGATTTATTAAGAATTTCTTAAAGCTAATTAAATTCTTCACTTAGCTTACTCGCAAAGATACATTTTTCGTATGAAATCAGATCTGTGTTTAAGCTTTTAAGAATTTAAAGAAACAGATTAGCTCGACTCTCATATTACGACATTTCGATCTTAAACATTAAATTATTTTAAAAATCGATGCGTTTAATTACGTTAAAGATAATATATTATTATAGTACGATAACGAAAATGTTTTACATTTAATAATCTTTTATAATAAAAGCATGATGTTAATCGAGTACAATTATTACATTTATAATAAGAAACTGCTAGTCATTATTCGATGCTTCGAGTACTGAAGGCTCGAGCTGAAAGATATTAAACTGTCGATTCAGATGTTTACTAATTATTAAACTTTAAAGACCTTTATGAAAAATAAACAGTTAACTTAACGTTAAGCTAATTATTTAAATATTCTCTTAAAGTTTAATTTTTAAATCATCTTTCGATTAAATAAGAGCAATATTAAGATTAATGCTTTAATTCGAATGTTCGAAGTTAATCTTTTTAAAACAGTTAAGCGTATCGAGAATCGCTATTAAATCATTCTAACTTCGAATAGAATAAATATTCTAGTAACGAAATTCGAAGCTGATCTTTATTAACGAGTATTGAACGTTAATAAAATTAATGAGCTGTGCATTAAATATCGACAAGCAATAAGCGATAATGAGCTTAAACTACATGACATTGAACTAAAAAACTGTCAGATCGTTAACGAAGCTTTATTTAGAAAGGATTTATTATGAGTCTTCGAAAATATGCATACGAAATTGTTACAGAAAATTCACGATCAGTCGTTAATTTTTCACCTCGATAATTAAAGAATTATAAATTTAATTTAACGATTTTATTATTAATTAAATTATCGAGCTACGATTAAATAATACATTCGAAATTATCATGTTTATTAACGAAGTAAGACGTCTCGAAACGATATTAATAAGCTTTATTAATTTCTTTTAATTTTACAGAAACGATAAAAGAATATAATCATGAACTTTATTACGAAATTATCTTTATTCGAAGATTATAACGCGATTTATATTATAATTTATCGTCTCATTAAAGAACGTTATTACGTACTCTGTCATTAAGAAAACGATGAAATCTTAGCTAAAGAAACGATTTAAATCATGCTTTAAAACGTTTATAAACTTCATGATTTATTCAGTTTTATTGTTTTTAACAGAGGCTCTTAATTTATATTAACGATGTGATAAAGTCTTTACAAGCGATTAAGAATTAAAGCTAGTTTATTAACAGTTTATTATCTCGAAACAGATGATTAATCGAAACGAGCTAATTAAAACGTTAAACGCGAGCTAAGAATTTACTGCAACTACATGCAAAACGACTGAGCTAAATGACTTTTAATGATGAAGTTCAGTAAGAATTTTAATATCTTCTCGATTATTTTAATGACTTCGTTTTACTTTAATAAGAGTTTTTATTTACGAATGAGTTTCGATTTAAATACGACTAATTACGAAATAACTCGTGCACGCATTAAAGCTAAAAAGGTTAACGACATTACAGTTAAGATGAAAAATCTTCTGAATTTTAATCGTTAACAGCTAAAAAAGATTAAGATAATCATTAAAGCACAAATTAATAAGCATCGTCGAGACGTAATTTATAAGATAAGCGATTAAACTTAATTATTCTCTTAAAACGTTAAAATAATTAAATCATGTAAGAATTTAAAAGATAAACAGTTAAAATTTTATTAAATTACTGTTAATGTAAAAATCTTTTATTAGCTTCGCTTATTCGAAAGTATAAAGTTACTTCATTTAATCTTCAGTCTTAAATTATTACGTTCTTATTATTAAAACTCTTTGTTAAATTAACATTCGAAATCATCTTAATCGTTAATAATTAAAAACGAGAATTATTAAGAAATAAACGATATTTTAAACTTTAAACGCTATCGAGATCGATTGCAATACAAGATTAAATGAACAGGCTTAAATCGAGATAACGAATAATATTATATTAATAAAGAAAAATTCGAAAACTTCGAGAAGATTCTAGTCGAATTTTATAAACTTCATTCGAACAAGTCACATTAAATTAAACAAACACGACGTTTAAAGTTTAATTTCTTGTTTTTCATTCATGCGAACATGAATATTCGAAGAGAAAAATAATGTTACGAGTGTGTTAGAATTGATTAAAGCTAGATCGAGCTTATTACGAACAAAAGTTTTAACATATTTTAACATTTTCTAACACAACTTTAACACGAATTAATTAACATTTCTGAGTATAACATTCTTCTTTTAAGTTTAGCACGAATCTCGAGTCTCTAAGCATAAATATCGCTTCAGAAACTTACTTTCTTCTATATTCTTAAACTTCTAGTTATAGCTATCTTTATAAATTAAACATTTTACTCAGCTCGTTTATTAGTGATTAAATTTTAAACTCGGTCTTAATAATTTCGCTTACGCAGATAGTGAAAAGACTTAACGAGTTTAACACGAACTTTATTCGCTTAATCGTCTTTTATCTGAAGCTTCTTTATTAAGAACTTTATAAACCTTTACGATTTCTTATAAAGACTTTTTAAATACATTTTTAATCTTCTTTCTCGATATGAAAATTTAAATATTAATTAATTAAAATATAAAGATTAAATTATTTAATATCTTTCGCTTTCTTTACGATAGCGACTTTAATCTGTTTATGTTATTAAGCTAAACTTCTGCTAGTTAAGATACGAAATTTAGCTTATTTACTTCGTTTCGCTCGCTTTACGTCAGCGTTTTTTCGTTTAATGATAGCGCTAGCTTATTTTATAACGTTAATAATAATTTAATATTAAGAAGCGATACTCTTTTATAATTTAAACGTTTAAAAAATTCATTCGCGAGATTTTGTTTACTTAAACGATGAAAGATTTTAAAGTTATAAATAATTAACTTCAGCGCTTAACGAGCTTGTTTAAAGTTTAGCTCTTTTTACTTTATAAATTCTTTAAGATTATTATGATTTAAGTAAATCTTAATAAAATATAAACTGTTTTTTAAATAATGTCTTCATTACTTAAAAGCGATTATTATAGCTAAGAACTTTTAATTATAAGTTTCGTAATTTTACTTCGTTAATATTATCTTACGCGATTAAAACATTATTAATCGTTAATAATCGTTAACATTTTATTAACTAAGAATATTTACGATTATAAAATTAAAAGCATTAATCTTCATTTTAATTCTTTTACTTAAGTTATAATAAGTAAGAAATGAAATCGTCATGAAATAATCGCGCAGCTAACGAAAAGTCTGCTTCGCTGTATTAAATTATTTAAAAGATTTTAATTTCTTATCGTCTTTATTATCTTTTAGTAAACTAATAAGAAACGCTATTATCTTAAAATAGCGATGAATAAAGCGTTTATAAAAGTTAACGAAACTCAGAAATACTTAAACTTCGCGATAAATCTTCGATTTAAATCATTCTTTAATCATTTTAATTTTATCTGAATTTCTTTTCATCTTATTTATAAATATTATAAAGTTTAAAATTTAATCTCATTAATGACGAATTAACATTTCTTAAGATTAACATATAGTTAATAATTTTTTAAACGTTAAAACATCTTTTTTACATGACATTAATGTTACGTTAAATCGTTATTAAAGATTAAGATATTATTTAAATATACGATATAAATAACATTAATTAAGTTTCTTAACGCTTTATTAATATAAACTTAAAAAGTAACTAAAACGTTAGCTAATTTAAATGACATAACTTAATATTAAAAATGTTTATAGCGCGTGCGAAACGTCGTCTTTTATTTATTATCTTACTTAATTCGTATACGATAATAAACGTTCTTAAAATTTAATTTAATAAAACATTTAAATTCGTTTAATCGATTCAGCGTTTTAATAATTAAAAATAATAAATAATAAATCTTAATCGTAATCGCATTTAAGTCTCGATAATTAACGCATAAACGTAATTCATTATTCTTCTTAAATATAAAAAGTATAAAGATTTTTACTAATAAGACGAAATGCTTAATTTAAACTTTAATTAAAGCATCTTCGAGATAGCGTTAAAGCTTTATTAACTCTGTTTATAATAAATTATATAAAGACATGAATAACGACTTCGCGCTTTTTATTAAATTAATGACATAATCTTTTCTGTTTTATTTTAATAAAATATTAATTTTTTCTGCATCGCAGACATTCTTAAAATTCATTAATTTTTTTAAAACTTCAGATATTATAAATTATTTACTTAACGTTTTTATAACGTCAGCGCAAATTATTATAAAGATTTCGCTTTACTTAAAAAGACTTTTTAAAAACTTCTGAGATGTTAATACTTTAAGATTTTCGAATTTTATCTTAAAGCGTTAACTTGTCGTTTATAAGTTTATAAGAATTCTTTAATTAATTAACATTAATATATTAAAAATAGTATTAAGCTTAACGTAATTTACAGCGTAAAAAAGAGTAATACATTTTCGATGTTGTTTTCAGAAGTTAATTATATTATATGTAAGCTTATAAACGTCGTAACAATAACGATCTTAATCATTAAGAAATCTTAATAACGATAAGATAACGCGTTTTATTAATTATAACTTTTATTATATTACGTAAATTTAATTAATTAAATTTAACTTTACTTTCGAGTTAACGAGCTTAAATAATAAACGCTCTTCGCTTAAAAGTTTAACTCAGCTCTTAATAATAATTAAGTTACGCGTCTTTATTAATCTTTCTTACTTCGCTTACGCGTTAACGAAGCTTAATTATTTTTTAAATTCTTATTAAAAACATTAGTCATCGTTATAACTGTGTTTCATTTATTCTTTTTAAAATAATTCTTTTTTTAATATTTCTTTTCATCGCAGTTATAATAATGATTAGTTTTATTATTTAAATTAATTAATTTAAACAGACGCTTATTGCTTGCTCGCGACTTTAAATTTTCATCGAATTAATTATTTCTTTTTAAGTTTTAATTTTCTCTGTTAAAAAAGAATTTCTGATTCTTTAACTTACGTTAATTATTTTAATTAATAAAATTCGAAGCGTCGTCGTTACGCTTACGCGATTTAATGCTTTTCAGTACTATTACTTTTATTAAAAGCTTTTCTTAATTTTTTAATATTATATCGTTAATAACGAGAATCTTTTAACGTATTTTCGAAAAAAGTTTAATAAAAAAATCGTTAATTCTTTACGTCGACGATGTTTTAAGTAAATGAGCTTTAATATTCTTTAAATACGACTTAAAGCTAGTTACACTTTGTTTTAATCTTTATTTTATTTTTTTAAATCTTTAATAAGCTTTAAGCTTTAAATTAACTAAATTAATTATTAAATTAAGTAAGAATTAACGAAATTTCGTAAAAATATAATTCGTCGTCTTAACGTTTACGTTTATCTCGTGAAATTATTAATTCATGAAATCTTTCATTATAAATTACATGCATTAAAGAATTTTTATTACATCATTAAAAAAGTAATTCGAGCTTAATTAAAACTTAATTTTTACTTCTCGAAATTATTTTTCATGCTCGTTTTTATTATAATCTTTATAAAGACGCATTATTTTTAATTTAATAATTTTCGTAGTGCGCGATTATTACGTTAACTTAATTAATACTTACGCTTTTATTTAAGCTTAAATTAATTATAATAACTTAAGCATTATTACTTTTAATACGATAAATATAATAAAATTAATAAATAATTATTCAGTCGTTAAATTATTATTAACAAATGAAATTAATTAATTTCGAGATTTCGTTCGTGTTTCGTTAACGTGCGTAATAAATAATGTTAATCGTAACTTACGAGCTTTAACTTTTAATTCTGCGATTCATCGTAAAACACGTAAATAATTAACTTTCGCTTGCGTCTTAATTAATATTTAATTCAAGAATTCATTACGTAAAATATTTTTTAAACTTTATTCTTTATCATTATTAACTGCACGAGTTAATGATAAGTCTGTTTAAAATCGTTTTAATGATCGTAATTCTTCGCTGTTATTAATAATTATTAAATTACTTAAAGTAATCGTATTTAAGATATTTTAAGCTTTAATGCTAAGTTCTTTAAAGTCGCTATTATTATCATAATTCATATATAATTTAAAAACTGTTATAGCTATATTATATCTCGAGCCTTTTCTTAAAAGTATTAAAAGCGATTAAAACTGTAAGATTAACTTCGTTAACTATTCGCTAGCGCGTTTAAATATAAAAGACGTAAGACATAATAAACTTATTATGATTATACTTAATTATTATGATATTAATATATAAAATTAATCGTTAAAAAACATTAAAAGAATAAGCTTTAGCTTATTTAATATTCTTAATAACTTCATCGTTAACATTTTATTATTTAATTATAATAAATCATTCTTAATACGTTATAAGAAACGTTAGTTTATTAAACGATTTAAGATTATTTAATAAGTCATTTAATCTTGTTTTTAATAAGCGTTATCGTAAAGCTAGCGCTTGTTATTATTACATTAAACGAGATCGCTATTCTTTATCATTAATAAACGAGACTTTCGCTCGTGTATAAGAAAGTAAGTATTTAACTTAATTAAACATTATCGCTGCGTTTAACAAACTTCGCATGCATTCAGATAGCGAGAATTTAACTACATTTATTATTTTCTTTAATTTATATAAATATTACGTAATGTCTTTTAATTTAATTAACGAGTCTGCTTTTTATTAGCATTACATGAATGATATGTTATTTAAATATTTACATTAGTTTTATTAAATTTATTTTAATAATATTATTATTTACAGTAAAATCTTAAAAAAACATAAGCGTCATGTACGATTAATCTTGCATCGATTACGAAAAATTAACTTTTATATGAACATAAATAAATGTAAGTTTTATATTTAAAAGATTATCTTTTTAAAACTTTTAATATTAATTAAGAGACTGAAAATGAATTCTCGAAAGATTTAAATAATTGTAAATTAATTTATTTTTAATAATCTTATTCAGATATAATTCTTTATTAATTTTTATAATTTTTATTAACGCTTTATTAAGAATTTTTCGAAGATTATTCGCTTAATAATTTAACTCATTTAAAAGAAGATTATATTTAAATGAAATGAGACGTGTTAAACTACATTCGATTACATAAAGAAACGTATGACTAAGACTTTTATACTTCGTTGCTTTAATTAAACTCGCGAGATTATTCTTAAAATTAACTCATTTAATTACGTTAATAATAAAATTCTGTTTTAATATAATAACGAAGAAGTATTATATTTAATTATCTTTTATAATAAGAACATGTTTTTTATTAAATGTAATTACGAGATATACGATAAGAAACTACTGATTATCATTTAAGCATTCGAGCATTAACGATTTAAGCTAAAGCTAATTAATATTTCTATTAAGATATTTATTAATCATTAAGCGTTTACGTCATTAATGAAAGATAAGAAGCTTAGTAAATAACAAATACGCTAAATATAAAAGCTCGCTGATTTTAATTTTAAAATAATGTATTAATTAAATAAATAAAACATTAAGATTAATGTATTAACTCGACGAGTTAACGTCGTGCTTAAAGAACTTAAGAATAAACGCGTTCGTTATTAGCAAATCACGATTTTAACGTTAAATTAAATAAAGATTACTAATTTAAAAAAAGATGACAGTAAGTTAATTTATAAACAGATTCTTAATGTAAATAAAGTTAACGAGAATTATATACTACTTCGCGAAGTAATAATTAAAAACAAGACATAATATAAAGATATTAAGCTGAAGAATTACTGAGATTAAAATGAAGTCTTATTTCATAATAATTAAATATAAGTCTCGTTTAACGAGCTTTTATAAATGAATTTAATTCGTAAAATATACGATTAATTCTTAATAAATTACTTTAATATTTTTAAAATTATAAAGATCATAAAGCGATATTATATTTATTAACGTTTAAAAACTTTCAGAAATAAATTAAATGAATTACTACATTCTTTATTAATATTTAATTAACGATGACGCGATATAACGATAAACTTTATTATTAATTTACTTAATTTATACGATTATAACGTTATTTTAACTATCATTTGTAAATTATTAAAAGAAAAACATTATATTTCTTACTTTATTATTAATGAAGATATTATTAAGAAAACAGCTGAAATGTTAATGCAATAAATATATCGTACTCATGATTTATTAAGCTTTATTATGTTTAATTAAAATTTTCAGTTTACTTTCATTTTATAAAAGTTTCTTTATAAATGACTAAGCATATTTCTTTAATTATTTATCGTTTATCATTTTTAAATTAACGATTAAAGCGAACGAGTTAATTAAAATGTCGAGCGATATCTTTAATTCTTTTATTCGTGTATGCAGAATAATTAATTTAAGTAATTATTAATGATCGAGTTTGTTAATAATAATGCTTTGTTCTTAATAATTTTTATAATTTTCTTCTTTATAAACAAGAGCTTTCATTCTCGTATAAGCTTTAACTTTAACATTATTAAATATAAAAGCATTCGCGAACGCTTAATAACTGCACGAATTAAGAATATATTTAATTACATGAATAAAACATTAATCTTCGCTCGCGAAGCTTTAATTAAATTACGAAAATTATTAAACTGCTTAATGAAACCAGTGAACGGATTGTTTAAAAGTTGTATAAAAGAAACGATGCAGCAGAGCTTCTTAAGAAGAACTCTGCTAGCGTACACGCTAGATCTAATCGAATTCCTGTCACACTGCAGTTAATCATCTCTTTAAACATGAGCGTGACATCGCATATCTTAACACTCTCACTCGATGATAACTTGCTCATTAACTTTCATTACTCTTCAGGCTCAATTAATCGACGAAGCGCTTGAAGCTTTACTTTAACAAAGGTTTAATGAAGTCATTAGCTATCATATCCTGACTGAGAACGAAGCTCACACGAATTTAGTTCTTTGTATGCAGATCACGAACATGATGATAGATCACATTAATATGTTTAAATCTCTCATGAATGTGAGCATCTTTAACAAGCGTTAAAGCGACTTAATTATTCCTCATTAGCTAAATGAGTGAGCTGATCTCATGAACACTGTTTTTCTTAATGTTAACACGGTGCTTATTGTTTTTAAGATACTTGTTCATCTTCATGTTCTTCAGTAGCTGAGTGATTTATAAACCTTTCTTCGCATAAATTAACAGAGTCATGTATTTTACTTCAGTAATGAATGTGACGACGGACTTTTATTTTTAACTTATTTAAAAGACTAATCTTTCGTCGAGCATGTAGTAGTAATTAAGAATTAATTTTCTATTAAGTCTGTTCGAGGCGTAGTCCGAGTCTGAATAGCTAATTAAATTTAAACTCTCATTAATCTCATACATGATCTCTAAATTAACAGTTAAACGAACATAGCGAAGTAGTGCTTTTAGCGCGTGTTCGTGATGCTTCGCAGAGTCGCTGAGATATTAACTTAATTAATTTATAGCAAACGAGATGTCGAGACGAGTATGAATAGCGACGTACATGAGATTATTAATCGCATGCTGATAGTTTCTTTAACTTATTCTTTAATCTTAAGGACCTGCTGAACGTAGAGAGTTATAGTCATTCATTAAAAACTCGATGAGATTGTGCTTATTTACTTTCATTTAAAGTCTCTTCAGCATCTCTTCGAGATAATGCGTTTAATTCATTCGCAGCGTGCGCTTAGGGCGATTGCGGATGATTCGAATGTTAAGAATTTTTTTCATTTTCCTTAAGTTCTTAACTTTGAAGATCGAGTTAAATGCATTTTTAAATTAATTAATATTAATGAGAGAGCGTCCCGATATGCTAATGTCGTTCACGTAAAGTAATAATATTAAGCTTTTGTCTGAATGCATTAACAGGCATGAGTCAGCGAGGCATTAATGAAATCTTAATTTCTTCAGCTTCTTAACGCAGCTCTCATGCCAGTTTTGTGCAGCCTGCTTTAAATCGTATAAACTTCGAAGCACGCGAAGTACTCGATCAGAAGCGATAGTGACGTCAGCGAAAGAAAACATGTAAATCTTCTTC
>JAABUO010007066.1_pt1 | contig 12845 bp, 16 predicted proteins | sample 5559291 | NCBI WGS metagenome assembly JAABUO01 (sample SAMN10711878, study PRJNA513372) | rock metagenome | isolation source: Antarctica rocks | place: Antarctica: Victoria Land, Finger Mt sud
ATGGTCTGTTGTAAATCTGATGTTTGGCAATGTCATGTGGTGGTAGCACAAACAGTCAGTCAGTCATGTGGTGGTAGCACAAACAGTCAGTCAGTCAGCAAAAAATTCTGTCATCAAAACCTCTCCCATTCAAATCCTCTTCAGACTTTATTACGTTACAGGACTCCTGTCCGGAACAAACTAAAGAAGTTATCCTCGGAGTATACACTTCATTACATATATGGGTTATTTGAAATAGCGTTGGACTTTTGCAATATGTTAACAACGTTCCAGTTCAGTTCTCGGAGCAGTGGCAATGTGTTCATCATTTGACATATGTATGCATGCATGAAATCACCTGCAAGGACAACTGTGACATTCAATGATTGCTTGCAAAGCAATGATAAGTTGATTTCTGTAGCAGGGCATGCTTTTAGATTTAGAAACGTGTTGTCTCGCATGCACACTCACAACTTGACGTGAGTGTGACATCATCTGCTTACTGAAGAAGAAAAAGATGATTACAAGTCTGGGCGAACCGGTTCGCTGAAGAGATACTGTCACTACGAACCGTAGTTTCATGGGAGTGTAACTGCGCACCGTACACCCACACTGTGGTTTGCCCGCTCATTTTTGAAGGCAACTATCGAAAGCACATCAGCGCTCGATCCGCTCACCATGCCACCTCTTAGTTTGTTGATCGTCCCGCTAGATCCCATCAAATCAGCCGCGTCGAGACTAAGAACAGCGACCTCTCGTGTCAACATCCTGATCGGGACAACGAAAAAACTGGGGAACAAAGCAGAGCTCCAACCGGGCACAGAATGTGCAGGACCTTCCTCAAGCGCCAGGTTCCCCACACCAGTAATGGCAAGTATCACTTGCCGGTGAGTGCCTGCTTGCTAGAAGCACCTCTGTATACTCGTTTTAAAAAATCGATAAGACCTCTGCGTGATGCTCTTACGACTGCAACTCCTGTTGCGTTTCAGCAAAGCCAGATGTCTGCCATGGAGGGTGCGTATTCTGTGACGATGTGCCTTTGGCCAGAATTTGTGACACCATACAAGTCCATATATGCATCTGCTATGCCAGCAAAGTTCTGTCTTTGAATTGGCATAGCATTGCCTTGCTCAAGGAACGTCACAAATACAGACATCATGCATTGAGACAGATTGACCGAAAAGATGTAATGCGTGTGTGTGTTTGCCTCAGGTTGGCATCCGCTGCCAATAGTTATTTGTTTGAGGGTGACACGTACATCAGCAGCAGCTGCTTAAAACTGGAGCATTGCTGAGCAGGCAGGAGAGCTTGTGTCTGACCAGTGGTTTGCTGATCCAGCCAACTCATGTGATACCTTAAGGCGAGAATTTCATGTTCTGTATCTACAAAGCAAGCCATGCTGCTCCAGTGCCTTGTCTTTCAATGCATGCTCAACCTATGGATGTCTGGCAACATTGTACCTCATACAGCTGCCAACATCTAGGTTGCCTGCAGTGAGAGTCTCATTTTGCAGACCAGCACACATCCACTTGCTGATGACATATGCATGTCCAGCGTTCTGTTGTTTGTCTGCGCCAGGCTTGCACGGCACTGTCCATTTATGCAGCAATGATGGTTTTGACAAACCAAAATTGATTGTAGGGTGCTGAGCAGCCCCAGAGCCGACCTCAGGATGACCAGGGTGCCCTATATGATGCTTAAGCTGTGAGTAGCAATACATTCCATTGAATGTGCTTGGTGCTGTCTGCATCGCCGACCTTGTCAAGGCCCATATATCTGTGTTGTGCTTGCCTGGGAACATATAAGTTGGGCTACTTGTATGTCATAACAACATTCCTGATGCACAATTGCTCTGTGTTTGCTGCTTAACCACATGCATGCTGCACAAGTCTCTCACCATTTTCCAATGCATGCATGCAATCAGCAGAAACTCATACTAACAGGATGCATCTGATTGCAGCAGCCACCTGTGAGAGCAACATCCAATGTCGACGCGTCCCAAGGCACAGCAGAAACAAGGGTCAGATATGCAGCAGCATAGCAATTGGTGATGATGTCATGGGCAAGATGGCACAAGTAGATCAGCAATCAACCTTAGAGGCAACCTGAATCATTGTACAGATTTTTTGTGTGTGGCATTGTCATGCGTTTGAGTTTTCTCAAGTTCTTTCCTTGTTTCACTTAGGGATATTAGTCGCTCCCATTTTTTGATGCAATGTTGTATATATAGGAAGAATCAAAGTTTCCTATGTGCTTCTGTAACATTTCCGAAATGCGCTTCCTATATGGCATGAGAGCAATAACGGAAACACAAGAACGTTCTTGTCTTGTTCTTCATAGCTTCCTATCCGTGTTTCCTATGTTGGCGGAATCTCAAACACTTCCTTTAAGCTTCCCAGGAACTTCCGGTCTCCTTCTTGTATGGTTGTGTAAAGAATTTCATATTTGCTTCCTATATGGTTATGAGAGCAATAACGGAGACCCAAACGTTCTCGTCTTGTTCTCATATGTATTTCCTATGTTAGCGGAATACCAAAACCTTCCTTTAAATTTCCTATCTTGCAGTTGTGAATATTCATTAATGCCTTCCTATATCAAATTTGGGAACACATTATAGGAAGCTTCCTAAAAGTGAGTTCCTTTATGCATCCCAACCACTTCCTGTAACCCTAAATTATAAGAAGCTTTTCAGTAGGTTATAAGAACGTTTTGTTGTGGCAGTGAGCATAATGCTTCCATAATGCTTCTGTGAATCATTTCTCTGTTCTCACATGGTCATTTTGCATGATAGAGAGCAACATAAATCGACAACAGTCTTTGCCAAACCATATGCGCATGGCTAGGATTATGTGAAGTTGCCCCATCACTGACATTGGTCAAACTTGTTGCAAACAAGAGTGACACTGTGGTTACACTTTTTGTACTTATAGCATGCTGCATGCCCCATAGCGTGCGCACTGCAAGTTAACAAAATGTATGGTAAGCCTTTAGACACAAGTTAGGACAAATTCATCTGGTATCGCAAATGCAAGACAGACAGCAACAGCCCTGCAAGGCTGCCCTGCCCTACTGTCACCATACCCCTAATTGACAGTATGGTATCACTGCATGCACATGCAGCATATCACAAAACTGCAAGCTCAAGGAATGAGCGTACATTCCCTTGACACAAGTCAGCGCACACTCATGACATACTACAAAGGAAGGGAAAAGGAAAGGACAGTTTACGTTCTTCAGCAATCATAAAGAGAGCCTCCTGAGGCAGCAGCTCGGAGCTGCAATGGAAGGGCTGATATAATATTTAGCAAGCCCATAATGTTTTCTGTTGTCACGAACGCATCTTTGGAGTCCAATGCAGGAACACCTGATGTTGTCATGATGATTGTCATTGTTGCAGGCTTGGTTTTGACGCTGCAACCTCAAGAGGTGCTACAGGTGCATCCAATGGATCAAGGAACATTCGCAATCTTCTCTGGAGTGGCTAACATGCCCAAACAAGGTGAGAATGAAAAGCTTGCTTGTATTGCATTGCTGCTCAGACTCAACCTGCGTATAGTGCTCAAATTCTGATGTGATCTTGAGTTTCGTTGTGTCAAGTGTGCTGGTGGTCGTTGCTCAAAGACTGACTGCACTAGCCTGTTGTGTATACATCAGCAGTATCTCAACCGCTTGCAATGATGCTCTGTGGCAATAAGCAACAAGAAATACTGCCATACATCAACACAAGATAATGGTTTGTGTACCGTCATTCAACTTCAGTAGAGCCTTGCAGTCATACAGCTTTCAAAAGTTTTTGCAGTGGCTTCTGAGCCATAGACATTTTCAAACTAGTGCAGGTTCGCACACTTGAGCCATGCAAGCGACCGACAAATTATTGCGCATGCAACAAGTGCAACAAGTCCACAAATCATCTTTTGGTGGGCTCTGCACCTACCAAGCCTGCAAACAGGCAAGTAGCATCTTCACTGTGCTTTCTGATTTGAACAAGCTGGTCAAGCTGGGAGGCTTGAATGCAATCGTACCAAATGTTGCCGTCATCAGCTTGATAGTTTGTTGCAAAGCCCTGAAGGTCACCAGGGTGTCAACTGAATTTGGTGTATGCTGGGTGGATACAATGTATGATGGCTGCGTTTGAGGACATCAGGCTCAAGCTTGCCAGCATGACAGTCCTAGCCTGCCTGGATCATGTACTACCCTTGTGCAGCTGCAGATGACTACAACAACTACACTTTTGCAATGACACTTCTCATTGTCCTTATCATAGCCGAAGCTGCAGTCACAGTCATCCAGCAAACCGTACAAGCTTGTCATCATACAGGCATACTGAATAAGTACACCTTGTGAAAAAAGCAGCAACACTGTACATCAATGTTCAACAACTTGTGCAAAACTGTGAATATGACACAGTCAGTGTCTATCAATACCTCACAGTGGCAGTCAAGTGACTGGCGTATGTCTTGCAGCAGAACAGCAAGTCGTTGAAGCTATGACACTTCAAACAGTGTTGATGGTATGTTTGTGGCTGTTGCAGGTGGCAGATCAGCTTCCCTGGTGTTACAAGGACCATGCCAGTCTGCTTGCAGCTGGCAAGTGGATGTCTGCTCCAGAGCTGGTGCACATCATTGACTCAGCATGGAAACATGCTGAGCTGGACCTGCAGCAGAAAGGCGGCACCGCGCAGACCAGCAGAAAACTGCATGATGCAGCCTTGGGTGACACTCTTGCACCTGCCTCCTGTCAGGTTGCTCACAAATTCCGAGGGGCCTTGCCTGCATCCCGACTGCAAGCTGCTGTTTGTGAGGGCAACAGGCTGTACATCATCACCTTGATGCCCTTGCTGATGCGCATCAAGCTGCCTATGCACAAAAATGCATGCAAGTGGGGTCAGGCCTTCATAGTGTCTGAGATCTGTTGTACACCTACTTAAGACAGCCATGTAGGGCTCTGCTGGACCATCACTCGCTGATTGGGCAAAGCTGTCTGTATGGGCTCATGGACATGCATGTTAGGGGTTTTGCAGTGTGCACCTTGTATTGGCATAACTGATTGGTCTTGCAAGGAGGTGCCAGAATGAGTTCAAGCATGTGTAGGCAAGTGTATCTTGATGAGAGGGCATCCAATACTGCTGCAGCTGGACTATCAAAATTGGGAGCTGCTATGGTGATGGGTCACAGCAAGCAGCAATGGCGCAAGTGGTATGACATGCAGATACATCCCAGGCTTGCTTAGATCTAATCCCAGAACGCAGTGAACAGCATGCAGCTTTAGAGGACCGCAATGCTGCATATCAGGTCAGATCCACTTGCTGCTGCAGCAGAGCTCAGCTTAAGCACAGCCCCAGATTGTGGGCAGTGTCAGATTTTATACCAGAATGTGAGGAGTACCAGTCATGCAAGTCTGACAGCATGGAGGACACTAACACAGAGCCGGATCAGCAATCTGATGATGATATCGACCTGGACCTGTAGTGATTTGGATAAATGGGACTGAATTGGGCAATTTGGCTGTGCAGAATATGGCATCACCCTTCTGAGTTGCTTGTTGGCAGCATACTTCCACTTGATTCTGGACCCTAAGCATGTGCAACAAATTTTGATGCCATTTGGACAGAATCTGTCAGCTCCTAGCAGCACCTTTTGGCATCATGTAGGGTGAATAATGTATGACGACGTGATACATTTTAGGGTACCCGTTTTGTTGTGTTGCAGCTCACTGTTTCATAGCCCATCATCAGCAATCATCATATTGACTTGATCTGTGAAGTTTCAGCTGAGCAGTTTAGCATGGTCAATTGGTTGGTGGGTATAGTGAACTAAGTGCATATGGCATGACATCTTGGGGCACGTTTGATTTGAGGCATGAGCTAAGTTTTTGTGCAGCACATGCGTCAAGGCCCATACGCCTCCATTTGTGACCATTAGCGCCTGATTTGGCTTGCGTAACATTTCGTGACTTGTACCCCAAATTGGGGTAAAATGTTTGAGCCCTCCTTGGCTCTTAACATTTGCAAATGCAGATATGGGACTTTTAACCAGCATTCAGCAGCAATGCAGCTGGTGGGCAGAGCACAGCCCTGAGCATGTTGTGCCTGTCTGGCCAGCCTGTTAGGTGAGACCGCTCACAGCAATATGCAATGTGCCGAAACTACTTGTTGGAAGCAGCTGGCCCTGTCATGCAGCCTATGATGGCTGGTCACTACGCTATCAGCCAGTTGCACAGCTGTGTTCATTGGCAAAAGCTACACTGACTTCAGCGCTGTGAGCTGCATGTGTCAGCTGATGAGCAGTCATCGCCTACTGACTTCTGGGCTTGTTACATAGGTGCCACCAGTCAAACTTGGTCTCAGCAGCAATGTTGCAGAGCTGTCCTGACTGTGGCTATTAGGATGAGTCTCAGGTAGGACCGCTCACAAGCATATGCTGATAGGATTTGTGTACACCAGTGGCATGTTCTGTGCACGAGACAAGCCATTTGTGCAGCTAATGCTTGATGTTGCAATGTCACAAAGGCTGCAGTACATCAAAATTGCAACCACTTCTCAGTAGCGTGCGTGAATCTACAGCTTGTTGTGATGCCTGGAAAGCTGAATGACTACGTAAGTTGCATTTGTTTTTAGGCTGGCACGATGTTGCTGCATTGTTGATCATGATGTCATAGCTGCAAAGCTCATTTGAGCTGACAGTATGATACACTGCAACCTAGTGCAGTGAGCTGCTCTGTGATATTGACCCTTGCTGCAGGCTTTCACTTTCTGCTGCCCTAAGCTGCTGCTGCTGCTGCTGCTGCTTCAGCACAACAGGGGAGACTTGCAAGCTCCAATTGGAGCTTTGCGATTGCATGGCTTGAATGGCATTCAGAGCAAAGTTTCAGGTCTGTGACTGTCTTTTGCATTGTTTGTCAGTAAATTGCATAGTAGCAGCAGAAAAGTCAGTCACAGCAGCAGGCACTTGACACTGCTGTAACTTTTGTGACATGCAGTACAGCTTGCAATGTACCGTTGCAGTTTTGCTGTCGTATTGATACAGCCTTGAATATACTATGACAACATGTAGGCAAACAATCCTAGCTGTGCAGTTGCATTTCTACAGCATGCATAAGCTGTGTGTGCCTGTATGGCAATCGTTGTAGTGTGGTGCCTGGTGTGCAGACTTGCACGGCTGAGCTTGTGTAAGGATTGTTGTGTCATGACTGTCAATCACAAAGCATTGCAGCCCTGGTCAGCACTTTCAGCTCGTCTTGGCCTGACAGCAAGAACTCTGCTTGACAGTATATACACATATGTACACCGGCCAATCCCACCAGTCATTTGCTCAAAGCTTTTAGAGTTCAGCGCAACAGATAATATATCACTTGTCTTTTTGCATTTCCTGCAGTGCTAGCGCTGGTATCCTGTCACAAGCATAGCTGCAAGGCCTGGACTGGGCATGATAATGACAAACGTAGGTTTTTTTCAAATGAGCATGAGGCTTGCTTCATGTCGCTGCAGGTCAATGGCTACTGCTTCACAGCAAGTCTTGCAACTTGTGTATTGCGACACCCAAGCACACTGCAATCTTTGCGCACTGGAATCCTGTCAAAAGAGTGTCAAAAATTTTGCAATTGCAAAGTGTAGTGCTCATGTCAATAATGTTTCTAAAAATCTTTCAGATCTGTATCTAGTTTGGGGGACACACAGCTGTTTCATATAGTTGCGCCAAGCTGGAAGTGTTGCAGACAGCCACAATCCTGAGGATTTTGTACATTTTTCTTGATGTAGAATTCTCAGATATTTCAGTAGAATTTGCTGAGGCACTATGATGAAGATATATGATGTTGTGCTTGTGAAATGGTATCACTGCCGCATTGTGTTATTGACCTCAAAGGCAATTGCATAGTCGCAAAGACGACACTTCACATAATAACGCAATTGTATGTTGCAGCTTCTTGACGTACAATGCATATGAGTTGTCCTGACACTCGAGCGCAACCCGTACACGGTACACGGAGAGCTGCGAAAGAGAGGGCAGAAGTCACGGGATCAGCTGATGCAATTTGTCATACGAAGATTCAGCAGACGCAGCTTTGGACGCAGCTGAGATTTGGCCGATACACGGTCACTCATGCCTGCCTCATGCTTTGGTTTACTGTTGTTTGTCAGATGCAAATGATGACATGCAAGCACGCCCGTCAGCTGTAGCGTCCAAACACCTAGGTTGTGAACTTTTCGTATAGTCCGTACCACGTACTAGTGACGACTTCTGCGTCTGCTGACTGGTGCTACATAGATCACTACCCAGACCCTCTTGTTTCTTTTCAGGCCTCGTAGCATGCCTCACGAAATTGCAGTGTTGGGTGCTGGGGTGATCGGTCTTGCAGCAGGCATTCGGTTGTTGGAAGAAATCCAAGACATCAAGGTGACAATTTATGCAGATTTGACGGGCAATGAGACAACCAGTCGAGGTTCCGGGGGTCTCTGGCAACCTTACAGCCTGGGTGTGTCATTGTCTACAGCAGCAGCCAAACATTGAAATACCAGTTAGCAGACTTCTGACTTGACAGCTTTACACAGCAACAATCAGCATTGTTATATTCTTGTAGGTGACACACCAGGTCATCTCGTGTTGCGCTGGGGTGGTGATACACTTAAGCACTTGTTGAGCATTTTCAATTCTGCAGCAGGAGCTGCTGCTGGTACTCAACTCATTTCAGGCTATCAACTATGGCAGGTAGGTGTTGTGGTGGTTCCCCGCGGCGATGCAAACGCAAGCCTGCTTTGCCTTGCATTTGCGCCCCAGCGAGACTCATGTACCACAAAATGCAGCACAATGGCTGCAGGAATATGAAGCAGACCCAATTTGGAAGGACGTGCCACCTAGCTTCCGCCACCTGACTCCTCGTGAGCTGGCTACATTCCCTGACTCTACTTGGAAGCATGGCTGGAAATGGACCACAGTCATCACTGACATGCAGATGTACATGCACTACCTGATGCAACGCTTTCTTCAGGTGCAATAGTGTTATTTGCAACCTTGTGTTGTTGTGCCCACCATTCCAAAGTACAGATGCTTAACTGCACATACATGCATAACCTGTCTTTCACACTTGCGGAGTGCTTGCTTGTTGGCTAAGGTGCTGTAGATACTCTGCATACTCACCGTTTGTAATTCACATCCAAGCAGCTTCTTGGCAATGCGTGTGGTTATAACTAAGCAAATTGTACTCGTAACTTTGCTTCTGCATTTTCAACAGCACTTCTTGTTGCAGGCAGGTGGAGAATTGCGTCATCAAACCATTGGGAAGCTGGCTGAGCTAGCTGACTACGACATGTTGGTTAATTGTGGAGGACTACGTGCTGGCAAGCTCTTTGGAGACGACAAAGTAATCCCAGTCAGGTGCCTTGTCAGCTGCATCTCAGGGTCATTTGTGAAGTCAGCAATGCCGGGTCAACCTAGGACTGCAGTTTGTGAGCACACTAGTTGTTCTACATACCATGCAAGCAGACACTAAATTTCATGTACATATGTGAGCTCTGAGCTGCACCATTGCAGTTCCTGCGTGTGACGTGTAAACAGCGCGTGCATCACAAATCGTGGTTTGCATGTTCAAACCTTGGTATGAAGAACAGCTTATCTGTGCTGCTCAAGCTGCAATGTCCCATTGCATGGTGCAATGTGCAAGTTTGTTCTGCTGAGTAATAAACGTACTCAATTGCATGCAGCAGCGGGCAGTGTCTGCAGTCAAGCACATGTACAGCAGGCTGAACATTGTGCATACTTTCACTGAATTACCCAAGCGGTGTGTAAGGACATGACAATACTAAACATGATATTGCAGGGGTCAAGTGCTGAGGGTTGAGGCGCCTTGGGTCAAACACTTTTACTATGGTACCTCCCAGTATTATATCCTACCTAATGTGGATACAGTTGTGCTTGGTGGAACTACACAGAAGAACAACTGGGACACCGATGTCAGTCAAGAGGTCAGGCTCCAGCCCATTCTTCTGCCCATGTTGAGATGGTAACAAATCTATTTCCTGATGTAAAACTGGCTGGCTGGACAATTGATCACTGTTTCTGCAGTGTTCTCCATGTCACGTGCTCTTGCATGACAACTGCTGGATATGCTGACATGACAGGTTCACTAATTATGTGACCTGAGTCTTCAATTTCAGCACATGACCAGTTGTGTCAATGCAGGCTAGCCTGTTATTGGTGATTGTTGGTTAGACACCAAAGTTGTATCACAAGTGTGTCACCAACATCACTTTTGTCAAAAAGTCTTTTCAGCTACATGCTTCTCATGTTGGCAGTCTGTGCCAAAGCAGCTGCGTCTCAATTGTCTCGCAGTATGTTTTATTGAAAGAAACATGCTGAAGCCCATGCACCTTGGATACATTGGTGGTCTTCATGACAGAGTTGTGCTGCGTTATCAGTTCGTTTCGACCTTTCTGTTGTAGAGAGCGCTTAAGGCTCCACATTGCAAGCACATATGCAGGACAGCGCACGCATCATGGAGAATGTGTGCAAAATTGTGCCCAGTTTGAGGGATGCCAAGGTGGTGCGGGAGTGGGTGGGACTGCGGCCGTACCGGGAACCAGTGCGCCTTGAACTGCAGCATCATGAGGTGCCTCACCAATGCAGCTGCACGAATGCCTGCAGAGTTGCACCACTTGCTTGGTGCAAGTCGCTGCAATCAAGTTGGAAAAACTCTGGTGCTTTGCTTGTTGCTATTCAACAACCAGCTGTCCCTGGTTTGTCATACGCACGTGCCTTGAGCCATCTTTGACAGGCAGTGGGCCATTGCTATGCAAGCTGTGCATAGACACATGCCTGTGACACGTCTGACCGTCAAGCTAGGTACACATCTTGACACCAGGATGCAGGCAACAGCAGGATGCATTTCCAGAGCAAATACTGCTTGAAAGGATAATGTAAGAGCTGTAGTGGATGTTTCACAGGTGCAGCTTCCAGATGGCTCCACAAAGCGCCTTCCAGTTGTGCACAATTATGGTCATGGCGGATCTGGAGTTATATTGCATTGGGGTTGCGCTGCTGATGCTGCCCAGCTGGTGAGGAAGCATCTGTCAGACTCTCATCACACAGCTCCCTCAGCAAAGCTATAACAATAGCCTTGCAGGCTGATTGTCAATGGCCTCTCATCAGGTTGGGCTTTTAGCAGTTTGATGATTTCTATCTACACTCTTGCCTGGCTGTACAAGAATGGCATATTTCAGCAAGGAATTGTGTGATGCTTGCATGCAACAGCTCAGGTCAGTGCTGCCAAAGGACGTGCAATGCTGGCATTGTATGCAGAGGTCCCAGTGTTCTGCCTACACGTTGGTGATGTGGCAGACATCTTGTGTTTGAAGCTCTAATGCATTTTTTTCTGCAGCAGCTAATTGTGTTGTGTTTTGTTCACAAGTATAAGTTGCTCAGGCTCATTTACAGTTCATGAATTGGTGGGCCCAGCAGATGTTCCCTGGCGTTTTTAGGTCACCATAGGCTGCTGGCCTAGTAGGCTATATGATGCTGTGTTATGCCTATGACAGCATGTACACTGATCAAGTGCCTTTCTTGGATCAATGTGATGGCGTTGGCCCAATGGGCAATGTTGAGTGCTGTAATCAAGCCGTCGGAAGGGTTTCTGCGACCCTTTAATGTCGATGCACTACTGATGCATGTCTATTCTCGTGGTCTGACACTTATTACATCTGATAGGTGGGCCATGCACTTTGCCCACAAATGGAATGATAGCGACAGCATTCGTCCCATGTACTGCAAGAGGCGAAGTTAGGCCTGCTGTTTCAGTGCCAGTGGGTCAACATGGTCAGACACGCCCCAAGCTGAAAGCATACAATCGTTCAGCCCATAATATTTGCACTAAACCTGTACCCAGCGTAAAAATTTTCAAAGATAGGCTATTGATCAGCTTGCATTTCCGGTACTTAGTAAGATCGCCTGCAACTAGAAGCCGAATGGCATGCTGCCTATAGGACGTGACACGCTGCACGCAAACATTGGAAGCTCTGCAGTGAGACAAACGGGCCTTGCCAGGGCATCAAACTTATGCACACAACGCAAACTTGTTGGTTTTGCTGGCCTAAACACATGGTCTAATTATACACCAAGAACCTGCTAACATCACACATAGCATTTCAGGCGGTGTGGGCATCATGTGTTGTCAATATTGACCATACTGGCGCAGTTTATGCTGCCACAGCTTCTCTACTTTTAGCAGATTTGACATTGCCAATGACCCAGTCTCGCGCCCATTGATCAAAGTGCACAATTTCGTCCAGAGATGGCTTTTGCAATAGTTCTTGCACGTGAGCATCACAGCACTTCTCAACTGTCTTGACAATATCCATGTACCCAATCTTCTCGTCCAAAAACATCTCAACAGCCTGCATGATAAGCACCTTCATCATGTATGCAAAAGTTATAGCTGAAAGACCCCTTGCCATCTGCTGACTGATCAGACACGCAATGCAACTAGCTGAAAGAACTACCAGTGCAGATGTTCTGCAGATTGAGTTCCAGCAAGCACATAAATGCCACTATACAGCCTACTTGGTACAGCAGCAGGCACGGCATGATTACGCAACTGAAAGGTTGAAAACCCAAGAGAGGGCTCAAGTCCTGGAACAGGCAGCAGAGAAGGCTTGCCTGTTCGTTGGCAGCGCTGAGGACTCCTGTCATGGTTCCTCCAGAGCGGCCAGCACTGTAGGCCAGCTGCATGGCAGGGTACTTGGCATCATCTGGAGCCTTGAAAGTCAGGTCACCCATCTTCACAAAGTCAAGGCGAGGGCAGAACTGATCCGAGCAGGGCAGGCGCTCAGGCCAGGACATGGTGACCAGAATGGGGATTCTCATGGAAGGCCAGCCAAG
>JAABUO010007068.1_pt1 | contig 12843 bp, 16 predicted proteins | sample 5559291 | NCBI WGS metagenome assembly JAABUO01 (sample SAMN10711878, study PRJNA513372) | rock metagenome | isolation source: Antarctica rocks | place: Antarctica: Victoria Land, Finger Mt sud
ACAGCAACAGCAACAGCAACAGCAACAGCAACAGCAACAGCAACAGCAACAGCAACAGCAACAGCAACAGCAACAGCAACAGCAACAGCAACAGCAACAGCAACAGCAGCAGCAGGTCAGAAACCTTGAGTGAAAGGGAAAACAAGATCCCCATGATGCATGATGTCTTGTCACCTGTCGTTCTTGTCCATGGCAAGCGTGACCACCTTCTTGACAAAGAAGTGGTGGAATGGCGGCTCCCCAAGCTCCTGCACCAATGCCATGTTTGAGAACGTAAAAAATGCGTGGAATATGTACAATGTTCAGAAGGATACTGAAATGACGTACATGAGTGGTTTGCTTGGCTTGAACAATTGGTCAAGCATTGACACAAAAGCTCAAATGGATGACTCTTGTGGAGATTTGCATGGCTTTAGTATGCACCTGCCAATGAACGATGCAATATGAAGACCTGCACTCAGGATGATTACAGTTGGATAACTTGAAAGTCAAGCCGTGCAAGCGGGCACCAGGAAAAGAGGCAAGGTGGGAGTTCCAACAAATGCAATCAATGCAATCTGAGCAATGTTGAATTCAGCGTGTAGTGCAGACATGCCAGGTGCAATGTGCCTTGCCTGAAGGGTTGTTGCAGCATCCTGGATGTCACCATTCACATAATACTCTTCCAGGATGGCCAGCACCTGTGGCATGCATCGACACATTGTGTAACTTGGTTAGGTGACAGACGGACGGATGGACGGACATACAGACAGATGAACGGACAGACGGATGGATGGACGGACAGACAGACAGTCAGACAGCCTTTGATCGGACAGTGAAACCAGTGCTTGCAAGCAACCACATGCCTTGCTGTTGCATGCTCGACAGATGAGAATACCAAATGAACCTGTAACATACTGTGGCTTTGTGCCTTGAGGATTGCAGCAACACGTTGACACCCCAAGACATGCGTGCTCCAGCCGACTCATTAATAAGCTCCGACAGGGACAAGCATGACAATGAGTAAGTTGCACGCAATCTTTCGGGTCAACAGTATAGCATGCTCACCGCTTGTTTGTACGCCTTGATCTGCTCAACTTTGCGTGAGTGGAATGCCAAAGCATGCCGCTCCTCCCCAGAGTCATAATTGGGGTCATTTCTGTCCAGCTTGTCTGCTTCTGGGGACTCCTACAGCCACGGCAGCTTGACGTGAAGCATACATCACAGCAAATCACCATAGATGGATATGCAGACATACCCAGCTTGTTCCTTGGGCAGTGTGCAAAGGGGGCCAAAAGGAGGCAAAAGACTGTCTCACAAAGCATGTTGTCCTTCATTCAACTGTTGTTTGTAGTTAGGAAACCAGGGCATGGTCAATGACACAGCAACGTCACCCTGGTGACAGCACATTTGCACAGAGATGTATTGTATCATCACACAACACTACATGCATTTGCCATACATTGTCATACGAGGTGCCCCAGGTGAATTTGCCGCCAGCGCCGCCCTTCTTCGTCTTCCCGGTGCCCTTCCTAGACTGTGAAGACCTGCAAACATGTGCAGGGTTTACAGGGTCACACCCTAAACCCTAAACATGTCTAGCTTTCAAAAGCATGCAGTATGCAGCTGTCTTCTTGGCTTGTTACCTGATGTGTGCAACGTATTCAAACAAACTGAATTTTTCAAGTGTAGTGTTGGCTGCCATGTTAAGCAGTGTGTTGTGAGCATGGCAGGTGACATATTCAGCATGGTGCCATGACAAGATGCTGGCAATACTGCTCTGATATCAGGATTGAGCAGTGGGGCTTGCCAGCATGGGCTTAAAAGGGAAGAAAAGACTACGTCTTTTGGCATTGATTGATTGATTGATTTCAACCTGTGTCAGCCAGGTAGGAAGGAAGGTATGCATCACCCCAACTCTGAAGGCCATACTGCAGGCATGTTTTCATCACCCTCTTTTGGGTTGATTAAAGAACAGCCTGAGGGTGAGGTGTATTGGGCTTCCCTGTGGAGCAGGGGCTTGCCAGAGCGCTTGTTGTGCACGCCCAGTTAGTGTAGGGCTCAGCACAGCTGTTGATAACCTCAGGAGAAAAGACAAGGCAAGATTGTGCCTGTCAGTAGTAATTGAAGAAAAGCCTAAGGTTGAGGTGTATTGGCCTTCCATTTGAGGCACCCCAGCTCTTCAGGATTCAGAAACGTCTCTTTTCTCTCTGAGGAGTGTCAACCTGAACAGTGTAGATTTCAACCAAGCAATGCCTGGGGATAGTAGAAAGACGTTCCTACATGGGGGAGACATATCAGGACTTACTTATGATGGGTGTGACCTGAAAGCTCTGCAGATCCTGAACCAGCAGACTTCAAGGTCTTGGAAGGCGATCTGGCGCCACTGCTGTTTGCTCTTGAAAGCTCTCTGGATGCTGATGAGGGAGGTCTTGTTGCACTGGGGGTTTGGACTGCATTGGACATGGCAGCTGCAATCTTGAACAGCATGATGTAAGCTGCCATGCTGTGCGTGTCAGTTGTCTGCATATGCTGGCCCCTCAGCATGAACAGAAACCATGTGAAACTGCAACAGGAGTTGCTGATGAAAGACGGCATGACATGCCATAGCCTGAAATGACAAGAATGCAAAGACCTATGATGCCAGACTTAGGGTTTTGACGATGTCAAACTTAGAGGGTTGTCGTCTGACCTGGTGCTGTTTGCTTTGCAGCCAAAGCTGCATCAAGTGCAGCACGCTGGAACTCAGTCAGGAAGCTGTGTGCAGAGTCAGAGCCTGAGGGACTCCCATTGGCTTCTTCATGTGCAGCAATCTCGGCTTTAGTGCGCATGCCTAGTGCAGGTCTGCTTAGCCGGCAGTGTGGGACCAGGTATGCCTGCCTGTTCCTGCAGATTGAGCAGCAGCAGTTTTTGGGACTGACTTCCAAGGCTGTTGCTGTTGAAAACATGCACTGTAGCAGTGCTAGTCACTTCCGGCTGTGTAGAAACGGGAGATGCTGCAGTCAGCATGCACAGGTCTCAACCCCACCCAACGGCTGAACAGGGACTCTATGACATGCGAAAGACAACATCGCCTCTGTGCTGACAACCAGACTTCAGACGTCACGGTGTGTGTACGACATCACAGCAACGAGTAGATAAAGTCATTCTCTGTCGGTAACGAGCATACAAGAAACGTCGTCATCGACCGAAACATCATGTGAAACGTCCGGAATTGGCCTATATACTTGTGACAAGGTAATTTGAGCAATTATACGTCCCTAGCATTGTTTCAATGACCCGCAAAGACTGCATATTGAGAAAGCATGCATCACCGTAGCCAGACGAACCATACATAAGGAGTGCTGGCATGACCCGAGGTAGCACATACGATATCGATACACACGCGAGATTGCGCAGGGGCCTATGACGGCCTCAAAAGGGATTTTACCGTGCAGTGATGTATCGGACTGATCAAGAAAACTCGAGCTCGCAGATACCAACCGTTGGTGGTAGCGGGTGTCCAATCTATACAAACAACCGAATCTGACACCAGCAGCACGTCAGTGATCGCACAGCGGCGAGTTCCGGAACATGCCGACCTATACAGTCAACGAAGGAGTTATCAATGAAAGCGGGGTGAGAATCACGGAATTCGGCACGGCACGCGTCGACCTTTGGTGAGAAAAAATTCCTGCCATTTGGGCAAAAGGCAACCAAACGGCAGGCCAAATACTTGCACTTTGCTGTGTTGATGCGTATTGGTATTGAGTGCACGATTTGGCTGGTCTTGTGTCTACAAAAATAAATCAGGCTTGGGAGTTACGCTGCTGCTCGCACTTCATCGACAGTATGTCACAGGAGAGATCCTTGCACTGAACAGCTCGGTTCGCCTGGCATCAACGCAACTTGTGCTTAAGCACACACAGCTTGCAGACCAGCATTTGCTGGTACAATGGTGGGTGTGCTGCCCGTATTGTACGCTCATCGTCGATCAAACTAACAAGAAGTGCCTCCCGACTTTAAGGTATTGTCCTGCAGGCTGTACAGTTTGTTCTGCTTCTGAGCCGGCAGGGCAAAGTACGGTTGTCTAAATGGTATTCGACTTACACACAGAAGGAGCGGGCAAAGGTAGTGATGTGATGCCAACATGTACTTGCACAAAGTTCACCTCCTGCACAAACGCTTCCAGTGCAGATGAAATGCTACAGGTTATTAGAGATGTGACCCCCATGGTGCTTAGCAGAGCCTTAAAATTGTGCAACTTTTTGGACTGGAAGGACATCAAGGTGCTGCCCATTTTTTGCACCTTATGCAACCGTTTGCAAGTCTGTTTGCTGCTGTTGTGACATACACCCTGCCTTTGTCTGGACATGTTCGCACGTGTGTTCAAGCTTTGATGCTGTCAAGCAAACATTATCTGAGCTTCTGCCAACAACATAGTCCTTGGCATGCTTATGCTGCATTGCGTCTAACTGCACGTGAGCTTCCGCTGCTCAATTGAATATGTTGCACATGGCAGGTTGTGTACAAGCGGTATGCCAGCCTGTACTTTGTTATGGGCATTGACAGCAGTGACAACGAGCTGATCACACTGGAGCTTGTGCACCATTTTGTGGAGGTGCTGGACAGATACTTTGGTAATGTCTGTGAGCTGGATCTGATCTTCAATTTTCACAAGGTATGATGCTGCCGTAGTGCTGCGCATCTTTGGTCAACTTGCTGCCTGACATTGCTTAATTGCAGATTTCTATATCATGTGCATGGTTGCGCTGCGCTGTCTGTTGTCCAGATTATTATGCACGTACCCTCTAGGGCCATGACTGGCCGTCAGTATGCCCAGCAGCAACAGGGTCAACCTGGTTTATATAACATCAGCATGAACAGTGTGCCTGTTGAATGGCATGCTGATTGTGCAGACCACGGCATGGCTCCAATGTCCTGCTGGCCAAGTAACAACTGCCTTGCAAGCACAGCTGCTCTGTCACCGCTAAACCCTTCACACTAAACCCTAGCAACTGCCTTGCAGGCTTACTTCATGCTGGATGAGATGCTGTTGGCAGGAGAGCTGCAGGAACCAAGCAAGAAGGTACCTGACCCTTTTTGCTTTTGCTTTTCCCTTGTTGCTTCTTGCCACTACAAAATTTCTGCACACAGCTGCGTCAGTCATGCTGTGTTCTTGCCGGCTTTGGTTCCTACTGCTGTGCCAATCTGTATGTTTGTTTGTGTCGTGTGTCATCCAAAGCCACGTCACAGAATCGACAATACAACCTTTTGAATGTCAATGTTGATAGAGAGAGAGGACGAGAACCCAAAAGCAAACATCACACATTGCTGCTACCAGAGACAAGCTGCTTTTGTTGCAAGAGATATACTGCCTAAGGAGGTTGAATGCAATGTTCAGGCTATCACACGGGTTATTGAGGCACAGGACCAGCTTGTGGAAAGCGCCAAGTTGGGCACAGACAAACCCACAGCAGCCAAGTCCTAGCCTGAGCGCTTGCAAGTATGTGAGAAAATTGGAATGATATCATGAGTTTCAACGTACCTGTATCAGAAAGGCTTTCATCCTTGGCAACAACGCTTGACACCATCTAGCTGGTCCATCACGCCAATCCAGCACACGACGTCACCTTACAACTGCTGACTGACACAGAGGATCAGCAGTAACAATGCTGTTGGGTGTGCATACGTAGGTGCGTAGTTTGATATTTTGTATGCGCTAGTGTGCATCTATGTCTGGAGCAGTAGGCAAGCTGCCTGCTCTTTGGTGGCAGTTTTTTGAGAAAGTATATGAGCCTAATGCTCTGGGAGAGCTCATTGCACAAGGCAGCAACAATAGGCTCCATAGAAAATGTCGTGGTTGTTCCAGATGCCACAGACTCTCAGAATATAGACTTTGGTGCAATGTCTTTGGCTGATAGAACTGCAGTGGGTTCACACAGTGTGTTCATTGAGTAACTGATCTGTACACTGTACATGACGTGCTCTTTGCAATGCAACATGTACATGTTTGGGGTCAAAGCTATTTCAGACGATATATTGTGTCAAGTTCACATCTTGCCACTCGACTCACTTGGTACAGGTCAAAAAAGCGCGCGAATATCGCAGTTAGTAACACAATTAGTAATCATTCCGCACTAGGCAAATAACATCACTCGTTTCTGTCGAACTATACTGCGCCACTGGAATATTACGGCTGCAGCGCAGGAGCTTTAGCGATGACAGGGAACTCCAGTGTGTTGCTGACCTACGTCTTTCCAACCGTAGGCTGTTTGATCTCCCTCCTTACCTTTAGCAGCTCCTTTGTTGCCGTGCTACAAGTCAGGAGAACCAAGCGCTTAGGGGTGAGCCTTGCCTCTGCATATTCCGTATTGCATATTCAGTTGAAGCAAGCCGCAGGTCGCCATAAAACGGTCTTGAAATCTGGCTTTTTAGTCATGCATGTTGTGACAGGAATTGAACCCCATACCGTACACTGGCATTCTGGGCTTAACTAGCGGCCAGGTCATCTATGGTTCTTTAATCAAGAACTGGTTTGTTTTCTTTGCAAATGCACCGGGACTTTTGATTGGACTGTGGCTGATATTGTCCACCATCCCTCATGCAACACCAAAGGTAGGATGTGTATTGTGTGCATTCACTCTGACATTGTATCATGCTGGTCATGCATATCCCCAGCAGTGCAAGTGGTAGCTTGGCCAACAGCACAGGCCACTGCAACCTGTCAAGCAGCTGCAAGAAGTAACTTGGCACTCAGCTGGCTGCATTTCTTGCTCCTGCATCACATAGCAAAGCATTGCGTTATGATTAACAAGGCTGTCACCAGGCATTGATCTTCACCCCAACACCAATTGTGCAACATCACAGGACAGATTTAGGACTGACTGAATATGGCAGGTACAAAATGTCATGACAGGTGTGATCATGATTCTGGCCATGTACTACTCCATTGTTGCGCTGGTGACAACTCACCTGGATGTATCAAATGAAAAGAGGAACACCATCTGGTAAGACACCTACGCAACTGCAGATACAGCCACATGTTTACGTGTCCACTGGTCAAATGGTTAGCATGTCATGAGGCAAGTGGGCTCTGCATCGCATCCTTGGAGTTCTCTTTCTGCATGCCACCTTGAGAATTGAAACACAACGACCACTTTCTGCGCCAAGGCGCATCTGAAAGGCGCCTGGGCAGAAGAGAATCTGCATGTTAGTGCTAATGTGAGTCAAGGCTGCCAGGCTAGATCAAGGTGCACTTGGCTGTCTCTCTTCTCTGGACTTACAACAACGCGTTGAATCTTGCTTGTGCATCACTGAATAGATCGAGCCCTCTAGCCTGGTCTGGCTAGACTTGAAGCCGTACAGCTGTATGCATGGCTGTGCAATTCCTTTCTGCATCAATCAGCCAGGCCATCATGCCTCCTCAAGTCCCCATAACCAACTGTTGTGTTCATGCCTGCAGGGGCTTTGCGGCAGCAGTGTCACTGGTCTTCTTCTACGTTGGTCCCTTGAGCACGCTAGTCAAGGTGGTTAAACACAAGGACTCTTCTTCACTGAACCCGCCCTTCTCCATCATGGTATTCCTCAATGTGGTCATGTGGCTTAGCTATGGCCTGGTGAGATACTCACTCATCCTCTCACGCACTCACGCACTCACTCACTCACTCACTCACTCAATCACTCACTCACTCACTCACTCACTCACTCACTCACTCACTCACTCACCCACTCATTTACCAACCATCTATCTTGCTTTGCCTTTTCTGTGCTGACTGACTCTCTCACTAAGTTGTTGACTCGTTTGTTCACGAAGCACCAGTTAGTTCTTGTAGAGCAACTTGTGGAACTCTCATTTATAAAGGTGGCACATGAATAAACAGCTATCTGTAGGCAATCAAAAACCCATTCATCTGGGTGCCAGAGACCATTGGCGGTGCCTTGTCCACGACAGGTCTTGTGCTCATGATGGTGTTCCCTAGGTGATTCCCAGCAACCCCTTCATTCAAACCTCCAGAACCACAAGTTTGCATTGGATCCCACAAGTGGCGCTCTCCATTGAAACTAGATCTTATCATGTATGCAACATGATGCAAAGCAGCACAGCTGGACGTAGCACTCATTGCTCACAGCTGGTGCCATGGCATTCACTAAGCATGCCTGGTCTTGCCATCTGTATGCATGCAAGGGCCTATTACAAAGTGCGTCATAACCCTGCCCATCAAGAGGATAGAGTCTGAAATATCGCTTACAGACAATTGCATCGCCAACTTCTCCTTAAAGACACTAGTAGTTGTACAACTGTTGGCCCACGATCCTGCAGAACGTCTTGGCTTGTTGCTCATTGTCAGCCTGAAGTCAGCTGTTTGCACTCTGCTTGCAAGCCTCAAGCATCACTTAGTCTCCAGTCGCCAGCTTGCATCATGATTGTGATCTTGCCTTGTGTTGCTTAGCCCTTCTAGAATGCATGCAGATCTGTCTGCAAGCATACACAGCGTTTTGAGGCATTTAGCAAAGTACGGTGGGGACCGTTTGTAGCTTTGATGCAGTTAAAAATTGGCCAACACACTTGACGCTGCTAAAATCTACACCCCTAACAAAGTTGACGAGCACACCATGTAACAAATTTCCAGTTTCGCTGTTGTGTTCAGGCGTGAGGTCATCCGTGAAAGGGAGCGCTTGAGACAGGAAAGCTTAGCCCGATCTGCTAACAACTTGGAGACTCCAGCAGCTGATGATACTTCACAAGCAGCATCTGCAGACATTCAATTGGCAACTGACATACACCGAGCTTACTTGTCTAGACCCTAAAGACTTGCCCAGACCCTAAAGACTCTTACCAGTGACCACGAGGTCAGTCAATGCCCATGGCTACACAACATGCTGCAGGCATGTTGTTGTTATGATTCTCCACATAGAACTGCTGCCATGTGCAGCCTGGGATGTACTGAAACATGTGAAAGACGTTTTTCATGCTGGTTCTTGCTTTGTGAGCGAACAGTGCTGTACAATGGTACCACTTTCTTGCAGTCACAGCAGTTCTGAGCATACAGTCAACTCATTGAGGGTGTGACTACTTATAAGCATGCTTGCGGCTTGTAGGTGTACAGCACAGAATGCCCAATGGGTGTTGTAGCCAATGATCACATGTGATGTACAGCATGTACTTGGAGGATCCTAGGATGGTGTTGCAATGTTGAAGGCATGTGGCCTCAACTGCCCCAGCAATGCCTGTTCATCAGTAAAAGAAACAGTTGCAATGCCCACAAGCCTGGGTTGCTTGGCAGGTGCGCCGAATGAATCAGAGAGAGCCATGCCATGCCGGCTATAGGAGGCAAAGTTTGCAGTGAAGCTCTCACCAGATTTGTGCAGAAATACCATGGCTGGACTCAGACAAGACAATCACAAAAAAGCAGGAGAGGATACAAAGTAACCGCTCAGAAAGGCTGATGATATTTGCAGCCTTGAAACAGCAAGGTTGGAGTATCCAATGCCAATGCAACTTACCAAGCGACTAGCAGACATGCAACCAGGGCACATCACAAGGACTTGTTACATATGAACTTGAAGTATGACAGTGGTATGCATTACATTGTGGGGCTTCTGATGCAAATGCAAAGCGTAGTCAAAGCCTTTTCTGCTCAAGGTAGGCATGGGGCATACATAGATACGTTTTGGCGTTGCATTGTTCATGCTATTGACTCACAAAGATAGCTTTACAATCCAAGGGTTTTCAAGTGCGCCTTCGCTGGCTGACATCGGCATGAAAAGGCACACCTCAGTCACTGCATCAGGTGAATGTGTATGCATGACGTCGGACCAACCATAGGAATGCTTGTGTCAAGCACTGGCAGTGTTACACAGTTTTGCTGCTGCAAATTTGAATTGCAAATGCATCTTTGGCAGAATTCCTTTGAGCAAATTGCATCCTCGTTGCTCATGACAAGAAATCTGTCTTAAGAAGCTTGACATACCCCATATGGCCATCCTGAGTGTGCTTTTGAGTAATAAAACTTCTTAGTAAAAGCTGGTGCACTCATTGAAAGTTGCAATGTATCTCCCAATAAAGCTGACCTCGTTGTTGAGGACAATTCCTACATTGGGCAGGTTCACAGCAGTGACAAGCTGACCTAGCAGGGTGCCTACTTGACCAAAGTCAAACACCTTTGGCAAGCTTGCCACTATGATACCCATTGAGGCGAAATCAAAGTTGCTCAGTACATTCTCCATGGCTAAACCCAGCTTATGCAAGTCCACATTTGCAGACATGTCTTGAATTGCATTTCCAAACACCGTAATATTGATGGCACCGCTAAGCTGTTCCAGGATATGTAATGCTGCAGCCCTGTCGAGGGGGTCATGCAGCCCTGCTTGTAAGACTGCCCCGACGTCAGTAAAATTGACGCTACTTGCAAGCTCTCTAAGGGGGTTTCCAAGGTTTGATGCATCTGCTTGCATAATTTGAGCAACAGCCAGCAGTGACTGCTTCAGATCAGCATACTGCAAGGCTCCAGACAGATTTCCTGCCAGTTGGCCCAGCTCATTGTAGTCAACCACAGACAAAAAGCCGTTCAACATGGGCTTGACTTGGTCCAGAGGGACTGCTGAAGATGCTGTGATATTACTGATGAAGTCCCCAGAAAGAGTCTCTGGGCAAGCTTCCCCTGGTGGAGACTCCTCTGGCGCTTGGCCTGCATAGCACCCACAGGTTGGCTTTGGTCCGGTCAGTAAGCTCTATAACTGGTATTAATGTTGGACTTAGATCTTCAGCAGAACCCAGAGGCTCGCACGTGCTATCATGAACGCTGTGTTGGCTATAGTATGTCCACTTTGCACAGAAAGATCTATCCAATTCAGCATTCGGCAGGCAATCCAAAGTGGAATATGTGGGTATGTGGAACAGAACTGCTGCATGCTTGTAAGCGCCACAAGTACATGTGCACCGGATCAAAGGGTCGGTTGGCTCTTGCTTGACGCAATGCCTGCACACAGGACCTTTGTGATAGGTATACCAGCTGTCAAGACAGTGCTCACCTGCTACATGCATTATGTGGCTTGCTTGAAGTATGAGCAGGGACAGAAGAAAAGACCTCGGACACCGCAGACCTAGGTTCATGTACATTCTACCAGATCTTGACATTTGGGATCTGCGTCAGACAAATGTCTCGGTGTGTAACGTACTTGACCTAAAGAGAAATCTGAGACTCATGGGAGACACCGATCACATGTGTCCACCGATCTGCCAGGCGCAAAAGCAGACGCAGCCTGATGCAGAAGCAGCTGCAGCTGGAAACACCATTGCACTGCAAAATCTCGAGGACAAAGCCTGTCTATGGCGCAGCGCGAAGCGCGCTGCGTACGGGTGCACATGCTTACAGCAAGTGATCAGTCTGAAGCATGCTTGCTGTTTGCACGGCGAATTTGATTGCAACTTTTACCTATGACAGAATGGGCGAAGGGGTTGATAAATAACACCGGCTCGAAGAAGATCGGGCCAAATTTGCGATCGAAGTCTTTGAAGCAGCACCTCGGCAACCTTGGACAACCTCGGCAACTTCTTTCACCTCTCTTCCACTTCTCATTGAGAAGTTCTCATGGATGACCCCAAAGAACACCAAGTACAGCCACCAAGTACTGCTCAGATGTTGTTAGTCATGGGCTCTGCCGTGCTCGGTGGAGACGGCTACATCTGGCAGCAAGCCTTAAGGCAAAAATGCTTCAATTCAGCAAGGTCTGAGTCATCAGCTGCCAGTGTGAACATGATGAAGACACTGACGGCCAGCAGGGCTACACAACAAAAAATATTCAACTTGTGGCTTCGCTTGGCATGGGAGAGGTTTAAAACAGATTTGGGCCACAGTGCACACCCTTGTGCATGCAGTGGCCATAATCCAGACAAGCATTATTTGCTGTAATGCTGTACAGCAGCTAATGAGCAATGTTTTAGCCTACATGCTCATAGGCATGGATGGCATTGATTGGTCTAGAACGTTAAAGTGCTTGAAGTTGGCTTGAACAACCACAATGCAGAGGCACCAGATGGGCAACGAGACATATTACATTGTTATGTATGTCTACACCAGCCCCCCACAGGACCTCCTAGCCTGTGGTTTAAGCGACTGCCTCTCAAGCGTCGGTCGGCAGTTCAATTCCCGGGTTTTCGGAACTTGGTATATGAATTGACGGCGGGTCAAATAGGTACAGGCTTTGCCTGGAGACTACATATATGCTGCGCTGCGGCCACCCCGGTCTCCGGTACCAAGGTTGCTTCGGGCTTGCACCCGGGAACGCCGAAAGGCGTAAAAGTTTTTTATTTTTTTTTGGTCTACACCAGGCGAATTGGACAAACGTCACATGCACAATAGACCAATGAACCAGGACACAATATGACCTGTAAGCCTAGGAGCAGACATGAGCTGCACATCAAAGCAGTGAAAGGACAAACCACAAGCCCCTAGGGCATCATATACATTGATATGCTTTCCTCCTGGCATGCTTTCCTCCTAGCTAGCGCAGACAATATTCAAAGACAAGCCAGGCAATAGTCTAACATGTGATCCTAAGTGACCCTACACTTGAACACACAAAAGACATTGCTGCCTGCAATGCATAGTTATATACATGCCTGCTCTACATACATACATCAGGTACGTCTACCAACTGTCTTGACCTGCTTCCTTGTGTGCAGTGTACATTGATTCACAGATCGTTTTTTAGCGCCAGGCGCATCTGACAGCCAGCTATACTTTGCGTGTGTTGAACTTGTGACTTCAGCAGGACTGACACCATTCTTTTTGATGTCAAAATCAGCAGCAACATCAGGATAAACAGTTTGCAAAGAGTTGCATTCACAAAGCATACGCCCTGCACAGAAAGGGCACCCTG
>JAABUO010007069.1_pt1 | contig 12842 bp, 12 predicted proteins | sample 5559291 | NCBI WGS metagenome assembly JAABUO01 (sample SAMN10711878, study PRJNA513372) | rock metagenome | isolation source: Antarctica rocks | place: Antarctica: Victoria Land, Finger Mt sud
AAGGGTTGCCCTTTCCCCCTCGTGACACCACGTTTCACGCTCAGAGTTGGCGTGTTGTCACCCCGGGGACCCCTCAACGTCGCCCCGGGGACCGGGCGAAAGTCACCCCGGCGACCGGCGAAGGTCACCCTCGGAACCACTGAAGGTCACGCCGGGGACCACCGGAGGTCCCCGGGGGGAATGGTGCCGTCACCCGGAGGACCGTCGAGAGTCCCTGCGGGGACCGCTAAAGGTCAGCCCGGGGAACTGCCCGCCAGGTAGGCGGCGAGGGTGTAGGTGGCGTGCCGGTCGACCTTGTTGCGGTTCTGGTCGTATCGCCTGGTGGTGGTCGGGCTGGCGTGGCCGGCGCTGTCCTGGACGTCGCGCAGCGGCACTCCGGCGTCCAGGCTCAGGGTCACGAAGGCGTGCCGCAGGTCGTGCGGGTGCAGTGAGGGCTTGTCCGGGACGGCCGCTCGGCCGATGGAGCGCACGTAGCGGTGGACGTCCCGCCGGTCTAAGGGGCAGACGACGCCTGTGCCCCGGCGGATCTTGAAGAACAGCTGCCCGCTGCCTTTGCCGACCTGGAACAGTCCCCGCGCCCGTTCTTCGAGCCAGAGGTCCAGGGTCCGGGCGGTGATCGGTGCCAGCGGCACCCGGACCTTGCCGGCTTTGCCTTTGCGGGTCACCGCCAGGGTGCGGTGTCCGCGTTCGGTGCCGAGGTCCTCGACCTGGCAGCGCAGCGGCTCGCTGGAGCGCAGCCCGTTCAGGCCGAGCAGCACCATCAGGGCGTACATCTGCCCGCCGCGACGCGAGGCCTCGACCAGGAAGGCGTTCAGCTCCTCTCGAGACAGGCCGGTGCTGCTGGACTGGTCCGGCAGCTGGGGCCGGCGCACGCCCCGCAGCGGTGAGCGCCGCACGACGTCCTCGCCCTCGGCGTAGAGGTAGAAGCTCGACAGGGCGGTGAGGCGCTGCCCGACGGTGGAGGGCGCCCGGCCGGTGTCGTACAGCCAGTTCTTGTACAGCTCGACCAGGGCGCGGCGGGCCGCCAGCGGGTCGACGTCGCCCTGGGCGCAGAAGCCGAACCACTCGACGATCGTGCGGTGATAGCTCCTGGTGGTGTTCTCGTTCTCGGCGTAGGTCAGCAGCCAGCCCTTCGCGACGTCTTCGGCGGTGAGGCCCGGCGCCTCCCCGGGAGCCAGCAGCTCCCCGGTGAGGACTTGGCCGCCGACGTCGTCCCTGGCGGCCCGTGGTTGCCCGTACATGCGCGCCGGCAGTGCGCTGCGGCGCTGGGTCAGCTGTGTCACCGAGGCTCCTCGTGCTCCCATTGTGAGTGTTATCGGCGCTCGCTCGTGGGTCACTGGAACCCCGGCAAGACCGGCCCGTCCGGGGGCGGCCTGCCGGCGGGCGGCGCGCTTGCGGTACAGCGGCACGACGTTGCTCCCAGCCCGGCCGGCGGGTCCTTGATGTGCTCCGCACGTCGCGAAGTGCGGCAGGTGCAGCTGCTCGAAGCCCGCTACCGGCCGCTCTGTCGTCACGACCCGGCCACGCGGCCGGCCGGCGCCGTCGACGTGCACCGCGATGTTGCCGGCGACGTCGGGCACCAGGTCGATGGGCATGCTCCGGCTGGCCTCGGTCGTCACGAACACGATCAAGGCCGGGCAGCGGCCGCACCGCTGCGCCGTCCTGCTCAGGAACGCCGTCGTGCCGCCACTGCCCGTCACCGTCGTACGCCCGCGCTGGCGGCCGCTGGGCCGCGGGCAGCGGTGTCCGACCACCATGCGTCGACCCCGCCGGCTGCGGCGGCCCTGGCCGCGCTCACGGCGCGTCCTGGCGCATTGGCGTCCTGGATCGGCGCGGCGGCGATGGTGTGCAGCTCCTGGCCGGCCAGCTGGGCGGCGCCGGCCTGCTGCCCGCGGCCCTGCGCCGAGCGCATCGCGCTCACCGCTTCGGCCAGGCCGACCAGCTGGCGCAGCAGCGCAAGCATCTGCTGGGACTCGTCGGTCTGCACGAACCTGGCGGCCTGTAGCAGCCCGGACGCGGCCCGCAGGCCCTGGCCGGCTGGTGTCGGCGGTGGGACCCGCCCCCACGGTTCGCGGGCGGCCCGGTCCAGGTGCCGCGCGGCGGGCGCGAGCCGGCCCGGTCGGTGGCCGCTGCCGGCGGCGATGCGGGCGACGCCGGCCAGGAAGTCCGAGGCGGCCCAGGTGACGTCGGCGGCCGCCGAGGGATCGTGGTCGTGCTGGCCGATGACGTGCTCGGCGTTCTGGACCGCCGACCGGGCCTGCCGCCAAGCGTGCTGCCGTTCCCCGGCATTGAGCCGCGCCGACGCCGACGCCGTCGACGTCGACGTGCTCGACCTGGTCTCCGACGTCGTCGCGGTGGTCGTCGACGTCGCCCTGGCCGCTGTCTCAGGCGCGGTGACCAGACCAGACACAGCGGCCGACTCGCCGTAGCGGGCCTGGACCTTGGGCCAGGTCAGGTCCGACGCCAGCCGGCCGCCGCCGTAGAAGATCGGCTCTCCGCGGCTGTCCCGGTCGCCGCCCGCGACCGCCACCGCGTAGCCGGTGACCTCCCCTGTGCTGGGGCTCAGCCGTGGGTTGACGAGCAGCCCGGCGGTGCGCAGCTCGTCCAGGAACCCGGCGGAGGATGAGGCCCGGGTGATTGCCTGCCGGACCTGCCGGCGCAGCAGCTCCCGGCTCGGCTCGCTCTGCCCGTGCCGGCTGGCTTTCTCCCGTTCGGCCCGGCCTGCGTTCGGGACCCCGGTGCGGTCCCCGGAGGCGGTGGACTGCAACCCCCAGCGCTGCTCCGCGGCGCGGCACGCCTCCCCGATTCGGTAGCGGTCGTTGGACCCCCACACCCGCCGGCCGTTCTCGGTGACCATCGTGGCCACAATGTGCGCGTGTTCCTTGCCGGGTTCGTCGTGGCGAACGGCCACCCACCGGCAGTCATCACCGACTCCGGGATTACCGATCAACCCGACCCGCCGCAAAGCGTCCTGCGCTATTTCCGACCACTGCTCGTCGGTGAGCGCCTGGTCCGGGCCGTGGCTTTCATTCCCGCGGGCCGAGGCAAGAATGAGGTGGTAGACCGCCTTGGAATCGGCTGGAATACCGGCCCCAACAATCGGGGCATCAAGCAGCGCCGCCAACACGGTGGGGCGTGAGGCGTCAACGCCCTCCCCCCGCCACGACCCGACCACCCGGGCGTCGACGTGCTCGTTGCCCCGACCCGTCCCCAGCAGGTACGCGACCAGGACCCTGGTCGATCCGGGGTGCCGCAGCGCCTTGCCGATCACGGCTGCCCGACCACCAGATGCACAGTCGCCTCGTCGACGCGCCGCAACGTCGCCGTCACCGCGGCCGCGGCCGCGGTGACCTCCGCCCCGACCTCGCCCGTGGTGTTGGCGTAGCGGGCCAGCTGGTTGAGGTTCACCCCGACCCGCTGGACCTGCGCGGCCAAGCCGTTCAGGGCCGCGACCGCCGCCCCTGTCTGAGTGGTCCGGGCCTGCGCCCCGGGCACCACGCTCTCCTGCGCGGCCGCCACCGCGCTGGCCGCGACGTACCCCGTCACCGTCAACCGTGCCAGCGCAGCCGCCTGCCGCACCTGGTCCAGCTCGGCGCCGGCTAGCCGCACGTTGACCCGGGCCTCGCGCAGCACCCCCGGCGCCAACCGGCGCCTAATCTTGCCCACCGCGACCGCAGGCGCGGACCTCTCCTCGGACCCGGGCGCCGGTTCTGAGCCGCGCCGCGGCTCAGAACTGGTTACCGGAGTCCATACCTCGCTACGCACTCCCCGGCCCGGTATGTCCGAATCGGCGCGGGTCACAGCCGGTCGCCCTCGATCATGCGATCACCCGGCCAAAGCGTGCGCCGGAGCCGGGCCACAGCGCCTCGGTGCGGATCAGCGTGCCGGTGTGCGCGGCGTCCAACATCTGGCCGCCGCCGAGGTAGAGCCCGACGTGATCGGCGTTGCCGACCGGGCCGAAGAACACCAGGTCACCCGGGCGCGGGTCAGTCGTCGGACTGGCTGCACCCTCCTGCTCGGCGGCGGTCCGCGGGATCCGGACGCCGGCCTGGGCGTAGGCCCAGCTGGTCAGCCCCGAGCAGTCGAACCCCCCGGAGGGCGTCGTCCCGCCCCAGACGTACGGCACCCCGAGCATGCTCTGCGCGGCCGCCAGCACCGCCCCTGCCGTCCCGGTCGGCAGGTCCCGCGGCGACGTGCTGTAGGTCACGGTCAGCGTCTCGATCGCCTGCACGTAGTGCTGCGTCTCGGCGTACGGCGGCACTCCGCCGTAGGCCAGGACCGCGCCTGGCCCGGCGTTGTAGGCGGCGAGCATGTTCGCGACCCGGTCCCCTGGCACCGCCGCGACTGCCCCAGCCAGTGCGCAGTCGAAAGCGGCCTGACTCGCGATTGCGTCCAGCGGGTCGAAAGGGTCCGCGGTCCCGTCCCCGTTCCCGTCCATTCCTCGGCCCGCCCAGGTGCCGGGCATGAACTGCGAAAGCCCCTCGGCGCCTGCCGGTGACACAGCGGTCGGATTCCAGCCGCTTTCGGTCTGAATCTGCGCGGCAAGCAATGGCGCCGAAACAGCCGGACAGGTACCGCCGGCCCGGGTCACCGCGGCGGAGAATGCAGCCGGAATGGTGCCGGCACGTAACCCCGCGCCGGGTGCGGCCGCCGCAGCAGCCGGCGGCGTTGCCCCGACGAGCACGACGAGGCCCAACACCGAACCGAGCACCGCGGTCGTGGCCGTGCCGACGGCCGCCGCCGCTTTCATGACCCCGGACGGTTAGACGGCCCGCCGCGTGAGGTTGTCCAGGTCGGCCACCCGGAATCGCCAGACACCCCCGAGCCGGACCGCAGGAAGCTCCCCCGCGGCGGCCAACTTCCGCACCGTGATGACGGAGATCCCGAGGATCCGCGCAGCGTCGTCGCTGTTGATGAACCGCGGTTCGGCTGGTTGCTCACTCATGTCCTCCCGGAGGTTAGAGGGCGTCGCTGTGATCGTCACGAGCCCGACCCAACGTTTCGACTAGTACGCATGCAGGACCTCCCTTCATCGTGTGCAGCCGACCTGACCGTAGGGGAACCGCGCAGCGCTGTCTAGGGAGACGCAGCACTGGACAGCATCGCGCGAGGGCGTCTACGGTCCGTGACGGAGGGGCTGCACTGCGATCGCGCCAACAGGCACGACGGTGGCCCTGAGGAGGTTCTACGTGGTGGTCCTGACAGTTCTGCACGCGATCGGCACGAACCCGGTGGCGCCTCCCGGGGCGCAGCACTTCCAGACCGTCGTCGGCTGGGTGGCGTGGGGCGTCACGGCGTGCGCAGCCCTCGGGCTGCTCATCGTCGCCGGCACGTTGATGATCCAGCACCGCCGCGGTGGGATTTCCGAGCACGGCTCGGCCCTCGGGGCGGTGGTCACCGGCATCGTCCTGGCCGCCTCTGCCGGCCCGATCGTGGCCGCTCTCGGCCTCAGCGGCTAAACGGCTGTGCCTGCCCTCGTGTCCGTGGACCTCACCGGGCCCACCCCGAACCCCGACCCGCGGCGGCCGCGGCGCAAGGCCCTCGCGATCGGCGCTGTGCTGCTCGCCCTGGTCGCCGGCCTGGTCGCGGTGGACGTCACTGCCGGCCACCATCAGCAGGCCCGCACGCCGGCTGCCGCTGCCCCGCCTGGGGCGGAACCCGCGGCGCCGTTCGCACCGGCAGCGCCAGCTGTTCCCCGCCGGCCGGCCCCGCTGGACCTGACCGTGCCCGTCACGACCCCATCCGGGCTGACATGGGCACGGTTCGCTGGGGAGTGGGAGCCGTACAGCGCCGACGCCGGGCCGGCGCACGTCGTGGGATCGGTGGCAGCCGGCTACGCCCGCTCACCCCTAGGAGCGCTGCTGGCGGCCCAGCAGATCGGCACCCGGTACAGCCAACCGCCGGGCCTGGGCTGGCGCACCGTGACCCTCGCGCAGGTGCTCCCCGGTCCCGGCCGCGACGCCTACCTCCGGCTGCGCGCGACCGTCTCCGACGCCGCCCCGACAGACGGCTACGCCCAACCCGAAGGCTTCCGATACGTCGCCTGGACCCCTGACCAAGCGGTCCTGCAACTCCTGGCGCACCGCGGCGTCCAGTACGCCGTCGTCACCATGACCGTGCGGTGGCAGCACGGAGACTGGCGGCTGGAACTGCTCGCTAACGGCTCGAACAGCCCCAGCGTCACGAGCCTGCCCAGCCCCACCGGGTTCGTGCCGTGGGGGGCGCCAGATGCCTAGCTCGCTCTGCATCATCGTCCCGAACGCACCGCAGTGCATCGCCTCGGGTATCAAGGGCCTCGTCGGATCGGCCGCGGGTGCGGTCGGGGGCAGCGTGCTGGACGGGATCGCCAAGGAGCTGGCCAGCGGATTCGCAACGGCCGCGAAGCTCAGCCTGGCGTCCTGGACCAAGGTAGGGCTGCCGGACCTGACCGGCCCGGCCGCGCAGATGCACACCTACCTCACGTGGCTTACCGCTGCCCTGGCCGCGATCTCACTGCTATTCGCAGCCGGCCGGCTCATGCTGGAACGCAAGTCCGGCGGCGCGGTCGTCGCCAGCCGGACCGTAGTGAACCTGCTCGCAGCGACCTTCCTGGCCGTCCCCCTGGTCATGCTGCTCGGCCAGGCCGGCGACGGTTTCTCGACCTGGCTACTGGACCAAAGCGCCGGCCGCAACCTCGGGGACCGGCTCCTGGCCCTGGCCGGCAGCATGGGCTCGCTGGGCATCGGCCTGGAACTCATCGTCGCGATCCTGGGGACCCTGGCGGCCCTCGCGCAGCTCGTGCTCATGGTCGTCCGGGTCGGCATGCTCGTCCTACTCACGGGCGTCCTGCCGACCGTCGCGGCCGCGACCGGGACCCGCACCGGGCAGCAGAGCTTCCAGAAACTCACCGCCTGGCTGCTCGCCGCCGTTCTCTACAAGCCCGTCGCAGCAGTCATCTACGCCACCGCGTTCGTGCTGCTCGGGGACGGCACCGGCCCGCAGCAGATCCTCGCCGGCCTGGCCGTCGCGTCCCTGTCCATCATCGCCCTGCCCGCACTGATGCGGCTGATGGTCCCGGCCGTTGCCGCCGCGACCTCACAGGGCGGCGGCGGAGCCGCGTTGCTGGCAGCCGGCGCCGCCGCTCCGCTCGGCGCCAAGATGCTCGCCAGCTCCGGTCGTAGCGGGGCAGCCGGCGCCGCCGGCTCGGCCGCGAAAAGCGCTGGCGCGGGCGCGAGTGGCGGAGCCGGCGCCGCCGGGGCTTCCGGGGCGGCTGCCGCGGCCGGCCCTGCTGGGGTCGCTGCTGGGGCGGCCCTACAGGCCGTCAAGGGCGCCAAGACGGCCGCGCAGGGCGCCGTCACCGACCACACCTCCGGCGCCGCGAAGGGACCCGCAGCATGACCACCACCGCCCCCGCGCCCGGAGCCGAGCCGCGCACGTTCGGGAACTGGCAGAAACCCCGCTCCCCCGGCCTGGTGCCCCGCCTCGGCATCACCGGCTCGGTGGTCCTGCTCGTCGGGATGCTCCTGGTGCTGCTGACCGTGCAGACCCGCGGGTTCCTGCCCGGGCTGCTGGTGTTCCTGCTGCTGGTACTGGCGCTGCTGCCCGCGCTGTACCGCTCCCCGACCGGCCGCAACGGCTGGCAAGTCGCTGCCGGGCAGGCGTTCTGGGCGTTGGGCAAAGCCCGCGGGCAGAACGTCTACCTGTCCGCCAAGGTCCCGCCCCGCAAAGGCGAAGGCGAGCCGGTCGCGTTCGGCCAGCACCGCCTGCCCGGGCTGCTCGCCTCCTCCCGGCTGCTGGAAGTCCAGACCGCCGCGGGCCAGCCGGTCGGCCTGGTGCACGTGCCGGCCACCCGGCACTACACCTGCCAGCTCGCCCTTTCCCCCGAGGGCGACGCCCTGGTCGATGAGGCCACCGTCGACGCCTGGGTAGCCGGCTGGGCGTCCTGGCTGGGAGACCTGGGGCACGAACCCGGCCTGGTCGCGGCGGTGGTCACGGTGGAGACCGCCCCGGACCCGGGACACCGGCTGGCCGCCGAGGTTGAGCACCAGCTGACCCCGGACTGCCCGCCATTCGCCGTTCAGGTGCTGCGGGACTGCGCCGCGTCCTACCCGGTCGCGGCGCCGGACGTCACCGCCCGGATCGGCCTGACGTTCACCGCCAAGCGGGACGACCTCACCGAGCGAGAAGTGCTGGGGGGCCGCAAGAAGTCCGGCCGGACCCGGACCCGTGACGACACCGAGATGGGCCAACTCATCACCTCCCGCCTGCCAGGTCTGCTCAGTGCGCTGGTCGGCACCGGGGCTGGGGCTGTTTCGGTGATGACGGCCAACGACCTGGCGGCCGCCGTTCGGGTCGCGTACGACCCGGCGGCCGCAGACGACCTCGACGCGCAACGCGCCCACGGCGACCCGGAGCCGATCAGCTGGGATGAGGCCGGCCCGGTCGCGGCGGTCGAGGAGTTCGGGTCCTACCGGCACGACAGCGCCGCGTCTGTCACCTGGGCAATGGTCGACGCCCCTCGCGGGGCGGTGACCTCCCGGGTGCTGTCGGCGCTGCTCGGCCCGGTCGAGGGCGCGATGCGCAAGCGCGTCACGCTGACGTTCCGGCCGCACAGGGCCGGGGACGCCGCCAGCATCGTGGACAGCGACGTGCGGACCGCGATCGGCCGGGAGAGCGCCCGGGCCGGTGAGGCCCGCGCCACCGAGACCGCGGCACTGGCCTCGGCCCGGCAAACCGCGAAGGAAGAAGCCCGCGGGGCCGGCCTGACCCGGTTCGCGTTGCTGGTCACCATCACCGCCGACCCGGCCGCGCTGGCGGAAGTCACGCAACGCGTCGACCAGCTCGGCCGCGCCAGCCGGCTACGGCTACGGCGTTGCTACGGCTCGCAGGCCGCTGGCTTCGCGGCCGCGCTCGGCGTCGGCCTGGTCCTGCCCGCGCACGTCACCAACACCCTGGGCGGTGCAGCGTGACGACGCTGACCCGCAAGGGCTACACCGGCCGGAACCTGGGCCGCGCCTCATTCCTCGAGGCGCCCCCGGAGTGGCGGGCCACCACTGTGCAGGCCTGCGGGTTCTACCCGTTCGCGATCGGCTCCGGTTCGCCGCCGATCGGCACTCCCCTCGGACAGCACCTGGTGACCGGGCAGGCGGTGTGCTTCGACCCGTTCTCCTGGTTCACCCGCGCCCGGCTGATCTCTAATCCCTCGCTCGGGGTCCTCGGGCTCCCCGGCTTGGGCAAGAGCACCCTGGTGCGCCGGTTGTGCATCGGCGCGGCGGGCAACGGCGCGGTGCCGCTGGTCCTGGGCGACACCCGCCCGGACTACGTCGCGCTAGTCCGCGCCCTGGGTGGCCAGGTCATCCGGCTCGGCCGCGGGTTCGGGGCGCTGAACGTCCTGGACGACGGTGGGCTGCACGACGCGGCCGCGCAGCTAGACGCGATCGCCAGCACCGAGCACCACGCCGAGCGGGTCGCGCAGCTCCGGGACGAAGGCGTGCGCTTGCGCGAGGAGGCCCACGGCCGCCGGCTGAACCTGCTGGCCGCGCTGCTGACCGTGGTGCGCCGCGGCCCGATCGACGACCACGAGCTGACGATCCTGAGCGCCGCGCTGCGGCTGCTGGGCGAGTGGTACGCCGGCCAGGCCGCACCGCTGCTCCCAGACCTGATCGCCCTGCTCGACATGGCCCCCGACCCGGTCCGCGCCGTCACCCTGGACCGCGGGGACCTGACCTCCTACCGGCGCGTCGTGGATCCCCTGATGGTCAGCCTGGGCTCGCTGACCCAAGGCGCTCTCGGGGCGGTGTTCGCCCAACCGACCACCGAGCGGCTGCGCCTGGACGCCCCCGCGGTGTGCATGGACCTGTCCTCGATCAGCCCCGGTGACCACCAGCTGCAAGCCGCTGCGCTGCTGGCGTGCTGGTCGGCAGGGTTCGGCGCGGTCGAGGCCGCGAACGCCCTGGCCGATGCCGGCGCCGGCCCGCAGCGTCGGTTCCTGGTCGTGCTCGACGAGCTGTGGAAGGTGCTGCGGGCCGGCGAGGGCCTGGTCGACCGGGTCGACGAGCTCAGCCGGCTCAACCGTTCCCAGGGCGTCGGGCAGTGCCTGATCACGCACTCCCTGGCGGACCTCGCGGCGCTACGCACCGAGGACGACCGGGCCAAGGCCCGCGGGCTGTTCGAACGGTGCGGCGCGCTGATCGTCGGCGGTCTGCCCCGCCAGGAGCTGACGTCGCTGGAAGGCGTCGTGCCGCTGACAACAGCCGAGGCCGACCTGCTGACGTCCTGGTCGACGCCGCCGAACTGGTCGGCGCTGGCCGAACCACCCGGCCGCGGCCGGTTCCTGCTCAAAGTCGGCCAGCGACCGGGGGTGCCGTTCCGGACCCGGCTCACCGAGGCCGAAACCGCCTCCGGGGTGCACGACACGAACAGCAGGTGGGCCACGTGACCGGCCTGAACATGATCGCCGATGCCGACGACGACCTGACGGACGCACTGCGCGGGCTGGTCCTGCCGACCGGCGTCGTCACTCCCTACGGCGAGCACGTCGACGTCGACCGCTACGTGCGGTGGCTCCGCGAGGCCGACCAGCCCACCCTGCACGCCTTCGCGGCCCTGATCCGCGCCGCCCGTAACCAGGGGCCGGCATGACCAGCCCGCGGCAGAACGCGCGGGGCGGCGGCGGTGAGGCGTGGCTCGCCTGGGCTATCCCGGCCGCCGCGGTGCTGGTCGCCCTCGCGTCGGTGTCGCTGTGGGTCGGCGGGGGCGCGGCCGCGGTGCTGTCCGGCCGAGGCTGGCAGACGCCCTCCCTGTCCCTGCTGCTCGTCGTCGACGTCGTCCGGGCCGGCGGGCCGGCACCGCTGTGGCCAGCCGTGAGCCCAACCCTGCTCCTGGCCCTGGCCGGCGTCGTCGCGGTACTGCTGCTGGCGCTGCCCGGGTGGCTGGCGGTCCGGCTCCTGCACCGCCGGCCGACCAGCACCGTGCAGGCCCTGGCCCGTCCCGGCGACGTGCAGCCGATGCTGCCCGCGGCCGCACTGGCCAAGGCCCAGACGTTGCGGCCGTCGCTGGCCGGCACCCGCCACATAGACCCAGACCAGACCGGGATCGCCCTGGGCCGGCTACAGCCCCGCGGGGCGGTGCTGCGGGCGTCCTGGGAGGACGTGCTGCTGGCGGTCATGGCGCCCCGCTCAGGCAAGACCACCAGCCTGGCGGTGCCGGCTGCGCTGGCCGCTCCCGGCCCGGTGGTGTTGACCTCGAACAAGACCGACGCCTGGGCCGCGACCGCGCAGCTGCGCGAGGCCGACACCGGGCAGCGGGCCTGGACGTTCGACCCGCAGCAGATCGCCCGCCAAGCCCAGACCTGGGCCTGGGATCCAATCGCTGAGCTAGCCGGCGTCGAGGACGCCGAGCGCCTCGCGTCACACTTCGTGCTCACCGTCGACGACGACCGGGCCCGCGACATCTGGGGACCGGCGGCCACCGAGCTGCTCGCCGCGCTGTTCCTGGCCGCGCAGCTCAGTGGCACCGACCTCTCTGGTGCGTACGGCTGGCTGCAAGCCGAAACCGACCCGAGCGCATCGGTGCTGCTCGAACAGGCCGGCTACGCCGCGCTGGCCCGCTCGCTGCGCGCGTCCCTCGCCGCTCCTGCAGAAACCCGCGGCAGCGTGCTGTTCACGGCCCGGACCGCGACCCGCTGCCTGCGGGACCCACTGATCACTGCCTGGACCACCCCCCGGGCCGGGCTGGACACCTTCGACCCGGTCGCGTTCGTGACCTCCCGCCAAAGCCTGTACTTGCTGAGTAAGGACGGTGGCGGCTCGGCCGCCCCGCTGGTCGCTGCCCTGACCGACCGGGTGCTGCGCTGCGCGGTCCGGGCCGCGGAGGACCGCGGCGGCCGCCTGGACCCGCCGCTGCTCGCGGTCCTGGACGAGGCCGCGAACGTCTGCCGGATCGCTGACCTCCCGCAGCTCTACAGCCACCTGGGTGCCCGCGGCGTCGTGCCCGTCACGATCTTGCAGAGCTACGCCCAAGGCGAAGCGGTCTGGGGCAAGGGTGGGATGCGGGCGCTGTGGTCGGCCTCGACCGTCAAGCTGCTCGGCGCCGGCCTGGACGACGCCAGCTTCGTGGAGGACGTCTCGCGGCTCGTCGGTGACCACGACGTCGCCGCCTACTCCTGGTCCAGCGGGGCCGGCCGGTCCACCCGCACGTCCTCGACCCGCCGGGAACGGATCCTGCCCACCGCCGATCTGCGCGCGCTACCCAAGGGCACCGCGCTGCTGCTGGCGACCGGCGCCAAGCCCGCGCTGATGGCGCTGCTGCCCTGGTACGCCGGGCCGCGGGCCGACCAGATCCAGGCCGCGGCCGCGGCCGCGGTCGGTGGCATCGCCGCCCAGCCGGCCCGGTCCCGCGGGTGACCCCGGCCGAGGTAGACGCGCTGCTGGCCGCGCACAGCGACCAGCTGCTGGACCTCGACCAGATCCTCGCCAACCTCGCCGCGTCCGCACCGCCGTCGCCGGCGGCTGACCCGGCCCAGCCGCCACCGCTGTACGCCGACCTGGGGGAGTTCGTCGGGGCCGTCATCGCCCCGCTGTACGCCGCGCACCTGACCGGCGGCGGTGGCACGGCCTGGTGCCCACGCTGGTGGGAGCACGCTGAGGCCCGGATCCGGCTGGGCGCGGCCTGGGCTGCCTGGGAAGCGCTGCACCCCGACGTCGGCCTGGGCATGGCGAAGTGGCTCCGAGACGTCGCGGACCCTCAACTGGACCGGCTCCGGGACCGGGACCGAGGCCCGTTCCGGGCCTGCGGCGACCAGCACCTGGCCCCGCCCGCGCTGCCCCTGGACGCCGTCCCGGAAGGCTTCTGGGACCGCTGCG
>JAABUO010007072.1_pt1 | contig 12841 bp, 11 predicted proteins | sample 5559291 | NCBI WGS metagenome assembly JAABUO01 (sample SAMN10711878, study PRJNA513372) | rock metagenome | isolation source: Antarctica rocks | place: Antarctica: Victoria Land, Finger Mt sud
CGCCGTAGCTGGCGCCACGGTGGGGGTTGCCGATGGTGTCCGGTCCGTCCACCAGATCGGTCGGCACCGGCGCTCGGCGGCGCAGCGCCACCGTGACCTCGACGACTTCCCCCGGACCAACCGGACGGTCCGCGGTCGCCTTCGCGACCGGTTGGCGAGCGCTGCCAGGAACGGGACGCGAGGGAGTGGTCATGGCACCAGCCTCGCCCGGGCCGGCGGTCGTGGGCATGGCTTGCAACCGGTTCGGTGTTGCCGGTGCGTCCCCGCCGACTGCAATGACACGGGGAGATCGCGGCAGGGCGGCGACTCCGATCCCCTCCCCGTCGGCTTCGGCCCTCGATAGCGCCTCAAAGACCTGCCCTGTTAGCCGTTCCGGGCGCGTGAGGTACCAGACGAGAACGTGAAAGTCGGCAAGAACTCCCACGCCTGCTCAATGGCAGCGATTCGCTCCCGACGGTTTGCCACGAGTGCCCCATCGAACCGGTCGAGGGCTGCGTCGTCGACGCGCTCCCGCAACACGCCGGCCAAAGACCCGCGCGCAGGGCGGCCCTCGTCACCCGGCCTGACGACGACCCGCAAGTGAGAGCCAGCATGGAACCCCAGCCGAGCAATCTGATCGGCTGAGATGCTCCCGTTCGGCCCAACGGTCAACTCGTGGCTTCCCGAGGTGTCAGCGGTACCCGTGATCGGCCCAGCGTAGCCGCGACAGCAGCCAAAGGGAGAGCGGGCCGCCACCGTTGATGTTCCGCTGCGGTGACCTTGATCGATCTCTGGCACGCTACGCGCAAAGCATTTCAGCCTGTAACGCTGAGTGAGTTCCACGCTGGAAGCAGGTTCTCGCTGATGCCACGGACGCCGTCGAGTGGCTGTCCCTTACGGGCGAGGTCGCGCACGCTACGAGGACCATTATCCCGAGATCAAGGACCCGTTCGACCGAACTCTCGATGGTACAGCTTGCTACAGCTTGGGCGGCAGCGATCCCTCTGGTGACTGCCGACGGCGGCATCGACAGACTCGGTGGGCCAATCCGAGTCATCTGCTAATGCCGCGAAGGCACGTGGGCCAACGGCACTCGCGACGGCTGGTCAGATGGCGTACGGGCGGGGGAGTGGGCCAGCTAACTGGGACCAAGGTGCGCAGGTCATCAAGGTTGCGGCCAGGCGGTCCAAGGGAGGAAGTACCACGGTGTCGCGGACGAAGGCGAGCAACCCTTCCAGCTGCGGGCGGGCGGTGCTCCGGCCCGACGCGCTGCCGGTGACGTGCTGTCCAGCCGAATCCCGTCGAGCTGCCTGTCCCGGGTTCTGGTCTAGGGCTGCTGAGCCGGGCGTAGCGACCCGCTGACCGAGAAGTGTCAGGCTGGACCCTGAGACCTCCCGGCACAGGTGTCCATCAAGACAGCTTCTGGCCCTAACCTGACGCCCTGGCGGTCAGGTCACTGACGTCAGGTTGGGGTACACCCTGCACGACACCGCCGAGACCGCTAGCGCACGATCCTGCAGCGCTGCTACTCAGACCCCAGTTTGATCGTCGGCGCCAGTTGGTCGGCGTAAGCGCCCACCAGGAGCCAGCGCCTACGCGGCGCCGTCGGCTTCAGCCTGGGCCGTCCAGTCACGCTTCTCCGCGCGCCACTGCCGCCGCGGCGCTCGCCGGGTAGCTGCTCGTGCGCGGCGTTCCATGGCACCGTCCCCGGCGTCCGCTGCTGACCGCTGCCCACGGCACGTTAGGCTCGCTCCTCGCGGGCGTGCATCGGCAGCTTGAACAGGAGCAGGAAGGTGATGGCGAGCGGCGCCAGGCACGCCCACGCGGTGGTCGCCAGCGCATGCGTCGGGAGATGCCCGCCGAACGCTGAGAAGAAGATCGTCCCGAGCACGGCGACGCCGAGCGCGCTGGAGAGCTGCTGGACGGCCTCGAGCACGCCGGAGGCGGAGCCGACCTCGTCCATGCCGACGCCGGCCATGATGAAGTCGAACAACTGGCCGATGCTCGAGCCGGCACCGAGCCCGATCACGAATAGTGAGGGCGCCAGGTCCCAGGTGGAGGCGGTCTGGGCTCCCGTCACGGTGAGTGCCAGGCTGACCGTGCCGGCGACGACAACAGCCACGCCGAGGTGAAGCAGGTGACGACCGAGCCGACCGACGAGCGCGAACCCGACGCCCATCCCGACAACCATCCCGACGACCATCGCGATCAGGGTCAGACCGGCGTGGATCGGTGAGAAGTGTTCGCCGAGCTGGGCGAACAGCGAGACGCAGAGCAGCAGTCCGCCGAACGCGCCGAAGAACGCGAGCGCGACAAGGATGCCGCTCGTGTAGGTGCGGTTGGCCAGCAGCACGGGTTCAATCAAAGGATCGCTGCGCATGCGGCGCTCCCACAGCACGAACGCGCCAAGCAGGACTGCTCCGACGGCGAGCGTGGCGAACGTCCACGCGGGCCACCCGGCCGCGCGGCCCTGGATCAGGGGATAGATGATCGCGGTCAGCGCTGCCCCGATGATCACCATTCCGACCGTGTCCAGGCGGATCCCGGCATGCGCGACGGTCCGCGGCAGCACCCGTACAGCGCCAGCGAATGCGGCGACGCCGACCGGCACGTTGATCAGGAACACCAGCCGCCACCCGATCCCCCACAGGTTCACCTCCACCAGCGCACCCGCGAGGATCGGCGCAGCGAGGATCGACAGGCCCATCATCGGCCCGAAGGCGCCGAACACCTTCCCCATCTCGTCCTCTGCGAAGACCTCTTTGAGCATCCCGAACCCCTGGGGGATCATCAGCGCTCCGAAGGAACCCTGCAGCACTCGCAAGGCGATCAGCACCCCCGAGGAGGGGGCGAGTGCGCATGCGGCGGACATCACGGTGAAGCCGGCGGAGCCGATGAGGAACAGCCGACGGCGGCCGAACATGTCCCCGAGCCGGGCACCCGTAACGAGGAACACGGCGAACGCGAGCGTGTAGCCGGCGGGCAGCCACTGCAGGGTGGAGGCGCTTCCGCCAAGCGCCGCCCGGATCGATGGGCCAGCAACGTTGACGATGGTCGCGTCCATCAGATCCATGATGTTGGCGGCGATCACGACCGCGAACACGAACCAGCGCAGCGGATTGCGGGCGGCTGGCTGCGTGGCCGGGTCGACGGGCGGCACAAGCCTGTCGGCATGGACCGTCGTTGCTAGGTCTGCACCTGTTCCCATCGTGGCCCCTTAACTGAGTACACCGTTCGCAGTAAGTTGTGACGACCGTAGCAGACTGAGTACGCTGTTCGCAATGAGTGCGAGCCAAGGTGTCATCTGGGACCGTCCAGCGCGGGCCGCTCGCGGTCCTGCCCCCTCGCTTTCTCGCGAGCAGATCGCTAGGGCCGCCGTGACGCTGGCCGACACGCAGGGACTCGAGGCGGTGTCGATGCGAGTCTTGGCAGTCGAGCTCGGTGTTGGAGCGGCGTCGCTCTACCGCTACGTCGCCCGCAAGGACGAGCTGATCGACCTGATGGCCGACGCGGTGATGGGTGCCGACCTGCAGTTCGAAGTCCGCGGCGACTGGCGCGAGGATCTGCGCTCGTTCGCTCGCGGCCTACGTGCGATGATCCTGCACCACCCATGGATGGCGATCGAGGGCGCCGGCCGAACGAGTCTTGGACCGAACACTGCTCGGTGCTTCGAGCGGGTACTCGGCGCGATCGACGGTCTCGGCCTCGAGATCGACGAGATGCTGGTAATGATCGAAACGCTCGACGCCTTCATCCGCGGTCGCGCACTCGAGGAGCTCTCCGACCAGGAGGCGATCCGTCGTTCCGGTCTCGACAACGAGCAATGGATGAAAACCCAGGCCCCCTACGTCGAGAGTCTGGTCGAGAGCGGCCGCTACCCGCTCCTCAGCCGCGTCGTTTTATATGCCCACGCGCCGCACGATCCGGACCGCCTCAAGCACGGCTTCGACCTGGGTCTCGAGCGGGTGCTCGATGGCCTCGCGACGATGCTCCCCGGATAGCTGATCCCCGCATCAGCGGTTCCTATCAACCTCGCCACCGAGCTTGGCGGCCTCGTGGCCGGTGGTTCGAACTGCAGCAGCAGCGAGTGAAGCCGCGAATCCAGCGCCGAGCCTGCTATGCGCCTACGGCAGCCCGCGTTGGGCCGCCGAATTCACTCGCCAACCGATCGCGCGCCGGGACTCTGGTCTGTCGGCGACCCGGCACTCCGGCCCTCGCTGCTGCTTTCCCATCAGGAAGACAGGAGACGAGGGGTCCGGGCGCAGTGGGGTGCCAACCGAACGGGGGATCTGGAGCCGTGCGCGTGCATGACATGGCCTACCTCTGGAGTGCGGGGCAGTGGCGCTCGAGGATGAGCTGACTTCACCATGGCCGAGTCGGCGCGCGACCGGACGCGGGTCCTCGATCAAAGCGGCCAGGAGGTCGCTCCGTCTGTTTCTCGGCTCCGAGGGGGACGAGGTGACGGATCGGCTCGGCCTGGTCCCAGGGCGGTGGGGTGCCGTTCGGGGTCGCCGTCATTGCTGGGCCTCGGCGTTCTCCAGCGCGCCGACCGAGCGGTTGAGGGCGGCCCGGGCTGCGCGCAATTCGGCCAGCACGTCGACCGGGCGCGGCGCAGGCTCGGTGCGCAGCACGAATGCGCCGACGCCCTGGCGCGTCTCGACCAGCCCGTCCTCGACGAGCAGCTGCTGGGCCTGCCTGATCGTGTTGAGCCCCGGCACCTGGTAGTGCTTCATCAGCGCCGTGGCCCTGTCAGGGCGGATTCCAGCGACCATCGCAACAGGCGTCTCGTCTGGAGATCGTGATGGCACCGACGGGGTGCGAGCGCCGGCCGGGACCAGCGTTGCTGCGTGTCCGGCTACAGCCGCCGCGTCGCGGGGCCGATCCCGCACAGGTGGAGTGGGTGCGGGACCGGCGGGGCCACGGCTTGCTGCGGCTGCGGCTGGCCCGTCGGGTCGAGCGGCGGGCGACGTGGCTGGACCGTCAGCTGCGGGCCCGGCGCCGCAAGGCGTGGCGGTCGCACCGCCGGCTCTGGGCGTCGCTGCTGGCGTGCTACGGCCTGCTGATGGTGGGGCTGGCCGTGCTCGAGCCTGGTCATCCGGTGGCCCGGGCTGCGATGCTCGGCGCCGTGGGGACCGCGGCGGCCGGGACGCTGATCTTTGGCCTGGTTCTGGTGGACGGGACCTTGCTGGCCCGGCTGGGCCGGATGACCGAGGAAGCCGTCGGCGACGAGCTGCGCGGCACGCCCGGGGTGTACGGGGTGGTGAGCAACCTGCCGTTCGCCTGCTCCGACGTCGACCACGTCGTGCTCGCCCCGGCCGGGGTGCTGGCCGTCTCAAACAGATCCACGGGCTGCGCCGCGGGGTCTCCCCGGCCCGCTGGGCCGGCATGCTCGAGCAGACCCGGACCGGCGCCCGGCGCACCACCGCGCTGCTGCACCAGCACGGGGTGGACCTGCAGGCGTGGCCGGTGCTCGTCGTCGCGGGCGCTGGCGCCCCCGAGCTGCCCGGCGGGCGGCGGGTGATCGACGGCGTCACCGTGGTGATGTGGCGCGACAGTGACTCCTGGCGACCTCGGCTCGCCGGCCGCCAGCACCTCGACCTCGACACCGCCCGCCGCGCGGCTGACGCCCTGCTCGCCTACCGGACCCGTCGTTGGGACTTCGCTGCCGGTTCCCGGCAGCCACGTCAGTTTCAGCTGAGTAGCGCTCGGAGCGCGAGGTCGAGTTCCTCGGCGACGCCGTCGGTTACGAGGGCGTGGCGCACGCGGCGGCGCAGCGCCTGAAAGGACTGGTCGGGCAGCTCGACGGCGGCGGCTACCTGCTCCGCTCGTGCGGCCAGGTGGGCAAGCTCGCGGTGTAGCGGCAGGCTCGGGTCGTACAGCGGAATGGGCATCCGCCAGACGTATTTGTCGAAGTCACGAGGGTTGTGCTCCCCACGGGCTTGCAGCGGTCGGACCAGCTGCAGCAGCGCGTCACTGTTCAGCACCGCCGTCAGGTAGCGGCCCTCGTCTGGGCCGGAGACGGTGGCCCAGTAGAGCTTGTGGTCGATCACGGCTCGGACGTCGTCGAGGTAAGCGGCGGCCAGATACATGCCGCTCTTGGTGTAGACGACCCGGCGCTGGCTGCTGGGGAGCTGCGCGGACAGCTTGCCCCGATAGTTGAGCTGCCCGAGCAGGGTCAGGTCACTGCTGCGGTGCCGGTCCCAGACCTTTTCGGCCTTGCGCCACCAGTCGGCCAGCCCTGGGTACTGATCGAGCCGGCTCGTCGTGGTCGTCTCCAGCCGGGTGCCGTCCCAGGGGATGACGCCGGTGGCGGCCGGACGGACGCGGAACGGCAGGACGGTGTCGCCGACGAACACCGGGCGCAGGAACTGCCGCTCGATGGTGCCAACCAGATCCGGCAGCGTCTTCCACGGCACCTTTTCGTTGGTGCTGCGCCGGCTGCGGACCGCAACCCGACCGGCACCGGCCCCGAGCGGCCCGGCCGGCGGCTGGTCGACCAGGACCAGGAACCGGGGCACCAGCGTCGCACCCTGACTGAACCGCGGCGCGTACGGGGAGCCGACTGCAGAGGCGGCAAGCGGGTCGGTGGATTGGGCGCGAGCGAGGAGGTTCCCGACGTCGGCCAGGCTGGGGTTGCGGCCGTTGACCCGCCCAGACCAGATCTCTGCGGCGGCGGGCAGCGCGGCAGCGCTCTCGGCACGCCACGCCCCGGACGACCGCTGCGGGGACGGGGAAGAAGCTGGGTTTGACCTGGTGCAGGTCCCACGAGGTCTGGAACGCCACTGACGTGCCCACGGCTCGGACGCCGCCGGTCCACCGGCCGGTGCGGAACCCGGCGAACTGCCGGCGGGACAGCACGGCCAGGGGCATCACGAAGGCGAAGGTCCCGCCCGGCTGCAGGTACTGCTCAACGGCGCGGGCGACGAACAACGCGGACAGGTCCTGATGGGTCGCGACCGCGGCACCAGCCCAGAACCCGCGGTCGGTGCTCATTGCCCGGAACTCGGCTTTCATCCCGGGGGGCATGTACCGGTAGGACAGCCGCGGCGGGTTGCCGACGAGCACGTCGACCCGGTTGCCGGGCCGGGCCAGCCACAGCGGGCGGGCTAGGTTGCGCAGGTAGTAGCCCCAGATGTGGTTGCGGCCGCTGTCGTGCAGTTCGCACAGCACCCGGTAGCTGGCGGCCACCATCGGCTGGTCGTCGGGGTGGACGGCGTGCCGCCGGAATGCGCCGTTAAGGACCCCGGCGGGGGCCGGGCGGTCCGGTAGCGCGGCAGCGTCGGCGAGGTCGCCGATGAGCGCGTCGAACCGGGCGGCGTCCTCGACGACGCGGTGCGGAAACCGCAGCTCGTCGGCGAACAGGGTGGCACCGTCGCCGGTGGGGACGACGAGCGCGTCGGAGTCGAGCAGGTCGGGGTTCTGTCCCCATTGCACGCTGTCGCCCAGGTACACCGGCACGGTGAATGCTGGCCGGTCGGCGGCGGCCAGCCGGCCCCGGCCGATCGCCAGCAGATAGGTGACCCGGGCCAGGGTGACTGCAACTGGGTGCACGTCGACGCCGAGCACGTGTTGGGTGACGCCGTCGATCGCTTGTGCGGGGGTGTGTCCAGCCGCGGTGGCGGTGGTCAGATAGCGGCGCACGGCGTGGAAGACGAAGGTTCCGGAGCCGCAGGACGGGTCCAGCACCCGTTGGGTCAGGGGGTCGGGGACCGCGTCGTTGACGATTGCCTCGGCCAGCCAGTCGGGGGTGTAGTACTCACCCAGGGACTTGCGGGTGTCGGCGGCGATGACCGATTCGTAGAGCACCTTCATCACGTCGTGCTCGACCTTGCCCCAGGCGAACTGGGCGAGGCGGCGGGCCAGGGTGCTGACAAAGGCTGGGCCGCCGTTGGCTTCGAGGATCCAGTCGAAGAAGTCCTCTTCGACCACCCCGCGGATCTGCGCGGCGGCGAATAGCTGTCCGCGTACCAAGGTCGCAGGCCCGAGCTGCGGATCAGCGGGGTCGAAGCCGACGACCGCGTGCCCGATGATCTCGGCGGTGAGCACGAGCAGGGTGTGTTCGATGAACAAGCTGTCCTGGTCCAAGAAAGCGGTGCCCAGCGCGGTGGATAGCAGCTTGGACCAGCGTGCGTCGCATCACCACGCCAGGGGAACCACGGTATCGCTGGTAAAGGGCGGTCAGGTCGGCGACGTCGAGCGCGAACGCGGGGGAGCCGGCACCCAGCCGGCGAGTGACCTCCGTCGGGGTGGGGGTGATCGCGGTCGCGGTGGCGAGTACCCCGTCCAGCCACAACACCAGCCCGTCCAGCCCGGCGGGGCCCGACAGGGTGTAGCTGGACACCGGGGTGAGTTCGTCGCCGTCGAGGTGGTACAGGTGCCACTCGACGCCGTCGGTGAGCACACCGACGTAGCGGGCACCGACCTGCACGACCCGGTCCCGGACGTAGCCAGCGAGCTGCCCGACCGCTTCCGCCCGGACGTTCCCGACTCGCAGGTCCCGCTTGACCTCAAACACAGTTGCGCCGACCTCGACGTCGATCCGGCGGCGCTTACCGACCGGAGCTTCGAGCACCACCTCCTCGAGGTGGTCCTCACGCAGGTTCAACCCGGCGGCCAGCAGCAGCAGCCGCAGGTCGCTCTGCACCGTGGCCTCAGCCCGGTTCGACGCCCGGTTCGCCAGCCGGGCCGCCACCTCGGTGAGGTCCACCGTCCCCGTCGGCATAACCCGCACGCTAGTGCGATCGATCAGCTCAACGGCAACAGTGCGCCCGAGCCGAACCAGAACAACGCCGACCGGCTCAGCCGTGTTGGTTCGAGACCAAGCTGAGCGCGGGGGCTGGCGCGTCGGCGGGAAGCCGGTGGCCACCTCCTCCGTTGTAAGCATCTACGAGGGTGTGAACGCCTATGTTAACGTTGTCGTAGATTGGAGGTGTCATGTTTGCACCGAGGGCGCTCCGCCCGGTACCCGATGCCCTCGGCAGCTATCTGCGGCCGGGCGGCCGCGATCACAAGGTGCTGCTGCAGATGCTGGTCGAGGGCAAGGCCGTCGGAACCGGCTTGGTCGCCGATCCCTGCCTCGCCGATCGGCAACGCGATCTGATCGAGGAAGCTCGCCGGCGGGGGGTGGAGACGGTGCTCGACTCCCGGAGCATCGAGCTGTCGACCGTGGGAGGCTTCACGCGCAGCGGGGTAATTGGCTTGGGCTGGGCCGGCGCTCGCCCGCATATCCCCAGCGACTTGACCGGCCCCGCGGGCGCACTGGCGGTTCGGCGGCTCGTCTCGGTCGTTGAGACCGAGGGTCACACTGCGGTGCTGGCTCCCACCCACTACCTGACTAGCCCGCACGACCCGTGGCTGTCAGTTGACGGAGACCTGACCCGGCACCTGCGGCGGGAGCTGGATAGCCGCGGGCTGCAGCAGGTGCTCATTTACTACCCGCTGGTTGTGCGTGCCGCCGCGCTACGGGACACCGCTTTCCGGGACCGCCTGATGCCGGCTCTCACTGGACTGCCCGTCGATGCTCTGTGGCTGCGGATCCATCCTTTCGGCACCACTGCTAGCGGGCCGCTGGCGCTGCGCCGCTACCTCGAGCTGTGCCGTGCCCTGCACAGCCTCGGGGTACCGCTGGTGGCCGAACGCAGCGGGACGGTCGGGGTCGCGCTGCTCGCCTTCGGTGCAGTCGGCGGAATCGAGTCCGGCGTCACCCTCGCCGAGGCGGTGAACCTCGACGGCTACCTCAAAACCCCAAAGCCCGGCGCGACGCCGTTCGCCCAACCTCCGCGGGTTTACCTTCACGAGATCGGCGCCTTCCTCGACCCAAAGAAGGCCGGAGGGTTCTTCGCGCACCGCGGCATGAAGACCGCGCACGGCTGCCAGACCGCGGGCTGCTGCCCCCGCGGCTGGCGGGACATGCAGCTCGAACCGCGGCGACACTTCGCCACCCAGCGGGCACGTGAAGTAGCGGCGCTCTCAGCGGTGCCCGAGGCTCTGCGAGCAGGCCACTACCTCGAGAACTTCCTGCGCCCGGCGACCGACCGAGCCGTGCGGGCCGCCGAGGTCGAGCCGTCCCTGGCAACAGCCCGCAAGCGCCTGGAGTCGTGGCGCGGCACGCTGGGCGCGGACCTGGCCGACCACTCGAGCTTCACCATGAGTGCTCCTGCCGCCGGAAAGCGGTTGCGGCGCATCGCCTAACCGCCGCCAACCCGGCGGTTCACCACACCCGCGATACCTCGCTAAGGAGATGTCCCGTCATGCCCGGAGCCGTCGCGGCCCGCCTGGACGCGATCAAAGCCAACGCCGGCGTCCGCAGCCGCGAGATCGCCCAGCTGCTCGATACCACCCCGCAGACCGTGTCACGGTGGCAGCAAGGTCACGCCGACCCCCAGCCCACCAAACTCCAGCAGCTACTCACTCTGGAATGGCTCGCCGACCAGCTGCACGAGTTTTACCCACCGGACGAGGCCCGGTTGTGGCTGTTCAGCCGGCACAGACTGCTTGGTGGAGACACCCCGGCCGATCGGATCCAGGCCGACAAGGCGCAAGACGTCCTCGCGCTGATCGATCAGCTGCGCGACGGCGCCTTCGTCTGACCACTCGCAGTGGCTACCTACGACCCGGACCTGCTCGACGCCATCGAGGGCCTGCCCGCCGCAGATTGGCAGGGCCCGGTATGGCGGCACATGTTCAACGACTACACCCCTGAGCGAATCAACACCAACGGCGCACGGTGGAACCCGCCGGGCGTAGGCGCCATCTACACGGCCCTCAGCCGGGACACCGCGCTGGCCGAGGGCCAGCACGCCGTCGACGTCCAACCGCGCCGTACCTACGCCAGGCGGGTGCTGTACGAGGTCGAGGCGAAGATCCACGGCCTCGTCGACCTCACAGCACCGGAAGCGCTCACCCAAGTCGGATTGACACTCGACGACATCCCGTCAGACGATCACGCCGCCTGCCAGCGCATCGGCGGTGCCACCGCCTGGCTCGAACGCGGTGGGCTGCTCGTACCGAGCGCTCGCGCAGCCGGGCAGAACCTCGTCATCCTCGTCGGCTCACAAGGCCTGGAGGACGACCTGGTCGTCCTTAGCCGAGAACTCATTGAGGACCGTTCAGCCTCGTAACCGAACGGATTGTTCGCTTCCCGCCGCGGAGGAGGGCTACTGGTCCTCGAGGTCGGGCAAGGACCAGGAGAGGAACTCGCGATCGAAGCCGGCTGCGGGCATGACCCCCTCCAGTTCCTGACGAAGCTCGCGAACGAGGTGTTGCCGGTCGGCCGAGGCCACGTCGTCGCTGCGAAGTTGCTGGGCGTACGGCAAGACGGTAGAAGCGGCGGCGGCCCAACGGGGAGCGGCGAGCGGTGCAGCGGCGACGATGGTCTCGCGGAAGAACTGCTGGATCGTTGGCGGCGGCCCGGTGGCCGGTACCAGGGTGAGGTCGGTCGGACGAAGTTCGGTGCGGACCTCGTCGTACCTACGCTGGTCCATCTCGCGAGGCAGGGTGGTGAACTGACGGTTGGTGGCCCAGACACGGAAGCCTAGGTCCTTGGCCATCCAGAACAGCCTTGAGTGGGCGCGACGGCAGACCAGGACGGGCACGATTGGGTAGTGCGGGTGGGCCACTTGCAGCTCGGCGGCCTTGCTGAGGAGCTGGTGTACCTCCTTGTGCAGGGGATAGAGCGTGAGCCGGCGATTCTTCATTTCCATGGGTACGGCGAAGGCGGTTCGCGGAGTTTGGGTCTCGGGGTCGAGGGTGTGGAGCCAGGCTCCGGAGTCGAGGGCGCCGTGGAGCTTGGTCTTCATGACGGTGCGGACTTCACCAAAGCCAGGTGTCATTGGGATGAGGTGGGGTCCAGCTTCGCGCAGGGAATGGCGGAGGACGGCTTCGCCGGCCTCGCCGGATTCGTCGGCAAGGTTACGGAACCGGTTGTAGAGCATGCCCTTGCGACGAACGGCGCGGGTGACGTAGGTCGTGCGTCCCGTTGTGTCGCCGGGCACGAGAAGGGACACCGTGCGGCCGCCCTTGGTGCTGTGCTGCTGGACGCCGACTCGACCAAGGGCTTCGAGCTGTCGCAGCGCGTCGCTGATGACGTGTGGGTCGAAGTGGACACGTCCGGTACCAGAGAGCTGAACGCCTTCCTCAGATAGGCGGGCGTCCAGCTCCGGCCGAGCGACGGCGAGCTCAGTGCCGACAACGTGGTATGTAGAGGTTTCTCTGGTCTCCACCCGTTCATGTCGAACGCCGCTAGCGCACGGAGCCGACTCAGCACCACGCAACACGCCGGGCGATCCAGCTGTCCCAGTGTTTGTCGGAGTCTGCGGCCACTCTGAGTGTGCCGGGTGGACCACCCGGTTCGTCGCCGGCGTGCGCCCGCTGCCGCGACGAGGGCCGGGTGTCGGTTGAATGTTGGTGGGAGCGCTCAACCGGCTGCTCCGCATGCTCCACTGCGGGGAAGCAGGTGGAGTCCGGAGCGACCCTCCTCGCGGGCGAGGAAGGAGGACGCGACATGCCAAAGTCGAGCAGCCAGAAGGTGACGAGCCAGAAGGTCGCGACGAAGGCGTCCCAGGCGCTGCGGGACGGCCGGTCGTCAGCCCGAACCCGCAGCATCGCGGGTAGCGCCATGGCTCAGGCCAAGGCCCACAAGCGCGGCAAGTAGCCGCGCGGCGTCCGGGGAGCCCTACCCTCCCCGGCGGTTACGCCTAGAAGCTGATCTTGCGCCGGCACTGTCTCACTTCCTTGGTAGTGAGACGGTCCCCGCTTCCCAGAAACGACCTTGGTCTCAACCGGTCAACGCATCAGTTGGCGACGGTAGCGGCCTGCGCGATCGCGCTTCGATCGGCGGGGTTCGCTGACAACCGGCTCCACG
>JAABUO010007073.1_pt1 | contig 12841 bp, 11 predicted proteins | sample 5559291 | NCBI WGS metagenome assembly JAABUO01 (sample SAMN10711878, study PRJNA513372) | rock metagenome | isolation source: Antarctica rocks | place: Antarctica: Victoria Land, Finger Mt sud
TGCCGCACGTAGGGCCACGAGGTGTGCGAGGATAGTACGGGCATTGTCTGTATAGAGAGCCCGGTCCTCATCGACGTATTCGCGCTGGACATCGATCAGCAGCAGCGCGGTCGTCCGTGGATCTATCTGGTACACCATGGTTATCCTCCGTCGTGGGACGCGCCCTGGGCGCGTCGCGTGCGTGCGCAAAGGGACGGGAGGCTATCCTCAGGGACCGCCTCCCGAAAAAGAGGGGCCGTCGATCACTCCGCCTGCCGCCATTATGACGTATCACCAGGCGCGCCATCGCGCGATCCGGTTACGTCTCGGCGCGTCCTACCCCGCACGGCCCCCTTGTCGCGGTGGAGGCGATCACCGGCCAGGCGCGGCGGATGGTCCGCGTTGTCCAGCGCTGGCCTCCCGCATGCCAGCCGGCGCTTGTCGGTGATACGGCGTCCGCCGCCATCGACGCCCTCGCCGCGCCAGGTGATACCCTCAGTCCCTCGGTGGTGTCGCGGCACACGCGGCACAACAGGCAGACGTCGTTCACTGAGGCCCGATAGGAGCGTGCGCGAAGCGGTCGGGCGCGAAGAGGTCGATGGGGTAGCGTGTGCGTCCCAGGAGGGCGAGGTCGGCCGCGATGTCGCCGACGACGGGCATGAATTTGTAGCCGTGCCCCGAGAAGCCGCCGAGCAGCGTAAGCGCGGGCAGGCCCGGCACCGGGCCGATGACGAAGTGCTCGTCGGGTGTATTGGTGTACATGCACACCTCGGCGCGCGCCGCCTCCGGCGCGAGGCCGCACATGTGGTCGCGCACGAACGCGCACAACGGCGCGAGGTCTTCGGCATACACGGTGCGGTCGAGCGCGTCCGCGCGCGTCGTCACGCCCTCGTGGTGGATCGCCACCTTGGCCGTCGCGCCATCGAGCGTGGGAAAGCCATAGCGATGGCGATCGTCCCCCTCACCGTCCCCCACCCGTAACGCGCGCACGAACACCGGGAACCGCTCGGGTCCGTAGAGCGCGGGCTGATGCACCGGGAACCACGCCGGTGTCTGGCGCTCGACCCGCAGCGGCGTCCGCACCTGGGGAAGCAGGTCGCCGAGCCACGAGCCGGCCGACACGACGACGTGCCGCGCCACGTAGACCTCGTCGCCGGCCGTCACCCGTACCTCGTCCGAGCCGACGACATCGATCGCCGCGACGGGTGTGTCGCGCCGCACCGTCGCGCCGAGCGACTCGGCCCGCGCGATCGCCGCCGCGACGCCGCGCTCGGGCCGCAGCAGGCCGGCGTCGGCCTCGTAGATCCCAAGTTCGTCGGCGTCCAGGCGGTGCTGCGGGTAGCGCGCGGCCATCGCGTCGCGGTCGAGTACCTCGTGCGCGAGGCCGTGGGCGCGCACACTCTCCAGCGTCCCCGCGATCACCGCGCTCTCGGGGCGGCCGATCATCAGGGCGCCGGTCATGGTCAGGATCGACGTGCCGCTCTCCCGCTCGAGTTGCCGCCAGAGTTCGAAGGCGCGCCGGAGGAGCGGGACGTATCCCGGGCCCTCGAAGTAGGCGGTGCGAATGATGCGCGACTCGCCGTGCGACGACCCCCGATCGTGCGGCGGCGCGAACCGATCGAAGCCCATGACCGTGGCCCCGCGGGCAGCCAACCGCCACAGCGCCGCGCTCCCCATTGCTCCGACCCCCACCACCGCCACGTCCACACGCTTCATCGCATCCTCCCCAGGTACGCGGTCTTCTACCAGCGCCGATCGCCCACACACAACACCGACTCGCCCGCCGACGCTCTCCAGTGACGAACGCCTCGCCACGTAATCTATGACATCTCGATCCTCGTGTACCTTAGCACGATCCCGTCTCATCGCGACCGGCGCCCCTGCGGATCCCGTCTCATCGCGACCGGCGCCCCTCGGTCACATTCCGGGACCGACACCCCGCGACGCCTCGACCCCCTCGATCGGCGCGCGTTTCAGCGTTATACTTGTCGACGCGTGGCGCAAGTGCGTCGGGAGGGAGAACACGTGGGCCGAGCGAAACATTGCGGTGATCGCGTATCCTTCTTTGGAGCGATAGAGACCGGACACCGGACGCCAGACACCGGACGCCGAGGAATCGATCAGTAGCTACGGGAGGGAACGATGCCGCGCTACCTCATCAGGCGTCTGCTCTGGATGCTGCTGGTCCTCCTCGGGGTCATCACCATCACCTTTGCCCTGACTTTTCTCATGCCGGGTGACCCCGCGCGCCGCCTCGCGGGGAACGGCGCGTCGGCTGACACAGTGCTCAGCATCCGCCATCAACTCGGCCTCGACCAGCCGTTCTGGGTGCAGTACACGCGCTACCTGGGCAACGTGCTGCACGGGGACTTCGGCTATTCCTATGTGCAGAACGTCCCCGTGCTGCCCACAATCCTGATGCGCTTCCCCGTCACGGCCCAGCTCGCGATCGGCGGCCTCTTCGTGGAGCTGCTGATCGGCCTGCCCACCGGTATCATCTCGGCGTACCGGCGCGGCTCCCTGATCGACCGCGCCGCCACGCTCTTTTCGCTCGGGGGCCTGGCCGCGCCGCCCTTCTGGCTGGGCCTGGTGTTGCTCTACTACCTGGCCTTCACGGTCTCGCTTTTCCCGATCGGCGGCTATGGAGACCCGGTGGTCAAGTACATGATCCTGCCGTGCGTCACCCTCGGCATCGGCGGAGCCGCGATCTACACGCGCACGTTTCGCTCGACCATCCTCGACGTCCTCGATCAGCCCTACGTGCGCATGGCGCGCGCTAAGGGGCTCTCCGAGCGCTACATCCTGTTCCATCACGTCATCCCCAACGCCATCGGGCCGATCGTGACGCAGATCGGCATCGACCTGGGCTACTTCCTGGGTGGGGCCTTCATCATCGAGCAGGTCTACGCCCTACCCGGCGTTGGCAAGCAGGCTATCGACGCCATCGGCCAGCTCGATGTTCCCATCATCCTTGGCACCGTGCTCTTCGCCGCTGTCCTCATCGTCGTGTCGAATATTGTCGTCGACCTGAGCTATGCGCTGATCGACCCGCGCATTCGTTACCGTTAGCCCACGCGCACGCCCTGTCCGTCGCGTGCGTCGCGTGCGTCGGGTGTGTCAGGAGAGGGAAGAGGATATGGATCGAGATCTGCGCCAGACATCGCTGTATCGTGAGATTGAGGAGCACTTCCATCGCGTCCTCGCCCCGACCTTCGGACGGATCTCCGACGCCACTGACGCGGCTCCGTCACCCGACGGGCGCTACGTGGCCTTTACCGGCCACCGGCTGGAGCGCCTGGACGGTCTGCCCATGACGCATATTTGCCTCGCCGACATCGATGCGGGGACCTTCGACGAGATCACGGCTGGCCCGAACGACGATCGCTATGCCCGCTGGTCGCCCGATGGGACCCGGCTGGCGTTCCTCTCCGATCGTGTCGAGACGGGACGTCACCAGCTCTATCTACTCGCGCGCGCAGGCCTCCACGAAGCGCTCCCCGCGCCGGCCGTCGACGGCACGGCCGAGTACCTCGCCTGGTCGCCCGATGGCCGCGCGATCGTGCTCGGCGTGGCCGGCCCGGGCGCCGACGTGTCGGACGTGCATGGGGCAACCACCACCCCGGACGCCCCGCGGGACCTCCCGGCGTGGATGCCCGAGGTGGACAGCGGCGTGGCCGCGAATCAGTGGCGCCGCCTCTGGCTCTATGACGTGGACCGAGGGACCAGCCGCCTGGTCTCACGTGAGGGGCTGAACGTCTGGGAGGCCGTCTGGGTGGGGCCGGAGCGCCTCGCCGCCATCGTGTCGCGGGAGCCGGGCGAGGGGGCGTGGTACGGCGCGTCGCTGGCTCTCATCGACATCGCCACCGGCCAGGAGGAGGTGGTCTACGACAGCGTCCGGCAACTGGGTTTGCCGGCCGCCTCGTCCTCGGGGCAGCGTCTCGCGGTCGTGCAGGCCCTGTGCAGCGACCGCACCCTCCTCGCCGGCGATATCCTGCTGTTCGAGCCTCCCGGGAGCGCTCCCCGCGCGATCGACACGGGCGGCGTGGATGTGACGCACCTGGCGTGGCGCGATGAGCAACACCTCTTCTTCGCCGGCCTGCGGGGTTTACAGTCGGTGTATGGGCAGTACGACGCCACGACCGGGCGTGTCACCAAGGTGTGGGCGACGGGTGAGACCTCCGGGGAGAGCTATCCTCTGGCCGCGCCGTGTGGCCCCGACGCGTTTGTGTTGACGCTGCACAGCTACGACCGCTTCCCCGAGGTCGCGGTCGTGCGGGACGGCACGCCGCGCACCGTCGCGCGGTTGGCCCGCGCGGGCAGCGACGCTGCGCGGGACGGCGGCGGGACACTGGAGGAGGTCTCCTGGACGGCGCCGGATGGTCTGGAGATCCAGGGCTTGCTCGTGCGGCCCGAGGGGCCGGGGCCGTATCCGCTGATTGTCCACGTGCATGGAGGTCCGGTCTGGGCCTGGCGCAACGCGTGGTCGCTGGCCGATGGGTCCACACCGCTGCTGGCGCGCCGCGGCTACGCCGTCCTGCACCCCAATCCACGGGGGAGTGGAGGCCGCGGCCAAGCGTTCGCCGAGATGGTGCGCGGCGACATGGGCGGCGCCGACACCGACGATATCCTCTCGGGGATCGACGCTCTGGTGGCGCGCGGCGTGGTCGACACGGCCCGGGTCGGCGTCATGGGTGTCAGCTATGGCGGCTATATGTCGAGCTGGCTGATCACTCGCACCGACCGCTTCGCCGCCGCCATTCCCATGTCCCCCGCGACCGACCTGGTCAGCTCGCACTACACGAGCAATATCCCCGATTTCGACCACCTCTTCCTGCGCGACAGCCCGGCCGACCCGCACGGCCGGTACATCACGCACAGCCCCATTATGCACGTCGGGCGCGCGCGGACACCGACCTTGCAAACGACGGGTGCGCTCGACCGCTGTACGCCGCCCACCCAGGCCATCGAGTTCCACCGCGCGTTGCGGGGGCAGGGCGTGGCGTCGGAACTGGTGATCTACCCGCACGAAGGGCATGGCGTGCGCCAGTTTCCCGCCATCATCGATCAATGCACGCGCATCGTTGCCTGGTTCACGCGCTTCATGCCCGCCGGGTAGCGGGGGCGCCGATACCGTATCATGTCAAGCAGGGAGTCCAGTGGCGCGCCTAGCATCATGGGCGCGCATCATTGGCGTCAGTACGGAAGGATCTGAGCTATGTCTGCGTGGAAACCGCGGCGCGTCATATTCGCGGCCGCCCTGGCCGCGTCCTTTGTGTGTGGTCTATCGCCGCGTCTGTCCTCGCCCGCCGTGCAGGCGCGGTCCCGTGACGCCGTCGGCGGCACGCTCATCGTCGACTACACGAACGATTTCTCAACGCTGGATACCGGCAAGTGCTACGACGGGCAGTGCTACCCCTTCATGCGCGCGATGTACGACCGGTTGATTGACTACGATACGCAGCATGGCTCCGGCGCCACCTTGGTCCCCGACGCCGCGACGGCCCTACCGACGATCGGCAATGGCGGCTTGACCTACACCTTCGCGCTGCGCAAGGACGTGCGTTTCTGGAATGGACGCCTGGTCACCTCCGCCGACTGGGTCTACTCGTTCGAGCGCATCATCAATCCCGCGACCCAGGCCGGCGCCGCCAGTTTCTGGATGAACATCGTCGGCGCCAAGGACTATGCCGCGCACAAGGCGGCGCATGTCTCCGGCATCACGGCGCTGGGCCCGGCGGGGCTGCGCATCCGCCTCCTCTCGCCCGACGCCTCGTTTCTCAACGTGCTGGCGATGCCGTTCGGCTCGGTCGTCGACAAGAACCAGATCGCCAAATACGGTAAATCCTACGCGCAGCTCCATCCGATGGGCACGGGTCCCTACATGTTCCAGCAGTATCAGTTGGGCCGTGCGCTCATCCTCGCGCGCAACCCGCACTACTTCCGGTCCGGCGTCGGCCATGTCGCCCGGATCGAGGCGGACCTCGGGGTGGACGCCAACACGGCGTTCCTGCGTATCCAACGGGGCCAGGCCGACCTCGACGGCGATGAGCCGTCGATCCCCGCGGCCGAGTTCTTGAGCGTGCGCCAGGACCCCACCTGGAGCAAGCAATTGACGCGGCAGGTCCTGGTCGGCACCTGGTACATCAGCATGAACACGCAAATGAAGCCCTTCGACAACGTCCTGGTGCGGCGGGCGGTCAACTATGCCATCAACAAACCGCTGCTGGTGCGCCTTGTGAACGGGCGCGCCACGGTGACGAATACCTTCCTCCCGCCGGCCATGCCGGGCCAAAGCGCCTTCGATCTCTACCCCTATAACCCGGCCCAAGCGCGGCGGTTGATGGCGCAGGCGGGCTACGCCAAGGGGGTCGACACCACGTTCCTCACCGACAACGTGTCCGACAACCCGCGCATCTCCCAGGCGATCATCCCCATGTTGGCGGCCATCGGCATCAGGGCGCAGCTCAGGGAGGTCACGAGCGCCACCTGGTCGGCTCAGGTGGGAACCCCGCATAAGGTGCCGATGGCCTGGTCGCAATACTATATGGACTTCCCGGACCCGAACGATTTCTTCGAGCCCGGGCTAAGCTGCGCCTCGGCTGTCCCCGGATCCTACAACGAGTCGTGGTACTGCGACCCGGCGGTTGATACCGTCGCGCACAAACTGAAAGCCATGACCGATCGCGCCGCGCGCCTGGGCCTCTACCCGCGCCTCGACATGATGGTGATGCGCGACGCGCCGATCGTGCCGGTCATGAACCCGATCCACTACGACATTCACTCGCTCGCGCTGCACAACTACTACTACAATACGGTCTGGGAACTCGTTTTCGCCGACTACACCAAACACTAGCCGACGCGTCAGGACACGGAACACACCCGGCCCGACAGGGACATCCTGTCGGGCCGGGTGTGTTCCGTGCGCGACGTGACACCACGCCGTGCGAATTAGGGTTCCGCTGATGGGTTCTGCTGCTGTACTTGACATACGTTCGGTTCGTTAGCTGGTGAATGCGTGTCGTCGCGTCCTTTAAGCCCCTGGAGGAGCTGACAGAGTGCGCTACGATGACAAACGGCGGTCTGGATCGCATGCCGCCGTCCCCCTCCGACGCGGCCAGGGCTCGTCGCGGGACGACGGCCCTGACCGTGGCTGCGGCTGTTAGGGCCTGTCAAAGAGTAACCGCTGCGATTTCTCCTCTATTCCACGCCTAAACGCAGGGAAATATGACTGCTTTATTTTCTGATATCCCTTACTTGGCGAAGAAGGGGGTGACGGCCTTGACGACGGTAGCCATGGGCAGGCCGCTGTCGAACGCGCCCGGCGTGACGTTCATGCTGTTGTTGAGGGCCGTCCACGCGGCGGCGTGGCGCGCCTCGACGGTCACGATGGAGGCCGCCGTGAGCAGGATCGCGGGGGTCTTGATGTACGGGGCCTGGCCCAGGTACGCCCGCACGCCCAGGTTCTCCACCGTCATGCCGAACAGCAGCGAGAGCGGCGGGAACGTGTACATCTGCTCCTTGACCGGCATGCCGCCGTTCTGCTGGATCACCGCCGTCAGCGCGTCAACGTGCGTCTTCTCATGGCCGGCGATCTGACCGACGTAGCGGCGGATCTGGCGCGTCGGACCCTCGCCCTTGGCGTACGCCTGGCGGTAGAAGGTGGCCTCGATGTGCTCCAGGGTCAAGGCGTAGTTCAAGATCGTGAGGTCGGTCGCCGGCAGCGCGCCGACACGCGTCTCGCTGTCGAGCCCGAGCGCGGCCGCGCTGACGTGCGTGGTCGTGAGCAGCCCCGCGCCCACGCCCGCCGCCGCGACGCCCGCGCCGGTCGCCAGGATCGTGCGCAGGAAGTCGCCGCGCCCCGTGCTCTTATCGAACGCGTCGATGATGATTTCGCGATACTCTTCCTCGGACTCGTAGAACGTCGTCATGATGGGTGTCCCCCTTCGGGCGATGATGCCGCGACGCCGGACACGTGCCGGCGATCGGTCGTCCGCTGCGGTAGCCGCGACCCTGGAGCGCGATCGCTGGGCGGCGCATGCGTCAACACAACGAGTATAGCCTAAATTATGATCATACGCAACACATGACGGTGATGACCGTCGCGGACATCACCACGCGGCCGGCCTCCATGCGGGTCATCAGGTCAGCGGCCAGGAGGGTGAGCTGCCGCGCGTGGCGGTCCCCTCGCCGTTTAACACGGCATCGTTGGAGCAGAAGCTGGCCGGCCGTGTGGGCGGCGCGTTGCACACGATCGACGACGACGCCCTCGGCGCCGGGCGCGACGGGCGCGTCGCATCCGTCGTCGATCCGGCCGCCTGCGCCGGACCCATCGCTGACGTTCGGGCCTCATGACCGACGACACACGGGAGAAGGATGAGACTGACTGGCCGCCACAACCGGTGCTGGCCTACGACAACGATGTTGGCTTTCTCGAACGTGATAATGGCCAACGGGATCTGTTCTTCCACGCGAGCGGCTGCACGGGCGGCCTGTTCGCGTCGCGTCTACGCAGCGACCACGTGCGGTACGAGGAGCAAGAGGCCCTGCACGGCATGGGTCCGCGGGCGGTCACCGTGGACCTCGTGCGGCCACCAGCCCTCTTCCTGTGAAAGGCGTCGGGAGCGGGCAGCGCCGCATGACGAGAGGTCGTAAGAGATTTGTAAGATCTGGGGCCTATAGTGATAAGGGTCGGCGCACGTATCGCCCCGATCGGACTATATCGCGTATTGGAGATGTGTACCATGACTCTCGCTCCTCGCGCGCTTGCCCTCACCGGCGGCGTCGCCCTTGCCCTGACCGGTTTTATCGCGTCGGCATCCGCCGCGACAACCCACACACTCGCCCTGCACCCGACCAAGATGGCCAGCCATGCGCGGGGGTCCGCCGTCGTGACGCAAACGTCCGCGGCCGACTACAAGGTCACGATTACCGCCTCGGGCCTGCCCGCCCCCTCCACGTTGCTCAAGCGTCGCGTCTATGTGGCGTGGGTCAGCGATGGCAAGGGGACGCAGACGCAGATGATGAGCATGCTCGCCCGCATCCCGCTCCACACGACGGGCACGGGCGCCTACACGGGGAGCCGTGTGGTCATGGTCTCGACGGTGGCGCGCGTCTTCATCACCGCCGAGGGCTCGGCGATGGTCCATGCGCCCGCGATGCCCATCCAGGGCGTACTCGTTAGCAGTATGACGCGCTAGCCTACCGAGGGTCGGCCTTGGGCGAGGTTCGGCCAACACGAAGGGGGGCGCTATATAGCGCCCCCCTTCGTGTTGGCCTGGAAAGAGTGAAGCTACAATTATAGGCAAGAGAGAGGCCCAAGGTTGCCCTATCACGTCTTGGTAGAAGCTCACTAACACGATACAGGCGACGACCCGCGCACCCTATCGTCCTTCGCTCTGCTGTTCAGGTAAAGGGGCCAACTTAAATAAGTAAAGGAGTAGATCGACGTGTTGGCCGTTGGGGTTGTGCATCGGGATAAAATGGAGACGAGCCCCACGCGCGACGGCGACCGCACAGACCCAGCCGTCATAGGTCAAGTGCTGACACGGAGGCAAAGACCAGACGCCTAGATCGTCGAGTGCGTCGCGTATGCCCGCCGCTTCCTCGTCAGTGAACGAACGGGTGACACAGATTTCCTCCTTAGTACGGGTGTAGAAGGAGCGCACACGCCGGACGTTCCGCTCACTGGCCGTCAGTTCGAGCCAGAGATCATCACTGCCCCCATGTGGCAGATAGCGACAGCGAACGGCGCAAAAGAAGGCATCCACCGGGGCGGCGGCGGCGGCGTCGCCGCCCTGGCGCTTGGGGTCCCGGTGGTTGGTGGGCCGGCCTACAAACGCCCCGAGGAATCGCTCAAGGAACCGCATAGTTTCCCTCCCAAAGCAACACTACAGTGAAAACCGTCGCTCGTCGGTTGGCGTATGCCCTTCATCCTCGATGCGGCGGGCGATCTCCTCCCAGACCGCAGGTCGCCGAAGTGGTCGCCGTGCGCCTCGCCCCGCTGGGCCTGCCGGCTGAGGTGCGCATGGTCACGCGCCGGGACGATGACCGCGCGCCGGATCTGGACCGGGAGCATCAACGCCCACTTGACCGTGTGCTCAATGAAGCCCTGTGCGATGTGCGGCTGTGGTTCCATAGTCGTGTCCCCGTCGGCGTTTTGACGCTCAGATTAACGTCGAGGAAGGCGGTGAGGGGGTCATGGTGACGTTTGGCTCATCTACTGTGATGCCTTACGTGTCCCCGCTCGGCTTGCGTCGATGATGAGAAAATAGTGGCACGGATCGGCATCGAGATTGCGGAACTCGTGCGTCAGGTCGGCGCGGAACGCGAGCGCGTCGCCGACCTCCAGCGTCACCTCCCGCGCCCCCAAGAGGCCGTGCAGGCGCCCGTGGACGATCGTGATATGTTCCTCCACCCCCGGCCGATGGGGCGGGAAGGCTCCTGTGCCTTGGCCCGGCGGGATGGTGTACCACAGCACCTCGATGCCATGGCGCTGGAACGTGGGAGCGAGGACGTGCCGCTCTACCCCCGACTGGGGGTCCACCAGCACGCGCCGCTCACCCACGCGCACGAGCGAGAGCCCCTGCGCCGCCGCGGGCAGCCGCTCCTCCAGCAAGTCCGACACCGATAGGTCCAGCGCGGCGGCGATCTGGCTGACCACCTTGATGGTGGGGTTCTTCACCCCACGCTCGATGTCGGAGACCATCGCGCGGCTCACCCCGCTCCCCGCCGCCAATGCCTCCAGCGTCAGCCCGCGCGCGCGGCGGCGCGCGCGGATGACCGGCCCGATGTCCATGCTGCCCCTCGTTCTCGGCTGGCGCGATTAAGCCACTATAGCGAATATAAAACCGCTATAGTTGACTAATCAATGCCACTGCCCTATCATAGCGTAGATGATTCCTCTATCGTAACTGTGCGACGACGTGGCGGGAAGGGAGGCGGGCATGGCGACGGGTGAGGCGCGCCGGGCGACGGACGGCGTCCTGATGGGCGGCCTGGGTGTCCTCTGCTTCAGCCTCACTCTCCCGGCGACGCGTGCCGCCGACCCAGCCTTCGGGGGCATCGTCGTCGGCCTCGGACGCGCCCTCATCGCGGCCACCCTCGCCGGCCTGTTGCTCTGGGGTCGCGGGGAGCGCCCGCCGGCGCGGCGTCACTGGCCAGGGCTGGCCATCGTGGCCGTCGGGGTCGTGGTCGGCTTCCCGCTCTGCTCCGCCCTCGCGTTGCAACACCTGCCGGCCGCGCATGGCGCGGTCGTGATCGGGCTCCTGCCCGCGGCCACCGCGGTCATGGCCGTGCTGCGCGCCGGGGAACGGCCGCCGCGCGCGTTCTGGATCGGTGTCGTCGCGGGCGTCATCGCCGTGCTCGTCTTCGCCCTCGTTCAGGGTGCGGGCCGTCCCCAAGCGGCCGACCTGCTCCTGTTGGCTTCCGTCGTTCTCGGGGGCCTGGGGTACGCGGAGGGTGGCCGGCTGGCGCGCGAGTTGGGTGGCTGGCGCGTCATCTGCTGGGCACTCCTGCTCGCGGCGCCGTTCCTCGTCCTGCCCGTCGCCCTGTCCCTCCCACGCTCCGTAACCGCGATCTCGCAGGGCGCCTGGCTTGGATTTGCGTATGTGTCGTGCGTCAGCATGTTCCTCGGGTTCTTTGCCTGGTACCGGGGGCTGGCCCTGGGCGGCGTGGCGCGCATCGGGCAGATACAACTCCTGCAGCCCGTGCTCACGCTGGGCTGGTCCGCCGCGCTGCTCGGTGAGCGTGTCACGCCGCCGACGGTGCTGGCGGCCCTGCTCGTGATCGGGAGCGCCACTGTGAGCCAGCGGACCCGGGTGGCGCGCGACGTGCGCCGGTCCGTCCCCTCGGACGGCGTGCCCGATACGTCGACCGTGGCGCGCCGGTAACGCGTCGGACGCCGGGCGTGGGCGCAACGGCGCTTCTCGGCCGCCTAACGCGTGCTGATCGTTTGAGGGGGCACTACGCGCCCGATGCTTTCTCGTCGTCGGGCTGCCGTGTTCGCAGCTCGCGTGCGCCGGCGACGAACTGCGCTAGCGCACGGGAGTGGCCGGGGCGTCGGGGGGGAGCTGCGGGCCTCGGCCTGGGGACGCGCTGGGCAGGGGCGGGAGGCCAGGGCGGCGCTCTTGCCGACGCCAGCTCGCCCTCCCGCGTCGCTGCGCACGCCGGCCCGGGCGACGCGCTGTGCTAACGCGGCAGACCTCGACCCAAGAATCCGGCGCGGCTAGTCCGCGGGATGGGACGTGGCCGTGTATGTTAGGCGCACTCGACTAATTGAGCCTGCGGTGCGGCCGCGCCATCCGGGGTGGGGAAGGGGGTCTTGAAGGCGAAGGCGAACGGCGAGGGTCCGTGTGCGCGCAGGTGGTGCAGCCGCGCCTTGGCCTCCTCGACGGTGGGGGTATGGCCTTGGGGGACCCACCAGAGCGCTATGTAGGGGCTGAGGGAGCGCGCGAACCACTGGCGGCGGCGCTGCATGACGGGGCGGTGGGCGCTGGTGTAGACGTAGGCCGTCAAAGCCTCGAGCGAGGCCCACACCGACATGTTGAACAGGATGCGTGGGTCGTCGTAGGCGCGGACGGAGGTGGCGTTGCCCTCGGCCGATTGGAACCGCCAGACGAAGCCGGGGCTCGCATCGGCGAGCGCGTTGATCGCGTCCAATTGCTCAACGAAGCCGGCCATGAGGGGGTCATCGAGGGGGGCTAACATGGGGGCAATATTGACTTGGGCGAGATGGTACAGGTACAACCCCATGAAAGTGTGGAGCGGGGGGAGGATGACAGGAACGGGCCACATGAGGCATGCTACCGGTAGCCGTGTCCAGTCCACACGGCGAGGAGAGCAGTTCTCATGGACCCGTCCACCG
>JAABUO010007074.1_pt1 | contig 12838 bp, 11 predicted proteins | sample 5559291 | NCBI WGS metagenome assembly JAABUO01 (sample SAMN10711878, study PRJNA513372) | rock metagenome | isolation source: Antarctica rocks | place: Antarctica: Victoria Land, Finger Mt sud
GCGGACTGCAAAGGTGAAGTCAATGGATATTGCCAAGTGCACGGTTGAAGGCAAAGCAGAGGTCGTCAAGGCCCTTGAACAGCATGTCAAGGTAAGTCTAGTCCACCTATGCTGTGTGCGCTGGGCACCTGCATTATTTGCCCTACATATTTGCAAGACAGCATTTCAAGTCTGGTTGTGTTGCATCAATGTCCGGACCGTATGTGCAAAATTTTAAAAGTCATCACAACAACAAGTTGTAGAAAACTTCGTGTTACAGCCAGATGCATGTGTAGATCATGGAGGAGCAGTTGACTCAAGCTGGCCTGGCAGTGCCTGATGAGGTTGACACCAAAGCAATTTTTGAAAGCGCTAGAGACAAATGTATGGCAGAGAAGGCAAAGCTTGCTGCTGACGAAAAGGCTGAGGGACAAGTTTCACCTGGAGCTGCTTCCAAAGGTAAGCTCATTGTGCGACTCATCTCGATTGCTGCTGCAGTTCTGTCGGTCTGTCTTGCACCACCGCTCCTTGCTGCATGTTCCTTGACCAAAATTTACTGTGGCAAGGTTGTCGCACGCTTGTTATTGGCTTGTTGCTGGCATCATGGCTGCATTGCTTGTAGACCAAAGCGTGTTCAGTATGCTGGAGTACGAGAGACACGCTTGTGTGCTGCCTGCAGCTGTGACTGCAGCCAAGCCTGCACACAGCAGTGCTGCAGCCAATGGCAATGCAGCAGCTCCAGGAGCAGATGCTGCTGAGATTGAGGCAGTACGGCTGGCAGCATTGGCAAGCATGAACAAGCAGGCAGGTGGGGCGCAGGACACCCCTGGCCTGGCTTCCAAACAAGCTGCTGGAGTGACACCTATGCTGAGACTCAGGCCCACCGTAGTTCAGCAGGTCTGTGAAGCCTCGACTGTCCCAATCTCGTGCTTCAGGCACAACTGTCCAGCATATTGCAGGTCCATCATGTGGTTCCTGATTCTTCTTAGCAGTCAGACCAGCAGCTAACCATGGCTACAGCTACATGCAGTGTAGTGATGGTGTTGAAGTTTAGGAAAACTGTATAAGAGCTCCGTACTGCGCAAAATGCTGGCAAGGCAAAGTTCAGTGCTGCAAATGAGCCACTGATGCTGATTGAAACTAGCCTGCACATGACTGCTGAGGGCCAAGATGCCAGAGGTGGTCACTTGTGTCCTCTGTGATGTGATTGCAAGCAAATTACAGAACATGCACATTGTCCATTCAGTGCCATGCTGTCAGCGGGGTGCCGTCACAAGTGTTCTCTGACCTGTGTCACTGACTGCTGCTAGGGTGGCAAGCGTGAGCGCGATGCCACTCCAAGTGCACCTGCAAGCATTCAAACCCAAACAGGCGGCGACCCGCCTCCTGCCAAGCGCGTCAGGGCCCCCACCCCTGTTGAAGATGCGCCATCCACTGTCAATGCACCTCCAGCAACATTTCCAGCAGGCAGCTCTGCTGTAGCCAAGGCAGATGCAGGCGGTGCTCCAGTCAATGTGGTAGCTGACAGCAAGCAGCAGCAACTCAGTGCAGCAAGCCCTGCACCCCCAGCTGCTCAGCAGCATGTTGCCAGGGTGGCTGTTGCACAGCATGACCCAGACCATGTACAGGTCAACATCGAGCTGCCCACTGCACTTGTTAATACAGAGGACGTGTCTCACCAGCAGAATGCTACACAGCCTGCCCCATTAGCACCTGCTGAAGATACTGAGCACAAGGCAAGTGGTGATGTGGACATGACAGAGGCATCAGCTGGCAGAGGTGATGCTACAGTAGAAGCCAAGTCAGCTGCAGGGGGGGAGGAAGCAGAAGATGGTGAGCTGCCAGGTGCTGGTGACAATGTTGCCACAGGCTCTCAGGCACAGGGTACCCAGAATCTGGACTCTTCAGGTGCAGCAGCAGGTGCAGGGCAGACTGATGGCTCTGATGGTGATGGTGCTAATCCTGCTGCTCGCAAGCCTCGAGAGATTGTTTTCGCATTACCACCTCCTGCACCTGCACCAAGTGAGGCTCCACAACCATCTGCTCCTGCAACTGCTGCTCAGCAGAGAGGAGGGCGCGCACCCACTGCACGCGGTGGTGCTCCTGGCAGAAGAGGAGGCACCGCTGCTGGCAGGAGTGTGGCCAGTGCTGCCAGGGGTGGCCCGTCAAAGGGCAGAGGCAGAGGCCGTCACTGATGCATGCGTCTGGTTGCAAGTACTTGGCACATCGCAGACACTCGCGTCACTACTCTTGTTTTTCATCAACTTTGATGTAGATCTCGTTTCTTGAATCGCTCTTGAGTTTGGATAGTGTTGTGCTGAGGGCTGGTTGCTGTTTGAAAGCTGGCATGGTGCCTTATCGTAGCTGATGACATGCAGTCGAAAATAGTGCCCATTAGTTTCAACAAAGCGACTGAGGATGACAACTGCATGCAATCTGGTCAGGCTGCATGCGCTGTATCAAAGCATGCATGAGCTAATCCGGTGTGTCTTCTGACTTACTAGGCCGTACCGCCAGTCAGGTTGAGCTGTCGTCACACGCGAGTTAAGGTGACTAAATGGCATCACCATGCCTTGTGGCTAGACTTCAACGCTTCTGGCTTGGACTGCAGTGACTTGGACAAGCAGCTGAATCAGGTCCAAATAAGTTCAATCGTTCCCCAATAGTGTTGCCTACAGACGCCGCCCGCAGTTCCGTACAAGCTTTATACAGCAGGCATTCCTGCTATTCTTCAGCATCCCGACTTAAGCAAGCAGTTGTTGTCGCGCCAGGTCACCCTTTGTGCGTTTCAGAGCAAGCAGCCTGTAGGTTCCTGGCTCTGCTGCTGCTTCAAATTTGATGACCACAACTCTGCGTACGCCAACTGCGCAGCACGCTCGGCCCCAAAGCCCCGAGTCACCTGCCAAGCCTGTCGCTCACCCGTCCAGACGTGCAGTATTGAAGTCTGGATTGTTCGGTAAGATCTTTTATTTGAGATGATATATCGTTGTCAGCTTGTGTGACATACCGACACTCTGGGACTGTTTGTCGTTACCATGAACTTGATCAGACTGTGTTCCAGTTGCAGCACTGCTTGTAGGCTTCGCTGGTCTAGCTGGTACCAAGCCAGCATCCGCTGATGAAGGAGTACAAAGCTCTGACACGCAGAGCCGTAACCAGAGGCGAGCACCGAGCCTGGATGGACTGCAGCAAAATCAGGCATGTTTTGTAAGCTCAAGTCACAGAGTCCTTGTTTGGACGCTTGTTGAATTCACAATTGCTATGCAGATAGGCATGAGGGCTCTTGAGAACTCCCAGCTGGCTGTGAGCGTGTATCCCACATTCAGTGAGACATGAATTGCAAGAATGCTATGCACGCATGCATGTAACATGACAACCAGCTGGTGATCTATGTTGCTCATCTGCAGCGTATAATGCAAGTGGTGGTGCTGGTATTGCTGAGACTCAAGATCTTGGTGATGGGCGCATGCATGTCACCTTTGATGCACAGACTCTATACATACCAGACGTATACAGTAAAACAGCAACGTTTTTGGGGGCGCCTTTGGTTCCCCCCTTCAGAATAAGGATAGAACCAGTCAAATTAGAGGTGATGATGACATTCCCTGCAATGCAACTTGCAACTGCAGTTGCTGCATTGTAAGGCTTCCTGTCTGCAGCTGACAAAGGAAGAGCATGCCTGCAGGGAGTGATAAATAAAACAACTGGAGAAGCACAGTTACAATTCATAGCCAACTTTATGTTTACCGCCAGCAAACTATACCAGGTGAATTGCCCAAGTCCATCCATCACTGCAAGACAGCTGGCACAATGTACTAAGTGCGTGTACCTGTGGTTGACTGGTTAAGTCAAATAAAAATAAGACAGGCTGACAAGCTGGTAATTGTGCAGGCACCACCTCTGTATGTGGTGACCAACCTGACCACAGAAGGAGTTCAGGGTTCTCGACGGTCCGGTCAGGGAAAACGAATGGACCCCAATGGCTTCACAAAGTATGTTGCCGCAGTTCCTTCTGCTGTCATGTTCTGAGCTGCATGTGCTGGCTGTCACTCAAGATTGTTCTGGTCTTGCAGGTTGGTTGGCGTAGCAACAGTGCCAAAGACCCACTCATGGCCAATAGACAAGTTCTTGATGTTGCCAGATGAGACCTTTGCTGTCATGGTCACACAGTTTATTTTCCCGACAGCTTAAAGCTGCAAGTTATTGTCAAGTAGAATGGGTGATGGTTGAGTAGAATGCGTGGTATGTCTTGTGCATTGCGGCCAAGCGTGTTTAGGCTGGCAGGCCTTATGACCTAACTATTCATGTTTATGATTGCACGGCTCAGATTTGCTAATGAGCACAATGAAACGTGCTCCGTTTTCTTTTGCATTTTTGTTCCCAGATGCTGAACTGTCTCCTTGTGCTTATATCAAATTTTTGGAACCTGGAACTTGTCAAAGACAACTAAGAGTTTCGTATCAGGTTGATCGATTTCAATACTGTGCATGTTCACAAGCGACTCCTCAAGCAACTTGAGACCTGTGCATGTTCACAGGCCACTTCGCCAGGTCTCACATTGATTGAGCTTTGTCGGTGATGCTCATAGTGTGCACCATTGATAAGCACTGCAGAAGCTGTCGAGACATTTGCTACTTGTACACAGAACCACTGCAACATACAACTGGAGAGACCGTTACGTGACCAGGGTGTCACCGGACAACAAGACACAGAGGATACTGTAGAACTGGCTGGTCTGACACAGCAAACATCATAGTATCATATTCGTCGCTTCTTCTTCCTGTGCTCATCTTGGGTGTTCAGTTGCTGCTGTGCCTCAGGCACCACAAAAGCGTCAGTGGACAGCACTCTCTGCCTTTTGCCTGCAACATGCAATTGAGCATGAGTGAAAATAAAATGTGAACCAAGGACAGCAAAACAGCATATGCAAGGGTGCAGGTGTGTCACCCAGACAATGTCTGACCTGCAGAGCTCTGCTTCTTGAGATTCTGTGCTAAGCTCTGCAAACCGTTGTCTGCATCTGTGACAGGTTTGGTACTAGTGCTAGGCTGTGCTTCCTGCAAAACAAGACAGCGTTCAGATACAAAGGGATCCAGCTTATCAGGTTCAGAGCTACGCTGCATGAAGTTGCCACATCATATAGCATTGTGCGACAAGGAGACTGCACTGCTAAAGATCACAGACACACAGTTCAAACTTGCTAAAGTGCCAAAATATGTATGGCAGACATGGCGACCATTTGTGTTACAGCCGCACAAGCTGACGTCAGACATGCTGTTGCTGTAAGTCTGCTCCACCAAATATCAGAAAGCATGTCTAGCAGACACAGTGACTGAAACACTTCCTGCCTGTTGTGGTTGTAGTTGTGGTGACGCACACTTGCGTTGCAAGCTAGCATCAGAAAAGCTCTTTTCATGAATGTTTGGTCGCAGTCAACTGCACCATACCACGACATGAACAGGTGATGCAAGGAAACAGTGGCAACTTGTGAGGCTTTGCCCACCAAGACAGAAAGGCGACACTCATGGCCACCTGCAGTCTGGACAAAAAATTCACCAGACTCAGCAAAGCGACAATGCAATGCTCTCAGCCTGACCTCAGGTGGGACAAAGGCTTTGAGGCGGTCTTGTTGCCTCTGCTGCACGCGCTGGCGCTGCTGCTCCTGCTGGTCTGCTGCCTTGCGCGCATTCTTCTGAGACTGCGACAGGAAGTACTCCCCAGACTCCAGCTGCAAATCCACCTTGCTGGGCTGCTGGGGGGGTGGGAAGGGGGTGTACTCAGGCTTCTTGACAATGACAGGCTTCTTGCGCTTGACATTCTTCTTCTGAAACTTGGGCAGGAAGCGTTCCCAGTTTTCTGTGGCCAGATTTGGATCCTTGGCCAACTCACGTTTGATCATGAGGGTCTTGATGTGATAGATGGGGTGGACATTCTTGATACAGTCCTCAACAACTCGTCTCACCTGCAAGTAAACCTCTGAGTGTGTGCCGTTGTTGTGGAGCAGCATGCAAAGCAGCAGGCACAGCATTCTGCGCTCCTTGCATGTGCAAACTGTCTGTTGTGCAAGCTGTCTGTTGTGCAAGCTGTCTGTTGTGCATGCATAATGCGCAGCAGCAACGCAGTTCACTGCAGCAGACAATTAACTACAAATGTATGGCCAGAACACCGATTCTCCAGTCAGTGTTGTGACGAGTAGGTATGTTGTGACGAGTAGGTATGTGAGCTGACCTGTTTGATGCCCTGGTATGAGCCCATGGCAGAGACAGTGTTGCCCTGAACCAGCACGTAGCAGTTGGTCAGCAGCTCCAGAGCCTTCAGTGTGGCTCCATTGGGACCCAGCAGCCGCTGCCGCCGCTTCACAAACTTCTCCTGTAAAGTTTGGAGCACAGAGTTCAGCAGCCAGGACATCAGCATGAGCATACATAAGCATGAATGTATGTCTGGATTCATGTGAGCATGCACATAAATGGCATCCAGGACAAACAGGCTGCAGCAGAGAGATGTACCTTGTTTCTGATGATTCCCCCAATCTTTATGACATCACATTGTACATCATCTGCCAGAATCTTCAATGCCTGAAGCACAAGTAGAGAACAATTTCACAGTGGAAGGGGCATAGTCACCAAAGGAAGGTGGACTTCTTCTACACCAAAACCACACCTGCTGTGCAGGAACACTCCTGGCCAACAACTTGAGCAAATCTCTGGCTTTGATGATCACAAAAGGATCAAAGGTCTTGCGGGTGGTCTTGACAGTCATTGATCCCTCAACCTGCAACACACAAGCCAGATTGCAAAATGCTGCCCACCTTGCTTGGGCAGTGTCAGCTATAAGTGTGCATTATAAGCGATTGCACTTACCAGATTGAGCTCGCATCCAATGCCCAATTCTTTCAAAGATCGCGTCACAGCTGGCCATACTTCCCTAAGGTATTTTTCTGCAGAAAGAGAGGTGTTTCGGCCATGCACAGGGACCGCCTGTCATGAGCCAAACTGCTGATTGAACCAAAATTACCCACCCCTATATCTGGGATACAGAACCGCAAAAGAGCTCTCCTCTAGGATGCCTGTAGGGTTGTCTTCCTTTGTAAACTTTGGGACTGTCCAGTGATCAATGCCCTCGTGGTCCCAAGGTTTGTCTTTCTTATGCTGCAATCAGTTAAAAGACGGTTGAAATCATGGCGCTGGCGAGGATCACAGCAGCCACAGTGAGGTCAAAATGGAGATGCCCACTTTGCCCTTCTGCTTAGGAGGCCGAGTGTCAGTGGCCTGTTGAGGCTCTTCCTCAGAGCTCATCAGCTGGTGGTAGCCCCAATGTCAGTATGCGTTCTCGTCGTTTGCAAATCTGCTGCTGCTACTGGGTGCAGGGCTGCGAGTCAGACGTCGTGGTGTAGTGTGACTATCGAGTTGTAGCACAGCAAAAATGGTACAGACCAAATTCAGGGTCGGTAACGCGAGCACTGTTATACCGGTATGAGAGTCACAACCAAGACAAAGTCACAGACTGCGCCACCGCTCGAGCAGCGCAAAAACAAAGTTGTGACGAGTTCCGGAACCTCTACGGAACCAAGGCAGGCTACAACCCTACATACCATTACAAACCCTACAGAGAAATCGCGTAGAACACGAACAACAATCAGACGATCAAAATTCGTCAAGGCAGACATCAAGACTGTGCAGTCATCAGGCAGATCCGCGTGCGAAAACGTCCGACTATAGATTTGCTGACAAATATAATCTGTGTTTGCACGCCAGCTTATTGAATTGTAAACGTGACATTCTGCGCTTGATGCTCGGCACCGCCCTGCGACAAGCCCGTTCGAAAACGTTGACCAGCCTGTGCTGTAGGTAAATATGCTAGTGCCTTGCGGTTTTGTGAGCATTGTGCCTCATATGAGTTGGTTTCGAACCCCACAGGAGCGGTGTTGCTCAGCGCACCCAACCCAGCTCTTGGATTGGTTTTGGAGACAGTCAGGATGCATGCATGCAGCATTCCTACAGATGGGCCGCAGTACAGCAGGCCTCCTTTGCTAAAGCCAGCAAGAGTAAGGCGAGGCTGTTGCTCGCCAGCTTTTGCACTCGTCCTTGTTTCTTCATTTCATGTCTAGAGTGTTGTATTGTTCTGCAGAAGGCAAGAAAGACGGCAACACAGCAAATGCCCTAGCAAGTTTTGATGCATCACAAGCAAGCAGGTCTGAAATCTGCTGTTTGTCCGTGAATCTGACTACCTGGATGCACTGATGAGCACGTAATAAACTGGATGTGCTGACAATGCACTGGGTGCAGTGAAATGACGCGTGCGGTTGAGTATTTGGAGCAGGAGCTAGCAAGCGTGCGCACAGGCCGAGCATCACCAGGTCATAGCAATGCCTCTCCACCTTGTGCTCCTTTGGTGCCATACACCGTATGACACACATTGTGACATTCAGGACTACTGGACAGCTTGAAGGTCCAAGTGTATGGGCAGAGGATGCCTTTGAAAGCAGCAGCCAGCATCTCTGTGCGGGACTCTCAAACCTTGCTGGTCACAGCTTTTGATCCATCGGTGCGTTCTGGCCCCAGTTCAGATTCACCACACTTTTGAATGACATGCCAAAGCAACAACAGCTCCAATCTGCTCAACCTCTCAAGGTCTTGAATGCAGTCTTTCAAAGTACAGTCAATATTACGCTGAACAAGAATAAGAACGCTGTGCTGATGCTGTAACTGCAGTAATAACAGGCAGTTGCGTATGTTTGTGTGCCAACTGCAGACTGTGGCGGCCATTGAGAAGGCCATCAGTTCCTCCACCCTCAGCCTGAACCCGAGGACAGAGGGTCAAGAGCTTGTCATACCTATACCCAGGTATCAGATGCCAAGCTGCTCAGCATCAGGACCTGATTGTCGCCAAGCATCCTTGACTAGCCCTTCAAGAAATACCAAAAAATTGAAGAGATGCATTTGCTTTTATCTCCAATCAGGCCCACAATCTTGCATCCTGGTGGTTCCATTCATTGTTATTGTGTACTCATGAGACATGGCAGTTCTGCTTGCATGACTTGCCTTCATGCCGCTTCAGATGCAGCACCGGCTTGACCAATGATGTGCAATGTTCCGCAACTTATCATTTCAGTGAGATATTGTGGTGTGTCCGACTGCATGGCACATGCATACTTCATGCACTCCTATGCTCCTTTGTATTGACATCCAGGCTCTGCATATACATTACAGATGAAATTCAAGAAGGATGCTTGATGTTTCAGGGCAACAAAGGAGACACTTGCTGCCATGGGTAAACTGATAAAGCAAGCAGGTGAGGCAGCCAAAGTCAAAGTTCGGCAAGCCCGCAAAAGTGCTGTTGATCTTAGCAAGGACCTACCCAGCGAGGATGATCAGAAGAAGGCTGAGAAACAGGTACATCAGGGTGCAGTCCTTGGAATTGTCTTGTGGAAATCCGCTTTGCTTCTGCTCACTTGGTTATGTTCACGTGCAGGTGCAGAAGATGACTGATCAGGTTGTCATAAGCATTGACAAGATATGCAGTGCAAAGGAGAAGGAACTACATGTGCTATAGTCAATACATGACACAGCTAGCAATTTCTGTACCGTAACTTCTTGAGCCTCTAAGTGGCCTTGAGCATCATGCAATGCTCTCCTTTGGTGATTGCTGTGTTAGCCAAATGCACCAGCTGCAGCAATACAAACAAGTACCATTGTTACATACACAGCCAGCTTGTGACATAGATTGGCCTAATCAAAGTGGAATGTGTTCCCACACAGGCTTCACTGTCGTCTACACAGTACCAGCAAGCTGTGTGCTGACGTCTGTCCTGTCACTGTTTCCTGATGTTAATGTACTACGAAACATCTCACTGTAGGCTTCCACACACAAGGCTCAATGCTTTGCCAGGGCATCAGAGCAAACCGCCTTTTATGTAGCCCACCATATTTTAGGCCTTCTGCTTGTTGCAAAATAATGGTTCATGGACAGCGCAATCAGCATGTGTTGCTGACCGACCGTTGGACTTGGTTGCCTGGACGTGCAAGTGCTGGCAGCCAAGGTTGATCGCAACCTCATCTATTCAAGAGCACCATGTTCTACAGTATTTTACCTATGTGCAGTTCATCCACATCAAGTGCCTCATTCGCACTGAAAGCACGCTTTTCTCCTTGCATCTTGATACCTGCCACCATTGTAGCGTCTTATAAGCTAATTAGCTTCTTCATTGTACAAACAGATATTGTCTGTCTGGACTGTAACAGCTGATGGACATGTGATATGCATAGAAGGCCGGCCAGTCATGCCTTTGGGACCAGAAGCGCAAAGGGCTCTGGGCTGCATGTAATGCTCTGCACAAAGTGACTCAGAGATGCCTACGAGTGTGAGTGAATACAAGCTGATCAGTTTCTGTGCTCACTCAAATGCAAAGTACTCTGCAAGGTCAGCTCTGTATAACACTAGCTTTCTGGCAAGCTACATGTGCACACTGACTCTACACGTGCACCATCCTTATGATCGCATCAACAAATAGCTTTGTATTTCTGGCATGCATGCAACACAAACACGTCAAATAGACCACGCTTGCTGATTCAAGTTGACTAGATGGCTTGAGCGTATTTGAACAAATGTCAGACTTGGCATGACAAAAGACTTTCTTTTTCAAATAATGTGTGACTTCTAGACCAACTTCTAGATCATAGAGTCTCAGGTTGTGTGCTTTCAGGCGTGTTGTTTTCTCTTTGCTGACGCTGTTCTGCTTTGTATCTGCTGCTGATTTCTTATCAGTCTTCTGGTGGGCTCCTAATGTTTTGGCAGCTGCTCATGATTACTTTCTGCCCATCAAGCCTTGTACTAAAACACCCTGGCAGCAGAGTAAGCATAGTCTGTTCTACAGCGTGTGCATTCATATGGTCACATCCCTGCAACAAACACAGCTGCTAAGTGGCTATCACCAGACTGGACAGTACAAGGCAATTACAAGTCGCTGTCAAGATGGCATTACCTGTATCTTCTGTGTGACAATTCTGCAGCCAGGACATCGCGCCAATCCTTCCTGCCTTGCAAGGGACAGCACTGCCATGTCATCTGGTGCACCCTCATAACGGTCACAGGTAACACCATCATGCCAAATACATTTGCAGTGTACGCACACTGGCTGCCGGCAATGAGGGCATGTCTGCTGTTGTGATTTGCAGTCTCTGCCGGTGTCAAGCCGTGAAATTGCTGAGCATGTAGGGTTGGGGCAAACAAACTGTATGTCTGCTGGAAGTGATACCATGACTGCAAGGTCCGAAAGCTTCTCAAAAATCTGCAGACAAACTTGAGGTGGTCATGCACAACACAGCAATCAGATGACACAGAAGGTAGAGCATCAAGCCAGCAAAAGTAGTGCTGCATGCAGTATTGTGTGCAACGTGAGCTTGCAAAAGACCATGGGCTTGAGCTCAGACACTGACTAGATATTTGACATGCTCACACAAAGCAGATGCATGCACATTTGTGTCCAAATGATGAAGCTTTCGCCAAGGAATAGCAGTCAGGGGAACAGGCTGGACTAACCGGCTTGTGTTGATGCAGCACCACCTGACACTGCTGCATATCAAGAGCTTGCTGGCATTGTGGCATGACACATCGCGGAATCTTGCTGTCACGTGCCTCACTCTCAAGATATTGTATCAAACAAGCCTTGCATAGCACATGATTGCAGCCATCCAAAACCACACTATGTCTTCTTGGTACAGATTGCAAGCAGACAGGACAGGGCAGCACTCTGTGCAGTCTGCTTTGGAGGTCAGTGATTCTAGCCATGCATAATTCCAAGTGATTTGTCAATCTGGAGATGGAGAAGGATGCACATAACTGAGGCCTGTAAACCCATGTCAACCAAAACTGCTTGCTGACTTGAACAACCTTCAAGAGTGTTTGTACACCTTGCTTGTAAACTGCTGTACAGAGCATAAGCATTGTTGTCAGCAGCAGAAGCAGCAGACTGCATTGTAGTAAGAGCATGGTCACATGGACAAGATTGCCTTCAAGGACAAGCAACAGCCTTGCTCCATTACTGGTCCCCCACGCTGATAGCCAGAACTGGTCCTCATTGATGAAATGGTTGGGCAGCTTTGTTGAGTGGTTGAGCGAAATCAGACTAGAAAAGAGGCTCCGAATTGGCGAGGCAGCGTGTCCGAGCGGCTGTGTCTGATACATGGCACACGCGCCGCCCGAGGTCACACCTCTCTGCACCCGGACTGTCGAGTCATAACAGACCAACGACAGAGAGGGGTTCACAACGACATATGCCAATCAAGAGTTGTTGACGCGACTGCTCCTGGTAGTCCATCTCACTCACAACCTGTAGCTCTGGCTGCAACTATTGATCTCACCTTGCAAGAGTCGAGGAAAGCTAAAAAAGGGACATCGGCGCCAAACCCAATCTCTGGTCTGACCTGTTCTCGTCGCAGTGCAGCCACAGCCGGTAAACGCTTGGGACTTGCGCGTCGAGTAAAGCTATACCGCCAGAAGAAGGGTGACGAGAGATGCCGTGCCCATACAGCGAGGGACTTCGGCTCATTGATGAGCTTTGCTTGACACTGCATTGCCAAAAAATAACACAGCTGCAAGCGCTATGTGCATCGTCGTCTACTTCGAGGCGATCGGCCGAGGCTCGGCCGACAGCCTCGGCCGATCGCCTCGATTTTGCATCAAACAGAATCTTGATTGATGTGATATCCGCACGTGGCCCAGTGATGTCAATCAATCAATCAATCAATCAATATATTTAATGTCCTGGGGGGCAACTGGGACCCAACAGACAAGAAGTTCAGTTCAGTGAATTCATACAGACAAGATTTGCTTCCTATATGCAAAGCATTCCCTAAGGAAA
>JAABUO010007075.1_pt1 | contig 12837 bp, 18 predicted proteins | sample 5559291 | NCBI WGS metagenome assembly JAABUO01 (sample SAMN10711878, study PRJNA513372) | rock metagenome | isolation source: Antarctica rocks | place: Antarctica: Victoria Land, Finger Mt sud
GAGTGAGTGAGTGAGTGAGTGAGTGAGTGAGTGAGTGAGTGAGTGAGTGAGTGAGTGAGTAGCTGAAGAGCTGTGATAAATGAATGAATGGACATACAGGCAATTGCTCAAACATTTGGTGTGATACAGGAATGCAGGGACAAAACAACAAATGAATGAACGCTCGATGCATCCCACCTGTTGCTTTTTCCTTTCCACAGGGCTAGCTGATCCCCAACAAAATGGGAATATCGGTAGCTGCCTGAAGGGTGAGTCTGGCTGCTCATGCATGGATTCTGGCGAGGATTGGAAAGGCTCATCTGCCAAGTCAGCATCAGTGACAATATCACAATGCAGGTTGGGCTTGGTTGGGGTGCACACACGTGACCCTGGCTGAAGTGAGGAAGGCAAAGAGTCAGTGCGCGGCCAGGAGGTGCTGCTCTGTGAGATGGGTCTGCCTCTCAATGGAGATGTGGGATGGAGCATTTCGTGCATGACATCTACATTTGTCATGCTGTCATCATGAGCAGTGGTCTCGGTAGCTGCTGTGGTATCAGCAAGGGAGTTGGTAGTGGGCTGGCCACCAGAAGTCTGTGCGTCTGAAAAGATTTCATCTGCTGCCTGATCACTGAGTGCTGCCTGCTGAAGCTCAGTGTGTGCGTCTGACACCAGCAGCTTCTCTCTGTTTGTGATGGCAGTCATTTCTTGGTGAGCAGCTCTGCGCTTGGGTCTCTCTTCATTGCGGCCTGGTCTGGGTCTTAGCTCGGTCTCATTGTGAGGTGCTTTCAGCAAGGCGTCTGATGCAATGTCATGAGCTTGTCTACGCAGCTGCAAGCCCCTGTTTCTGATGGTATCTGCATCAGCACACAAGCCTTGGGACAGCTCACGGGATTCTTTGCCTGTTGGAACTTGGCCTATTGATTCTCTCACTATTGACTTGCCCCTTCTCACAGTGAGAGTACCTTTGTTGTGCACACAATCAGCATTCAGCCCTTGAAGCATGACGCTGTGTCTGGTCAGAAAGGACAACAACTTTGAACATGCCAGACCTGTGGGTCTTGATCACTGCATTCATCTTCACAGCAAGCTTGCTGCCAGCTGTACCCCAGGAGGCAAGAAAACACAAGTTTTTCTGTATGCTGATATAGGTCAGAATACAGGTTCGTCATCCGGCATGCTCTGCAGATGTTGTGGTCCTGATGACTACACTGCTGCTGACAGGGACAGGTAAAAATTTGCACACTCATGCTGCTGATATGCTACAAACAACTATGACCCAGAACAATCAGACAAAAGACTGCAGGCCAGGACAACAGCATTGTTTAACCATGTGTACCAAGGTTGATGTGTGATGTTGCAGATGAACTTCTGCTCTTCTTGCTCCTCTCACAATCAGGTGGCTCTTGCTCTTGGGTTGCTTCAATCTCTGCGATCAGCTGACCCATCCTTTGCCATTGCTGAAGGCAAACATGCAGGGTTGAGCTCGTTGTCAGCCAGAATAAGGAGTACTGCATCACAGTGTGATGCCAACACCTGTGCATTTCAGCTTCTGGCTGACTTAGAGCTACGTTGTATGCGTGTTTTATGCAGAACCTGCCAGAAGACAGTTTGGCCGGAAGTAAGAGAGGCACCAGCAATCATATACTTAGCTCAGTGCCTTCCTCCCATGAGGTGCGGAGATCAGCATTAGCATGTAGAGTACTAGTCTACATGCATGTCTGCTTCATGCATGTAGCATTTCTGAGCATGCAGAGACAACACATGTTGAACCAGTATATACATGCAAGTTTCCTACCTTGTGTGCAGCTACTTTCTCATGCATTTGCTTGCTCTGTAGAGCCATGGCGTTGTAGTCATCGCGTGCAGCCAGGAAGTCTTGTCTCTTCTCAGAGCACATAGCTCTGAAGTGCCTCATCATGTAGCTCCCAGGCTCCAGTAGGACAGCAACGCTGGCATGAACCTCCTATAAACACCAAGCTTGTCGTGTGATCATCTGAGCAACGAGAACAGACGATGCAGGCACAAGCATACTTTGCAAACAGCAGCTTGTGATGCTGGATGAAGCCAAAACCTTTACAGTGTGTTTTTTTATCAGATGCAAGGCTGACAGATGGCAAGCGAGGTGCCATCAGTGCATGCTGAGAAGACTGGTCACCGCTGAATCATAATCTCCCATCTTGTACATGATGCCACCAAGGTCAGCATGAATCTTTGCTTCGTTGGGGTATTGCAGAACCAGCTGACTTGCTCTGTCACGTGCTTGCTTCAGTAAGTTATCCTTCACTAGTTGCCTCATCTGAGCCAGTCTCTGCAGCAGCAACACAAATCCAGACGCAGCTAAAGACAATAGGACATGACAGTGGGTTAGCAGCTGCATGCAGCACGCACTTCTTCTTTAGCAAGCACACTCTCTTTATTGGGCTCATCATTGGACTCAAGTTGTTCCCTGTCTGGAAGCGACCTGACCCCGGCCGCTGTGCTCTTGGCGAGCAGGTTGTACAAGCTCATCTCACTGGAGAGACGAGACTTCGCAGCAGCAACGCTCAAAGGTCCCTGGCAACAGGGTATTGGAAGCAATGAGTGCCTTCAGTCCACCCATTGTCGAGCCTGACGTCCACAACTCACGCGAAAGCAAAACAGCTGATCACTGCTCAGCTACGCGGGCGACAGCGTCACAAAGTGACCGATGGGCCACAACATTCACAGAGAAAACACTGCCACCGCAGGTACAATCGGGATGCAGGACAGAGAGCACCATACCCGTGAGGGTCCTTCCACACATTTCGCGCGAGAGAGACAAAAGCTTCGCTCCGCTCCGAAACCAATAGAACCGTATTGCTCTCAAGCCAGACAGTTGACTCAATGCAGTAACAAGCGCTTAGTGATGCCTAATTACATTCAGAGAAACGCGTGTGCTCTGCAACTATAGCTGGGGTTCAAGACCACGCAGTAGTTGCTTCGTTCCAACCGACACCTTGTCAGCTTTGTGGAGGCCATATGGCCTACCTGCATGAACACCAAGACAGCAACAGCAAAAACATGAAAGGCGCTGAGTTGGATGCAATCTGGGTTACTTCATGTTGTAACGCCATGCTTGCATTTGAAACAGCAGAGCTTGTCAACATTTCAAAAACAACATCTTACAGCGAAATGGAGGGTCAATTGCAGTTCACAAGCCCTGACAAGACAAATCTTCCCAGCTTGGCACCAACCAGAATGCCAGCAGAAAGAAATACAAGCAGTGTTGCTGCTGGTCATCTGTGCTGGTCTGCACTGCGGTTGTCTGCCCCAGTTTGCCATCAACGAGGTAGCACTCACCACAAATTGTGAAGGGACTGTGCACGCCTTGCTGGAGTCATCATCTTGCGCCAATGATGCCGCTAGGGTTGGGCAGTGACAGTATTGATGCCGCTAGGGTTGGGCAGTAACAGTATTGATGCCGCTAGGGTTGGACAGTGACAGTATTGATCGGCTTGGCCTGTGCTGGCTTGCCAAAGTAGATTTGCATGAATTCATCGACATCCAACCTGACATTGCTACTGGCACTAGCAAACCCTGATCTTGCCGAGGCAGGATTGGCATGCTTGGTTGGATAATAGGGTGGACCCACTGACTTCTCCTTTGAAGACACGCTGCTGCCTGACCCACATCTTGCTGCGTATGCATTCACAAGTGGCCGAGGCTTTGAGTCATGTGTCTTGCAGTGAGGCTTGATAGGCGTGTTATTGGTTGACATGGTCTCATCCAGGCTCTCAATCAGCACAGGGCCAAATTGTGAGAGGGCTGCAGCTGAAGGGTCTGATTCAGCTGGATTGACACGCACTGTACTGGCTGGCTTGAATGCTGAGTCAGTGCGTGCTGAGCCTGAATCAGCGCTTGAGGATTGGCAACCTTTTCCAGGCTGATAACTGGTGACACTGGGTGGCTCTGGCTGAGGCCTCCCATTGCCAGCTTCTGTATGCTTGCAAGCAGGGCCTTCAGCAGCAGGGCTGTTGGCAGGTGCAGCCCTTACAGCAGTGTTTGTGTATATCTGAGTCTTGATAGAGGTAGCTGCTTCTGGTGATGCTGTCTCAGCAAGAGGCTTGCTTGGGGAAATAGTTTTGCCGCAGGATGGTTCAGCAGCAGCTGTGTGTTCAGCAGCCAAGCTTGCAAGTTTGTGCTGAGCACCATCTGAGCCGGACTTGACCTTAACAGGAGCTATGGTTGCTGCTTCACGCCTTGCTGCAGTGAGAGGAGCTTGATCTGGATCTCCAGTGGATTTGTCAGCTGGCTGATGTAGATCATCCATTGGTGCATCCATGGAGTTTTGACATTTGGCAGCCAACAGCTTTGATAGCTTGGCCTGCATTCAAACATCAGAGTGGGTGTCTTACTGCATGAAACTTGCTGTCCTTATGTGCATAGACAGGTGTTACATTGCCAGTTGTCATGAAACTTGAAGGTGGCAAACCTTACTGGATGCCTGCATGATTTGGCAATGAATCAATAGTAATAGTGATAACAATAATAATCATTATACTACTAGTACTTCACATACGGGCTGAGCCAACAGGCATCAGGTGCATGCGACGCAATTTAGCTCCCTCCAGACAGGCTTGTTCTGAGCATCACAAATGTGGCGGTTCAACTTGTGAAATTCAGACAGTTGCAAGCTCTTCATAAGCTCCATAGCTGTGGTCAGTTTTGCTGTGACATGCTGCAGCCAGTGTGAGAGCACTTGCTGATGTATGGAATGCAGCCCACAGGGGACCCTCACCTGTAAAGTGTTCAATGCTTGGTTTGCAGGATCCTCCTGTAGCTGACTTTGAACAACAGCAAGGCCCACAGCAATGTTGCCTTTGGCTTGCCAAGCTTTGGCTAAGCGGCAGTGCGCTTGGCTCACATTCAAGCCATATGGCCTGTGCAAACACAAAAAATGTTGAGTAAGCTGTTATAATGTTACAGGGAACGGTCAATGCGCCACTCTTGCCGATGTCTTTCGCTTGTTGCAAAAGTACACTTGTGGCTTGCAGCTTGATAGCAAAAATGGTCAGTTGTATGTTTTCAAAGGTGACTTGATTTACAAACATGTTTTTCAAATGTTGGATCTCAAAAACAGCAAGAATGACTCATTTCCACACACAATTGTAAGGTGTTGTTAACCTTTATGATGGACAGATGGAGACCAACTTTTTTCTTACCTGGGTACGACATGTAGAGCTGCATCAGAATCAGCAATTGCATCGTCCCAGTGTCCCAGCCTCAGATGGACAGACGCACGGTTGTTCAGCAGAATGGCATTCCCAGGAGTGATCTCAATGCACCTGTTGTACATCTCAAGAGCATCTGGATACAATTTGTTGTGGTAAGCAGCGTCGCCTGCCTTCTTGAGTGCATACGCCGTGGACATCTGCACAGACACTAGCATGACATGCATGCAAATGCCTTAGCAATTGGTACACACTGTTGGCCATGCACTGCAGGCAAGTCCATGGCACAAGCATGAATAGGTAAGATTTCACCTTTGGGGGTGTTTATACCTCAATGCATGCAACAAAGAATGGTTGAGAATGTGGCACAACACCATTGCTGTGTGTGCCAAGTCAGCTATGGCAATGTAAATGTGTGCCATAGCAGAGAAGCACCATGTTGCACCTGAATGCAGCAACATCACAATATACAAAGCACAAGTATAATAGTATTTATTATTATTAGTATTAGTATTAGTATTAGTATTAGTATTAGTATTAGTATTAGTATTAGTATTAGTATTAGTATTAGTATTAGTATTGTTATTGTTATTATTATTACTATTGTTGTTGTTGTTGTTGTTATTATTGTTATTGTTATTGTTAAAAAGAATAATAATGATAGTAATATAATAACAAAGAAATAACAAAAAAAACCGGCTGACCTGTGCCAGTGATGCACTGCCAGGTCTCCTGCAGGCTTTCCCCCAAGATATTGGCAGGACCTGCCGCTTTGAGGTGATGAGTAGCGGCTCATGCACTGACTCTGGTGATGACTGGGGTGTGACATCGATACCTGCTGGATCTGTCTGGTGTCCGTCACTGTCATGCTGAAGCCTGTTGTTGGTTGGCATGCTGTAGCTAGCATCATTGTCTCGCTTGGCTAAGGCAGATGAGAGTCCAGGAAGTGACTGTGGCTTTGCACAATGTGAAGAAGGATGGCTTTGGCGTGAACAATCTAATAGAGAATGTACATCATTAGTAAGAGTGCCCTGATGAGAAGCTGCAGCAGGAGCTGAAGCTGAAGCTGAGGTGGTAGCTCCGGCACCAAGGTGGCTTCCCTTGATGCACTGTTGAGCACCTGACATTCGTGGTGATTGACTGTCACCAACTTCTTCCTCAGGCGCGACATCAAGACCGTGCTCAGCCAGAGGAGCTACTGCCAGCTGGTCTTCTTCTTCTAGCTCTGGAGTGATGACCTGGTGTGCAGTCCTATGCCTGGCGTGAGCATGACTGGTCTCTGTCAGGCGGTCCTCTTCTTCTGGTTCTGTTGTCATATTCTGCTGTGCTGCCCTACGCCTGCCTCGAGCATGATTGCGCCCTTGGATCTGTGCATTGGCTAGCTCATTGCTGTGGGCGTCAGATTTGGCGACTGACGAAAGGTATCGGGCTTCTGCGCGAATTTCCAAGCCCCAGTTTGCGGTTGCTTCTGCGGCAATGTAGCGTTAGTTAGCAGCTTTGGTTACCATGAGTGTGGTTGCTGTGCATACTGAATGAAAGTAGAATGAAAGACTCATCGTTTTGCAAGGCACCTTGGTTGGCAGACGCAGCTCCACAAGCAAACTTGTTGTGCATACTCAAGATATTACACACATGAGAGACTGAATGTTTTGCTAGGCAATAGCAGCAGGGTGGGCCGTCATAATCTGAATGCGTGATGGTGTTAACACCTTGCAATAAGATCAGTCAAGAGTAGTTCCCTGTGATGACACGCAGTAGCTGGCAATGCAATACAAGTGACACCTAAAACATCTCCACAATGTAGAAACGTGTGTTTACTGTCCCTGGGCGTGTCTGAGTTTAGATTTCCACTGTAGCATGGACATTTCTGTAATGGTATTGACGTTTTAGAGCTACATATTCAACCTCAGCTGACTGTGACTGCCTTTCTCAGGGCAGTTGTCAAAGATGCAAGTATATGACTAGCATACAGCAATCAAGTCGGAAATTGGCATCAATGCAGGCAAAGCGCACCCAGTTCTGCTATCTTGGCCTTGGCGGATGCTACTGTTCTTCTCTTCCCCTTCTTCCCAACAGCAGGCCTGTCATGTGACTGCTCACACATGGCTGTAAGCTGCAGCTTGACTCTTTCAGATTGCTGCATTTGAGAGCAAAGCTTGATATAGAATCTGGCGCAGGGTAGCTAGACCCCAAGGCATTTACTGAGCTGTTTTACAATAGCAGGGCTATTCATGCAGTGCATTAGACACGAGATATAACAGAATAGAAAAACTTGTTGACAGGCAAGTCACATACAAATGCTAGCAAGAGGTCAAGCAGAAGCCCGGTAAGCCCACGAGGTGTGCTTGTAACCCTTGAAAGATTACTGCACTGGTTGAATGATGACAGCGTGCCTGCCACAAGGATATTGTGCGGTGATGGATTGTCACCTTGTGGCGAGTGATCAGCAGTGGAAAACAAGCCTGTCTGGAGGGAGCCGACATTTGTTTGACGCATCTGATACCTGTCGGCTAGCCCGCATTTCAACCAACACTATGCTGTTTATTATTCATTGAAAATGACAATGAAAAATTTGACGCGCTTGCCTTCGCCAATCGTACAAAATGCAGAGCTTTCATGCAAACTTTCCATGGCAGTAAGTCATCTAAGACATTTGTATGTTACCTTGAGTGCTGCCACCTTCTGGTGCTCATGCTTGCTTATGAGTGCCACTGCTTGGTAGTCAGCTTGAGCACAGAGGTAGTCGTGTCTCTTCTCAGAGCACATAGCTCTGAAATGCCTGATCGTGACGTTACCTGGGTCCAGCTCAACAGCTATGCTGGCATGCAACTCCTGCGTGGCATGGCATGAAGGCAGCTCAAGGGCTATGTGATGTTAAGATCAGTGAGCAAGCTGCTTTTCAGGCAAGCAGGATATGGCAGTTGACACTTGGGCGATTGGCTGATGAACTACATGCTGCCCAGAATGCATGGGGACTGGAAGCAAAGTTGCAGCACCCCAAGTCATCTGTGTGCGTATAATGATTACCGGCTATCTGTTTGCTGCACGCCATGCATTCAACAAAGAAGTCTGCACTTGAATTGCATCATGTATGCATGCTGTGGCAGATGATGCACTCAGTGAGGTCTGCACTTTGATTGCACATGCTGCTGCAGGTCATTCATCCGGTGCATATGTGTACTATGATTGCCCACTATCTGACGCTGCTGCAGATGATGCAAGAGCTGAAATTTGAACTCACTGCTGACTCATACTCTCTCATCCCAAACAATATCCCGCCCAGATCTGCTTGCAGCTTTGGCTTGTCAGGAAACATCTCCACCAGCATGCTTGCCCCATCCAGTGCTTCCTCAAGCTTTGCTTCTTTCGACAGCTGGCAGATCTTTGCAATGGCAGCCACCCTCTGCAACACCAGACACCAGTGAGGTCATGTGTTTTTTCATATTCACTAGTTGGCTGTAAGAAGGGTTCGATGCTTTTGGTGAGAGGTGTGAACTTGCCGCAAGCATATGTACTCACGTCCTCGTAAGAAAGCAGAATCACGTCTTCGTCATCGGATATTGCATCCGGGATATCCATCGTGTGCGCCTTTAGTGCCAAATGCGGTCGAGATAGAGGAAAGGTTAAAGCGGCTCTTGACGCCCATCAACCCCTGCAGTCGATGAAGCACGACACTTAAGTTTGAGCAAACTTTTATGGGGTGCTCGAAACAGGCACCGTTGACCACGTTTAGCTCCAACAGCCAGTAAGCTTGCCTGATCTGTAAACCTTGTGGCATCTTGACAGCTGAACGCCGATCACTTGGCAAGCTGCTGGAGAAAGCAAGCCCCGTAATCCTGAAGTTTATGTCGTCTTTTGATCGTTCAAACCATTGCTCTCGATTACAGCTCTGGACATAAGTTAACTGACCACAAGCGCTAACTAGGCATGGGACGCCGAGAAGGCTTTGTCAGCCCAGCTCCGGAACCACAGATTTTACCATAAACTTGTGTAGCAAAGTTTTGGGTCAGATAATAAACGGTCAGCTGCCACATGGCATCATTTGAGGGGTCAGTAACATCAGCAACATGCCACATATGTCCACGACTACTTACATGATCATGTTTGCTTTCAAGTTTTCAAGGCAAAATGCATACCGCCAGAACCATAGTAGTGTTATAGCCTGCGCTAGTTTGCCACAACAAATGTGCGTAATGCTGCCGAATAGGTTCAATCATTAAACTTCACTGCTAACTTTTGCGTCCACTCCTTCTTGCTATAGGGCATTGCCATCCCAAGTTCTGATGCGCATCATGGTTCATTGTGTGGCAACAGTGGTTCAATCTGACCATCATTGCCTATCTCTTGAGGCTTACTTTGTAGCCTAGTATGCCACCGTCTTACCCTGCAGGTCAAGAAGCATAACCAATACTGCTCATGCAGAGTATGAGTGACTCATTCAAAGTACACAATTTGTACCTGTGTTGCAGATGTACAAACCCCAGACTAACAATACAACATTTGAATTGTCCTCAGACTGCATGTCACTAAGTGGCTGGGCATGCAGCAAACACGTTGCTTGGCAGAGCTGCATGCGTGGCATGATACAATGCATGCAGGATGACAACAACCACAAGCACGATAACAGCAGCTACAGTACACTTCCACAAACTTGTTGACAACAGAATTGCTGAGCAATACCTGATGGGACCAATCGTAAGATACAGCACAAAGGTGAGGTACAGAGCCACAGTGGCAATGAGTAAACCCAACACCCAGTGCCGGCCCGCGACTTCATTTGAGGCGAACTCATACACGTCTGAGGCATTGATGGCCAGAATCCCAGCAGCGATTGTCCACCCAATGGTGCTGGTCATCCAATGATTGACAAAAGCAGCTCCCATGATCCTTTCTGATGATGTCATTGCTAGTACCTGCAATTGCATTTGTCTTCAACCCAACACCTTGGACTTTGAAATGAGATGCGCAGCAAGCCAAGAGTTGTGTTCGTGTGCAATGCATTACTGCGACGAGGGCCTTGACTAACACAAAAGGCAAATCAGACGCACGTGGGCATGCAAAGCAGTGTACCAAATGGCAGCCCTACTAGTATCAGGGCCGAGGGCAAAGGGGCAGAGGGCAGCCCTACCGGTATGAGGGCAAAGGGCAGCTGCACGCTCTGCAACACGTTGATCCACTCATTCAGGCTGTCCAGTTTAGTATCCTGGTTTCTGAAGGCCAGGGCTACAAGCAGCGTGGGCGCGATGGCTGCTGATCTCGTGATGGCTATGCGCTGCCACTTGACCACATTTAGATTCAGGAATCCGCCCATGACAAACTGACCGCTGTACGTGCCGGTCATGGTGCTGGTCTGCCCTGCTGCTAACAGCCCCAGGGCCCAAATGAAGGTCTGCAGCACAAGTCAGGGCTGCATGTGGGCATTGTGCCTGGCTGCACGCTTTCATGCCATATTTGCAGATGCCTTTGGCAGCTTTTCATGCAGCTCAATTGTGCTGATTTGTGCTTGGCTACCCTGCTGTTCAAGACCCATATGAATGTGTGTGGAACCAGAGAGAGTGACTCGCATGCCACAAAATTTATGTCAGATGTGTTCCAGGTGATCATGACAGATGTACTGCAGGTGTATCATGTCAGAAGTAGCGTCACAACTGTCACCAAGAGGTCAGCAAGTGTCATTTGGAGGGCAGCATACATAACAAGCAGACAAATCAATCAGACATTGCAAGCAGACACAAAAGTCAGACATTGCGAGCGGACCCAGCAAGGCACAGGAATGTCTCGCACCATATGGGAACCAAATCTCTCTCCTAAGTAGTCCCCAGCATTCTTCAAGCCAATGTCCCCTGCTCCCTTTCCATAGAACCCCTTGGCAAAAACGCTGACCACGCACAGATTGATGAACAGGCTGATGAGCAGAGCGAGCGCTGACGCCATGCTGAAGTAAGCTATAGCCTCTTTCTTTCTGGCCACCTTTGTGCGGCTGATATCCCTGCAAACACCTGGGCTTGGCTGAAGAACAAATTCTGCCCCTACAGAGGCCACAACAATGCAATGGATCAAGACGTAAGTGGACCAATGCCAGTTTTGGTACATACATCACTGTACTTCTGTGAAGGCAAGGTCTTGCTTATACACAGGGCCATGTGTATAAGCAAAGACCTTGAGCAACACTTACATGGTCAAGATTGCCTTCACAGAAGTACAGTGATGTAGAATACCTTGATTGGACCAAGGCAGGGTTTATACATGTTTAGGGTTTGCACCTATATAAATGTAATGGGTTTGTACCCTAAATATGTGTGGCTTGGCCCCCATACCTTGACTGCACCAAGGCAGAGTGCAGGTAGATGTTGTGAGGCATGATGATGGCTCCAACTATGGCCACGGCGTAATGCACCGATGACCTTGTCATCCTGGGGATTGCTATGCCTGCAGAAAATGAAATCTAGAATGATGCAATGGGCAGTAATTTCACCATCTTCAGGAATGGTTTTGTTTGGTGTGCATGCACATCAAGCAAAGCAGGGCAGGGCAGGGCAGAGGCAGGGCAGAGGCAGGGGCAGGGCAAAGAACAATGTGAAGCCCCAGGGGACAAGCCAGATCTGTGCAGACCAGGTCAAAGACCGGGCATTGCATGTCCACTTCAAAAGACTAGATTCCTCAAACTGCGTCACGACTGTTGCACCCACCTTCTAGAACTTGACCAATGTTGACACCAGCATCTGCAAACATAATGCCAAAAGCAATGGCCATGACGCCCACCAAGACACCAAACATGGCTTCCAAGTGACGTACGCCAAGCCGATCTATCAGTAACAGCAGGAACGAGTCCAGAGCTGTTATGATGACACCTGCAAATTCAGCAGATCTACTGACGCTGACAGAAACGGTGAGAAAAGGTATGGGTCGCAGTTTAGGATTTATGACTTAGGCTTTATGGTTCATGCCTGATGGGGTAGGGTTTCAGATTACCTGCAGGCAAAGCAAGAAGCTGCTAACCACAATAGAACAAGCAGTGGTAAGGTCTCAAAACCCTTGCAAGCACTGGTAGGGTATCAAAACCCTTGCAAGCACTGGTAGTGACTTAGAATCATTGCAAGCATGAGCTGCATCTGCTCATTGTGACCCTTTCAGCTGCTGTCAAAAGTGCATTGACAGCATTTTGAGTGCTGAAATGGCTTCAGGGTCTTGTCAGCATAAGCAGAGCATGTTGACCAAAACATATCCTGCTGGCCTAGCAGCATATGCATATGCTGCACTGACACACGAACGCGGAATCTGCCTGCTCAGGAGTGCAGCATGCAAGACCAACATCGCTGACTCAAACAGACATGACTTGTACGTCAGCTAAGCAGCTCATGACGTATGTCAAGCGCTTTGCAGGAAAGTAAATTAAACTGCACACTGCGTCTGCTGTCAATCTGCTGCTGTGCCACATGCTGTTTACCATCAAGAACATGTACATGCTGTCTAGTGTTAATCATGTATATCCTGTCCAGCATCAGACACATGTACACACTGTCCAGCATCAGACACATGTACACACTGTCTAGCATCGAAAGCATGTACATGCTGTCTAGCACCAGGAATATTCACATGCACCTGAGCATTGTAGGGCTGCTTGCCTGCATATAGTGGAATGACTCCCTTGGACAGAATGAAGATGGCA
>JAABUO010007078.1_pt1 | contig 12836 bp, 15 predicted proteins | sample 5559291 | NCBI WGS metagenome assembly JAABUO01 (sample SAMN10711878, study PRJNA513372) | rock metagenome | isolation source: Antarctica rocks | place: Antarctica: Victoria Land, Finger Mt sud
GTGATACAGGAGTAGTCTAAGAACAAAATATGCTCGAGAATGGTTTTGATATCGAGTAATGTTTGGTTTGCAAGATTTGGTCTTCCTTGGCTTTCTCTTTGAAAGCATGTTTATAGAGGAAGGAGGAGATTTATATATTCGAGCCTTTTTGGGGCAATTGAGGGAAAACTCGCTGCGCGAAAACTGTGCACTGGGTAGAGGAGACAAGGGTGAACGTCAAGGGAAGAAGGAAAGACCATTAAACAGTGAAAAGTGCATGAAGGAAACAACAGGTAAATTCTCACTATGATCATTTGTTCATTATTCTTACTATTAAAGCTCATTCAAATATTAATCACGTCGATGCTTTCTGGACTATACTTGTTGAGTGGAGCAACGGATAAATTCAAGAGAGAGCTCTGTGATGGGAAAAAGAGAAGTAGATTGAATTAAAGGGCACATAAGGACAACGATCTCTGGCCTGTGATTTGTGAAAGGACTTCTTATTATTTCACCATTTTTGATCTTCATATTCTGGCTTTCGCATATCATTCATTCATCCTACTCGTTTTGTTTCTAAAATACAGTATTCAAAATCTCGCACATTACAGCTCCTAGTCTTGCAAATTTCAATCATTCATCCACATTAATCTCTCACTCCCACCCCCAACATTACATCTCCCCACATTCTCCCCCTTTTCCCCAACCCACTCTCACATCCTCATATCCTCGTAGTCTCATACTCCTACCGCCCCTCCCCCAGCGTTTGCCTGTGTCTTCACCTTCGGCTCTTCACTTAGATCCTCCACATACACAGGGACTGTTGAATAATCCTCAAGCCGCAATCTGGCCCACACCCCCGAGACAAAATTTACAGCCACCCTCCCTAGATGCGTTGTCGGGCGATTATCGCGACCATAGACAGTGTATGATTGGTCGGCGTAGATGGTTACGTCTTCTCTGGCGTACCGAAGGAACTTGGGGGGGTTACCGGGTTCATATAGAGGGGCGTTGGGCTTGATCCATTCTGATACTTCGACGGGGGTTGCGGCTGATGCCCCGCCGGCGGCGACTGATTTGACCATGGTGATTTGGTAATTGTTTTTCGTTCTTTTGTTTGGCGTGGTTAAGACCCGCTGGTCTGTATGGTTTGGGGAATGTTGTGAGAAGGACTTAAAATCCAGATGCTTTAGGGAAGATAGAGGAGGAATATTTCGAAGACTTTGTAAGTTGATTGATACTCTGGGTTTTTGCTTGTTTGAGTAATTGTGTCCCTCAAGCCGGGGACGAGCGGGTTTATATATTGGAGTCTCTCCCCGAGACCCCTGAGAGATACATCATTAAGAAGCGCCGTGAACGGTGAAGGGAAAGGGGAAGAAAACAGGGAATACAGAGAGAAGTAGAAGCAGGAGAGAATGAAGTCTAAATCCTTAGCTTTAGGTTTCAGAAAGCTGTAAACAACGAAGAACACGGGAAACAGAAACGATAAGAAACGGGAAATGAAGAGAGAAGAGAAGGGGAAGAAGGCGATGAAGGCGATGAAGTCTGCTTTCTTGGCTTGAAGTTTTAGAAAGCTGTGAACGATGAAGAACTTTGGAAACAGGAACAGGAAAACGGAATAGAATGAAGAGAGTAGAGAAGGGGAAGAAGGCGATGAATTCTCCTTTCTTGGCTTAGGGTTTGAGACGTTTTACGATTTTGTTGCTTCGGATGTTTTGATTTTCCAAGTTAACTGAATACTCGAAACGCTTTACTTTCTCGATTGCCCGCACATTCACCACTTATTCTCCGTACATGGTTGTTAAAACTCTATGAAAAAAAATAATATGAAAATCTCCAATCTTGTCATGGATGCTTTGACCCTCATCGAACTATCACTCGAAGGCTTTTCACCAAGCAAGCCTTTAGTACTGAGAACGCTGCGTTTGAGGCTCTAGCAGGGCGTACATAAGCCCACTGTCACGCTTTCGGTGTTATTCTCCGAGGTGCTACCAATTACGATAGGCTAATTGTCCTATAAGGACCTAAACCGCGCTCCCTCTTGATTGTAGCTCGTGTGATTCGGCATCTGCTGTCTCCAAGAGAAGCTTGCTAGATTGTGTCATGGACTCCATATTGGGTTGTAGATTCCAATAGAATCCAGGAATCAAGCTCTAGGTAGTGTACACGAGCCAGAAGCAGGGCTGTTATGTGTATGTACCTGGCGTGCCAGAATCATTTTTTAGAGTTAGGGTTCCTAAATAACACGCTAAATCCAATTTGTCCATCTATGACTTTTCCAAGCTGTGTGAGGCGAAAACCGAGGCAACCACTAGTCCACTTTATCAGCGGCAGTTATCTTAACGAATGACGTTACGTCGACCGGATTTGTTTTCTCGTTAATACTGTGACAAGAAGCCCACACTCTTCGGGAAGACCAATACTTTGTATACGCTGTGTTTGGAAAACCTGCCGGTTTTTCTTCATCTAAGAAATGATTATGCGCTCTTGAATTGCAGATTCGATCATATATCTCTGGTTCCCCAAACTGTATACACGTGTAACAGGTGTGATTGTTCCGAGCTGAGGTTGGATGCTCGTAAGCTAGGTGGGTCATTTTTGCGCCGGCGGGGGTTGGGCCGGCTGGGTGGTGTTGCTGGCACCGGCGAGATCGGTAGACCGGCTTACCGGGTCTGGCCTGTATGTAGGCGGCGTTGGAGAGACACCCGGCGAGATATCGACGTCCCAGTGATCAACGAAACCCATGAGACGGCCTTCGGGACGTGCAGTGCTGTTGGCCCATGCGACAAATGCTAAGGGTATTTTGAGCTCGGAAAACACCAGGTTATAGGACGCATGAAATTTCCGCTTCAAGGCGTTCTTTTCTTCGGCACGGGAGCTTGTTACCGTCGTGAGGTGACTGCAGAGCAATTCTTGTTTTGTTGACCTTATCATAAACCATTAATCATGCTCTTCACAGAAATTGAGATTACTCGTTACATTTCAAAGTCGACCAATCTTTCTTTCTTTTAGAAAGAGAATAGGAGTCCAAATCTCCTGACGAAAGCGAGGACTCCGTGGACACTGCAATAGAAAACCTTCTCTCATAGTAGTTCTGATGCTGCTGCCGGTTCGTAGAACCCCGCTGGAGCAGTCCGAATGACTCCCTGCTGCTCCGCTTTCAGGCGATATTTGTCCACATAGGTTTTGAGTCGAGCTAGCCCAAGTGTATCCACATCGCATTATGCTCAACAAGAGCTTGAATTGCTATGTATCCTTCGGAAGTGGTTGTTCAAATCTTCAGGATGAGGAAAGACTGTCTGGACTGTTCCCAAATGTTGAGGCCTTCTTTCAGTTCTGTTTCTTGCAGATAAAACTTGTGGATATTCCTCGAACATATCAGGCGTTTGAGGGTCGCGGGAAATTCTGAGGCAACCGGGAGCCCCTCCTTTCTCTTGTAAATGATCCTCAATCCCGTGCTCGCCTATATATAGCACTCAGAGCCGGAAGCCTCTCCCATAGCCTCTACACCACAAGAACATCAAAGGCAAATGCAAAAATCTCAAAGATCCTAGCCAGGCAAGGTGCAATTGATAAGTCCACAAGTTCGAGGTAGAGTAGATATAGTTTGGGGAAATCTTCCCAACATGTGGCTACTGATACGAGCGACAAACGTCTTAAAAAATCCGTGGGGTGGTACTGCAAAACACTAAAGGAGAAGAAATCCGAATGGAACATTCTTGAGCATAAAATGTTCAAACGCCAACGCCCGAGTCACATAAGGAGATATTCAAGTTGAGGCAAGTCCAAAGACATAAATTCTCTGCGGAGAGTAATCGACGGCCAGGGATAGAGGTTTCGACCGAACTTCTTCCAAGTCGAGATGAGATGAGTCTAAGGCCAAGGAGTAAGACAGTTTATTGCCCAAGGGATAATTTCCAGACAGCAGCATCTAAAGCCTCAGGACACGAGTAGTCAGAATGTTATCTCACCACTAAGAGAAAGGTATAATACACACACCCTACAGGTCAGTCTTCTGTATTGGTATCAACAGCCCTCGCACGGTATGAACAGAGTGGTATCTACACGCAAAAGCCGCCGGACTAAAAAGAAAGCACGCTCCCACACTGTACAATTCATGACCTACCATCCCCAATACCTGCCAGCCCTCGCAGTATGCTGCTCAAGTGGGCGTCAAACCCCGGCTGGCGTCTCGCCTACTCAGAAAGCTCTTTCTCTGCAGCGCACGCGGACTGTCCTTAAAACTCTCCTCGGCATGTGCAAACGTTGTCCTCAGCATCACGTTCCCCTCGCCAACCTTGAGCATCTTTTCGCTGCCAGTAGAGGTGTCGTCAATGAAAAAGAGTGCTTCACCTAGATCGTCGCCCCCAATCATCTTGTCGTTTTTGACCTGGACCTGGAATTGAGTATTAGGTGAACAGTTGACCCGGAAAGTTTCCTGCTCCCATTTTGCATCTCCAGTGGATGATTTGACCGGTTTGGTCTTGTGCACTTCTTTGGCGCCTTTCGGACCGACCTGCTTGACGTGCACTTGTAGCTTGGAACCTGCTGGGTAGCCCGAGGCTGAGAGCACACTGAACATTGACGTTCCTGGCTCTGGCTTGCCTGGTGTTCCACCTGCAGCGCTAGCTAAAGACGTCGCGCCGATGCTAGTTGACCGAGCGTGAAGTGGAGTTATGGGAGGAATTGACGAACTGCCATCAAGGACGGGAGCTGTTATTTGCGGCTTCTCCATAAAATCACCATTGGTGTATTCTTCTTTCTCCTCGGGATAGGCGAAACCATTACTGGCATCGCGGCCATCCTTCTTGCTTTTGAACCCATGGCGAATGAATGAAGCACCTTTCACGACCCCGCCGCCAACGGCTCCTCCAACGATACCAACACCTTTCACCGGTGCACCAATAACCTTGCCAGGTGCAGTAAACGTCCCACTGAAAGTCGAGGAACCTTGCCGCGAGCGTATAACGTAATCTGGCTTGAAAAGCATTTTCAATCTCAAAGCTCCGGATTTTCCGTCCAAACCAAGGATGACCTCCTTTGGCTTAAAAGGCTCCAAAAGTTCGAGATTAATATCAGCCTCACCAAGAAGATCTGCTTTGTCTCCAAAATCCCAATCCATGACCTTGACGTGGAACTTTGCCGCTGTTCGCGAATTAATGGGGACTTCAAAGGACTCGTTCCAGGCTGGCTGTAAAGTTTTCTTTTGGACGCCAGTTTTGAACACGTCTTTCCCGTTGAGATAGAATTTGCAGTATGGATCGCTAAAGCCGTTTCGATCAGCAGCTGGGAGATCGTCGGCGTCCAGGACTTCGACTCGAAGGGTGCCCATGTTGTTGATGCTTTCACTTGGGTCGAGTCGCATCTTGACTGGAATATATTTCAGGCTCACAGTAACCTTGCTGGTGGAACCATCGGCGCCTTTCAGTACGAGCTCGGTAGGTTTGTACTAAGAGCAACAGATTAGGTAGAGCTACATGACGCGGAAACACCGGACTCACCAAGCACCGTTGAAGTGTGTCCAGAGTGCTACCCGTTAGTTTGGCAATCGTAGAATCGGAGTTGTCCTCGCCTTTCTTGTCTTCTTTTGCCCTTAGGCGCAGAGTAATCTTTGAGACATCGAGCTCTCTTACAAATGCATCCCCAGCTGCAGGAGAATGAATTAGCACCCTTGAATGTTCCGCTGGTAGCAGGTACCTACTTTCGCCAAATTGAGTCTGTCTTGACCGGGCTTTTGAGGAGCTGTAGGAAGGAAAGAGCATGTCGTCCATAACCACTTCAAGGTGGACATTTGTGCGTGCCAATGTCCCGTCAATGAGTTTGAATATGATGAGTCCAGATTCTGTAAAGATCACCCATTTAGTCAAAGCAGTAGAATCAATAGACTGGGGTTCCTTACCATGCTTTACAAGCTCTTCCGGCGTTAAGCGAAGCTTGGGAGCAGCTTCGATCTTATCGCTCACATCTTCTTGTTCTATCTCACCTTTGGCAAGCTGTCCGGCAAGGCTCGTGTCGAGTTTTCCTGCTTCTCTGGGTTTCTCCGCCGCTGAAATAGCTTGACCACTTTCTAGGCTCTTTCTCAAGCCTCCGTCAATGCTGGGTCTGGTGGTATCGACCGAGGTTTTGGCGGCAAATTCTCCTAAGGCAGCCTTCTCTGCTGCTTCATCTTCAGGATCGACAACATTAAGAGTTGGGTAGAACGCGGCAGTGAAGTTTAGCTTTCCCTTCGATTGGCCCCTGCCTTGCATCCTAAGAGATTCGGACATCGGTCGCTTCTGATCATGCACCTCATATTCCCCGTTTTCCGCCTGGTGAATATAATCTGCTGCAGGAAGTTCCACAAGCCCAAGAGAACGGTCTTTTCCCAGGTTCTCCTGATCCATGACTTCCAGTGTTAATTTTTCACGCGTTGAATGCATTGGGACGTAGATAACCTCATCCCAGTCGGGGTTTAAGTTGTTTTGAAACGTGACTGTCTTGCCTTTCTCGATCCCCGACAATAGCACTCTGACGTATGGGTCTGATTTGCCCATGGTCTCCACATTACGAAGGTCCCGAGCATTCTGGAAGTGCAGTCGCATCACGCCAATTGGAGTGATGTAGCCGCCAGACCCACCAGTCACATCCTTCATTGCCACGGGTTTCCAATCTAACATTAATTTCGCACGGCCAACCTTAGCTCCAGCGAGATTATACCATTCTTGGCCCTTCTCCATTAGTTGCATCATATCATCCAGCTTAATCTGGTAAGTTCCGAGTACGGGATCTGCACCAAGACCACGATCATCTTTGATGACCAAGCCCAAGCGAGCTGTCTTACGATCAGTGACGAGGATTTCTTTGGAACCGTTGGGCCAGACCGGAGTGTTGGTTCTCTTCAACTTGCGTGTCTGGTGTATCTCTTTACCGTTGAGTAGAAGGATTGCGTATGGGTTTAATTGCCCAATCAAGCTCTTCGAGCCATCTAGATCCTTAGCTTGTTCCACGGTGAACCTTGCGACACCCGTATTTGATTCAGGGGCCACTTCCATGCTACCGTCTTCGAGTTTGCGACCTTCGAGGACCGGGAAGAAGCGAACATCAGCTTGAATGACACCACGTACTTTTCCATTACCCATAACCTCAAGCTGTAGATTTTCATGTTCTGTTGCTTGTTCCAGATTGTCTAGTGCAAATGTTGCAGTACCCAAGTCCTTGTCCTTGCGATATTCGTTCCAGTCGTAAACTTGTAAGGTCAGAGCATCCACAAGAGAGGTCAGAATGATATAGACTGTCTCATTCCAGCGAGGGCTTGCGTTTTCCTTGACGGTCTTGGTTTTGCCAAGAGCTTCGCGGCCGTTCAGGGAAACTATAGCGTAGGGATCCGGAGTGCCAGCGAGCTTGTCAGGGTTCTTCAGTCCCTGGGCGCCATGGATAGTCACAGCCAAGACGCCGATGGCTGTATCGATAGGATTGCCTGCAAGCATCTTCGCGATCTCAATCGGAAAAACATTTGGATCATACATGATGGGCGCAAGGTTGCCATGTATTTGCTCTTGGATGAACGATTCGAGACCCGGAATAAAGTTGATATCAAAACCAAGGGTATCTCCACCGAGAGGCTTGCAAACGTAGTCAATTGCCGGTCTTCCGAGGAAACAGATCTCCACCTTCTCTATGTGCGGGAACGGGAGTTGAAGTTTGACTTTGACCCTCATCAGTCCCGAGAAAGCAAAATCTTCCACGATGACATCAATTCCTTTGCTGATCACACCCTTGCCGAGCCTAATCTCCAGGATAATCTTGGGGTTAATTTTATTCTTGAGCTGCCGGGCTGTAAGATCCATAGTATCATTAGGGGTAAAGCTAAATTTCCAGTCCATGAGTACAGTGTCATCTTCGGCTTTAGGATAGGTCTTCACATGATCCATCCTTGGAGGCTTGGTACCGAGAGTGAAGAATTTCATACGCATGCTGTCAAGGAAAGCTGGAGTTGAGGTGCTCAAGACTTGGTCCACGGAGGCAACGATTGTTTCGCAAAGTACCGGGGCGTATATGGGCCAGAATTTAACGAGAAAGCTGTTTATCCACTCCAAACTCTCTGTATCAGTCTCAAGCCGGGCTTTTGCCATCTCTCGATGGACATCATCACGGAAATTCCGGCGTACCCGGCGAATTGAAGTTCGATAGTATGTTCCACAACAAGCCATGATGATGAAGACCCAAGCAAGGCCACCTCCAAGAACTGCCACCACCCAGGAGGCAAGGCAAGCAAATACGATAACGCCTGTGTTGTGGTACCAATCTTAAGAGGTTTAGCATCTGAAAGCAGATTTGCTTTGAATATTCATACTTACCACCGAAAAACTTGTCATCCAATTTGCTTTCAAGGAAAGTCCGGTGGTCCAGAAGACTTTCTCCAATTTCTGCCTCTGTGATGTTGCCTTGGCCAAATCTTGGTGCCCAACCAACCTTCTCCGTATACCGAGCATCCTCGTCCTGCGGGACATGACCATTGGCTAGACCAGGCTTACCGTCAACCGTGGGAGAACGAGGCACAACTCCATCTTTAGATGGCGGAGGAAGATCATATTGGTCAGGCATCCCGGTTTCCTGTGAAAGACCACTGTTAGTATTTCCTTTCTCTAATTTGAATTGCTTGTCACCTACCATATCGGTGACTATACCGACGCCCTTTGGTTTTCTGTCATGATGAAAGCCCGGGGGTAGAGCCTGATGAGTTTAGCACAGCGGCGTATACACCAAAATCTTACGCATGGCACAGAATAGACGTACAGTATGGACTTGAGCGGTCTTTGCTTCTGGTGAGGCGTTGGCATCGAATGTGAATGCTAACGCACCGGCCTTCTGGCTCTCGTGGAGAATAACGTGTTCGGCATCCTCAGAATTGACGTTACTGTCCGTATTTTGAGCTGCTTCAACTGCACCCTGGGATTTGAGCTCCCCGACACGTGCAGACAAATGCGACATCGTGGTGGTCGCAGTTGGGATTGATTTGGGGAACTAAGGCAATTGAGAAGCTCAGGCGGCCTTGACTCCTGGCTTGGAGGTGAAGGTACGAACCAGTGCCAGTGTGTGGCTCAATTGATCTTCAACTTTTTGGAAAGGTGAAGAGAAGCAAGCGTGAGCAAGGAACTTAAGCTCTCCACAATTAAGATCAGCGCTACTACCCGCCTTGAACCTCAACCTACTAATGTCCGATACCCCGTCGGGCGCTACCTTTTAGTGCCCCTGGTGTCGTTTAACAGTAGAGCACATATACAGAAGTTGTTCGCCCTGTACAAGTGATTAACTAGACTGTTTGGAATAGCTACCAGGTAGTATTTTCAATTCTCTTCCAACACGATCAGCAGCGGAGTCTTGAAGAAGTTTTAGATAGGAACGGTTTCATTATGCAGTATTATGCGACTGTCCACGCACTCACGAAAAGGTCTGGCTGGGATTAGAGCCAATCACCTCAACCTTCTGCACGGGATTCCATTGGCGGATATACTCGCTCGGAAGATAATGTACAAGTCACCTCCTCCATCTCCTAGGTATATGCAATCACTATCGATAGACTTCTTCAGTATTGTATGTAGTAGTACCACAAACTAACACACAGTATGCTAAAATGCAAGACCTACTATCAGCAAGAAATCCTCCGATACGATTCGGCCTTCCTACTGACTACGTGCACAACGTGTCAGCTCTATTTAGCGCGTTCGGATCACACCAGCTGCCACCAACTTCTGGATCTTCGTTTTTATGTCGGCGTTCTTCATATGGTCTTGTAAGGCAGCCGGATCGCCCTTTGCCTGCTGTAGAATGCTCTGCATGACTGGGTCTTGCAGTATACCCATGATCTGTGTGACAAATATCAGCGCCGTTCAAAGAGTAGCTGGATTCTGCTATTTTACCTCTGGGTCTCTCTGAATCCTCTCCATTGTTTGTTCTTCGGTTTCCCCATCACGCCCAGCAAACTGTGCCTGAAGCGCCTTTTGCTGTTGCTCCGAGATCTCCCTGTAATTTGCTCCTCCTTCGTCATGTTGCAACGCTTCTTGGCAGACATCTTGGCATTTGCTGTAATCTTTCATTGCAAAGTACGCCTGAGCTTTTCTCAAATATGCTCTGATAAACTTGGGATCCCTTTTGATTGCTTCGTCACAGTCGGCTACAGCGCTCGGGAAGGTCATCAATTTGATCAAAGCGGCAGCACGATTTGAGTAGCCTCTAGGGTCATCTGGTGCTCGTTTTGTCATTTCGGTGTAAGCTTCGACTGCGCCGGGCCAGTCAGCTTCCTTGAATTTTTGGTTGCCGAGTTCACGAGCCTTTTCGGCCTCCTCAGGATTAACATAGGCGTCTTTCTCTGCTATGATCTTAGCTTTCTCCGCGGCACGCAATTTGTTTAGTATATCTGGGGTGCGGTGTTCAGTTAGAGATTTCTGATAATTGGTGATGGCTTGACCCAGATCACCAAGCTTTTCGTAGCTTGTGCCAATTCGACCAAAAGCCCTAGCGAATTTTAGCAGAGCTAGCAAGCAGCATATGTAAGATCAGACAGACTTTGCAATGATCTTGAAATCAGCCAGTACCTCCCGTCCCTCCTCTATCGCTTCGTTGCAAGTCTCGATAGCAGCCTCATAATCTCCTTTCTCGAATTGCGCGGCACTCATGTTGGTCAAATACGTTATGTCCTTGTGTATATCCCAGGCTTTGCCGTAATGACCGATAGCGGCATCAAATTCTCGTTTCTTGTAACACTCGGTCCCACTCTTCTTTTCGGCATCGGCTTCTTCCTTGGCCTTTTGTTTGGCTACGGCCTCTTCGTCTTCCGGATCAGGTTCAGGATTATGCTCAGGCTCGCGGGCCTTTGGTGGCGCTGCTGGCTTTGCCGCAGATGAAGGTAGGGCATCTGACATGGGCACATCCTCCTCTGGTTCGTTGGGACCTTCGGATGCTCCCATATCGCCAACCCCTTCTGCTCCGCCGAATGACATATCTATCCCCAACAACACACTCATGACTTGCAGAAATCTTGGATCCCTCATCTCTTCACCGATGTTGTTTGGGTTCTGTTTAAGTCGTTGCAGTTTAGCCATAAAGGAGGGATCAGCTAATAATGAGGTGGTCTTGGGGTTGTTCGCGAGTTTTTGTATCATCTGAGGGTCATTGAACATATTGCCAAGGCCCCCACCTGGTCCCCCTCCGAAACCATCCGCACTCGATTCTGCATCGATAGCACGCTTGACAACCGCCAACCCAGATTTTGCTTGTGCATTAGAAGGATCAAGCTTTAGAGCTTCTTCATATGCATCATTTGCACCAACTAGAGCACAACGGTTAACCAAGTCCATACTTGACAGAACATAGCCAATAGCCTACGTAGATCGCCAGTGCCATGAAGCGCAGCACCTTTACGCCCGTATCCTTTGGCCCACTCCGGCTTGAGTTCTGTAGTTTTGGTAGCATCCTCGAGTGCCTTCTCGAATTCTTTCTTTGAGGCGTAGGCTCCTGATCGGTTTGAGTACAGTACGTGGTTTGCAGGATCGAGTTCAATGGCTTTTGAAAATTTTGTTCTACACTCAAGTAAGTTATCCACAGCAAATGTAGCAGAGGGAAAAAGCTTACATAGCTTCATCGAAATTCTTCTCAGCGAAGGCTTTATTGCCTTCTGCCTTGAGAGCGTCAGCCATAACAGTATAACGGTTCTTGGAAGACGGGGGTTTTATAAGTCTTTGTACAGAAATATGGATTGAGAATTGTAGTTGGAGGTATCCTTAAGTGATATGTTCAAGTAGGCGAAATGTGAAGAACTTCATAGAAGAGCCTAGCATCATCGAGCCCTACCCGCTGGAGCTGATCCCTGTCAAAAAAGCGATCGACCCAGGTCAGACAGCCAGAGACCCCACATATGAAATTTCTACTGTAGCTTAAACTTTGAGCCGCATTGAAGCAAGTCTACAAGTACCAACCTGCTTGAAGTAGTAGTACGGAAATAACGACAACATGCTTACCTTGTGATCGACTTTTCTTTGCAGTGGCCTCGAGTATCTCAGCTACTGTTTCTATGCTAAGCTGACTCGTCTAACCTCACAATTGCAAGTGTAGCACTTAGATTTGATCAGTTGAAGAATCTGAGCTGATGCCCGCCACCATGGCAAAGGTTGTGGAAGAGGAGGATGCTATCTCTAGTCAGAAAGAGCTTACGAATGCTTTGTACGCTCGTTGTGCCAATCTGCCAGCCGACAGAGTATTCAATCAACAGGATCTATTTTCTTTTGAAGTTATACCCGACAATGATCTCCAGCAATTACTCATATGCACCCAGCAGCTTACGCAGGAAGGCTTGTTCAAGCTTATGACCAAAGACGGTAGGGCATGCTGGAAAGTTGTTAAGAAAGATGATGCTGCCAAGTATGCTTGTACCCAAAAGGTTTATGAACCAAACTGATTTGTATCTACACAATCAGGTACAAAACTTTGACTGCCGAAGAAGCTTTGGTCTACTCCTACGTCGAGTCCTCTGGACGTGAAGGCATGTGGACTAAAAACATTCGAACGAAAACCAATCTGCACCAGACGGTTATGCAACGATGTCTCAAGAACCTGGAAGCGAGGAACTATATCAAGCAGATCAAAACTGTTAAATATCCGAACAGAAAGATGTATATGCTGGCTCATCTACAAGCATCTGAAGATGTCACTGGAGGACCTTTCTACACCGACAGCACTCTCGATGACGAATTCGTGCTCCAGCTGGGGAATTGGACAGAGAAGTATGTTGCCCGACGAAGCTGGTGGCATCCACCAGCGATCGGCGCCAAGAGAAAAAATGATAAGAGCAAGTTGAGTATAGCACAAGCGGAGAAGTTGAA
>JAABUO010007080.1_pt1 | contig 12834 bp, 10 predicted proteins | sample 5559291 | NCBI WGS metagenome assembly JAABUO01 (sample SAMN10711878, study PRJNA513372) | rock metagenome | isolation source: Antarctica rocks | place: Antarctica: Victoria Land, Finger Mt sud
CTTGGGTTTGCTCCATGTGTGCGGCCGGAGCCGCGTTCCGAACCCCGCCGCAGGAATGATGACGTGCACAGACTCCTCCTGGTGATCCGCTCTGCCTGGTGCGATTGCCCCAATCTTGCGCATTCTACCGCATGTACGGGGTCGTGCGACCATGACGGAATAAGCGGTATCTGTTCAGGGATGAGGGGAAATGAGGAGGGCGCGACAGGCAGTGTAGGGATTCTCTCCCCGCTTCCGCCATGTGCCGAAGATCGAGGCGAGCGTCATCTTCGCCGCACTGCCCGCCGGTGAGCGTGTTCCGCCACTGATCTTTCGGCTCATCACCAGATGCCGCAGATCCCGCTCCTCCCGGTTGTTGTCCGGTGGCACGTCCGGCTCAACGACGAAGACGAACAACTCGTGCAGATGTTTCGCCATCCGCGCACTCAGCCCCCGCTGCGGCGTTGCGCTCTCCACAAAGGGGGCGGAGACCGCCGTCAAGGCCGCCGCGAAGCGCGCCGCTGCCGCGTGCCGCGTGCCCTCCTCCGCTGTCGCGTGCGCTTGCTTCCAGGTCGTCGCCTGCACGTAGACATCATGCACGCCTGCCGCCCATCCCTGCACCCCCGCATCCTGCGGATGGGCGACCCGCAAGTCATGCACATCTCTGAGCAAATGTGCCCAGCACTTCTGTTTCACCCCCACATACGGGGCATACCCGGCATAGAAGTCGCTCACCAGCACCCCGCCGAACCCCTCCCCCAACAGCGTCTCGACCATCGCCGCCGCGCGATTGCCACGCGCGAAGCAGACTGCCTGTGGGGTGGCACAGACCCATGCATAGCCATTGACGCCATCCTCGCGCCACCCGGTTTTATCTAAGTAGATGCTGGTAAGTTCGTGCGCTTGGTATACGCCTTGCGCGGTCTACCATCCTTCGCTCCTAGCGGCCGTCCCGCCGGTCGGCCGGTCGGCGCTTTGCGATGCCCCTCGAGAAACCACTGCGGCACGGCATCAACAATCAACCGCTCCGCGCCTCCCAGTCGATCCAAGCCGTCCACGATCTCATCCACGAACTCCCGCAATGTCCGCGCCAGATGGCCGCGTACATCCCGCTTCAAATATCGCCATTCCCGCTCCTTCTTATTCAGGTGCGGGCTGTATTCGCCAGCCAGATCAGGTGCAACCAGGTCATACGCGCCGCGAACGCCCGCTCGGTTGCCCGGCTCGTGTGGCACGAGGCGTGATCCAGCACGAGGAAGATTTCCCGCCCCGTCGCCGCGTGCCGCTGGTCGAGGGCGGTCAAATACTGCCCGAAGCAGGCGCTGTCCTGCCCGCCACAGACGACCTCAATCCGTCCCCGCCCCCGGCTCTCCGCGCTGCCGAAGACCGTCACCCGCCGATTCACTCCGACCGACGCGATCCGTTGCTGCCTGCCGATGCGATGCCATTGCTTGGCGAGATACGGATTGGTCTCGAGATGCGTCTCGTCCTGGTAATGCAGTTCGTAGCGCTCCGATGCCGCTGCCACCTTTTTTTTCCGCCTCGGCAATCGCCGCTTCGCATGCTGCCACCGCGTCGGCGTCCTGAAGATGCGCGAGCGTGTGTTTCGGTCGGCCGCAGCAGAACCGCTGCTGGGTGAGGAGGGCGCGCAGCCAACCCGGTGCGATCCGCACCCCGGTCATTTCCGCGAGATAGGCGCTCAACCGCGCCGAGGTCCAGGCATCGAACGGCAAGCCGAGGGCGCGCGGCCTCGGCTCGGCGGCGTGATCGAGCGCCGCATAATAGGCACAATCGGCAACGCGGGGGCGGCCGGAGCGGGGCGCATCGGTGAGCGCGGGAATACCACCGACGAGAAAGCGCGTCAGCCAATGGCGGATCGTGCGAGGCGTCCGCCCACTCCACGCGGCGATCGCCTCCCAATCGGCACCGAGGCTGGCGGCTTTGACCATCTCCAGGCGCTCGCGCAGACGCGGGGCAAGCGCTCGTTCACGCAGCATGCGCTCTACCGCCTCGCGTTGGGCAGCAGTCACGGGAATAATCGTCGTCTCGGTATCCATCGCGCACCTCCTGACCACAAGCATACAGAGGATAACGCGAACTTACCAGCACCTACTTAGCTCGACTTTCCCCATTTGATCAGCAGCGTACCACCTCGGTATCGGCAGTCGCCGAGCAAGAATTGCCGGTCTACAACGCTTCTCCGGCCCTCCCAGTCCACCGCAGGCTCCGGGTCCGACTTTTCGCATATCGGTGTCCGGGGGTGAAATCCGAAAAGTCTCGGCACAATTGCGACCTGCTGATCCGGTAAGGGGAAACCTGATCGGCCCGGCCATGCAAATGGGGAAAGTCGAGCTTAGGTGGGCCACCGGACTGTCGCGCATCGTTTCCCGCATCCGCGTCACCATCCCGGTCGCTGCCCGCGCCATCTGCTGGATCATCCCGGCGATCGCGCCCCCACTGACGTGCAGATCATGGAACGTCGCCAAATACCACTGGATCGTCCGCATCGGCAGCCGCGCTACCTCGCGCAGCGTCGCGATCAAACTGACCAGCCGCACCCCGAATCGCTGTCGCCCGACGACTTCGCCCGTCAAGTCCACCGCCGGGGTGTGCCGGGTGCGACAGTGCGGGCAGCACCGTTCAAGGAAGACGTGTTCCGTCACGACCGCAGGGACAAGCGGCACTTCGATCACTTCCCGCGTCCGCTTCACACTCCCGCCGCTGAGCGGCAGGCCACAGGTCGGGCAGTGTTCGACGGCATGGACGACCCGCGCGGTCGGCGCCATCCGGTGGCGGACAAACGGCTGCTCCCGCCGCTTGCGCACCTTCTTCGGTGGACGCTCCTTCGCGGGAGCGGGTTTGAGACCGGGCATCCCCGGCGGCCGTCCGCTCCCCGTACCCTCGTCGCCCCGCCGCAACGTCTCCACGGTGGCGACCAACTCCCCCACCTGCGCAGTCAACCGTGCCACCGCCGCTTCCAACGCGACGATCCGCTCCTGCTGGGTGGCGATCACGCGCTTCTGCCGCCTGATCGTTTCGTGCTGGGAAACGATCAGCCGAACCAACTCATCGCGACTGGCGCTCTTCAGGTATCTGTTCAGGGTTGGAGGGAATCGTTCGGCGGGAGACATCAATGCCGCGCAATGACACCCACCGCTAGCGGCTCGATCCCGCTCTTACCACAAGAGAGAGGACAGGAACCCGATACCCGAACGCCGTTCAGCAAACCGTCCCCTCGACCCTGAACAGATACGTTCCCTTCCTTTTTAGCCCAGCCTCGCTGTACGTCCGCTTGCTCACTCTCACCGATCACCGTGACCCCCGTGGCGTTCGCTATCCCCTCGCCGTCCTCCTGACCATTGCTACGCTCGCCAAACTTGCCGAACAGAACTCGTCGCGGGCGATTGCTGACTGGGCGCGGTTGCGTGCGCCCACCCTCGCGGACCTCTTCGGGCTCGATCAACCCACCATGCCGCATCCGACGACGTGGAACCGGGTCTTCGGCGCAGCGATTGACCCCGCGCAGTTTTCCTGCGTCGTGGCAGACTTTCTCACTGCCGCCACCGTGCCGTCCGCCCGCAGCGCCCGCAAGCGGCGTGGCGTGATCGCGGTCTGTCTGGACGGCAAGGCATTGCGCGGCACGATTCAGGCGGGGAGGACGCGCGGGGTGCATCTCCTCGCTGCTTACCTGTCGCAGCAGGGGATCGTCCTTGTCGAAGTGGTGGTCGATGGTAAGGAGAACGAGATCGTCACCGCCCGCGCAGTCCTCTCGCTCGTGGATGTGCGGGGCTGTGTCGTGACGGGAGACGCGATGTTCGCCCAGCGGCGTTTGTCGCGGCAGATTCGGCGCAAAGGGGGTGATTATCTCTGGTGAGTCAAGGAGAATCAGGAAACGTTATACACGCAGATCGCCACGCTCTTCACCATCCCACCAGTGCCAGCCTTATCGGATGATTCCTCACCGCGACCAGCCTGGATACGGCGCACGGGCGGTATGAAGAGCGACGGTTGACCGCGAGCAGTTTGCTCGTCGGCTACACGACCTGGCCCGCTACCAAACAAGTCTTCCAACTGGAACGGCGCACACTCATGGGAGATGGCACATGGCAGGAAAGCGTCGCGTATGGGATCACCAGTCTGCCCCGCGCGGTGGCGGATGCAGAGCGCTTACTGGCGTTGGCACGCGGGCATTGGGGAATCGAGAACGGGCTGTTCTACCGGCGCGATGTCACCTTGGGCGAAGATCGCAGTTTGCTGCGGCGGGGAAACGGGCCGCAGGTGCTGGCGACGCTCAACGATCTGACGGTGGGACTCTTGCTGCGGGAAGGACACCGGAACGTGGCAGCGGGGCGGCGCATCTATGCTGCTTTCCCCGATCATGCTTTCAACTTACTTACTGCTGCCTGACTTTGCAACAGCCTTGGTGTCCTCCTTCTTTGCGGTCTCGACAACCGGAGAAGAACCACACCATGGCCGTTTACGTCAATGCCGACGCTTCCTACACATTTCCGGGGACATTACCCGCCCATCCTCGACGCGGCCTATCCCAACCGATTATGTACGTATTACTCTGAATTAAAGATGTACTATTGACAAAAAATACTTTACAGTTTACTCTACAGCCTGTCGTCGATGAGCGCTCCTGATGTGTCGGTTTCGTCCCACGGCCGACGCGAATCCGAGCCGCTCATTGTTCAGTATGGCGCAAGGAGAGTAACGTTAATGTCGAAATGGGGTACTATTTCGGGGGTCCTTTTCAAAGCCATCCGCGCAAAGGTCGTCCGCACGAACGATGCCCCTCTTCGCCGATCAAAACAGAGCGAGAACCCAACCCGAGTTAACGGGAAACATCAGCTGCCGTATCGTGGCATACTTAATGGCATTCTGATCTTTGGTCTACTCGCCTTCGCGTCAGCGGTGTATGCATCCGGAGCACCGTTACCAATGCCAGTCTCAAGATCTCTCGACAATGCCGTACCAACGAGCGCACCCGCGACGGCGACAAGCGCGGGTGCGTTCCCGAAGTCCCGCAGAGGCGATTCGACCGGGGTTTCATCACCGAGCACCCCAATACCGCACGCGGCGACAGCCCTGCCATCTCCCGTCGCAACGGCAACGTCGCCCCCGTCCTCCTCGGCTGCGCTACGCACCGGCGCATATGTCCCCGGTGCCGCGCAAAACACGGCATTGCTCGATCAGTTCGAAGCGATGACGGGAAAGAAGATGGCGATCGTCCCCTGGTACGCACCGTGGGGATACCAGAATGGCTGGTACACGTCCGCGTTGGATACGGCGGCCCTGAACGCGGTCGCGGCTCGTGGCTCGACTCCCTTCATCACCTGGGAGGCGTGGGGAACGATCAACGGCGCCGACCCTTCCCACGTCGCGAACATCACCGAGGGTAAGTTCGACACCTACATCGATTCCTGGGCGACCGGCCTCAAAGCGTTCGGCAAGCCCGTCTATCTGCGGCCCTTCCATGAGATGAATTTCCAAGGGTACCCGTGGTCCGTAGGCATGAACGGCAACACCGCCGCAGACTTGGTCGCGGCATGGAGGCACGTCCATGACCGCTTCACGCGGGCAGGCGTAACGAACATCCTCTGGGTCTGGTGCCCGAATCCGCAGAACAACGTCGTTGCGCTCAAAGACATCTACCCTGGCGATACGTACGTGGACTGGCTCGGCGTCGATGTCTACAACGGCGGCACCCAGTTCAACTGGGGCGGCTGGGTGTCGGCGCAACAGGCGATGACGCAGACCTACGCGATCTTCCAGGCGCTCTCCCCCACGAAGCCCGTGCTGATCCCCGAAACGTCCAGCGTCGAGCAGGGCGGCAGCAAGGCGCAGTGGGTCACTGACCTGTACACATCGCTCCCCCGCGCGATGCCGAACGTCCGCGCCATCATCTGGTTCCACGAGAATTGGACGGCGACCGACCCGCGCAATCTGCCCGTCGCGGACTGGCGGCTTGATACCTCCGCCGCTGCGCTTCAGGCCTTTCGGAACGTGTGATACACGAGGCACGGGGAAAGACCGGATGCGGTTGGGGTCGGCGCGGGTACGTTGGCGAGCGTTTCTCGCGGTACCGGACACATGCAGAAACGCGACGGCCCATTCGACTTTGAGTGCCAGACGCTCTCCGGGCGCGACCTGTCCGGTAACTGAACTGCGTTGTGGGAAGGCCGGACATCTGGACATAACTGGTGAGCAAGCGCGGAGCAAGGTGGAAATCGAGGTATGTCCGGATGTCGAGGGAAGGTGTGTTGACAATGAACACCCCCGTACTCATACTCCCCCCAGCGTATCGGATGTATGGATACGCGTCGCACTTGCGGCACCCCGTTGTGGGGCGGGGCACAAGTGGACAATTAAACGAGCGCCCGTCTTTCCCACCCGCACGGTCTGTCCAAGGGGCGATGTGTGGTCACGATTGGGTCTCGGTATGTCTGTCGCGGCGTGCGCGTGTCCGGGGAGAGGGAATGGTTGAATCAATAATCGGGAGGATGCGACATGCGCGCGGTATCCTCATGTTCCTCAGCTTTGTGCTCTTGCTCGGTTCGGTCCCCACTGAGCTGACAACCTTCGCGGCGAATGATACTCGGCCCTTTTTCATGGGCGTCTACATCCCGAGAGGCGCCCAGGACGCTGCAGTTCTCGACGACTTCGAGGCGATGACTGACCACCAGATGAGCCTCATCGCGTGGTATCAACCATGGAGTTACTCGGGTACGGACAGCCCCGATCCCCTGGATACGGAGGCGCTGCGGTCGGTGACGGCGCGCGGCGCAACCCCCCTGATCACCTGGGAGGCGTGGGGAACGATCAACGGCGTCGACCCCTCCCACCTCGCGAACATCTCCACCGGCGCCTTCGACGCGTACATCGATTCCTGGGCATCGGGTCTTAAGGAGTACGGCAGGCCGGTCTATCTGCGGCTCTTCCACGAGATGAACTTCCAGGGGTACCCATGGGCATACGGCACGAACGGCAACACCGCGCCGGACCTCGTCGCCGCCTGGCGGTATGTCCACGACCGCTTCGCGCGCATCGGTGCGACGAACGTGCAGTGGGTCTGGTGCCCGAATCCTGAGAACAACGTCGTTCCCTTCAGTGCGATCTACCCCGGCGATGCGTACGTTGACTGGTTCGGCGTCGACCTGTACAATGGTGGCACCCAGTTCGACTGGGGCGGGTGGCGATCCGCGCAGCAGATCGCGGACCAGACCTATCGCACCTTCCAGGCAATGAACCCGACCAAACCGATCATGGTTGCCGAGGCATCGAGCGTGGAGCAGGGCGGCAGCAAGGCGCAGTGGATCACCGATCTCTTCAAGGCGACCCCCGCCGCGCTGCCGAACATCCGCGCCATCGTCTGGTTCCACGACGACTGGACCGCGAAATTGATGGGCGACCCGCGATTCGCCAACCTGCCCCGCGCCGACTGGCGCGTCAACTCCTCGTTGGCATCGCTTCAGGCGTTCCGCGACGTGTGACCCTTCCGCGCGAAGTTGCTGCGCGGCGATGTCGCCACCGCGCCCTCCTCCGACGCAACGTGCCGGGAGGAGGGCCGCCTATGGCCACGGCAGCGTCGGTGAAACCCGGAAGTCTGGGGTCGATCCCGTCCAGCTATTGGGCGCGTTCATCGCGTTGAAGTAGACCACCCCGCGCAGGAGCGGGTATTGAGCGAATGATGCCTCCGCATCCTGCAACCACGCCGCCTGGCGCCCTTGGGAGTCGTTCGCTGCCCCGAACTCGGCGATGACGATCGGCTTACCGAACCGGGCCACCGTCCGGTACTTCACCTCGAACATCTCCGCGAATGGCACCGCATCGGTCGCCCCGACCGCGAGATCCCACGCCTTGTTGGAGAGGACGGTGAGGCCGACGAAGTCGACGTAGTCATCCCCCGGATAGAAGCGGGGCGCATCGCCGTTCCCGGCCGGCGACCACATCCAGCGCACGTTCGTCACGCCCTCAGAACCAAATACGTCGACGTAATGGCGGTATGCCTGGATATAGAGGCCCGGGTTCGCGATCGCCCAGGGGTAGTTGCCGGTGAGTTCCATCTCGTGTGCGAACCGGACGATCACCACCTGGGGGTCCTGTGCCTTGATCGCCCGCGCGTCCGCCCTGATGGTCGCATCGTTGGAGCCTCGGGCCGTATCGAGCAGGACGTTCCGGCTATCCGGCGAAGCCGTCGTCCATGGCTCGATGGTGACGAGCGGGGCGCGTTGCTTCAGGCGCGCGGACGCGATGAATCGCGTGATATCGCCCGGCCTGTCCCAGGGGATGAAGTCGTGCTCGACATCCAGCGGCCGCTGCTCGAATGCGCGGTCCTGGACATCGTAGACGCCGAAGAACCGGCGATCCGCCGGCAGCGCGACGACCGGCAGCGACGCGGTCGTCCCGATCACGGGACGATCATCCGCAGTAGTCGTCTGCGGAGACGCGGAAGCAACGGCGGTGGGCGCGTTTCCCTGACGGGCAGGAGTTGCGTCTCGATGTTCCACGGCGTATGACGCGGAAGCAACGGCGGTGGGCGCGTTTCCCTGGCGAACTGTCGACTCACTCGGCCGTGGTGCCGCCGAATCCCCGGTCGGTGGTGGGGTGGCAGTCACGGACCCTGTCACACCCACACCCGGTAATTCCGAGAAAGAAGATGATACAGGGCTGTCTCGCACGGTCGTGATGGTTGGACCCATGCCCCGAGTATCGATGGCAGTGACCGCTCGATCAGCGGTCGTTGGCGTCTCTTCCGCCACACGGTTGACCATCGTCTCACGGAACGAGAATGCTTCAGTGATCTGCGAGAAGGATGCGACCCCGGTGCTCCCGCAGACTGTGAGCAGCATGAGGAGGATTGTGAGCGGTCTTCTGCGTAGCAGGATGCCGCTCAGCAAACTCACGCCCTCGATATACAGCGCGCGGATATCGCAGATCAGCACGACGCAATAGGTGCCCAGGATCATCAACGTCCCTTCGAGCGAGAAGAACAGATACCCTTGCGCACTGCCGCGCCGGGTGAAGATGATGTAGTACCAACTGGCCGCCAGGGAAATGAGGGCCAGGAAGAAGTAGGGGAGAAAAGGGACGAGCGAGAACGGCCTTCCCCTACCGAGTTCCACGCCCTTGCGCGTAATCATGTAGGGCTTCTGCACCCGGAGGATCACCTGGATCAGCGCGGACAGCACGATCGGCCACCGGGCGATGTGCAGGATGACGCCCCGCCAGCTCAGCAGGACGCCGCGCGGCTCGAACCACTTCCTGCTCCAAAACCAGATGATGCCGGCGACACCGGTCTGCGGGAGGCTATGTGTCGCGAAGTCCCAGAATCCCATGTGACTAATGCTCGCATTGCTCAGCAACGCGACGCTCGGCAGGCAGAACATCGTGCACATCGCGACGCTCCACAGCGTGTACCACGTCTGCACGAACAGGAACTGCACCGTCTGTCGCGGCGTATAGTCCCGCATCAGGCGCGGGGTGAAGCGGAAGAGCACGGTGATCATGCTGAACGCCCACGCGAACTGCTGCCCGATGTAGGTCTCGAACGTCTCCGGCCCGTCGCCGGTTGCGATGATTTCCGGCAGGAAGACGCCCTCGTACCCTTTCGACGCCAGGACGACCGTGTCGAGATGGTCCTCGGCTCGCGTCGGTTGGAAGCCGCCGATCTCGCGAATTGCCGACATGCGATAGGTGCAATGGGAGCCGATGATGAAAGGTGTCCCGGAGAAGCCGTAGAAGCCCGCCTGGAGCGGCCCCTGCAAGACCAATTCCTGCTCCGCCGATCCCCGCGATGTCCAATGCTGAAAGTTCCCATACACGGACGGCGCCTGCACATAGGCGATCTTCGGGGCGGCGAAGTAGCCGAGCACTTTGTTGAGGTAGTCCGTCTGCGGCAGGTGATCGATGTCGAGTTGGGTGAAGTAATCGTACTCCATGCCCATGCGACGGATCGCGTCCAGCCAAGCGTTGACATTCCCTGCCTTCGTCTTCGCCTTGAACGGCGCTTCCGGTTGGTTCCAGTGCTCGGTGAGGTCGCCCCACCTCCCCCGATCATGCCGACTGAAGTACCGGACGCCCAGGGACGCTGCGAGCGCCTCGATCTCGGGCGAATGGACCTTGTCGACGAGGATCCAGCTCTCGTGCGTGTAGGAGACCTGCGTCATCGCGACAAGCTGCCGATGGACGATATCGAGGCTCTCGCTCCCCGGCACAGTCAGGGAGATCATCGCCACGCGCTCTCCCTGCTGCGCCGGCATGTGCTGGGGCTTGCGCATCCAGCCGAGGAAGAAGGCGTACATGCCGGGGAGGATGGTGCCGAGATAGAAGAGGCTGCCGGTCATGAGCCAGTAGAGGGCTGCGTTCCCTCGATGCGTCGGCTGGAGCCACCACGTCCAGAAATAGGCCGCAGATGCGATGAAGAGGCAAACCAGGGCGCCGTACTGGACGCGCTGCCCCATGGTGAAGACGGGGAACTTGGCGATCCGGATCTCTTGCGATAGGGACGCGGCATCGGCGTGCCGCTCCCGCGAGCCGAACGTGGGCACGGCCGTTGCAGCACGCCGGTAGGTACGATGCCATGTCCGTCCACTGGGTATCATTCGGGCCTCCAAGGAGCGCACAAAAAAACCGATCGGTTGTACAGATCGGTTTCACCGCTTGCTCCCCAACACCGAGGTGACCACGTTACAAGTGTTGGATCGTCACATTCCGCTTGACATAGAAGTTATTCGACTGGTGCATGCGCTCAGATCACTAATGGCAACGTCGGGCGATCGAGGACCATCACTGTCATACCGTCCACAAGCCTTCCATTGATACTTAACGCTTCAACAAGCGAAAAGTGACGGCCTGAGACAATAGAGATTGCATTAATCGGCGGCAATCTGCGCGATCTCGTCGCACGGATCGCTCGCATTGACCGCTCCGAGCGGTTGGATGATGCCCTCGCGCGTCGCCGTCCCCGCTACTCCGACGCCGGCGTACATGAAGCCGATCTCGCGCATCTCTCGCGCGTCGTAAAGATTGCGACCGTCCACGACCACCGGGCGGCGCATCAGCGCGCGGACGCGCCGGAGATCGATCGCCTTGAATGCTCCCCACTCGGTCACGAGCAGCACCGCGTCCGCGCCCGTCGCCGCCTCGTAGGGGTCGGCGCAGAGGGTCACCCCGGGCAGGAGCGGGCGGGCGGCGTCCATCGCCACCGGGTCGTACGCCCGCACCGTCGCCCCCCGCGCCTGCAGCGCGCGGATGATCTCCAGGGAGGGCGCCTCGCGCAGGTCATCAGTATCGGGCTTGAACGCCAGTCCCCAGACGGCGATCGTCGCACCCTTCAGCGTGCCGAGCGATCGCTCGATCTTGCCGACGAAACGCCGACGGGCGTCGCGATTGATCGCCAGCGTCGCGTGCAGGAGACGGGGGGTGCATCCGGCCTCCTCCCCCATGTGCGCCAACGCCAGCACGTCCTTCGGGAAGCAGGAGCCGCCGAAGCCGATCCCGGCATTGAGGAAGTGCGGGCCGATCCGCTTGTCCATCCCCATCCCCGCCGCGACTCCCCGGACATCCGCGCCGACCGACTCGCAGATCTGGGCGACCTCGTTCATGAAGGAGATGCGGGTGGCGAGGAAGGCGTTGGAGGCGTACTTGATCATCTCCGCCGTGCGCAGGTCGGTGACGAGCACCGGCGCGTCGAACGATCGATAGAGCGCGGCGACCGCCTCGGCGGCGGCGCGATCCTGGGAGCCGAGTACGATCCGGTCGGGGTGCAGCATGTCGTGCACCGCCGCCCCCTCGCGCAGGAACTCCGGGTTGGAGACGACGGCGAAGCGTGCCCCGGCCGGGGCGTGCTCGCCGAGGATGCCGTGGACCATGTCGCCACTGCCGACCGGCATGGTGCTCTTGTCCACGACGATCGTCCGGTGCCGGGGGATGAGCGACGCGGCGATGGACGTGGCCGCCGCACGGACGAAGCGCATATCCGCGCCGCCGTCGGGGGCGGGCGGGGTGTTGACGCAGATGAAGACGAAGTCCGCGCCGGGGATCGCATCGTCGTAATCGGTGGTGAACACGAGTCGCCCGGAGGCCGTCTGCTCGATGAGCATCGCCTCCAACCCCGGCTCGAAGATGGGGCACTCGCCGGCCCTCAGGCGCGCGGCCTTCGCCGCGTCGATATCCAGGCCGACGACATCGTTGCCGAGGTGGGCGAACGTCACCGCCGTGCAGAGCCCGACGTACCCCGTGCCGATGACCGCAATCTTTGCCACTGTGCAATCCTTTCCGACACAAAAAAGGCCACATTGCTGCTGTCGGTTTCACCACTCGCTCCCCCCGCCGAGGTGACCACATTACAGGTCGGGGATCAACACTTCAACATTCAACTATGTACGCACTGTAGCCCAATGAAATGACACGTTCATCGATGGACGGGGGCTTTTTGATGACAAGTTGTACAAGGGTCGTGTCCCGCGTCGTGGGGTTGGCCGATGCCTGACGTGACGTTCGTCTTCTGTACGGTCCCTCGATTCGGAGGAGCGCCTCGCTCACCAGGGAGCGGCGAATCGACCAGACACTGGTACCATTCCCCCGAACCACGCTCCCCCTCGGATGACGCGCGTCGCGCGTTCCGCGATGACTTGTGCGCCCTACGCCGCCGTACGTCCCGGGCAGAGCGAGGCCCGCTCGTGGTCAGACATGGTGGCATGGTCGCCTGCGTGTGTCTTTGGTCTCAGCTCGACTTTCCCCATTTGATCGGCAGCGAACAGACCGGGTGTATGCAATCATCACGCGAGGCCCCGGTGTCTACAAGGCTTCTCGGGCCTCCTCGGTACATCGCAGCTGCCGGGTCCGACT
>JAABUO010007081.1_pt1 | contig 12833 bp, 19 predicted proteins | sample 5559291 | NCBI WGS metagenome assembly JAABUO01 (sample SAMN10711878, study PRJNA513372) | rock metagenome | isolation source: Antarctica rocks | place: Antarctica: Victoria Land, Finger Mt sud
GGGAATTTGGCTGCAGCTGTTATAGCTGCTGGCAGGCAGTGCGATGCTGACAACAGCCTTGTCTTGCAAAGCATGTACAGCCCACACATGTATGGCAAATGCTTGCCTTGCACAATGAATGCATGGTAACTGCATGATAACAGCGTGGTAACTGCATGGTAACTGCATGGTAACTGCATGATATGACTGCATGGCTAGCAAGGCTTGGGCTTACACAGAACATGGTGACGGTGCTGTGCAGGCTATGCATCAGTGAGGCAGTGCGATCTGCAAGACATGCTTTTATCCATCCCCAGACTAAAGGAGTTTGTGGGTAGGAACCTATTGGCCAAGCCAAACCTGCTGGGTATGTCTCTCCAGCTGGTGCTGAGCTTGCTAGCTGTCTTGATGCAATAGCAAGGCACAGAGTAGTCTGTTACTCTTTCTGTACGTGATATTTATGCAGCAGAAGCCTTATCTGGGCAATACTTTCCTGACTGGCATGCAGCAGAATTTTGCTGGTCTGTGCTGTGAGACATGAGTCTTCGCTGAACTGTGCGTGTCTATGACATCTCTGGGGATTGCCAAGTACTCACACATTCTTTGCCTTGCTGATTACCACACCTGCTTTCACAGTAGCTTGCATGTTGTGCATCTTGACAATCACGGTTTGACAGCGCATGCAGACACCTCGCGATGGGTCTCACAAGCTCAACATCTGGGCGCCTCATGCATCAGGCACACATCACAGGCATTTGTTTGTTTGCTGATTCAGGGGAGCTTGCAGATCTGCTTGATATGCCAGTGCCAGACCTGGCCCTCAAACTCATCCCAGCAGCCCTCCCTAAGCTGACAGAAGATCAGAACACAGCCGCGCTGGAGACTCTGGCGCATTCTGTGGGGTACGGTCTGCAGCAGATGATGCTGGACTATGGCTTCCATGTTGTGGCCAAGTACTTGTATGGAGGTGGGTCTGCACTGACACTTTCCAGTCAATGCATCTTGATGTGGCGACAGGTGGAGCGAGTGCATGGTGGACATGTAGCATCTTGCCATTCTCTGGTATGAGCGCTTCCCATAGTTTTAGCTCTGCTCCATCCTGAACCGCCTATAACTTTACAGAAGTGCCATCCTATGGCGGAAATCTAAACTCAGAAACGCCTGGGGACGACAAAAATGCATATCTGCATAGGGGAGTTGTTTTCGTGACTGGCAGCTACTTCATCTTGGGATTGAGTAATTCTTGTTCTAGGAAGGTGATGACAAGACAGTGGCGCCCCAGCAGAGTTTGCAACACCTGCATGAGCATGCCGTGAATTGGCATGATTTGAGGTCCGGCCTTTTGCAGAGATCGACCACGCGGAACAGTCTATACCTCATCTGTTGATGACAACACACTCTCTTTCGTACAGAACTGGTTGTCTTGTCCCACAGCACCTGGTGATGTTTGCATGTACCCCACCAAGTTCTTCTGGGCTGGTCTGTTCAGTCTCCGGCAGTCTCTGCAAAAGAAAAGAAAAGAAAAGACTACTCCTTTCGGCGTCAATTTAATGAGAAGCCAAGTGTTATACCGGGCTGCCCAGGGGTAGTCTCTATCATGATCCAACTCCTCATGCTTGCAGGGTATGCCAGATTTGAGGCTGTCATGACATTCATGGAGAGCCTGATCGGCACGCACTTCATCCGGTATGTGGGCACCAACATGCAGCACATCATCAAGGAGACTATCTACCTAGCCGGCACATCTGCTGACTGGCAGGGCGTCCAGCTACCAGAAACTGTCTACGAGGGTGCTCAGCAGATGCTGCTGACACTCAGCAACATTCACACCCTCAACAACATTGAGAACTTTGCAAACACCCAGAGTGATGAAGTCACAGGCGACGTGGGTGACTTCCTAGCAGGTGTGTTGGTAGTTACCTTCCATTAAGACATTACTTTTGCTGCACAGAGCATGCTGGCATGGCATGGCGGGTAAACAGGCAAAGCTAGTCGAAGCAGTATCAGAAAGCGCTTGTTGGTCCTGTGTTGTTGGCGGGGCAGTCACGTAGCTTCATGTTTGCTTTCATGCTTGCCCTTGATTTACACTGCACTACCGTATATTCTCGGGATCTGGCACTCTACAGAGCGCTGCACAATAATTTGTTTTGATACATGGAGTTCTGCAAGATGCCAATATCTGCCGTAAATACGTTGTATGGCTTGACAAATATAACACAGTACATAGCGCTGACTATGGTGTAGTGCAGGATGCTACAATGCCTTTCAACTTGTTGGGGTGCACACTGATTTGGGAGGCAAATAGTGTGTCCTGCAACCTTGCATAAACAACACTCAGTGTCCTGTATGCTTGCTGTTTTGTCTGCCCATGCAAGTCAATCTTTACAGTACCGACTCAGCCACAATGTCCAGGACGCACCTCGGTCCCTTTCCTTCACAATATCATGTACAATCTTTTGCTCTCCAGTGGCAGCACTTCATCCACATTGAGGTGAGATGATCTGAGATGATCTGAGATGATCTTGCTTGTTGCCTGCAGAGGGGGACCACGTCACCAGAATCCTGAAGGCATATGGGGACGCGCTGAAAGCCCCAGAGGTGCAGCAGGCGCCCACAGTCAACAAGACAGACATCAGCATGCAACAGACCTACCTGCGCTGTGTGCTGCTGCTGGTGCGCTTGACAGGACAGTACGTGGCTAGGTTCCTGCCTCAGGTATATCCTCCCATACCCCGCAGCCATGCCCTCTGTCCACCACGCTGTTGGACAACTGGACAGTGGCTTCTGGTCAAAGAGACTCGAGACAGATGATGTTGGCGTATGGTGACTGATTTGGCTGCTGCGTGCCTTGTCCTGCTTCAATGCACGCAGCAAGAGGTCTTCAGCACGGCATAGATGACACAGTGTGATAGGAGTTGTGTCATCTGTCCAAAGAAATATGTGGCAACCGTCTGCAGAGCTTCGTGACAAATACAGCCCTCTCGCGGTGCCTCTAGCCAAATCCTGGCACTTCTGTGCCTCTAGTGCACAGACCAAGTGCATCGTCATTCACATGATGCAAGGAAGGGTCGCAGATTGTGGATGTTTGAGGTCAAGTGGTCCAAAGCTGGTGACTGCTGCTTTCAGATGATGGTGCTGCTGAGTGGGGCCCTGCGAGACAGCCCCACAGGGGCCAAGCTGCAAGCCCTGGAGGGCTGGCTGCTGCTCCTGAGGGCTCTAGCGCAACATGCCCCAACCCATCTTGGTGGAATGGCCAATCAGGTTGCTCATTCAGCATGTTGTGCATGTCACGAGTTGCTGCCTGTACTGCTGGATTACCTGACAACTGAAGGGTCTACATCGTCTATGCAAGATCTTGATGTATTGAAGCACCCGACCAAACTTGCCTGTATTACACCTTGTATGGGATTGCCAAGTTAGCTGAAAGTGATGCATTCATCAAGCTGCTCTCAACACATTTGCCCGGCCACGTGAAGTGCAGTAATGACTGCATAGCCACTGTGCACAAAACCTTCACGACAGTCTGCTGCTTTGCAGGTTGTGGTGACCCTTCTTGATCCTTTGCAAGAAGGTGGCGCAGTAGCAGCAGCTGCTGTGACTGTGTTGGAACAGCTTGTGGTACATGCAAAGCACCTGCTGGGCGAACGACTCAAAACTCTCCCTCCTCTCCCTCAAGCTGTTGAGGGCTTAGGTAAGCACAGACAGAAAAGAAAAGAAAAGAAACCACTACACCTTTGGGCGTCAATGTAATGAGAAGCCAAGTATTATACCGGGCTGCTCAGGGGTAAGCACAGACGCCTTCATTGTAGGATGCCTTCATTGATGGACTTTGTTGATGGAGTTAGCTTCGTGTTGACTGCAATCAGATGACTCTCAGGATAGTGCAGACTCATCACTGGCCTGATGCTGTACAACCTACTGTGCAGTCTACCTAGGTCTGGCCTGCCAGAGATAAAGACTGCCCTGACAGTCCCTTGCAACACAGGCCGAATCAATGCTGTCATTGCTGAGCAGCGTGGCAGCCTGACAACAGAAGAGTCCATCAGGATACCCCTCAAGGCCTTAGGAGACCACTCCCTGTCAGTGCGTACAACAGCCCTACAGGACATCCGCAACATCCTGCACCACCACAGAGCCTGGCTTGGTGGCCTGCTGCCGCCTAACACCACTGCAGACGGTGCTGCTGCCACTGGCCAGCAAACCGTGCTGCTTTCCAGCTTGCTTGGTGCACTGCTGAAGTGCTGTGACCCCGAGGTTGGTGCCGTGCTCTCTCATCCTTTTGCCTTCTGTTGCACATCACCACTGCAGACGGTGCCGCTGCCATTAGCCTGCAAACAGTGCTGCTTTCCAGTTTGCTTGGTGCACTGCTCAAGTGCTGTGTTACCCTAGGTGGTTGTCATGCACTTTCACCTCTTCCTTGCAAGCTGCTGCCAAGCAACAGTGCTGCTTTCTAGCTGGCTTGCTGCATTGCTGAAGCGTTGTTTGACTCTGAAGTGTTTGTCATGCACTCTTACCTCCTATTGCAAGCTGCTGCCAAGCACCAGTGCTGTGTATGGCACTGACACCGTTGGTCAGCCCACAATGCTGCTGCCTAGCTGCATTGGCACACTGTGACACTGAGGCGCCTCATCTTTGCCTGCTATTCTGTGTCAATTCCGACTGAGTGAAAGTGTCTGTCCAGGTGTTTGTGCCCGTCCACAGCGCATGTGCTCAGTCCTGTCAGCAGCAGCACCTCCATCGTGTCAAGCAAGCATCAAAGTTCAGACCAGCAAACTGTGCTTGCCAGTCTTCTTGTATAGTGCCTGTCATTGGAAATTCCACATCAGACCCCATCAGAATCAGACATGTGCAAATCAGACAATGATAGTGCCTCATTGTCACACAAAGTTGGTGAGCTGGAAGGTTGACTGCCTAGACAAAGTTGGTGCTTGCTGCAGATCCACACACCAACAAGCTGGAAGGCCCAGCAGCTGTGCGCTGAGTGCCTGGGGCTTTTGGGGGCTGTTGATCCTGCCAGGGTGGTAGTAGCCCTGGACCCTCCGGAGTCCCTCTGCAGATCCACCAAGGACCTGCTGATCATCCTCATCATGCGCCACCTTGTCAGGCTGCTGCGCGTGGCTTCCCATATCTTTGTGCTGGATGCTGCTGCACTAGCTATACAGGTGTGGTGGAGCTTCCACAGGATGGGCAGCTGCAATGATGCCGTTGGTAGTGTTGCTGGTGGCATGACATGCATGTTTCTGATATTCTGGACAGTAGCACGGCTGATGCTGTCATGTACAGAGCACCTTGAGACTGCACTCAATTCAAGCATGTTTTGTGGCAGAACCTGCAGCAAGATGTGTTCAGCACGAGCGCTTCACAGTGGCTGTTGGATTGAACCCAGGAGGTGCTGAAGCATTATGGCACAGCAGAAGAGCCCACCAGTCACAGGTCTAGGGGGAGCAGAGAGAGCACCCCCACTGAGACAAACACTCTGTTCATTGAGCTCCCAGAGGAGGTCCAAAACGTCGTGCGCCCATACCTTGATTCCAAGTTCCAGCTGCAGGGGGGCACCTTGCTTGCGCCGGGCGTTATCATCAGGCCTGACATGACCTTCAGGCGCTGGTTCACATCCTGGATGCGCCAGCTCACAGGGCTGCACGCTTCAGGTCCTCGTTTTGCTTACGTGCTTTGTGTGAGCTCATGTCATGTGGTCCTGAAACATCTCCCCATTGTAGAAAAGCTTTGTTACTGTCCCCAGGCATTTCTGAGTTTAGATTACCAGTGTAGGGATAACGTTTCTGAATTGAAATAGATGTTTTGGGATTGAGAGGAGCTGCTCATCTCTGCTAGCAGCCTGCCTGCGACATGGCATATGAAAGATCCAGGTGTGTACTGAGCGGACTGAGCTTCAAGGTTACAATATCAGTCGCCACAGTTGCAAATCGTATTAGTAGGCCTTATAGGGATGCACAAGACAGGCTGCTCTGGAGAGACAAGAGTTGTCCTGCACGTACCTAGCTCATCATGAGCTGGGAAGGGTTTTTATTATTATTGTTATTACAGTTGCAAAGTACTGCATGCATCAGTTCCTGGTGCTTGTCCTTCACTCCGGCATCAAGCAATGCTTGCTCTTTGGCGCCAAAAGCGTCACAACTGCCTGCTTGCAGCTATGTTGCAGCTGTGATGTATCCTTCATTTTGTGTGTTGTCATGAACAGGTCAATCAGCAAGCATCCATGACAGGTAATCTCATGATCCACCTCGATTCTGGCGTCTGGTCAGTTTGTGCGTAGTGGGGTCTGTCAAGCGATACCCTGGAGCTGCCCATTGATCTTGTACAGCGTGTACGTCATGCAATGATACTGTCAAAGCTCTCCTGAAAGGGGCAGATGTAACAAATACCCTCACAATACACCGTAACCACCTCCTTACTGGCACTACTTGCAAGCCCAAATCATCCATGCAGGTGTTGTCTGCACTTGGTCCTCTGCCAGACTGCATCATCAAATTCTTGACATGTGCACAGCAGTTCTGACTGTTTGACTGTGGCTGTAGGCGAGTTGCTGCCAATGTTCAAGGCATGCATGCCGGTCACTCGCTGTGACATTCAGAGCGCCAGATTCCTGATGCCCTATCTGCTGCCCAATGTCATCTCTGCAGGCTCCCCTGAAAGCCGCAAAGGTGCTCCCCCATCTGTGCACAGCCTTGGTCATACTTCCTCATCAGTACACAGCCTTGGTCATGCTTCCCCATCTGTGCACAGCCTTGGTCATACTTCCTCATCAGTACACAGACTTAGTCATGCTTCCCCATCTGTGCACAGCCTTAGTCATTCTTCCTCACCTGTGCATAGCCTTAGTCACACCTGTTTTGCATCCTACCACTCTGACATTGGCGCTTAGCTGCCAGCATCCTCCAATCATGACAGCACAAAATTGCACCTCTCAAAACAAAGACATGCATTCATAGTCTCCAAACCCAGATGTCTTATGTCGGCTCAGTTGCAGGCATGCACGCACGCACGCACCACATTGTCCTAGCATGGCATGTTGCAAGTCAGGAATAGCAAATCCCATCCCTGTTTCACTTGCAATTGCTTGAATTGACTCTCGACTGCCAATCCAATGCGCTCACTGGGCATGACCACGAACATCTTCCTTTCATTTTGACAAAAACCTTGCATTTAACACCTGTCCAATTTCACAAGCACAAAAACAATGGCTGTCACTGTCACTGACATGCTTGCACCTGGTGGAAGGTGTGAAGGATGAGATCGTGGCGGTGCTGAAGGGGGCTGGTGCCCACAAGGAGGGTGAGCTGTGTGTGCAGGCCATCTTCCTGCTGCTGGATGTGCTCAAGAAGTGGGCGGAAGAAATGAAAGGAACTGCTGCCTGGTCAGCTTCAGGTGGAGACATGTCTCGTGTTAGTGGATTGCTTGTGGTCAAGTTTGTGGCAGAAGCCGGCTCTGCACCTGAAGAAGAACATGAACTGCCGGCAAGACCATGTGCTGCATCCGCTCATATTGTGGACAGTTTATGATCACGTTTGTGACAGAAGCCAGCTGTGCATCTGAATCACAACATGCTGAGCACTGGCAAATCTGTGTGCTGCATCTGCTCATGGCTGTCCACTTGGAAGGAGGACAAGGCGCAAGCTATAGTCCTATGTCAAAATTTTGCATTTGGGCTGTCTTGGGCACTCATCACCAGCCACTGCTTGCTCCTGAGGACAGCCCTCAAAACCCTTCTCATCTGAAACAAGGCCAAGAAGCAAGCCTGACAACAGCACTGACAGACACAGGCTGGATGTACTTGTGACCCTGTCATGCAGCATACCTCTCACTTCACTGTGTTGTGCCTTGCAGGCGCTCCTGGTGTTTCATCAGGCAGCATCGCGCCCACCAGCTCAGCCCAGAATGTGCACCAGCTGCTTGCAGGCATTCCTTGGGATCTACTGGCATAAGCAGCAGCTCAGTGTATTGTGCCTTGCAGGCGCTCCTGGTGTTTCATCAGGCAGCATCGCGCCCACCAGCTCAGCTCAGCACGTGCACCAGCTGCTTGCCAGCATCCCTCAAGATCTACTGGCACAGGCAGCAGCGCAGTGTGGGGCTCATGCAAGGGCCCTGCTGCACTACGAGACCCACCTCAGGTCTAAAGAGGGTGGAGGGCTGAACCCAGTTGCCCACAAGAACATCTACTACTCTGATGATGAGGTGTCATTCCTACAGGTAAGCAGGGGAACCTGAACATGGTATGCAGCGTGCAGCAATTCAGTTGCCCACAAGTGCTTTTAGTACTCTGATGGTAAAGTGACGTTAGCACAGATCAGTAAGGGTATTTGAGTATGGTGTGCAGCATGCAATATATGACTATACATAGCCCCGTTAACATAGTGCACTGTAGGATGTAGCTTTTGTGCTGTGTACGCTGTAGCGGATGTAGCAGACTATGAGACATGTACTACCAGATACTTTTTGGAGATGTCTCCCCAGTGTGCAACGCTGTCAAATGGAGATTGCAATCAGCTGTCCTGCTTTTGTGTCTCAGAGTGTGGTGAAGTGCGCATGAAGCTGGGTGTCTTACTGACGCACACTTTCCACCAACTTGCAGGAAGTATATGGCAAGCTAGAGGAGCCTGATGGCCTGGCAGGGCTCTTGAGGCTGCGCCAAGGGCCCCCTCGGCTTCAGGATCAGCTTCTGGCAGCTGAAAAGGCTGGCAGCTGGTCAGAAGCTCTGGCTCTGCATGAACAAGCTCTTCAGCGTAGCGCCCATCTGCTTACAAGGCAACAGGGCAGTAACACCGGACCCGTGAAGGGTGATCAGGGGTTGACAGGGGGTCAGAGGGGGTACTTGAGGTGCTTGCTGCACATGGGTCACCTGCAAGGGATGATGACTCAGGTTGATGGCTGGGCTTCACACAGCTCAGGTGAGACAGCTACTGGTGACAGCTGACTTGGCTTGTCTACTCTGTACACCTGGCCTCGTCAGCTGACACTTCTCACCCAAGAATCAATCTACTTGTCTGGCTGCAACAGTCAACCTCTGCTCTGCTGGCATCCTCAGCATCTAATCTGCTAATCAGCCTATAGTGATGGTCACAACAACAGTAGACATTGCCTGGCAGCAGAAGTCAGACAGCAAAAGACCAACCTTGCGATGCACAGCTGCATGGCAACACCAACACCTGCTTATCAACAAATGCTGACATGCAAGCAACTTGACTGCAGAGGTTGCTAAAGAACAGCTGGCAGCTTCTCGCATGGCTGCTGCCTGGCGGCTAGGGCAGTGGGATGTGCTAGAAGGCACTGCTGGCCATGTTGTTGATCACATGGACCTACTAGACAGTGATGAAAGATGGGAAGTCCGGCTGGGTAAGATGCTGGCAGCGGTGCATACCAGGTAACGCCCTGCCCTGCACTGCCCTACACAGTCCTGCTCTGCCCTGCCCTGCCCAATCCTGCCCTGCCCTACACAGTCCTGCCCTGCCCTGCCCTACACAGTCCTGCCCTGCCCTATTCTGCCTCCTTCCACCCTCTACTGCATCTGTCTTGACCTGCCCTTACCCTCTCCTACCTCATGCTATCCTATCACATCTCACGCCACTGTGTCCTGTACAGCTTGTTTCACACTATACCTAAGAGCTGCTGGCTGTGCTTTCTTGCTGCCTCTTGACTGATTCACCCATCCAATTGATATATACCAAACGTGAATCCTCAACTGCCACTCAGCCCCTTTCTGCCTTTGACTCCATTGCATGACGTTCCACTGATGTGTATGCAGGCAAGCAGATGTGGTGAAGGTGGAGATTGCAGAGGCGCGTAGTGAGGTGATGGCACCCTTGTCTGCTGCCAGCATGGAGTCCTACACCCGGGCCTACCCCTACCTTGTCAAGCTGCATATGCTGCAGGCAAGCTATTCTCTGCTTCATATGATCAAACCACCTGGAACAAATGTTACTGGCCATAGGCCCATAGGACAGCAAAGAAGAAGAAGGAGAAGAGCAGCGCCTGCTTGTCCTGGCACCCATTGGTCTTACCCGGCCCGTACGATGTCAAGTCATGGTGACCATGTCAAATCCCTGACCCTGTATGCTACAACTGAAAACAACGCAGCAGTGCAGTGTCCAGCACCTAGTTCTGTAGTCCAATGCAGCACTGCACACGGCAGTGCTTCCTTGGTGGTGAGTGCAGGAATCAAAGTGTCTGTATGCATGCATTGCAGGAGCTCAGCGATGCAGCAGCAGTTCTTTCAGAGGGCAGCCTGGTGGGACCACTTGATAGGCAGCGCCGCCTGCGATGGGCAGAAAGGCTGCAAGTCACCCAATCCTCCCTGCCCACCCAAGTAAGCACCTGTCCCCTGGCCATTGATTACCAGGCTGCTGTGTCATACCGCCCAAGATTCTGCAATGCTACAGAGCAGCACAAAGCTCTGTGCAGCCCATTCCTGCCTTTGAGTCCTGCTCATTGTGAGAGAAGTTTTACATCTGCTGCCCAACAACGGTTACATCCGTTGACAACACTGCCAGCCATGCCTGGATAAGCAGGGACACAACTGCCGACTGTACAGTCTTCACACCACTGACACGCGCCCTCAGCTGCACTGACATGTGCCTCAGACTGCACTGACACTCACACACCTTAAACTGCACTGACAGATGCCTACCCCCTGTCTACATTCCACAGCTTACCTCCTGGGTGCAGGAACCCATTCTGGCCCTGAGGCGGCAGCTGGCAGTTGTGAGTGGGGCAGATGCAGAAGCTGGGCAGTGCTGGCTGCAGCAGGCCAAGCTGTGCAGAGTGAGTGGGCATTTTGAGGCTGCCACAATAGCCTCTCTAGAAGCTCTTGCTAGGCAGGTGCCTGGGGCAGGCCTGGAGCGTGCCAAGCTGCTGTGGGATATGGACAAGCCCCATAGAGCCATCATCAGTCTGCAGGAGGTACAGTGTCTCCTCACAAATGGTTTTGGAATATTTCTCGCAAACAAAAAAGGAAAAAAGGATGCAAGAAGTAGAGGTTTCTCGTTAGTGGACAGTGTCCACCACCTTTTACTGTTGACTCCATGATGTCATGACTGCTTGACACTTGTCAAGAGCCGTGCTAAATGCATGCAGCTGCCTTGACTGATACCATTGTGCAAAGTAGCTGAGCAACCTGACAGTAGCTCAAATGCTGCGTTGCATGGGGTCCCTTCAGAGGGTTGATGCTGCGGGCGACAAGACCCATACCCTGAAGTCGCAGGATCATTTTCAAGCAAGTCCTGGCATGGCAACTGTATGTGTGACAGCAGAACATATCAAAGTTTACATGGCCTCACAGTGATGACGCAAGTCACACATGTGGCTTCCCTGCATGAGCTGCCTTGAATCACCCACACAGCATCAGTGTGTTGGACACAGATCCTACGGGATACAGAATCCGTGGGTCACATGGCTCCCAGCATCATCAGCGCCCCCAGCCCCAGTCACAAGCGCACAGAAGCCAAGCTGGTGTTGCAGTTAGCAACATGGATGGCCAATACAGGCCAAGGAGCCAAGTCTGACATCACAGGTCTGCCACAGGCTTGAGCTCTCATACTAAGTGCTTGTTCAGGCTTCCAAGCTGAGCTCATACTAACTGCTTGTTCAGCTTGAACATCCGAACTTTGATGGGAATTTCCTAGTATTTGGTACAGGATCAACACATATGGGTCTGTTGAGTTCCATTCACCAACAATCTGGTTTTGCACATGCAAGACAGCTGACAGAAGCCCAGCTTCAGGACTCTACCTTCTTAAGGCCAGCCTCTTATGCATGCTTGCTGCACAGCCTGTGTTTCGTTCTGCCATATTCTCTGTGCTGACATGCTCTTCCTTGATTAGTTGTGACAGCCCATGAGTCCTGTGCTCCTGTTCACAGGTTTGTTTGAAAGGGCAGTTGCCCTGGACAAGTCGTGGGAGAAGGGCTATTTCAGCTATGCTGTGTACCTAGATCAGCTGATGCGGGATGCAAGGCAGCGCCAAACAGCCCTCACAGCTTCCTCCAGGACTTCTGCAAAGCCCATGGACCGTCTGGGAGGGCGCTCTAGGCATGCAAGCCTGATCCCTCCAAATACTGTGTCATACAATACAAACTGCAATCAGAAAGTTTCTGGATTTGGATCGTCCATGCAAAAGCACCTTGGGCTGTTGCATGACAAGCTGCATCCTGAATGGCCACAGACTGGAGTAGCAGCCAGAAAAGTTGGCCTTGGCTTGGGTGTCGCTACTGCTCGTACTGCGCTGCTAGCTGAGTCGAAACACACATTTTTACTCTGTATTTGCATTGTAGCCTGTATTCCATCAGCTCACCGCAGTGTCCATTCTTACTTGGTGATGACCAGAACAAAACTTCCATTTTCCCTGCAATGACAGAAGAAGGGCACATCTTGGTGACGCTCTGTCAGACAGACAAAAGCACACTTTGGCACATGCTACAGGATCCCACTGGGGGAGGACCAGCCACATTTAGAGATCCTGCCTGAAGTCATACGCAACTATGGCTTGGCAGTTCAGTATGGGCACCGACACATCTTCCAGTCCTTGCCTCGCCTGCTCACTCTCTGGTTTGACTTCGGCTCTCACATCAAGAGCATCACAGTCACTCAGAAGGCATGTCCCCTGCTCCTGAATGCACATGCACTGCTGTATGTTTTGCGCCTGCACTGTATCACTTGCCTCAATCAGCTGTGTCTGTGCTCTGTGATTTTGGTGTCATGCTTAGATATCTACTTGCAAGATGTCTGTGCGGCCAAGAGGAGAGTGTTGCCAGCATTGGAGGAACAGTGTATACATGTGCAAATGCATCAGCAACGTATTGCACTTGTCTGGAAAAGTCAACTGCGCTTGGCTTACAGCTAT
>JAABUO010007082.1_pt1 | contig 12832 bp, 15 predicted proteins | sample 5559291 | NCBI WGS metagenome assembly JAABUO01 (sample SAMN10711878, study PRJNA513372) | rock metagenome | isolation source: Antarctica rocks | place: Antarctica: Victoria Land, Finger Mt sud
CGACGGGACTGCAATTGAGGAGGAGGACGGGAGCGGGAGCGGGAGCGGACAGGACGAAGAAGGGGACGATAACGAGGGAGAAAGCGAACAAGGCGAAAGCGGAGAGGAGGATATAAGTAGTGGCGAGGGCGGTGAGGAAGACGACGAAGAAGGGTCTGAAGAGGAGGGTGCGAGTGATTAGATTGGTGTACTTACAACTTGGCAGTCGGTTCGCGGAGATGAATGCTACATTCCTCCACGATTCTCAGCGTGATTTGGCGCACGGCATTCACTTCATCCACCGTAGCCCCATTGTTGAGCGCTCCCTGCAAGTGTCCTTTGAGCTGCGGGTTCACATCCTGGGGGATCAGTGCTGCCAGCACCACAAACGACGTTTCCCTTGGCGACAGGATGTCTGAGTAGGACAGGACCTGCCCGTAGATGGCGTGCATCGTGAGACTATACAGATCCGGCGATGCATGCTCGAGTTGCTGCGCCACTCTGCCGCAAATCTTCCCATACACTCGGTCAAAGTAGGCACGCCCACGTTCCTCATAGTCCACAGCCGTCCGTTGCGGACTCGGCAGGCAATCCGAGGGAGTCACCGAACGGAGGGCGGTTAGGGAGTTGATGGTCTTTGGCAGCCCTGCAAGGACACTCGCTTTCAGCAATGCCTCCCTCATCTTTGCCGCCATCCCACACTGGTCTTTGACAGCCTTGCACGCGTGGAAGAGCTGCGGGATCCAGTCGGGCCGGTTGCAGACCGACAAGGCCACCGCAGACACAACGTGCCATTCCCTGGCCAGCAATGGGTGCTGAAGGGAGGCGAGGAGGTGCGCGCTGAGCGGCATCTCATCGATATTTTACCCCACAAAACGTCGCCGCGCCGCATGTCCGATGTCGTCGTTCGCCTGTGCAATGCGAATATTGCCCGGCTCGGTGGACAGAAGGCCGTCTTTAAAGATGCAATCACGCTTGAGATCCGAAGGAGTGAGCGATGGGCGCTTGTTGGGCCGACTGGGAGCGGCAAGTCGACCCTATTGCAGGCATTGTGTGGCGCCCATCGAGCCCTGCCTCCCCGCAGCATTACATGGCCCGTCCTCCAGGGCAAGGTGTGGCCAAGTAGCGTGATCAAGCATCTCACATTCGAATCGAGCAGGAGATACGACGCCTACATGAGTGAGCGGTATGAGTCTCACACGGAAAGCCTTCCCAAGCTAATGGACTATCTACCATGTACACGCGGGCCCGTGATTGACGACTTGAACCTGAGAGGCCTCCTGCACCAGGACATGATGGCGTTGAGTAATGGGCAGACAAGGAGAGCCCGCCTGGCGCAGGTCCTCCTGGAACCCGAATGGAGGGTGGTTCTTCTGGACGAAGTGTACACAGGCCTGGACAAGGAGACACGCAGGCTGATGCATACCTATCTCGGGAGCATGACACGTCCAATTCCTTTACTGGCACTCCGCCCGCAGGACGAGATACCACCGTTCATTACGCACGTCGTCGGATTAGCAGACCTGCAGGTGACATATATTGGAGCTCGCAAATACTACAAGCCTCTCGTGCAAGAGCACTTGCTAGAGTCACCGTTGGAAGGGGAGAAGGGGGGGGAGGAAGTGGTGGCATTGAAGAATGTCAATGTATCCTACGGTCCTCGCAAAGTCCTCGACAACCTCTCCTGGACAATCCGGCAGGGTGAGCGATGGGGTCTCACAGGCGCAAATGGCTCGGGAAAGACTACCCTCCTGGCCATGATTACAGGCGACCACCCGCGGTCGTGGGCCGAAGACGTCTGCATATTCGGGGCGCGGAGAAGGGTGGGAAGGAACCTGTTTGACATTCAGCAGCGCATTGGACATGCCTCGCCTGAAATGCGCGTTCCCATGCACGCCACGCCGGATGGGCTTCTGGCAAAGTACCCCCAACGCCACTTCTTCCTCGACAAGGTCAACATCAGCGGGCAGGAGCGGATGGACGAGCTCGCGCACGGCGCACAGCGCTTTGTGGTCTTTCTCCGCGCCGTGCTGGGCAATCGCGACCTGATCATTCTGGATGAGCCATTCCAGGGCATGGACGCCGGGATGGTTCAGCATTGCCGCGAGATCATTCGGTCGTTGGACGGAGCCGTGATTCTGGTCTCGCATTATGAGGAGGAAATGGATGGCATTGTGCATCGAGTCAAGTCGTTATGACCACCTGCATAGGAGTGTATTCGAGTCGTATACATATAGATCATCAAATCTGATCACGATCACGGGACATGGAGGGCGTCAAAGACGGCGTCAGGACCTTTGACGCATTTCGTAAGCCAGTGCACATGATTTGCTAACAGCAGCCAAAGTACAAAAGGACTACCGCACCAAGAGCTCCCGCGGGGGGATCGCAACCATCGTGCTCGTATTCATTGTGCTCTGGATCGCATGGGATGAAATCGGCAGCTACCTCGAAGGCGTCGAGGAGCACCACTTCCACATCGACGGGGCAGTGGCGCGCGAGATGCAGATCAATTTGGATGTCATTCTCGCCATGCCGTGTTCTGCCGTGCACGTCAACGTGCGGGACGTGACGGAGGATCGTGTGCTTGCGACCGAGCTGCTCCGCAAGGACAATGTGCGCTGGGACGCTGGCGGCGCGCATGAGTTGGATGCGGCAGGGGAGGCAATGCAGCGCCAGGACGTGCATCAAGCTCTTCATGCGCGAAAGTCAAAATTCAAAAGGATAAAGAGTACGAGCGCGGACGGGCCGGCGTGCAGAGTCTATGGATCCATGGACGTGAATCGCATCCAAGGCGATCTGCACCTCACTGTTCGTGGGCATGGCTACTGGGACGCCAACTTGAAGCATGTCGATCATTCACGTAGGCAGTGGTCATGGAACAGTTTTGCTAATTTGAAGAAATCAACTTTTCTCACATCATCAACGAACTCTCGTTTGGCGACTTGTATCCAAAACTCGTCAACCCTCTGGATGGAGTCGTTGCACGAACCGATACAAGTAGGTTGTCCGTATGGCGCATGACTAATTCTAGCCTTTCACTGTTTCCAGTACTTTCTTTCCGTGGTGCCAACAACCTACATCAGCAGCGCGAGCGGCCGGCGTATCTCTACGAATCAATATGCCGTCACCGAGCAGTCCCGGGAGGCGATCGCTGGCATGACGCCGGGAATTTTCTTCAAGTACGATCTGGAGCCTGTATCCATCACCGTCACAGACTCGCGCACGCCCTTCCTCCAAGTCTTCATTCGTCTCACCAATATCATTGGCGGCGTGGCCGTCTGTATGAGTTTTGGATACAAAGGCATGGATGCACTCTTCACGCGGCGGCGCTCTCGTTCTCTCGGCATGCTCAATGGCGATCCTGATGAGGGGTAGCTGACTTCCATCCCTGTACATATCAATCCATGAGTTCCGCAAGCTCGTCCTCTTCTTCCTGGGTCGTCAGCACGATTGGCTGGCTTTCCACTTCCTTCCACGCCTCGGCTCGTAATGGCCATTGTCGGAGCGTGGCATCCAGCGAAGTGCTCACCAGCGTGTCCTGATATACATGCAAGGAGGTGACTTCGTCATAGTGGCCGTCAAAGACATGGAGGATGGTTTCAGCGGCAACATCCCACACTCGGATGGCATGGTCGCTGCACGCCGTGATCACCCAGGCTCCATGTACGATGGCATCTTTGACAAAGTCGGGGTGGAGTAGTCCGGTGTCGCAGACGAGTGTCGTCAGGTTGGTGCGCCTGGCGTACCGGTCATTGGAGGTCGTCCACATATCCTCATCTGTGACGCGAATGGAATTAATGCTCGTTTCGTGCACGAGCAGTGCATGGCCCACCTGGCTTGCTGTCTGGCCGTCAAACGTCCACTGCCGCAATTCTCGATCGCTGGCACCACTCCATAGCGTGACAGCATCGTCAGCCACGATGGCGCAGAGGGCATTCACGGGGCGAATGTGTCCTCGCAGCGTCTGAAGCGGCGTCTCCTGCGTTGCATCCCAGATCATGAGCGTCGTATCCGACGACCCAGACACAATGAGGGTCCTGCCTCGCCAACGGAAGCAGGCAAGACACTTTACGAAGTCAGAGTGGCCATGGAGGTCCAATGGGGCGTCGTGCGCAAAATCCCATGCCTTGACGGACTTGTCCCATGATCCGGTCGCGAGGAAGGAGGCGGTGCTCGCGACGCACGCAACAGGGCCTTGGTGTGCAGTGAGCCTCTTCACTTCCTTGGATGCGAGAGCGACGGTGCACACCGAGGAGTTGCTGCACCCGCAATACACCACCGCGTCGGTCATGGACGCGTGAATCACCTTGCTCGGCAGCTTCAACGGACTCCCCTTCGTGTTCTGCTTCCTCTCACGCCGTCGCTCAGCCTCCTCTGCCCCAAGCTGCGTCGTAAAGAATTGTTTCATGTCACTCTCTCGTGCATGTCCATGGCGCCCTTCCCAACACCCGAGCTGGAGGGGAGGCCGGACGCCACGCTCTCGCATCCCCCGTGCCATGCAAATGTGCACATTCTCAAGCAGACGCCGCAGCTGCTGGCGCTGCTGACCATGATCAGGGATAGGTAAGAGCTGCTTATTCGTGCTCCACCGCTCACACAGGAATACAAAGCGCGAAGACTTCATCTTCTACTCGAATCGCATCATACGGCTGCTGGTGGAGGAGGGCTTGAACGAGCTGCCCGTGGTGGAGCATACCGTCTCGACGCCGCTGGAGCGCGACTACCGCGGCGTCAAGTTCCAGGGCAAGATATGCGGCGTCTCCATCATGCGGGCAGGAGAGAGCATGGAGCAGGGCTTGCGCGACTGCTGCCGCTCCGTGCGCATCGGCAAGATCCTCATTCAGCGCGACGAGGAGACGAGCGAGGCCAAGCTCTACTACGACAAGCTCCCGGACGATGTCTCGGAGAGATGTAGGTGGCTGGCTGGGATCGTATGCTGACCCTCACAGACGTCCTGCTCCTGGACCCCGCTTTGGCGACGGGGAATTCCTCCATCATGGCTGTCAGCGTACTCAAGGCCCGCGGCGTGCCGGAGGAGAGAATCATCTTTATTAATCTACTCGCCTCTCCCTTTGGCATCCAGCGCTTCACAGACACCTTCCCCAAGCTGACCATCATCACTGCGTTCGTCGACGAGGGCATGGATGAGCGCAACTTCATCGTGCCGGGTTTGGGCGACTTTGGCGATCGATACTACTGTCTTTGAAGCGCCACCCCTGCCAACCATGTGTACCTAGAAGTCGTCCTCGTCGTCCTCGTCGTCGCCGTCGTCGCGCGTATGGCCAATGGTGGCCTTTTGCAGCTGCGAATTCCCATCCGTGCGCGCAACCGCGTCACAGGCATCGATCCAGTCGGAGTAGACGTCGATGGCGGCAGAGAGGTAGGTGATGTTGGTGTCGAAGCGCTGGTCGCAGATCTTGCAGCGCAGGGAGCCGACGGCCTCCTTCTTGCGCAGCTCCACGGTCACGCAGCTCTCGTGGTTGCAGAAGAGGCAGGAGAACTGGGTGGAGAGGGCTTCTCTCTTCCTGGCCATGGGCTTGCGGGTTGCCTTCTTGCGCTTTCCCTACCTGTCAGCATGGCCCCGGCTGTCGTTACCATTCTCGCCTGAACGTGGGTGTAGCGACGTGGGCCACGAGCATGAGGGATGAAGGGCAATCTCCTCCGGCGGCTGTGCAGGGAGAGGTGGGCAGGGAGGCGCGCATATTCGCCGCCAGTCAGCAGCGCTGCGGCGGTGGCGCAAAAGACTCGAGCGTTCAAGTACGCGCTAGTGGGCGTCTGCGGCTACGTCTTTTACGAGTGGCAGACGGCCCTCACCTCGGCCAGCAAGCGGCGCTACATGCTTGAGCACTACACCTGCTCCTCGCGCCACCTGCAGGAGGGACGCGGCTACACGCTCCTCACAAGCGTCTTCTCGCACAAGGAGGCATGGCACCTGGCGGCGAACCTGGTCACCATCACCTCCTTTGCCGATATATGCATCCCTGTGGTCGGGCTCTCCTGCACGACGGCTGTCTTTGTGCTCGGCGGGGTGACGGGGGCATTGGCGCAGGTCATGAGGAGCAGAGCAAACGGTCGCCACGAGCTCGTGCTCGGAGCATCGGGTGGAGCATGCGCCATGACCATGCTAGCCGCGTGTCTCATGCCCAAAGCCCCCGTGCAGCTCATGTTTGTCATCCCCGGCCGCGCCATGGCACTCATTGGCGCGCTCGGTCTATATGATCTGGGGGCGGAGGTCTTGCACATCAACGACGGGATTGCGCATGTAGGGCACTTGGGGGGCATGGGAGTGGGCCTTGCAGCCTATGCGCTTCTGCGGACCCCCTTTGCAGGGCGCATCGGACGGGCCAGGATGCTTGCCAAGTAGGAACAATCTGTACATACACAACCTCCCATCTCCTCCCTCCGTCTATGCCTTCTTCTTCTTCTTCTGGCTGCTCAGGTCGGTGACGGTGAGGCCGGGCGGGAGCGACTGCTTGAGCTTCTCGGCCTTCTCAGGATCGCTGAGGACGAGGGTGTAGAGGTACTTGCTGCATCGCACCTTGAACTTTACAATCTTGCCGTTCTTCTTGATTCGGGCAGCTGCTATTAGTCTCACTCTCACTCTCTTGGAACATACACTTGGCGTCCTTTCTCCTGGCGAGCTCCAGGAAGTATTTGATGTCTTGGATCTGTTTGGCCATGCTTGTGACTGTTTCTGGTGGCGAGCGCAACCATCCCACACCAAACCAAACCTCACCCAAAAATCCAGCCCCTCAGCACTCTCACAAATACACGGAAAAATTCGAAACTTTTTCCTTCGGCTCTGTCTTTACCATCCTTCCCCTCTTTGTAATTTCATGTAAAATGGAAGATATCCATGCTCGGAGATTCAGCCTCGAATTTCTCCCATTGGCTAGCCGAAGCGGGTAAAGCTTTGAGGGTCGCATAAATCCAAGAGGCGCAGAAGACGTGGGCTCCTCCTCATGGATCCATTGGTAATCGCTGCCCTCTTGCTCGCCCTTCTCTTCCTGGCCCATCTCCGGCGCTTCAGGTCCAATGGCGTCGTGGTTAGGTCGTGGGTGTTTGGTCTGGATCACATGTGGCTGCAGGGCAATGCGCTGCGAAACAGCCAATTCGTGCACTTTATGAAGAAGAGGGAGGACAAGTACGGAGACACCTATCAGATCAACATGCTCGGCCATCCCACAATCGTCACCAACGACAAGGAAAACATAAAAGCAGTGCTGGCCGCGCAGTTCAAGGAGTACGGCAAGGGTCCAGACTTTCAAAACATGGCAAAGGATGTGTTTGGGAGGAGTATTCTCTCCACAGATGGTGAGATTTGGCATTTTGCCCGCGGCGTACTGCGGGTGCAATTCATGAAGGAGCGCCTCAGGGACGTGGCCATGTTTGACAAACACACAACGCGCCTCCTCGCCAAGGTGACACCCGGTGAGCCTTTAGACCTGCTCAAAGAACTCTATAAATTCACCACAGACACCGGAACAGACTTTCTCTTGGGACAATCTGTCGAGAATTTGCTCTCGCCCACGGAAGACCCTTTCTCAAAAGCCCTCGGGTTTGTTCAGGACCACTTCGCGCAGCGTACCTTGTTGGGGAAATGGTGGAGGATTCTGCCGACCACAGGCGAGTATAAGAGAAGCTTGGAAACAATCAACAATTTCTTGGAACCATTCATACAGCAAGCCCTTGCCATTCCTGTGGAAGAACTTCGGGACCGTGGGGACAAGGAGCTATCATTCCTCGAACTTCTCGCCTGCGAAAGCCAGGACCATGAGTTCCTTCGGGATCAGATCCTCTCCATTCACATTGGAGCCCGCGACACGACAGCATGCACGCTGCTCTGGGCATTTTACCTCCTTTCCACTAAGCCCGCTGCTTATCAAAAGCTTCGAAAGGAAGTCTTGTCCGTGGTGGGAGTGGACGGGTTGCCAGACTCTGCCGCACTACATGAAATGCGCTTCCTCAACCGCGTCATAAATGAAATCTTGCGACTTCGCCCGACCATTCCCGTCAACATTCGAAACGCGCTCGTCGATACAACACTTCCCCGCGGGGGCGGCAAGTCGGGAGATGAGCCCATACATTTGCAAAAGGGAACATCCATCATGTACTCTGCGTATGCTTTGCATCGCAACACACATTATCATACGATGCCCGATTTGGAGGACTTTGATCCGGATCGTTGGGAAAAATGGACTCCGCCGACATGGAGTTACCTTCCATGGAATGGTGGACCTCGCATCTGTGTGGGTCAGGCGTACGCCATGCACGAACTCAAATTTGTGATTTCGCGCTTCGTTCAGAGATTCTCTTCCATCGAATCTTTCCCGCAATGCGATGTGCATTCCTACGCCCCCAACGCAATCCTCCAGCCCACAGTGCCAACGCTGATCAAATTCCATGCAGGTGGGGATGTTGACGAGCTGGCGATTCCAAGCTTGTAATGAATATGTGCTTTAATGATCTTGGTCTTGGTCTTATGTGTGAATTTGTATAACACGTCCGTCTCGCTCCTGTCGTAATGCATGCTGCTTCTTTACTTCGCGGAACTCTTTTTCTTCTCTACCCAGTCTGATGATTGATTCCCGCGCCTGACGAAAAGCCAGTTCAATACCATCAGTCTGCATGGAGACCCACTCGCGATGCTTGCACTTGTTCTTCACGTTCATGCACATGCCCGCCGCGCCTTCGATCCTTGCCTCCCGTAGGACCCTTTGCGCGTCTTCTCCAGCAAGCCATGCATCAAAGGCTACTTGCTCCATGGACAAGCGAGAATCATAGCCGCAGGTATCTTTCGGTGTCTCCATGTCGAGCTTCAGGTCATCAGATACTCTTTTCGCGCGCTCTTTGCATAGCTGCAGATATCGCTTTTTCATTTCCAATTGCTCAATCTGTTTGTATGCCACTTCGCGTTTCGCGGCAATGGCAGAGATCGCATTACCATCATTCTCGTCACGTTCGTCCGCTTGGCCGACATGTTCGATGGATGGCACACGGTCGCCAAGTCTGCAAAACTCAAGATAGCCTTCGCATCCCGTAACCAAGGCCTTGATTTCTCCAGGCGCGAGAGTCGACTTTTGACACAACTCCTGAAAGTAAACAATACCGTGATTTTTGGAGCAATATTTGCTATACCCTTTTGCATGCGTCCCAACGGCTGGACTGCGACATGTCGCAAGGCGGCATTTCTGTTTCCAGACTGTAGTACCGCGATTCGCGCCCACGCAAACCGGGCAGAAATATTGGTCGATGAGACCTGCGTCGCGGGGGTCCATGTTTACGCATACGCCATGGTACCATTCTTCACAGCCATCACAGCCAATCATCCACCTGCCATCGTCCTTTCCGCGGCAAATGCAGTACATAGTATCATCTTCTGGCGCACTTTCATCATCACTCTTGTCGTCTGTGCCGCTGTCGACACCACCTTCGTCATGAGACTTGCCATTACTCGCATTCCCATTTACTTGAGTTACCGTAGTAAGTTGCGTTTCTTTCGGCTCTGGTTTGAGCAAAGACGCGAATTCCATTGCCGCTCGCGCGGAGTGACAAACGGCGTGAAATGAATATTACCGACTACCATTTGCAACTCTATAACTTTCGTCATACCACGCGCATGCCATCTACAACTGCCCACTCTTGGCCGTCTAAACTATTGCACGCAAATTGGGACTCACCTGTGAAGCCGAACGTCAAAGTCGGTCTTCGCATGATGCAAACATAATTATGAAGCTACATTTAACATGCTTCCGCGTTTGCTTTTCAGAAGAGTGCCGTTGATACAACTTCTCTTGCTCTGTTCAAAGTAAAGTAAAGAGTGTGAAATGCTGTTATTCGGCCCCATTTTTGCATACAGCAAAGACTCGGTCTAGATTGCGGCTAGCCGAATTTGATCACATTTTAAACTGCGGACGTGGCGTGTCGAATTTATTTTAAAGGAGATTTGACAGCTTTGCATCAAAAAGCTTGAGTTCCCAATTCTACCGCTTTATAATTTCTCAAAAGGTTTCTTTGTCTGAACAGCCAAAATATCACCAGACTGTACCGCCATGCTGTTGTAGGTAGCTGTGTAAGATAAAGCATCCGGTACAGAGTGGTCCCGCGAGTAGGTGAGAAGATGCTTTGTAGCTTGTAGCGCTACAGGTGACTTTTGCTGGAGTTCTCGCGCAAGACCGTATGCATTTTCAATTGCAGTATCCTTGGAAGGAAAAGTCTTACTCACAAAGCCTTCTTGTAAAGCTTCCTCAGCTCCAAAAGAGCGCGCCGTAAACGATACTTCACGAACCCATGAACCATTCCCTACGATTCGCGGCAGACGTTGTAGAGTGCCAATATCCGCTGCCAGACCCACATCCACCTCTTTGACTGAGAACTTTGAATTTTGTGCGCAGAAACGAATATCGGCAGCACACGCAATGTCAATAGCTAAACCAAAGCAAGCACCAAAGAGAACACAAATTACTGGTTTAGCACATCGTTCGATGGAGCTGACTGCGTCTTGGAAATCAAGAATATGTGCGCGAATCTGCTTGGCTACTCGTGCGACATCACTGCCCTTCTCGAAAGTAGGGATGTCGTTTAGATCGATACCAGCGCAGAAGGCGCGATCACCTGCTGAGGTGAGGACAACCACGCGCACCTCGCTGTCGCTGGAGATCTCGTCAAAGCGCAATCGGAGCTCTTGCCACAGGTGTGTATCGAAAGCATTCAGTCTTTTAGGCCGGTTGATGCATACAGATGCTATTCCTCCATTCTTCACACAGTCGATTGACATCTCTTCTCATTTACAAACAACGCATTTTTAACTCCTGCCTTTAATTTTCACAAGTCAATTCGGTGACATCTCGAGTGGTTGTCAGGGCTCCGGTTTGACGCCGCGGGGGGCCTAAGTCCGCACTCTGCGGGGACTCGGGTTCTTACCCGACATACCCGAGATCCATTTTGGTCTCGGAGAAGTTCTCCTCTACTACATCATGGCAGGAAAAGGCAAATTTGAAGAAGAGGCTGCAGAGTATTTGTTTCATAACCGAAGTCAAGAGTGGCACGAGAATGCACGAAAGAAGCTGGTTCGAAAAATGGATCTTCATATCGTGAGCTTTATCCTGTCACAGAGCTGACCTCTAGCTGCCGATCGTGTCTCTACTGTATCTGTTGAATTTTCTCGATCGGTCAAACTTGTCGCAAGCCAGACTGGGAACTCTTGAGCAAGACCTCGGCATGCATGGGACGGATTTCAATTTATTGACGAGTATACTTTTCGTTGGATATTTGTTGATGCAACTACCCTCTAACCTCATCCTTACCAGAGTTCGCCCGTCCTGGTATCTATGTGCTTGCATGATACTTTGGGGGGTTGTTTCCACAGCACAAGCAGCAACCCATAACTTGTCTGGTATGCTTGCCTGTCGATTCTTTCTAGGGTTTGTTGAAGCACCTTTCTTTCCGGGTGTGGTAATGCTCTTGTCTAGTTTCTACGTTCGCAACGAGCTTGCTCAGAGGTACGCTATCTTTTACGGGGGACTATCATTGGGCCAGATGTTTGGTGGCCTTATTGGTGCAGGAGTGTTGGGTAACTTGGACGGAGCACAAGGCATCGCTGGATGGCGTTGGTTATTCATTATTGAAGGTGTACTCACAATTGGAGTGGCTCTTTTTTCTATTTTCTTCCTGCCGGATTATCCAGCTACAACTCGATGGTTGACTCGTGAGGAGAAAGCTTATGCAGTTTGGCGACTAACAGATGATATTGGTCAGGTTGACGACAACAGCAGCGTCTCAATTTGGGAGGGCACCAAGCTTGCTTTCAAAGACTACAGGCTGTATTTCTTTGCACTTATGATGCATTGTGAAACAATTACTCAAGAATTTACTTACTTCTTTCCGACGTAAGTATAGCGACGTGCTTGCTAACAACTAGAATTGTGAAGACCCTTGGCTTTAATAGCACCGTCACACTGTTGCTTACGGTGCCAGTCTGGGCAGTTGCATTCGTCTTCAGTATTGGTATTGCTTATCATTCTTCCATCAAAAACGAAAGATCTATGCACATTCTCTTCTGTATGGCATTGTCTTTCATTGGAAATGTGGTTGTCATATCTGCAACGAATACCGGAGTCAGATTCTGGGCAATGTTTTTAATGCCTTTGGGCTCGATTCCGGCCATACAAATCATTATAGCGTGGCTTGCAAATTCAATCCCTCGCCCGGCTGTTAAGCGATCAGCTGCCATTGCTATTGCCAATGTTGCATCCAACAGTTGTAATATTTGGGGTGCTTACTTGTATCCAAAGTCTGATGGTCCCCGTTATGTGATTGGTGGTGCAACATTAGCTGGCATGGCTGTAGCCGTGAGTGTTCTTACTTTGGCTTTACGTTTCTGCTTACAACGCGAAAATAAAAAGTTTGCCAGTATGGAAAATACACAAACGGTACCGGAAGGTGGTCGAATTGGCGGGATTGAATTAGTGGCCCAGGAGGACGTTCAATACGCGAAAGAAGGGGGTTTCCGATACATTTTGTAAGCCAATGCTCCGCTTCATAAAAAGTATGTAAAACAGCTTTGTACACAATCAATAGCCCCATTGGCCCGACATGTCACTGCTAACTTAAATTAGGGCTCCGCACAGATAAAGCAGATAAGCAGAGTAGAGCAGATAATTTACAGAGTGGACTCCGTAGAGGTCGGCATTAAGTTCAAGTACTTGTAAATATTTAAGTAAGTTAAAGTTTTAAGTAAATTCAAGTTGGGGTTTGTGGGCTTGAGTATTTATTAAGTCAAGTACTCGAGATTTATTAAGTACTTAATAAGTTCGCCTTTGCAACTGGCAGTAAAATACAAGGAAAGTAG
>JAABUO010007083.1_pt1 | contig 12831 bp, 17 predicted proteins | sample 5559291 | NCBI WGS metagenome assembly JAABUO01 (sample SAMN10711878, study PRJNA513372) | rock metagenome | isolation source: Antarctica rocks | place: Antarctica: Victoria Land, Finger Mt sud
CTGCCAATCAGAGCTTGTGTCAAAGCTTTTGCCATTAAAACTCGAGCATGTGAATTTCCTACATGTTGGCAGTTGGTTACCTGCAGGTAATATGAAGCATGATCTTGGGCAGTTGCAGGCCTGCTGACAGCACATGGCCTGGGGGCGAGCTGTGCTGATGCTGGTACAACGGACCGAACAGCTGGGCTTGCCAGCTTCAATGGGGCCACCTCTGCAGCAGCTGAAACGGCAGGGTTCTCGGTGGTAACCTGCACATTGTTGGCCAAGACTTGCCTTCCATCCTTGACAGGAATGGGTCACCGTTGCTCGCCATAGACTTCAGAAAAGCATGCCATGATGAGCTTGCTCTGCAGGCTTCTCAGTGTAATTTGACCACAGCAGTAGTTGTATGCAAGGCGCAAAATTATGTGTAGCAAGACATACCTGATTGAAGTCTGCAGGGGACTGCCTGAGTTCAACCGAGTTTCCTGCTACATCAGAAGCTGCTGCAGTATTGCCAGGACCACCCTGCCAAACATGCAGCACCAGTCTTTGCTTCTGGGTTTGAGCTCAATGACATCTCGGCAACTGAACTACGTTGTCATGGCTGACTGACTAGTGTTGTGCTCAGGCTGGTGACTCACCTGGTCTGAGAGCAGTAGGTCCAAGGCATGCAGGAAGGTCTTGTAGCGCACAAACTTGTCACTATGACCTGCAAACAGCAGGCAGATGTCACACCTGGGAATCTTGGCGTATCCACATCATGGCCACCCACACAGCAGCAGCTTGCAGCATGGCCGTGCAGTGAAGATGTCCTCACTGCTGTGTACCAACCATGGATGGCCAGACACACAGGTACTCACATCAATGATATGTCTCATTACTCAGCTGCAAATGGGAAAATGCGTGCATGACACCACAGCAGCAAGCACACCTGCTGCATGTGCATCCATGAGGTCAAGGAGGGCTGGAGCCGACAGGGAATGCAGAGCAAGTCTGCAGTGCTGTCTCAACCCATCCTCCAGCACCAATCGTGTGACATACCCGGTGCGCAATCTGTACAACAGTATAGGCACCATGAAGCACACGTACCATGGAACTCTGCACTCAACTGACAGTGCGTGTCTTCATTCCAAGGGCAGCACAAGGCAAGACCCATGGGCAGCAGCGCCCTTGCAAAACTGGAGACACGTCAAAAGCAAACTTCTGAAGTGTCAAGCAGACAAGATATTCTGAATGCATTGGAATGCAGCACCTCACAGTCGCAATGATGAGGTGCTACGCTGCCTGAGTGCAGAAACCATGAAAGGGCATAACAGGCTTGCAGATGCAGGCCTGGTAGGGCTACTCACGTGTCTGCTGCAAAGCACACATGGGCAAGGCTGTCCAAGCCGGCATGTACAGATAGGGCGCCCAGAGGCTCTGACTGTACCACAGGCTGCACGCATGTAGCCTGTGTTTGCTGTGGTGTGTAAGGGCGTGACGACTGCCTTGGCGAGTTGTGCACCGTCAGCACTTGTGCAGATGGCGGCCGGGTCTGCACGGAGCAGACATGTGGCTATGCAGGATGACTAGAGAATGCAAAGTACTATCTGTGCGGGATGTGCAAGCTGTCACAATGCTGAGGATGATAAGTCTTGAGGCTTTTGGCGATGGTGAGCAGCATGGATGATCAAGACGAAGATATAGACAGATGATACTATGATAGATACTCTATTTCTGCAGACAACTTTCTTGGCACTCTTGGGCACCATAGCACATATTTTATGTGATGTTTTGCAGCCCAAAGGCTTGCCTTGCGCTCATGAAGCATGCTGGTATGCTGCAAAGGCTCACCAGGGGCGACTTAAGTGGGAAACGCTGCAGCAGCTGCTCATCGAGCTCCAGGCGAACAACATCTCTACCCTCCGAATGCAACCAGCCAATCCCTGGCAGCTCCACCTGCCAATCAACCATTCAGCTGGTGGGCAATTGCACGCATATTATGTATGCAAAGCATGGGCAGATTTCACACATATACATGTTGAACAGCGTGTTGCGCTCTTTGAGACTCTGTACCTGCAGATAGGATGAGGATGTAATGTGCTGATTGAGTTGCATCAGAGCTTCTTGGACAATCGTCCTGCATATGCTGGGGTGGAGCCGGCTCCTGTGTGCAACTTGCTCATAGGCAATACTACTCAGGTCAGGACCTGCAATGGACAGACAGCGGTTTTCATAAACTGGCAAGAAGACGCTTTGTATGCATACATACTGTACACAATTTTTTTGATGTCATACTTTCAAAGCGCCCTTGAAGGCTGTTGCTCAGGTGCAAAACTGGCAGAAACTGCTGCTGAGCACAGACCCCTCCAGACTGCAAGACTATACATCCGACTTCTGGCACCACAACTCCCTGCATGACGAGGTGCAAAGAGCGTCAGCCAGCACACCTCAGCAGTACAATATTTTGGTTCGAAACCCGATCGCCCCGGTAATCGCACCTTTCCTGTACGTAGCTGAGTTGCTACATGACCCCAGAGGTCTCTCCACACGCTTTTTATGTGCTGCAAATGGATACCTGCATGCAGAGCGTACTGCGAAATCGCTACCTCTTCAAGCAGCTGAGTTGTGGCTACGATCTTTTTGCCCAAGGCAGCGCGCCCCCGACGTGGAGCCGCTCGCATCAAATTTGTCGATCAGAAACACCACAGCAATGAAGTGCTATGTAACGTCCTGGTTTGTGTACACACAGCTGCACTCTCCAAGCGTAAAAACAAGTGTACCTGTCACAACGGACGTTTGAAATCCACATGATTGGACTCCCAAAGCTGTAGAATGGCATTCTGCTTCCTTTGCAGGCGGCAAATTGCAGCTGTTGGATCACAAGCAGCCGATACCAATGATTGCCGCGTTCAGTTGCAAAAAGAGGTCACAAAGAAAGGCAAACTTATACTACCAGCACCTTCCTTTCCTTGATAGGTTGGATCTCAGATACACTTTCCCAAGGATGCAGAGCTTGATATAATGCCTGGATCATAGAGGTGTTGCATCAGATACAGCATGCAGTCAGCACCTTGCTTTGGCAATGCCGCATTTTTGGAGGGCCCATCTGTGCCAGGCTCATGCAATGTTCAAGAATTGTCGCGTGCTTCCACAAGATTCCGATGCTGCAGATCATCTTGACATACTGAAATGTTCGTTATATGCCAAATTGCAGAATTGAAAACATAGTCACTCTGAATACCAGAAAGCATGCAACGTCCGTAACCATACACACAACATAGCAAGAAAGTCTGACAACATATGATTGCTTCCAAGGCACTGTGGTGCATTGCTTCTCTCATTTGTGGCAAAAGGGGAGGGGGGTGATTTCCAAAGATCCAAAAACTCTGCACACTTGGCAGCAGACTGAAGACACGCAGACAAGACACAGCTGGAGCTTTGGCTCAGCTGCCGCACTCACTTCAAAAACAAAACATAGCTTGCACAACAAGAAATAACGAAATTGTACACACCTAAAGTCTCAGATAACATAGTCTAATATGAAATCATCACATTGGTCCATGTCAATGGATGGTTCTCGCTTGACCTGTAGTTGTTTGATGATGCGGGCGGGCACCCCCACTGCCACACAGTAATCTGGCAGCTCTTTCACAACAACACTGCCAGCGCCAACCTTGCAGCCTGCCCCTACCCTGATAGGACCCAAAACACTCACCCCTGCCCCAAGCAATGCCCCATCGCCTGCAGCAGCATGTTATGAGAGCTGAACAACAGTGCGAGCGCCTGCAGGCCTAATACCAGGACATCTAGGCAAGGGATACAAATCGAGAGATTGCAGCCAGCATAACTCTCCTGTCACACATCTGTTGCCATATGAGCAAGTCTTGACACAACACTCAAATCTAAGTCATGCAGAACAGATGTTGCATGGCGGAGCGGGTCAGCAGGCAAAAACGCACATTGACATGCATGCAATTTGCAAAAGAGAAAGACTGTACCTATGGTAGGATGCCGTATCCCCTTGCCAGTGCCACTGCCTCCCAGAGTGACATGGTGAAGCATGGATACATTGTTTCCCACAACTGCTGTCTCACCGATGACCACACCGGTAGCATGGTCAATGAGTACGCCAGATCCCAGCTGGGCCGCGGGATGTATGTCTACATGCAACACCTCTGACACCCGACTTTGCAAGGCAATTGCCAACATCTGCGCAGAAGAGACTAGAATAAGGCATAGGCTGTAACTGCTGCATGTACCTGACCACTCACAGGTCTGCACATGTCTGGACAGCTCATGCAGCCTTTGCACACTCTGTGACTGCTGACCAGGATTGGCAGGCGACTGACACAAACCAATAGCACATTCACAAACGAGTTTTGTCGGGGCTGCATAGTATGCATGGCAACACACATCACACCAACAATACCTTACGGTCCTTCTTCCAAAGCCAATGCGCTATCCTCTGGCACTGAATGGCCTGAAAGCCCTTGAAATACAAGATGCACTGTGTGTATTTGTCACAAGCAGGGTCCCTTTCCTTAGCTGCTTCCATATCTGCCATGCCAGCTTCCAATATGCTCTGCACCAGCAATGCCTTGTTGGTGGGAGCTGATACTGAGGCAATGTGATCTGTAGCAGAGCTCTGCACTTGATCTCAGGACTTACGGAATCATCTTGGTAAGCGTCAAAAATGAGCCGCATGAGCTGTGTGCCAAGCAAGGTCCGACTTTGCATTTTGCTGGCAAGCAGATGTGAAAGCGCCTTGCCAAGGGATGGATGTGCCAGTATGTTTGTATGTAGAAAGCTGGCCAACAGAGGTTCTGTTTCCTGCACCATAGCCAAAGATTTCAGTTGCAGTCGCAAATTGCTGACAAACAGGTACAGAAAGCATGGTTTGAAACTCTTCTCAATACACATGACCTACCGCATCTAGTTTTGCCTCTGTTCTGATATCAGACCAAAGCCGTGCCTGATGTGCATTGATTGCCCTGAGGCCTGCAGAGTGCTGGCCTGTCAAGCTATCATGTGAAGGACCTGTAGCAGAACCAGGTGTTAGTCACAAGCTCCTCATGTGGGCACAGTGGATGCAGCAAGTGGAAGTCCCTCGCACCTTCAGCCTGCCAAGATCCCGACCTTTGCTTAGCCCAATCAAGGCCAGCAAGAGCATTGCTGCTGGCAGTGTCTGCAAGGCTTTGACGTGAAGAGGCACTGGATTCCCTGACTGCCACAGCTTGTGTACGCTGTGACCTGTTTGCACGTACCACGACTTGCGCACATACGTGACTGGGTCCTGCAGGACCTGCCAAGCACCCACATCAAAATCATGACTGGCTTGTTGATGCGCAAGTAGGATGGTGAGTAAGCGCACTGCTTCTGAGTGGCAGGGCTCTCAAGTGAAACCCTGCACAACGGCAGTGGACAGCGCAAAAAACATGCGTCTGCGACTTACCCGCAGCTAAACGACCTTCGTGAGGTGTAGAAGGGCCTACGCTGCCCCTGAGCTGCAACATGACGCTGGTCTCGCCACAACCCGATGCACGTTGCTAGCTGAGAAGGAGGCTTGCTGAAGCGCAAATCGCCCTGCACATTATGCGCTCTTTCTGCAACCAGTTGTACGGTCGGTGGTCAAGTGCACAGCGACGTAGCCAATTTGGTGATTCAAGGTCTGGACGCACATTGCATTATGGCAGAGGTGATCAAACGCATTTGGGCAACTGCACGTGGCACGTGCCACGATCACAGTAAACATTCACGACCTCCGTACGATGGGCATACTTCAGTTGTGGGGCACACAGTCGAAACCACGCCTGCAGGCGAGTGACCTTGAATGAAAACTATCACCGGGTTTGCTGTCCCTGACCAGGCAATAAGCCGGCAGACACATTGTTGGCCGTACTAACATCGCGAACATGCAACTGATCTCATGGTATCGGTATCGGCACACTCTGTGGACGACGATGCGCAGACGCGTTACCATCAGCAAAACCATGTAGGCTTTGAAACTTTGGAGCTCGAGCAGGTAAGATCGAAAGAGCGTACCGATGTTGCTCTGTGTCGCCGATTTTGAACGTTTCGTCTTACTATGCTACCTATAGGTTGACCATGAACGTGCCGTGCGTCGAGTCAGCCGGCACCTTGTCGCTCTGTTTTTTATTCTTGCAATTACCTGCTATCTGGATAGGGCCAATCTAGCGTTCGCAGCGAGTCAGCTTCGTGAAGATTTGCACTTTTCCGCAACAACTTATGGTCTTGGAGCAGGTCAGTGCCAGAACGCCCTGAGCGCAGGCTGCTACATGCGATTTGTTGACTGATCAACCACTGACCTACTGCAGGTGTTTTCTTCATTGGATACGCGTTGTTTCAAATCCCCAGCAACCTCATATTGGTGAAAGTTGGAGCACCAATATGGCTGGGATGCATGCTTGCGCTCTGGGGTGCAGTTGCCGCTCTCTGTGCTTTCATCACCTCGGCTGCCCAGTTTATGACATTACGGTTTCTACTGGGGATTGCAGAATGCGGAGCCTTTCCAGGTGTCTAGCTATATGTCTCACCTTTGCAAGCCAACACATATAGGCATGATAAGCGACCGATGAAAGTTATTGCCATGTGCCTGGCGCACAGAATTGACCTTCTGCTTGCAATGGCCCAGCCAACATGTGCAGACTTGCTGCTCAACAAGCAAGATGCTGTATCTTCGTCATTTTGGGGCGCTGCCTTCAACCATCCTTGAGGCCCGGGCAATTTCACTGCCCTAGTCAGTGCAATGTCAATTGGCAAGCCTGACTTGTGCAGCGTTTTGCAGAGACAATTTCTTCACAAGCCTATCTGAGTTCATCTGGGAGCATGTGTGGGTCTGCTTATGCTGGTCATTCATGCAGGCATGTGGTACCACTTGTCCTTATTCCTGGATGCTGGTGAACTTGGGGTAGCCTACACCGGCATCACTACAGCCACAGCTTTGAGCCAAGTCATAGGAGGTCCCTTGGCTGCAGCATTGCTGCTGCTGGATGGTACCTCTGGTCTCCATGGCTGGCAATGGCTCTTCATTTGTGAAGGCATCCCCACCATCATCTTTGCTATAATTCTTAAGGTAGGCTGACACTCTGTTGTTTATGAATGCATGGTCTGCCACCATAGAAATGGTGGAACTGCTCTGCACCTGGTGCTCTGCATGGGTCAGGGGATAATATACTATCACTCTGGCGGTGCACAGGCTGTCACATGTTCTGACCGCATCATCAGTGGCCACCTTGAGAGCGGACTCTTGCAATGAGGCCATGACATCATGAACCTGTAGCTGCTTGCCAGATGCCTGCAACTGCAACTGCACATCTGAAAGGCAAGTCTTGTCTGCAGGTCTACTTGGCCCCGACCCCAGCAACAGCTCAGTGCCTGACCACCCAGGAGCGTGTCTGGTTGCAAAAGCGTCAGGATGAGGCCATTGCGGCCAGGACTGAGTCGGCTTGCCACTCTTCTGTCAAAGGTGCATCAATAAAAAGCTCGTCAATCATATGACACACCCAGACATCACTGCAACAGAAACTTAATCATGATTTGCTTCGAAAATTATCATGCAGACATGATGTGTGAGCACCCTGCAAAGCTCAAACAAGACTGAAGACATGCAGGCCATGCTACAAGCCAAACAAATCTGTGTTTGCTGCAATGACAGGCGGCCTCTTGAATTGGAGGGTATGGTACCTGGGTCTGGTCTGGCTCCTCATGGAAAGTGCACTATTTGGGATTATCTTCTGGTACGTCTGGTAGAGGCTTCTTGAGTGCTGTGAGTGTCATCTTACCTGTAACGCATGCCTGCCATCCCTTTGCCAGCAGAGCACAGTAGGCACTGATCAATTGTGACACACCACTTGCAAGAGTGTGATGTTGGCACGCATGTATGCAGGTGTCCACAGCTGATTGAGGCTGGCTTCTATGGCAGCCAGGATGAGAACACAAAGGCTGGGATAGCACAAGGTCCTGCCCCTTTTGTGCTGTCAAGCATTGACTGCCTTGCTTTTTTGTCTGCATGATACCTGCATATCAACCTGAGACCTTGTCATCCAATCTGTGCAACCATCCCTGCATGCTGTTGTAGTCATATGATGTCTTCAAGAAAACAGCAACTATCATGATGCTATTACAGATGAGCCAAACTGATCAAATATGACATGCTCCTGGGATGGGTGGGGTTTGCCGCTGAGCGGTTGTGTGGGTGCAGGGGCGGCTGCAGGGGGGTGGCACGACAGCAAGGTGGCTCTTCTGTCAGCAGCAGTCTTTGCACCGGCTGCTGTTGCCATGATGATCAATGCCAATCTGTCCAAGCATGCTCAGGAGCGACACTGGCACGGCTGCCTCCCTGTCTTTGCTGCTGGTGTCTGTCTAGAGTATGTTTTCTTGGCCCCCTATTGTGCATTCATGCCATGATCACTACAATAACACTTGTGGACTGCATCTTCACTGCACCTGCTTGGACCCAAATGCCATGTTTGTGCGCACCATCTTCCCAAAGCAATGCAGTTGCGCTTGCAATTGCAGGCTTATGGCATTCTATGTGTACACAGCACACAGCATGTTGCTATCTTTTGCTTGGTCTTGTCACCAAGTATTTGATGTCCTGTTGCTGTTGCTTCCATCACTTGTCTGGCCCAAGTTGTGCTGACCTTTCTGTGCATGATTTACAATTAGTACGGTGCTGTTTTGCACTATCTTGTCTGCTTTTGTTTTGGTTTGGCACATTCAAAGCTCTGTGGCTTTTGTGCAGACTCATGCCGGTTGCTCAGGAGCTATTTGGGTTCAGAGCCAGCTTTCTGCTGCTGATTTTGGGAGCTGCAGGAGCATGGTGCATTCACGGTCAGCTGCATTTACTGTGTTGTGTACTGCACAAGGCCATGCCCATTACCCTCACACGTTGGACCTAATCACAACATGTATTGCTCTCCTGTCAAATGGCCTGCTGCTTCTCCAGTATTGGATACACCCATGCTCTCCACTATTCCAGCATGAACTAGTGTCCAACGCTGACAGTGATTGATCTGCTGGCATCGAGCTCAACAACCAAGCCAGAATTGCAATGCAGGCCCACTGCACTCATGGCCGGCCACCTTCCTGCAAGGCAATGCGGCAGCAGCAGGGACAGCCCTCATCAACTCCATGGGGGCCCTCGGAGGCTTCATTGGCCCCTCCCTCATTGGTTTCCTAGCAGATGACAATGATGAGGATGACTATGATGCAGCTATGATGGCTGTAGGCATCTTTATGATGTGCGCTGCTGTGCTGATGTTAGGTACGGAAGTGCTGATAGTCTGCTCTGACCTCCTTAAGGGTACATATTTGTCAGCAGCTCCTGTGGCAATGTCTGTACTGCCTTATGAGGTATTATTGCCTGTCTTTATTGAAATTATTGCCAGCCTGTACTGTAAACAAAATCATGAACAGCAAGTGTTTAGGAACGACTTGGGCTTGGTGTGTTTGTAGGCTTTCCAGAGCCTGCAGCTTCTCAGAAAGCTGGCACAAGTCAGGGTCGTGAGCACAATGTAAACAAGACTGACCAAGAACTGGAAAGGCAGCCCATGTTGGAAGCTATTCCATGGGAACCACATTATGCAGACCATCGTCTCTGATAGTCCTTCCATTGCAGATCATTTCAAGGATATGTCCCTCCTGCAATCGAAACCTGCCTTCCACTCTCGACATACATGCAGCTGTTTCTTTTTTTGCCCCACATTAGTTGAAGTTTTCATTGTGCAATCAACTTCTCGCGCAAGAATGAGGCATGTCCACACGCAAGGCATACTGCACATTGCACACTGAGACATCAGTGGCTTGGTCTGTATCAGGACCCACATGTATGTACACGGTGTATATTATTGTAACTACAGTCAACAGCAATACTGTTGCAATTCAGCCACTTCACGTCAGTGGCTGGCTGCGATCTAACTCGCACCTTGGGAATTGCCAAATGACACTTTACAGCTACAGTCTTACAGACACAAGTCATTCATAGTTTGCTCGACACAAGAGCTTCAGTGGAGGGTGGGGCAGATTTGTGCTGCATGACTGATACCATTGCTTCTTTCAGCTTCAGCTTTGTAACTTTTCCAGAGGCATTCAAAGGCAGCGGCTTGTATTGAGCAGCAATGGCACGTGGAACCTTGAAAGATGACAACTTGGCTTCTTGACAAAACTTTTTAATGAAAGACATTGTCAAGGGAACAGTAGGCCTTGAAAATGGTGGAGGGCTCAGCAAAATCCCTGTCCAAGAGTATGTCTTGTTTAAGACAATGACAGCTGTGACCTGCTCTCCAAAACGCTCATCGGGCAACCCAAACACTGCAGCAGCCTGAATGGCCGGAATCTGAACAAGAGCCTTTTCAACCTCAACAGCATGCACTGACTCTCCGCCTGTGCGGATGACATCTTTCACACGCCCCTTCAACCAAACTTGACCCTGAGGATCTATCGCTCCGATGTCTCCCGTCCTCAACCAGCCTCCAGGCAGCATGACACTCGCAGTCTCTGCCGGCTGCCGCCAGTATTGCATCATGACATGGGGTCCCCTGGTCAACAACTCGCCCTCACCACTCTTGTCAATACATGAGGCAGCTTCATCTTCACGGCAGAGCAGATGGCCTCCTGATGAGGTCAATACTGACATCTCAATGCCAGGTGGGGGCGAGCCCACATTCACCCCAGACCTGGGTGGGTCTTCCAAGCCTGCCTGGTGTGTCAGCAAGCTCAGGGGTTTCACGCTGTGCTTTGGGTCAAATAGCAGTCTGAATGTCATGGAGGAGCAGGCTTCAGTCATCCCATAAGCAGTGTGAACTGCAGTGTTGGGAAACACAGCCTGCACCTTGTGCTCAACTTCCCGGGACATGGCACCAGCGCCAACCAGAACCCTCTGTACACTGGAATAGGGCCTGGTGCCTGTACCTGTCGCTGCTGCTGCTGCTACCAGATCAGCGATCATTGCTGGGACAGCAATGAATGCGGTGACCTTGCTGCTCTGGATGACATCCAATGTGTTGCCAGCGGTGAAGCCTCCCATGAAGAGATGCGTACCACCCGCCATCAGGACAGCTACGGCTGATGACAGGCCTCCTATATGGAAGAGGGGGTCAGCATGTAGGTACACATCATTGGCATTGTATCCAACAACCCTAATTTTGGCCATAGCTTGCCAGTGAAGCGCTTCGTGGCTGAGGAGCACGCCCTTGGGCTGCCCTGTTGTTCCGCTGGAGAAGCATGTAAGAGCAGCACCATTGGGTGAATGTTGCAGCCTGACAGGAGCTCCCATGTGATGATTGATAAGCTGTTCACTGTCATACTGGTTGTTGGCTGTTGCTGCCGTAGCTGGCTGCTCTGTTAGCAGGACTGCTTGCTGAAGGCAGCTGCAGCTGGGGTGGCCAACAAGTTGCAGGAATTGCTGGTTTGCTGTATCCACCAAGATTGTAGCTGCTTGACAGAGGTTGACGGCATTAGCAGCCTCTGCAGTGCTCCAGCGCAGATTGATTGGAGCTGCTATAGCGCCGGTCGCTGTCACAGCAAGAAGGCTTTCTAGGAACCTGTCTGTGCTGTTGATAGCCAGTATGACAACATCTCCTGGCTTTACTGCAACATTTTCTCGGATGGCAGCAGCAAATGCAGCCACACGTGATAGGACTTGATTGGCTGTGAGTTGTCGGCCATCGCAGACTGTCAGGACCTTCTCTGGTGTCCTTCCTACTGCTGCTGTCAGGTATTGGCATATGTGAGCCATCAGTAGCTGAGCGCTCAAGGAATAGGAAAAGCTCCTGCAAAGCAATATCGTTCTGTTAATCACATAAATGCAGCTGTAGGTGATTGGCCAACCCTGGCCTGCATAAACCTTAGTACCTTGGAGAATCTTAGCAGCAAGCAGGTGTCTTTGCACGCTTCATCGCTACTGGCGTCGGCAGTGATCATCCAGGACGTGCGTCACCCTGATGGTGAGCTTCCTGCAATACATCATGCGATTTACCTCTGCGACTAAATACCTAGTGACTAGCCGCTACACTGCTGGTACGAATCGAATCGAGTCGTCACCCTGCTCTGAAACCATCTTAGCAGTGAAGCTGATCAAGGGTAATAAGCAGGCATGCCGCTGCGCAGGGCCAGTAATAATCAAGGAGAAGCTTTTGGCCTCGAGGGACATCGTAGTATTTCTCGTGGCCAATAGCTTCTGTTTCTACCCAGCACTGGCTACCCAGCACTGGCTACCCAACCATGCAGGCACCATGCAGGCACCATGCAGGCACCATGACAGCAACCGGAAACTTCATAGCTGCCCTTGGCAACTTATCTGGAGCCAGTTCCCTCTGATTGCCCACTTTGACTGCTTAGGTTGGACTAGGGAACGATGCGAGCAACTAGCAAACTCGTGCAGAGTATAGCATGTGTTGATGCGTCTCTGTCGTGATGCAACTACACCTACAACAGAATGATGCTGACAGGTCCTTAAGTCTCCAAGGGGCGTGTTGTTAGTCTGTTATGTTGCACTTGGACTCAGTGTTTTTGATGATCAGTGCAGCCCGATGATTTGTGCACGAAATTAACCATGAACAAATGTTTTGCAGCAGACACCTCTCAACTACTCATTGTAACCTGTTGCTGACGAAGCTGTCTCTTGCTAAACTCCCTGAGGAGTGCCCAGAAGCAATCATCAGGGCAGACATAAGTGACACTGCTAGCAGTGAGGTACAAAGGTATATCAGGTGCAACAGGCTGTGAACGCAAGGTAGCAAGGGTACACCAGTACTTGTTTGTGTTACTTGGAGTATATTTCTGGCACGCTAGCGCTACAAAGTTGAAATAGAACTAGACAACCACACCAGTCAGCAACCCAAGTAG
>JAABUO010007086.1_pt1 | contig 12829 bp, 18 predicted proteins | sample 5559291 | NCBI WGS metagenome assembly JAABUO01 (sample SAMN10711878, study PRJNA513372) | rock metagenome | isolation source: Antarctica rocks | place: Antarctica: Victoria Land, Finger Mt sud
ATTATTTGGCCCAGACTACCAACAACGGGACCTTAGGCTCTTTTTCGAGCAGAATTCCCACCAGCTTGGTTTTGTTGCACACCACATACACCTGTGCTTTCAAGCCAGGATGTCTGATGAGTCACAACTGGCTCCACTATCACCACCCAGACTGTAAGGTGCTAAATGAAAAAATGAGTTTGGATGAGATATAACCCCTGGGCACAGAGGCCTTCCCGAATGGGTCCAGATGTTGCGGGGTCCTGCGCAAAGCCACGGCAGATGCGAGCCGAGCAACCACGCGGCTGTGTCGCCTGCCAGCCCTTGGTGTCTGTCACGTTACCGCTTTGGCTGCAGCGTATGAACAGCCCGCTGAGGCAGGTGCAGATGGCAGATATGCATGCACAGAATCTCTCCTGCGAGTCGGGCACTCAAGTCACAAGCTTAGGGACCTCGGCGCCACTTTATCCGAGGTCAGGCGAGCAGGCAAGCCGTCGACTTCGTATGCAGAAGGCACTGGGCCCTGAGCCTCCTCTCTCTATGCATATCAGGGCCAAAATGGTGACTCCACGAAGCAGGCATGCAGCTAAGTTGCTTTGAACAGCGCATATCTGCTGCGGCAAAAGCTCGCGGAATCGAACTGGAACAAAACGACTGCTGTGTCACACTTGAGAAGCGCATGTTGCTCATACTGATCTGTGACAACTGTTGTGTTGACCTTGGGGGGCAGCTGAGCACTGAGCTTTCCGCACACAGCACCATCATGCATCCAAACTCCACATGTGTGCTCACGCACCTACATCTGCATGCTCCTCACCCAATCTGAGGTATTGTTGCTCCCGCAGCAGCCTGCCCATGAGCAGATACCCCAGCAGCTACAATTCCGTTTCAGCTTTGAGCTTTTTCACACAACAGTCAAAAGGTGCCGGTACATTTATTGGTTATGCTTCTGCCAGCAAACTGTGACTACAGAACTTGCAAATTGTCTGAAGATGCTGTTGTGTCTACAAACGATTTGCCCGACACATGCATGCTGCTGCCAATAATGTCCCGAGGAGGATCAGAAGTAAATGTTGTCATCGGCCTGCATGTCATCTTTGGTGCTCACAATCCACATCAACTTATTGCAACATGCATGCTATCTGAAACGATCACCCTACCAGAGGTATGACCAGAAGCAGATGTTTTGTTCAGATGCTTTGTAGCTACATACCTGTAGGCCTCATCTTTAGGCTAGACCTATAGTTCAGCATGCTAGGTCTTTCTTGTTTTATATTGGTTTGAGCAGAGCAGTGATAGCTGTATGTCTTTGTTTTAGATGCATGCAAGTCAGCTTGATGAGTTGCATAACTGTGTGTGCAGCTGACCACTTACTTCAGCATGTTTTTCAAAAGTTTGGTGATGCACATGCTTCAGGTTGTTTTAGCTACAGTAAGTTAGGTTCAAGACTTCAGCTGGCATCAGCCTGTTTCAAATAAAGACCGACAGACAAAGAACTTCAGTCAAGATCAGCTAGTCTTCAGCCATGTAATTACATGGATTAATTTGACACCGTTGGACCCGACCTGAAGGCCACTTCAGCTATTGGTCCCCCAGTGCCAGCCGGGGCTGGCATGCCTAAAACAAGACCTCGACAATAACTCCAGCACAGCAATGAAACCTGCCTTTAGGTATTGCATGTCACGTAGGAGTTGTGCAGCTTTATCAGAACAGTCTTGAAACTAGACAGCCACAGTCGTGAGCCATCAGCTCTTTGGCTGTTGTCAGAAATCAGTGTGGCAACCAACGCTCAGCTCATAAGCAGGTGAAGCAACGAATGCAATGCCTGATCTGGTGGCAAAAGCTTCAGATCACACGTAAAAAAGTAGTTGAAGGCATGCAGATGCAAAGCGTGTACATTGCCAACTCTGCTATGTTGTGGTAGAATCTGCTGCTAATGTCTTAGCACCAACCCAACAGGACAATGATCACTACCCATGAAGTCTGTGAGGTGAAAGCAGTCATATACTTGTTCTAACAAGGTCTCAGACACCTGCAGAGCAGCACAATGATCATGACATACTTCTTTTGCTGATTGCACAATGCCTAACTCATGGTTTGAGGAGGGTATGAGGGCAATACAAGGGAGCTGTTCAACGTGGGACTTCTCCTCTGGCTGTTCTTACAAAGGTGTTGAGCCATATGCCATACAATATCACACCCCATGCTTGAGTGATCTGAGCCATGCACATCTTCTTTCGCTGCATCAGCATCTTGGCTACGTTATGCATGATGTGTTCAAGAAGGCTCTGCTGCTATACGCAGGCATGAGAAGGTGCAGATCTGCAAATTGCTGCCTCACCATAAAGTAGTCCAGCCTCCAGCCTTTGTTGCTGGTGCGGGTGTTGAAACGGTAGTTCCAGTAGGTGTAGCCTGTGACCTCGGGGTGCTGCCGCCGCCACGCATCTGTGAAGCCTCCGCCTATCAACAGCTTACTGAAAGAGTCCCTCTCCTCCTGCAGCATCATAAGACATGCGCTGCACTTTGCAAAAAGGTGCCTCTTTTGAATTGGCGGCAAATAAGTCAGCCCGTCAATTGTAGATCTGCAGCTACTGGCAACAATTACGCTTGTGTGATGCCACTGTCTGAGAAGCCTAGCTGGACTTGCTGCTCACAGCCAGCCATGTGTTTTATCAACTGCAAGCACAGCAAAGCTGTGATTGAAGCTGCAGAGCTTGCTTACACAATGCTGGACAAGCAAACACTGCGCTGCATAGTTATGAACGCATCTGCCTGCAGATCACCCACCAAAATTGCTGTGCGCACTGCATGGATGTATACCTGTGTAAACCCTGGAGACCGCAAGTTCTTCTTGGGAGCATGTATATCAATCTCCTGGTGCGCACAATTGAGGTCCCCAGTCAACACCACAGGTTTCTTAGCAGCCAACTGCTGAAGGTACTCTGCAAAGTGGACGTCCCACTGCTGCAATCTATAGTCTAGGCGCTTCAGGCCCTCTCCTGAGTTGGGTATGTAGGCGTTCACCACATACACTGTGGGGTACTCTGCAGTGATGAGTCGGCCTTCCTGGTCATGCTCATCCTTGCCCATGCCATGGCGTACTGACAATGGCTTGGTCCTGCAGCAGTCGACGCCCGCATTCAGGGTCAGAAAGCCAAACACCCTGAAAAGGGCTGGAGCACATCAGCGTACACATTCCATCTGAGCATGAGATTCAGATTGAGGTGTTGAACTCTTACATAGGCAAGAATCTTGATGCCTGGCCTTTCATTTGGTGATGGGCATTGTGGCAGGTCTGTCTGCAGCCAGGCAAGGCGGATGCAAACCACTTGTGTGAGCAAATTGCAGTACTGGCCGACAATGGCAGCATCAATCTAGACGATTCACTGCACAAGCAGAAGGAGGCATTCCTGCCACACATATACAGATTGTGCAACTGATGCAGCAGGACGCTCAAATAAGACCAAGCAATGCCACCAGGCACATGTCTGGCTTTGCTGCTGACAGGTGCAATGGAATCAGTGATGCAGCGGAATCAGTGCTAAACGGCCTGCAACGGTTTAGCAGACCCACAAGCATGCGAAGGGACAATCAGTTTGGATCATGCCTGTAACTATCTTACTTATGGTTCACATGATGCTACTAATAGGAGTCAGAGCTCATTTCTGTTAGAGCAAGAACGCACTGATGGTCACTGTGCGTGAAGCATCTCATTGTCTTGTAAGACTGCATGCTGTGTGCAGGTAAGCTGCAGGTGGACATGGCTGGCTTACTTGCTGAGGATGGCTGTGCCGGAGTAGCCCTTCTTGGCAGTAGAGCAGTTCCAGGCACAGTGCCAGCCTGGGAGACCAACAAGTGCCTGCATCTGCTCTATGGCCTTGTCCTGCATTTTGGTTTCTTGAAGGCACACCACATCAGCGTTCTCTGCCTCGACCAGCTGCTTCATTGCTGCTGGGTTCTATAGACAAGATGAGCATCTCTGTGACAGCCTTGAGTCAAGCCCCTAACATCACCCATGTGCAGTCCTGTTGGGCACTGTTCATGCAGGTATGAACATACATGCAACCTTGTATGCACTCCTTGGCAACCAGAAACCATGGCCGATCACTGTGCCGACTACCAGAGCACGGCTGCTTTTTGGCTGATACAGATATATGCAAGTGAAGCACGCGTGTTTCCATAGGAATGTTTGAGATTTAGGTCCACATCAGGCAGCTCTGTTTCAGACAGGGTAGCTTGATACTTGTACTTGCCTTTGTCAGCATAGCACGCAAGCTTGCAACATTCCAGCTCAGTACTCGCATGGCTGGGCCATCATAGAGTGGAGGCCTCATCGAGACATTGTATGCTGGTTGAATTGCAGAAAACAAAGGGCTCGATCTTCATCTGCCAGTGTGAAAGAGTGCCGTGCTAAAATTTGCTTCTCTTGGCAGCCATACCTGGCTGCTCTGGAGCCGTCTGTCTGCCTCTCTGCTTTGCTGGTGCCTGCTTAGCACCTTCTGCTTCACTGCACAGATCAGCCGAGCTTATGCAAAGTAACGCATGACATGAAGTCAGCTGCCCATACATGCGTCCCTGAATTGCATAGTCACCTGTCTGTGGTTTGTAAAGCATTTTCCTTTGCACTTTCAGGCGACTCAGCAGCCGCAGGCACCTTTCGCTTTCCCCTGTATATGCAGCAAAACGTGTGAAGTGAACCGCTTACGGAAACTTCGGCATGCATTGAGCGCTCACATCTGATGTGTACGTTGCGCTAAGAAGATCTCTCTGCTGCTTGTTTGCACGGCCCGGCAGAATGGAAAGCGGGCAACAGGGCACACGCGGATCACCAAGTGCATATGCTGACCACTGCTCACATACTCTTGTCAGTAGGCCGGGTGCTGTTGGACCATCGTTACCATTGCAGAGCAGTGTATGGTACACACAGTGAGCACAAATACATCATCCATTGCCCAAGTCTCGGTCCGCTTGAGTTATGTTCAAATACATATTCGCCGTTTCGCCTCCTTGACAGTTGTGACAAGTTTGACGTAATCGCGACTAGACGATCGTTCCAAGCGCAAAATCGCCGTCGAGAAATGCCCAGATGGTGCTGCGACTGCGTTGAGACATTGCAAAGCTCCTAGTCATTCTCAGGATCAGGTCTAACCGTCTTTGCAAACTCCCGTAATTCTCTCGGTTGCACGACATGCGCGCTGCAGCGAGCCCAGGGGCACACCTTTTTCTGGTGACAATCTGCCTGTTTTCAAATGTGTTCTCTTCCAGCGCAGATGCCCCGCTTGGCTACCTCGACAAACATACAAGCCAGTACACAAAGGAGCTGATCGACCTGGTCAATATCCCCTCAATCTCTTCACTGCCTGGTGAGCAGCATGATCCGATTTTACTGCTGCACAGTACACTACTGGCAGGATTGATGTAGCATCATGGACGTCTCAAAGCCAGGATGACTAAATGGTCATGAAATGGTCTGTTCAGAGCATCATGCGGATATTTTGTCAGCTGCCAAGTGGCTGCAGGGGAGACTGAAAACAGCAGGCCTAGAGGTATGCTGTAGCTTTAAGTACCACACATTCTTCTGCATGCTCCAAATGCTAGTCAGCCAACAAGCCATTGGACACTGATCCTTGGGAGTAGGTCATGCTGTGTGCTGACATTCCAATATGAATAGTCATCCTCTGACCTCTGACGCATCCTCAAACCTGCTTGCATGCCTACAGGAGGTCAAAATATACCCCACCAAGTCTCAGCCACTTGTGTATGGTCAATGGCTGCATGCCAAAGGGGCACCAACAGTCCTCATCTACGGCCACTATGATGTACAACCTGTAGACCCATTGGAGTTGTGGAACAACAAGCCCTTTGATGCTAAGCTTGTGAATGGTGAGTTCCTTGGCAGAGGCGCTGCAGATGACAAGGGAGGTCTGCTGCAGCCCATCCAAGCTGTGGAAGCTTTGCTCAAATCAGAAGGCAAGCTGCCCGTCAATGTCAAGGTACAATCTTATGGTACAATGCGATCGTGTGGTCGCATATGTGGTTGCATACGTTGCACCCATAAACGCAACACATCTGCAGCAAAATGGTGAAGCAAAGCGTCATTGCGTGACGCTTTGCCACAGGTGCACCATGTCTGCACTCACATAGTGTGTTGTTTGCGGCAATGACACCGTTTTCTCTTGCATCAACATGGCAAAATGCCAGTTATATGTCTGCAACATACGCAAATCCTGCACAGCCTGGGCAACATCTGTTCCAATCTGATCTTGTCTGTAGTGAGGATTCCTGATGGCATGCATGCATGCATCCACTCAGCAAGCAACATGATCCAAAGCCATTGCCATGCTTACGTACAGTTTCTGCTGGAGGGACAAGAGGAGATAGGCAGTCCAGACTTTGAGACCTTCCTAACTCAGAATGGCAAACTACTGCAAGCAGACTACGCCTTGTCTGCTGACGGCGGCCAGAATTTCAGGGACCAGGGTTCATTGGCTATTGGCCTCAGAGGTGCTATCACTGTTGAGGTGGAACTACAGACCTTAGCATCAGACCAGCATTCCGGTACAGTCCACTAAACATTCATCCACTGCCATTACAATTATCCTACTTTTATCTCTTTGACATACTGCAGTCAGAACTACAGACCTTGGCATCAGACCGGCATTCAGGTACAGCCGATGAAACTCAACAATGCCATCACAGGAACCTTAGTGTTGCCTGTCTGAGATACTGCAGTCCACCTTTGCATTGCAGTTGCAACATGTGCACTCAGAGTTGTTTTGCTTTCCTGTTTTTTGTGATGACAGTCTGTATGTGTAATGACAGTGCCTGCCAAGTGACACCTCACAGAAGCTAATTGAGAGGCTTGGTTTCCACCACTTGCTGCCGTCGCAGGTTGCCAAATGCTTGCTTGGCAAAAGAGCTTGAGGCAGCTGCAGTGTATCCTGCTGCATGCTGGTACTAATTTCCATGCTACCGACCGTACTACCATACGGTATGCAGGCATGAAGGGGGGTACAGTGTTGAACCCAATTAATGCCCTGGCAAAGCTACTGGCTGGCATGGTTGACGACGACCATCACATCACTGTCGAAGGCTTCTATGAGTGAGCAAATGAACTTGCAGCCGGTTAACTGAACTTCCAGCTATATGCTTGTCATAAGTGCTCTGTTCTTCTGACCTTGCTACAATGCTTGCTTCTGCATGTGCGTGTGAGACAGCAAGTCTGGATGTCGTGATGCTTCACGTCATCTGTGCCTGCAAACTTTCCAAACAGAATGTATCTCTACCATGTTCTGCTATCAACAGACAGTCGCCTACTAACCAGCAAGTGTCTCTTGCAGTACAGCAGGAAAGGCTTGCAATGTTATCAAAGACTGGGTCTTCAACAGGTTGCTAGCGCTGATTTTCGTGCTAGTGCAGTGATGTGAGGCCCTTGACCAGCGAGGACAAGGCCGACCTAGCTGCTTTCCCCTTTGATGAGGAGGCAGAGTTCCAGGCCCTTGGGGGCGCCCTCCCTGTGGGGGAGAAGGGATTCACCACCCTGGAGCGCAGGTACGCATACGTCAGTTTATACAATTGCATCACTGGACTCAGCAGTCAGTGGCACCTACATACAGGACTCAATCCACTCGTCACTCACTCACTCACTCACTCACTCACCCACCCACCCACCCACCCACCCACCCACCCACTCACCCACCCACCCACACACACACACACCCACCCACCCACCCACCCACCCACCCACTCACTCACTCAATCACTCACTCACTCATACTTTCTTTGCTTCACAGTATGGTGTGTACCATCTGTGGCGTGCTTTGCAACTTTTTTGATGCCGCCACTGTTCCAAGTCCCAAACAACCAATAGATGCTCACATAGCTGCACATAGCATGCATGTCAAGCCCTCTAGTCAGGAAAATGCTACATCTGCCTTGTTTCAGGGGCTAACCTCATAATTTCAGCTCACCTGCTGAGTCCTGCTTCCCTACGACAGGTGGCTGCGGCCCACACTTGATGTGGTGGGTATTTGGGGGGGTTTCCAGGGAGCGGGCGTCAAGACCATTGTGCCGTCAAAGGCCACTGCCAAAGTGTCATGCCGCTTGGTCCCCAATCAGAATCCAGACAAGATTGTACAGGTGGCTTGGATGCATCCCTACAAGGCTGTGCTTTCCAGCTTTCCTATGTTCTGCGCTAGCTTTTTTGATAGAGCTTGCTGAAGATCCGTGTTGTGCTCTCAATCGCCTCGAAACATGGTGTGTCACATACCAGACTCGAGAACTAGAGGAGAGTGATTGCATGACAGATACAGCCACACCACCAGTACCTGAGATCATCTGAGAAGCTATGAATGCTGCAGTACAAGCTGACACTGCATCCTCATGCCTGACCTCAGCATCGCTTGCCGGGAACACAAGTCTGTGTCACCACTCGTGCATCGGCTCAGCAACCTTCGATAAGCTGCCTCTGTCTTTGCAGGCTCTAGAGGCTCATGTGGATAAGCATGCACCTCATGGCGCCAAGGTCGCTTTCAGGCTGCTAGGTTTCAAGGCTCACCCCTACAGCATGCCCAAGGACACCATTGTAAACAAAGCTGCTGCAAAGGTGACTGTCTGAAGCTGCCTTCAGAACCAGCCTCATGCATGCAGTCTGTCCAGTTGAATCAAGCGGTGTGCTGTGGACCTGTCACCATGTCAGTTGACACACAACAGCGTGTTTCAGTCAAGCCTGTGGGATGTTTGCCACAGTAAAGCTCATGCATCAATGCTTTATGCTGACATATCTTCCTCACTGTTGCTTGCTTGCTTCGACCCTAGCCCCTTTCAGATTTAATTAAGATCCAGATTTGATCAAGATCACTCTACCTGCTACTTGCTGCTCAAGTTGTTTCTGTTCACGTGACATAAACATGATTACAGCTGTTTGATGCACAGGTGTTGGAGGAGGTGATGGGCAAGCCTACCTTGTTCTACAGGGAGGGGGGCACCATTCCTGCCATGGCCCTACTCAAGAATGTACTTGACATCGACATGACCATGTTTTCCTTTGGCTTGCCAGATGATCGCATTCATGCTCCTAATGAGAGGTATGCATACCACATCATGCCGTGACGCTTCATGCCACCGCACGCATACCTTGCTTGTCCACGGTAATTGCTCACTCAGCTGATGGGCATGTTGTTCGGCAGCGATGTCTTTGCAGCCTTGCATGGACTTTCAGAGCGAGCATATGCACGTGGATGCCAAAATTCAGGTTTATTAAGTACCCGTATTGACAAAGAAATATTCAGATCAACATTGCATTGGGGTAGATTACTGATAGCAGTTCAGTAACAGTGATGTACGAGTGCTGTTGCAGGTATGTGGAGAGCATGTACAAGATGGGCAGGGTTGCATATGTGAAGCTTCTGCAGAGCATTGGGGGCCTGGCTCAGGTAGAAGAACGTCATGATGGCAGCGAGCTGTAAACGGCATGTCAGAACACTTGTGGAAATCTGTTTTGACTTCGACCCTTGACCCATCTTGATCCTCTTTGACCCTTTGCAGTTTCTGAGTAGCCTGCAAGATTGGAAATATTGCTATGGCCAATGGGAGATCTGCAGCGGTGTCTGGACTGACAATTTGCCAGGTTTCCCTGTAGCGCCTTTGCAGCATGTCTTCAGTCCAAATTCTGTTTACCAGTGACCGTAAGGCCACATGAGCTGTTGCACTTTTATTGCATGCAATGGGGCATCTCTGGTTTGATGTAAAGCAAAACCTTTATACCTTGTGTGCTTTCCTGAGACTGCCATCACTCGACAACAGACTCTGTTGCAAGGCATTTGCCTTAATCGTTGCGCATAAACGCACAAAACGTAACGCACGCACCATGCAACGGCACCACATATAGGATCCTATACAGACGCTGCTATTTGCAAAATCATTGACGCTTGCTACGACGGTGAATCATTGGGTTTGACAGGGAACTTTGGTTACTGCAGCAGAACATGACGGCTGCATCATGTATGTGACCATCCACGCGATAGCAGCCACACCGTTGTCGCTCAGACCAAGCCACTGGCGGCAGATCTCGCGAAACCACAACAAGCATTGGGTTCCATCAGCTACAAAAAATCACCGGCACAGTAGCGTCTCAAACATGAGCAAAGCCCAAGCAAAGGTGCTCTGTCTATACATGGCATTTGCTGTGCTACAAGTTCTTGGTGTTGTTGCTGGGACATGCAATGCAACAAGAATGATTGCCATCACTCAGGCAGCAGCTGTGCTGGCAGAAGCACAAGAGCTGCCAGAGCTTGTTGTATTTGACCTTGACTACACATTATGGCCTTTCTGGTAAGGAATGCCTGTCTGTCACCAATATCAGAATAGTAGATGCTGTCAGGTGCAGCTTGCTGTTGCTTGCATCACATGGATAGGCATGTCTGCACAATCATACGCCAAGGCTAGTTGTGACCATACAGGTGTGAAATGTATACCACTCGCGACGAACCAAAGCTCTTTCCAGAAGCGAGAGGCGTCATGGAAGCTCTGAAGTAGGTAGACATATGCATGTGATATCCTATCTGTCAGAAACCAACAAGCAAGCAAACAGACATGCCCCCTCAACAAGTTAGGGTGTGATGCAGAGATAGTGGTGTCCCAATGGCACTGGCTTCCAGGACACCCACCCCAGAAGTGGCAAGAGCTTTCCTGCAGAAGCTTGGTATGTCATGTCTGTACACAGCAAAGCATCAGCATCAGCATCAGCAGACACAGGTTGCAAATCTATGGAGCACATTCTGAGCAGGCTGACTTGTGGTGGTCACATGTTTTGCTTGCAAAGTCAAGGACACAGCAGCCTGTTGCCAGCCATCTACTATACTGTCAGAAGTAATCTGCAGGCTTGAGTAAAGGAATGTTTGTCAGCCAGCAGTTGATACCAGCATCAAGTGGCTTTGACCACAACTCAGCACAGAAAGATGTGCGGCATTTCCCAGCCATCCAGGTGGGTTGCTGCAGCTCGTTGCCTTGTAAGTAAGTGGTTGCCCTGTAAGTACTGTGTGAAAACATCAATTCTTGATTTGTGGTTTAACACGTGTGTCATTGTGCAGAAAGAAACTGGCATATCTTACAACCGTATGCTATTTTACGATGACGAAGACAGAAATATACATCGGGTATGAACACCTGTGTGTGATAGCTGAAACTAATGTCTACTTGATGCTGCAAATGTGTGAGCGCTGGCACATACCATGTTCTAGCTAGACTTGCCATGATGCGGGGATGGAATGGGATCAGGGCCTGCCTCACAGGTTTCCAAGCTAGGAGTGACCTCTGTTCTTGTCTCCACAAGTGAAGGAGTCTCTGTCAAGACCTTGACGCAGGGATTGCAGGCTTACAGCAAACAGGCTCGCTCAGGATGAAGCTCAAGAAGGGTCTTTGACAGCTTCTTGTCCATCTTGTCACCCAACAACTTCACCCCTGCTTTTGTGCTGAACAGCAAGCTCACAGTACTATGCTGGCATTGCATGCAACAAGGAGTTGCCGGAAGGAGTTGACGGAAGGTGGCTGGTCTTGTATAGCTGCTCACACAAAGTTGGCAGCAATGGCAAAGAGGCACTTGTAGTTCACAGTACTGCTTTGGCATGCTAGGGTCTCAGGGGTGCTTTGTGTTTGCTGGGAAATTTGCGGTGGTTGTTAGATATGAGCCACATGCAGCATGCATGCATTACTGGCAGATAGGCCTGAAGGTTTTGTGGTCTTGGCACAGACAATGTGCACCTCGACAATCACCCGCCATTGCCCTGTCTGTACCATCAGCAGGCCTTCAGTGCTCATTTGTAGCTGCTGCACACCAAAGATTGTCGAAAGATAGCTTTCAGGGCCGAGAGATAGCTTGTAGTGCCGAGAGATAGCTTTTAAAACAAACTGTTACATGAGTTTTACATCTTGTATGTTCCTGTGCATTTTAGGTCCCAGTCAATAGGCCGCCCGCATGACTCCGGCTGCAGGTTGTAACTTTCATTTGCTTGCTGGCCAGTCTACCTCTGGCCGCATGTCAACCTGATGCAGCTGAATAGCCAACCGAAATCATATTCAGCTGTCAAACACAAAAGTGCACTTCAATCTCTCAGCTTCGCATTCACTCGAGCCTCAAGTTGCTCAACTTTGTTTCGAAGATCATGCACTTCCTTTGCTAGATTATCCACAGCTGCAAGCTCTTCATACAGCTTGCCACAGGCCTGCTGCATAGCATCTGATGCAAGGATTGCTGCTGTGGCATTTGCCTGTGACAACAAAGTAACTACATTAGCTGACGACTGTGGGTAAAGTGGCGTTTCGTCTTCAGCTCCGTATCTGCACCGCCTAACTGACCGATCATCACCTGAAGAGACTGTACGGCCTCATCGTAAACGGCAAGATGCTGCAAGGTGCTGCTGACACTGTCGCTAGAGGAACGTTGAAGGGAGCCTGTGAGCTGTCTCAACTTTGTTGCCAGGGACTGAGCTTCTTGTGTCAGTCGCTGCACGGCTTCTGCTGCGTTTCTTGGAGGTGTATCATCACGTAAAGCGCCGCTGTCGACGAGCATGCAGTTATCAAACCTGGATGTATGCACGACGTTTCAGCAAGTTTAACGACTGCGTTTGCTAGGTGCCGACACGTAGCTGTGTGTTAAGGTAGTTTGCTCTGGCTGACATGGTCAGGGCTTGCACAACAGTTGTTGTTGACAGCCCCCGACGCGAAAAGACAGAAGAGGTTGAACGGCCCTGTGAACGGCCCTTGCATCTAATTTGGCCCTTACAAGGGCGCTTTGCAGCTCGACCTGATGTGTTCGGAGCTGTGATTTGAGCTGCTATCGTGCAGCAGGTGC
>JAABUO010007087.1_pt1 | contig 12827 bp, 17 predicted proteins | sample 5559291 | NCBI WGS metagenome assembly JAABUO01 (sample SAMN10711878, study PRJNA513372) | rock metagenome | isolation source: Antarctica rocks | place: Antarctica: Victoria Land, Finger Mt sud
GAATTCAGCTCAATCAGAGCTACAATTATGTCTTTCAAAGTATGTCAAGTAGTCAGTGCGCAGAAATTGATTCGGGCGGGGGAAGGGTTACTACTAGGTGGGCGGTCAACCAGCGCATTGAACCTCCTCAATCCCGATTACTAGGTCAAATCTCAATATTTTCCAATTATTTTTGAAGCATTGAACTCAGCAGATTCAGAGCTACAATTATGCCCCTCAAAGTATGTGGGGTAGTCAGCGCGCCGAAATCAATCCGGGCGGGGGAAGGTGAGGGCAGCTGGGCGATCGAGCCGGCCAAACCCCTCATATTCCCGAACGCATTTGCTGCATCAAACCTGCATATTTTCCGGGGATTTTTGAAGCGTTGAAGTCGCCTCGGCCGGCTCTACGATTCATGTCATAGAAAGTACCGAGCTCGAGGGCGTCTAGTAGAAGTTCGACCTATATGACGGATTGATCGAAGAGCATATGACGGATCGTCGCGCCAAGGCGAATCGTCGCCGGGGGGGTTGGAAGCGTCATATGCTCATATGACGGTCGGGAATAAGAGGTAGTGTTGAAATTTTTTTTTCTTTAAAACTTCTGTTGTTTCTCAAACAGATCAATTTGATCAATCTTTTATATAACTTGACATAATTGAGTTGAAAGTTTGAAGCTTTGATCATGCTGCTTATGTCAAAGATATTAAAGTATTTAGTATGATTTTAAAGAAAATTGATATCTTCTTGAATCTTGAATCAATCTCATCTTCTAGTTTAAACTTTGATGAGTCAAAATCGCGTCATGCAACTTTGATTATTTGTTCAAAGAACAGCTCAACTCTTGCTCAATTCTCATCTCACTCTCAAAATAATATATATGATAAGAATCTTCATTAAATGAAAAAGAAATTTTATTTGATTGCATTCATGACACAAGAAGATCTTAAAGTTTATTAACAAAGTAAGAACATTGATTCAGTTACAATTTTATCATTCAAATATTTTGAGTTTTTAAATATCTTTGTTACGAGTCTAGCCTTCATCTATTCTTTCTAGTCTTCGTCTTGATTTCATTCTAATCAAGTCTAGTGAGCATTTGAGCTAGAGATGATATCATTGAAACTCTGCATCATATGTGTAAGGCGTCAATTCAATCGAGTCTAGCACAGAACTGAGAAACACACATATAAGAATCGAGTTCTTTTCTGTAGATACTTTTCTTTCTTAGCATTTATCTATTAGTTTAATGACACTCATATGACTCGCTCTATGCTGATCTCTAACAATCTTCTTTAAGAAAAACGTTGATATCTTGTCTTTGCATTGAATTTATGATCATGTCATACATCTTAAAGAAAATGCTTAATGTTCAATCTTTGCTTTGTACAACATGAGTTGTGACAAAATTCTAGAACTTCATCATTATTTGAATGAAAATCTGAGTAAAGATTTCATTTAAGTCAGTTGCTCTCAAATGATCATCTTTGTTCTCTTCATCAAGAAACTTAAAGAAAAACTTTACTTCTGCATGAATTATCAAGATCTGAACACTATCATAATCAAGAATTGATATTTTTTGTCTTTAATCTCAGAAACGTTGAATTGTTTAAGTTGAGTTAAAATTTTTATCAAGTTGAATATCATTTCTGCATTCAATTGACTTTGAATCAAAGAAGAAAATGAAGTTTTCATCATCTTTCACACTTGATTTGAATTATTCAAGTATTTAGTCATGCTCTTTGATTTATGTAATGAATTTGTCTCATTTCAGAAGTACATTAACAATATTCTTCATGAACATTTAAATAAATTTTATACAGCTTATTTGAATGACATCTTGATCTATTTCAATAATGAACTTGAGCATGAAATTCATGTTAAGCTTATTTTGCAAAAGCTGCAAGAAGCAAATATTCAGATGAATATAATTAAATGTAAGTTTCATGTCACTTAAGTTTCATATTTAGAATTGATAATCATCATTGAAGAAATCAAGATGAACTTTTTTAAAATAAACATCATTGTTAATTGATTCATCTTGATCAACATTAAAGACGTTCAAAGTTTTTTAAATTTCATGAACTTTTATAAAAGATTCATTTATAACTATAGTAGAATAGTTATCTCGCTCACTCATCTCATCAGAAAAGATGTATTCTTTGTCTGATTTCAAAAATGTCAGATTGCATTCAACATTTTTAAAAAAGTCTTCACTTTTAAAATTATTCTTCATTACTATAATTCAGATCACAAGATTGTGATAGAAATCAATGCTTTGAACTATATGTTTGAAGATATTTTCTTTCAGTATGATGAAAACAAGATTCTTCATTCAGTCACTTACTTTTCAAAGAAGCATAATTCAATTAAGTGTAACTACGAAATTTATGATAAAGAACTCATGATCATTGTTTATGCTTTTGAGAAATGATAATCAGAGCTCAAAGATTCTATTTATTTTATCAAGATAATCATGAATTATTAAAATTTCAAGTATTTCATGTCAACTAAGCAGTTGAATCATCATCAAGCTCATTGAAGTGAGTTTCTGTTTAAATTTAACTATCACATCACTTATCATTTTGACAAGATTAATGATAAGTTGAATATTTTAACATGTCACTCAAAAAATCTTTTTAAAGAAAGAAATACATTTGATTCTTGATATCAATATCAACATTAAACAATTCTGAAAACTCATGTTTTAAATCTCAATATTGTTGAGAATTTCGCTTTTGATGTTTTCAACATCAAAGTCATAAAGCTTTAATCACAAATCATTGCTTTAAATTCAGTTCAGTTACATTTGTTTTTAATTATCTTAGCATTTTTGCAAATTTTAACTTTCATGAATTTAGAAATTGAAGAATTCAATGTTGAAAACATCAAGTTTCAGCTAAATCAAGACATTCTGAATCTTGATGAAGATTCTGCTGACATCTTCACTCAGACATTATGAAAACAAGTTAAAATCAATGATAAATTTGCAGTTCAGATAATTGAAGCATTTCACAATGAAACACAACATCACAACAAGATCTTTTTAATTAAGTGTAAAGAACACAAAAATCATCTGTACTTTCAAGAAAGAAAGTATGTGTTCAACTTAAATAAACTACATCTTTGTATCATTCAGCTCACTTATGATAATATCATCAATGATCATTCAGAAAAAGCAAAAAGCTATGAACTGATCAGTTGAGTTTACTGATGATTAAACATTTATAAGTATGTTCAACACTTCATACAAAACTGTCACATATGCACACATTTCAAGCTTTTTAAACAATAAACTTAAGAATGATTGCATTTTCTTTCAATTCTTGAATGTTGTTGATGTAATATTTTCATGAACTATGTAAATTCTTTATCACTCAATATCTTCATGAATATCACATATAAATATGTTTTAATCTTCATTGATTATTTTATCAAAATGAGACATTTAGTTCTCATCACTTCTATGAAAGTTGAAGAAATTATCAACTGCTTTTATGCTTATGTTTGAAAACATCATGATTTACTTAAGTTTTTCATGTTTGATTGAAATATACAATTCATCTTTGATATTTGAAAGCATATGTGTAAAATATTGAAGATAAATGTTAAGTTATCAATAATATATCACTTTGAAATCAATGATCAAATCAAAAGAATCAATGCTGTCATGAAGCATTATCTTTGAGTCTTTGTCAACTACATGCAGAATGATTGAATTAAATGACTTTCTGAAGTTGAATTCATCATCAATAATGCATCATCATTAATTACTTTAACATCATTTTTCTTGATCAATTTAAGTCAAAACTTATGTTTAAACTTCAAGTCTTTTGAGTTTTTGTTCAAGAATTTTACATCTTAAGCTTAAAATAAGTTAATCAATGTTAAAGAGTTCATCAAGAAGATGAAGAAACTAACTGAGCATTTACGTGATGAAATGCTTATAACTCAAATTATTTACAAATTCAATGTTAATTTCTTTCATCATTCTTGTTTTAAATACTTTGTTGAAGATGAAGTTTAATTGAATGCTTGCAATTTCAGCATCATTCACTTTATTATTAAGTTAAATGATCATAACATTGATCTTTTCAAGATCAAGCATGTCTTCAAGAATAATTCTTTGATCATTGAGTTAAATTTTTCAACATTCATGAAGATTCATTTAATCTTTCATGTTACTTTTCTGAATCATATTGCAAGTGATTTTCTCTCAAATCAACATCAGAAATCTGAAGAACTGATTATCATTGAAAATGATGAAAGATTCTGATATGTAAATAGCATATTAAACTTCAAGCATAATAAACATTATAATTTATCTTTGCTCAAGTATTACATCAATTGAAAAAATCACTTCTTTACTTGAAAATCTTTTCATTTTCTGAATAATTATGAGTAAATGCTTAATAAATATCATCTCGTCAACTCTGTCATCGAAGAATCACATGTACTGTCATATGTGATGTCTTAATAGCAATGTCAAGAACTTTAAGTTTAATCTTCATCATTTTAATTCAATCTTGATCTGACTCAGATTTTGTTTAAATTTGACTCAAATGTAATTTAAATATATTTTAGTTTTATTTATACATCATCATATTAAACTATGTTTCATCTTTCTTTTACTCAGATTTGACTTAAATCTTGTTAAAATCTGACTCAGATATTTTACTCAGATCTGACTCAAATGTGACTCAGATTTATTTCAATTTCATCTGTGCTTCATTACATTAAAATGCATTCACATCAATTTTCATCTCATTTCAATCTTCATCTTTAATTTTTTCTTATCTCATTTTATTTCTTTTCATTATTTTGCAAAAGCTTAGTTTTGAAGAAAAAAGTTACTGTTATGATGTCAAATCATCAATTTAATTTAAAATATAAATCATTAATATTTTAAATAATCTTGATTCATTGAATTTGTTTTGCAGTTCAATGAATCAAATCATTAATTTAATTATCATCATCTTAATTTAATTTTAACAATTTTGTTTCAATCATTTCAATCATATGCATGAACTTTTGCAATCTTAAATCAATAAAACTATTGTTTAATCTTGATTCTGCTTGATTCATGTATATAAAAGTTGAGCTTTCATTCTTTTCTTTCACTTTTTGTCTTTTATCTTATACATTATTTAATGTATTGTCTTGTATCTAAATTTTATCAAAGTAATAATAATATCAGTCTTTTATATTAATAATATCTTTAGTTTAACTCAATTTCTGACAGTTAAAAAAGTCTTTAAAGACTTTATTAATCTCATCTTCTTGATCTTCTGACTTATTTTTCAAGTGATTCTTTATTAATGATTTAAATTATTTGAAGACATCTTTTTTAAAGTATGAGAATGCAAACAATATCTTATCATGAGATGAACTTAGTTTCTTGTGTGCTCTGACATAAATGTTCACTTGTATAAGAAAAGCATTAAGCTTGTCTTTATCTTCATAGTATAAATTCAATGTTGATATTTTAATTAATAACTTGCTATTCAAGAATGCAATGATGTTTGCTGATGTAATTCATTCTGAGAATGACATAATGATCATGATAAGATGATGCTTTGATATTTTGTAAAAGAATGATGCTTAAAGTGTAATGATTGTTTCTTTAACAATACAAAATATAAACAGAGATCAGTATAGTAATAAACTAATCATTAGACTGAAAATTTGAGAATAATTAAAACAATAAACTGTATTGATTATTACATAAGTTGAGCATGAAGCTTCTATCTAAAAGAATGATCATCATTATATAAACATAGAAGAATCATGTTAAGTCATTTTTGCTCTGAATGATCTTTTTGATCATTCTCAAGTAAATCTGTTGTCAAGTCAGAATTGAGTTGAGTTGAGAGAAATTAACTTAATTCAAGTCTGAGTTCAAGTTGAGATTGAATTGATCTCTCTCAACTCAGACTCAACTCAGAATCAAGTTGAGTTGCTTAAACTCAATTTTTGTTACTAAATATAGTATACTATGTACTAAAAATAGTATACTTTTTCTCTTTTTTTTCAATTTTTTTTTTGCAATCAATTTTGCAATCAATTTGATAGAAAATTTGATAAAGAAATTGATGAGAAATATAATAGAAAATATAGTGAGAAATATGATGAAAATATGATGAAAAATATGATAGAAAGTGTAGTAGAGAATATGATAGAAAATATAATGAAAAACATAGTGAGAAATATGATGAGAATATGATAGAGAATATAATGAGAAATATGATAGAAAATGTAGTAAAGAATATGATAGAAAACATGATAGAAAATATGATGAGAAATATAGTGAGAAATATGATGAAAAATATGATAGAGAACATGATAGAAAGTTTGATAAAGAGTTTGATAAAGAGTTTAGTCACTTTGTTAGAGAATTTAATAAAGAATTTGATAGAAAGTAGATCTGCAATCGAGTTCAAGTCAACTCATCAAGTTGACTGAGTTGAATCAAAAGTCTGACTCAACTTGATTGAGTTAAGTTGATCTCTCTCAACTCAACTCAACACTGAAACTCAATCTGAGTTGAGTTGAGCAACTTGAACTTGACGACAGATCTATTCTCAAGCAAAATGAGCAAAATGAGTAACATGCTCATCATGCTCACTGTGATCACTTCTGATTCAAGTGATCAGAGTGATCACTTTAAAATTCTGATTATTCAATGATTATTTAATCATTTGCAAGAGAGTTTTAATACTTTGTCTGCTTTTACTCATTTGATTATTTACTTCATTTTATCTTTTGTGATGCATGAATTGAATGAGATTATCAGAAATATCAATGACTCTGCAATGTCATTGACATTCGCTTGAGAAGATGAAAGAAAGAACTTTTCTTGCAATATCTTGATTTTTTTCTTGAACATCATTGTCATATGATTGATGTTGCTTTGCTTCAGTGATGAAAATTGAGAAAGCTTTTTAAATAACTGACTTTCAATTTTAACTCATTTTGCAAAGCATCATATTGATTTAAGTGCTTCACTCAGCTCATGCATTTGTAATCTGAAGTATGCATGTTTCATTTGTTGAATGATCTTGTTTTTATGATCATTATGCTTCAAATATTCATTTCATACTTTTAATGTATCTTATGTTTTTCATATGATTTGCAATCATCTTGATTTCATTACTACTTTAAAGCAGCTTTGATTTCAAAAGTCTTTTGCTCAATTTGATGACTTTGTCAAGAAGATAAATTTCTCAATAATCTTCTGTAACACTTTGATAATTTTGCACACTTTGTCATTCATCATAATCTTGTCATCTAAAGAGCATTTCAAAAATAAATGTATTTACAGATAAGCACTCAATGCTTCTGTATTCATTTTCTTTCAAAGTCATTGAATTGATAGTTGCACTGAGATTATTTGTAAACATAACTCTGTAATGATCAAAAGATGATTTAATCTCTGATGTAAATTAATTTGTATCTTGCACTTGCATGTCATGAACTGTATTTTCTCACTGCTAAAGACTAAACCAATTGTCGTAAATTAATTGTGAGCTTCGCAAGTAATAATGTCTGATTTCAACTTAATAAACATAAATGAAATATCATTTATGAAGTTATTTACTTTCAGGTGTTTGCCATGCCGGGTTTGGCACCCCCCCAAATTGGGGAAAGCGCGCCGGCACAGCCCATCGCCGCTTTCCCAGTCCATAAATAATCGCCCGTCCCCCCTCGACTTCCATCATTCCTCCTCATCTCCTTTGTCTCTTTCGCCTGGGCTTTCTGTCGGCTCCTCGTTTCCGTCCCGTGACCCTTCGCTCGGACCTCAACCCACATCTGGGAGAAGCCTCACCTTTGCGATGATCGATTCTATTGGCCCAGTTTCCACGCCGCCCATCTGGCCCGAGACTTGTTTCTTGCGGTTCTGCTCACGGTCTCCCCCGTTTGAAGGCGCGCACTTTTCCCCTTGACTTCTTGGATCGCTGTCCTTCGCGTCCCTCACCTGCGCCTCCTAGAGTGATCCTCGACCTTCCTGTCTCCCTCTCTCAGCGTCCTCCTGTTTTCTGCCCATAGCTGGCCTCCTGTTCCTCGCTCCATTAGCGTGGTAACTATTGTCCACGGGGTGTTGGGCGATCGCCATCGCCACGACAAGGGCGCGAGCAAGGTGGAGCCTGCCCAGAGCTATCGCCTGTGCGCCGAGACCAATTGAACAAATGCCTCACACCACCCTGAGCGTGTTTCCTACTGTGCCGCCGGCGAATGAATGGCGTGATGCTGTTGCCAGCGGTCTGGTGACATCTCCTGCCGGAGCCTGGCTTGCGGCAATTGGGCAGCTTCGTCTAGTTCAGCTTGGCTGGGTTTCAGGCACCAGTTGGTGCTGACGTGGCAGCGGCTTGATTGAGAGGATATGCATGTGCCCTGCGCAGCACTGCCTGGATCGGGACTTGGGCTGTTGGAGAGGTGACATTTTCCTGTGCCGTCCTGTGCCATTTTGCCGAATACCCTTCATCCTTGCCATCTGCATCGGAAATCCCCCAGCTCATGAAGAGATTGTCTCAGTCGTGCCGATGCTGGGCCATGGATTATTGGTGGATCATCGACGATTAGCTTTAGAGGAGAGAATCCTCGCGGCCTGTGCTCAACCAAGTGTCTTGCGAGGCGTTCTACGAGGCGTTCTGTGGGGTTTGATCCATGGAGGTCGACGACGATCCAGCTGGCTGCTACAGTAGAGACCTCCGGATGCACGTCGTTCCGAGGAATACAGCGCGTGGATTGGACGGCAAGAGAACAGAGGAGGGGAAAAAGGAATCAGTGGGGGCTGAGCAACCCTTGAGGGTTGCGTGTAGCCAAGAGGGGGCTTACGAAGCCTTAGAGGGACAGCGCAGAGATGGTGTGGCTCGCAATGGGATTGGGTGTACCTCTGTGCCGAGAGCGGCTGATGGGCCATGACATATAGTCCATCTTGCGCTCTCCTGTAGGACAGGCAGCCGTTTCCACTGTCTTGTTTCTAAGATTCCCTCGCAATTATCTTCTGCAATGGCTGCCGTTGACATGTCTCGTATCAACTTTTATCAACCACCACCAGCAAGCAGCCCATGCTCCAGCCTAAAGCCACCAATTTTGGGTAATACTGGCGTAAAACGCACGGCGACCTTAGAGCGCGACTGGTGGGACAAGCCATCCACGACAAATCGGAAAATCGAGCCTTTGTTTCAAACTCAGATGGCTGGAGATACCAGAGCCGGGGATGGAGGTATTGTTGGAACCCAGCGTCATGAGAAATCCATCTAATTACTGCAGAAAACTCGATAAGAGCTGGGAACAATCGAGGCGGCGGCGACAGTGGCACCAATAACGAGGAAGACTTCTGCTTTCCATCCATCGAGCCTATCGAAAGCCCCCACAACCTTTCGTCCGAAACCGAGAAGAGCACACCTATTCCACGGGAGAAGATTGGTCAAGCTCTGTCTCATGACGAATTCTTCAACGTTGACGAATTTCTTCCCCCCGCCGGGCCCTGGACGGCCTCGTTAGCTTCAGACCAATCTCAGCTTCAAGGAGGCGCCGCACAACCACCGGTGAAGCAGAGTCCTCCATGGAGGATGCCGAACCTAACGCTCCCTACTGATGACGAGCCTATGGCAGCAACGGCCACACTGGAGAGTTGGGACTTCCCCAAGCGCAAGGCAGACACAATTGACTTGGACGAAGGTAGCAGAGTCAAGATTCATGGTAAGGCTGTATCCACTTCAGCCTCGACGTGTCTAATAATCTTACAGAACGTTCATTCGGATTTCTCAATAACACCGGAACCAATGACAGATTCGATAAGTCGATCATCAAACCAACCTTGGAACCTAGCAATGGGTGGAACAAGAACTTGGACATCATGCCGAGCAGGACGCCCTCCAAGCCACTGAGCAAGCAGGTATTGGCTTTTTCGGGACTGAGTGGGCACAATTCCAAGCGTGAGACACAGGCTCAGCGTTCAGGTCAGTGCGGATGTCTCGATTGTCGTAGGCACGCCTGATAATTCTAGAAGACTCGATCGTAATCGACGATACCGATGAGGACAGAACCGACACCGATGATCATGATCTCCCTCCATCGAAGAAGGGTAGGGGAGCGGAGAACGCGACTCTACAAGCTGTATTCAAAGTTCCTCCTGAACTCGGACTTTACTACAACCGAGCGCTCCAAGACCACGAGAATACTGCAAGCTCAAATCGGTCGAGTGAGGTTGGTGGCAGTCAGGGTAGGTACAGAACGTGGACCTCTAACCCAAAAGTGAAACGGTGTCTGACATTCCACAGATAACCCGTTCGTGGTGCGGGACGAGGACATCAAGACTGACGACGAGGGCACTTCTGCTGAGATAGAAAGCATTATGTCTGAGATTGATACTGCAGACACCCAACTCAACACACCTTGTTCAGCAAAAGAGCCAAAGACACATCATTTCTCGGATCCTAATACAACCGCCGAGCCTTTTAATCGCCTATGCTCCCCTAGCATCACTCCATTCGCGGACCGTGAAAGGCGGTCTATCCACGCAAATTCTCACAATGGGAGAAGGTCAGCCATCGACGGTTCCGCCAGCGCTACCGCCACCAGACCACTTGGAACCGAGCAACATCAGGGTCCTGGTGGCCCAGCAGAGGTAGAGGAGCAGGAGTGGGAAATTACGGAGATTCTTGAGAAGAGAGCGGCCGGTCCAGAAACGGAATATAGGGTACGCTGGAAAGATACATGGTTGCTCAGAAGTGAATTAGGAAGCGCACAGGGGTTGTTGGAGAAGTTTGAGGCAAAAGGCCGAGCACAGCATGGACGTAAACGGGGTAGACCGGCTCGGACGGACAAAGGCTGGTGATCGTGCATTTGTCCGTAACCACATCGTGGGTGCGTGTACGGCCATGTCCCTGCGTCAAGCAAGCACGCAGCCTATTCGTGGCCAAAGGCTCAGCTGCAGCGTGGAAGAAGGTGAAGGGACTGATTTGCAAAACTGGTTGACCGTCAACGAAGAACAGGAAAGCAAGCGAGGACAAGGGCGTATTTCGAGATTTGTTAACTATTTTAGAGCTTGGGTCTGCTGCATATTGAATTAAAACAATGCAATAAAAGACGAGAAGAGAGTTGATTGTAACCACTTCTTGTACTAAACGTCTAAAGGGGGGCTTCCGAAACCGCTGTCAGCCATATCTCCAGGAGAAAACTCCCGAGCTCATTATTCCAGGAGGTCTGACGTTGTTTGCCTCCTATGATCCAATACCGGCTCATCCAAGCTGCATGGGGCATCACCTTGCTGCTGGTCATGGTGGTCAGACGGCCTTGCAGGCGGCGGCTGAAGGAGGGTACCTTGAGGTGGTGGAGAGGCTGTTGGCGGCAAACGCCAATGCCAGCGCCGCTGCTGGTCATGGTGGTCGAACGGCATTGCAGGCGGCCGCTGGTGGAGGGCACCTTGAGGTGGTGGAGAGGCTGCTGGCGGCAGACGCCAACGTCAACGCCGCTGCTGCTGATCGTGGTGGTCGGACGGCATTGCAGGCGGCCGCTGGTGGAGGGCACCTTGAGGTGGTGGAGAGGCTGCTGGTGGCAAACGCCGACGTCACCGCCGCTGCTGCTGGTGGTTATGGCCGGACGGCATTGCAGGCGGCCGCTGAAGGAGGGCACCTTGAGATGGTGGAGAGGCTGCTGGTGGCAAACGCCGACGTCAACGCCGCCGCTGCTGCTGGTGGTTATGGCCGGACGGCATTGCAGGCGGCCGCTGGGCATGAGGCTGTGATGATGGTTCTACGAGCGGCTGCAGGGCCTCAACAATGCTACCTACCGCCCCACCCACCGCCATGATGTGTAATCACTTTATATATTGTCTTACCAAACTCTTTTAGTTTCTAGAAGATGTGTCAAAGATGACAATACAATGTTTCTCTGCATTCTTTGACTTTCTTTCTAAATATTTTTGTAAGACAATGGCCGATCTTGTGCCTTCGCAGACAATTGATTGTACTCATGTGCAGCGATTCCACCTGACCATGCTCCTCGAAACGAAGGTACAGCTGCAGTATTCAGTAGCGCTCACTTAGCGAGGATTCGAGGTATCTACTCATCTCCTGTTTCCCTATGACCTTTGTACGAATTGAGTGTCAGTCGTTGACTATCAGGGAAAATGCGAATGAACATATTTCTGTAGCGCAGGGCTTCACTAGTCCCGGCATAGTCTCTATTTATCGCACTAGGACGAGATGCTATTCCAACAATTAGGAGTATGGACAATGCCTACTGGACATATTCTTGCTCGCTGGAGTACGTATCGTGTCCAATGTCTAGTGATATTGAAAGATTTGGTAAAGGCTATCCACGGCGGTGGTTCATTCAGGAAGTTCAGCGAGATATCTGTGTGGTATGCTAGCGCTCTACCGGCCTTGGGAAATGTAGCAGTCAACGTCAATGACCAATTCGAAGGGTTTCAGTCGTATAGTCCGAGCCCCGTTGATGATCGTGTCCAACAGAGTCAAGGAGTGTGGGCAATTCTACATCTCCTTAATTGCAAACTGAAAGGATACGGCCGAAAGCGACGAGCTGCCATCAACCGGTTTTTGAGGACCTTGCTGTCGCCATCAATGTTAAATGCATGAGTTCTACACGCAGAAATCCGATTAACGACATGGGAAATAAAACCCAGCAAGTTGCCAGATTCAACTTCATATCTAAATTGAGGTAGGGCAAGGAGCTAATCACATTTCATCACTGCATAACCTTTATTTTTGTGAAGCGCGTTGAATTGGACTGTTATATTAGCATTTCTTGGGTGACGTCCCCTTGCGCCCCCATTTTCTGCATCATCGGCTCCTTGCTTTAGAGTGCACAACGCATATGACA
>JAABUO010007088.1_pt1 | contig 12827 bp, 13 predicted proteins | sample 5559291 | NCBI WGS metagenome assembly JAABUO01 (sample SAMN10711878, study PRJNA513372) | rock metagenome | isolation source: Antarctica rocks | place: Antarctica: Victoria Land, Finger Mt sud
CGCCGCTCCAACGAAACATAGCTGAACATCCCGTCCTGGATCCGCTCATCTCCACGCATATTCCATAGACGAGCGCCACTTCATTCAAGTCGCAACGGGAACTTACTTCTTCAACAAGTTCCTAGGTTGATTAGAGCAAATCCCCTGAAGGTGTGGTGCGGATTCAAGTTCAAATTGAGATTCTGGCCTTGCCAGAATGACGCTTATGGTGGGCAGACTCCCCAGCAGCGGGGAATCTGCTCCAGGCCGGATCGTATTGACGGGCAAGGGGATGCAGTGTGAGGATGAGTCAGTTCGCTTGTGGCTGGCACTTTGCGCAAGCGGTGACGTGTTGGCCCAAGGGGAGTCCTAAGTATATGGCGACACCTGTAGCAATTCCGATATCTGCCAATGAGATGGGTCTAGACGAGATCGAGCGCGCACGCATGCTGGCGCGGCGCTACCATGCCGATTTCGTCGACCTGAAGAACTTCAAGATTCAGCATGAGCTGTTCAAAAGCGTACCGGTGGACATGATGTTCCGGTACAACTTCGTTCCGCTGGAGCACTCTGAAGGCCGTCTGGCGATTGCTGTTTCCGATCCTTCGAAGTTGATGGTGCTGGACGAAATCTCCGGGTTGCTGGGCACGCGCCTGGTTACGCGGGTTGCGACGTTGTCGCAGATTACGGATCTGCTGAAGAAAACCGAGCAGTCGCAGCGCGTGCTGGACGAAGCGAGCGAAGGGCTTGCCTTCGACGTGCTGTCGTCCGAAGAAAACGCTGACGAAACCATTTCGATGGAGAAGCTGACGGCGAATGATGACATTTCGCCGATCATCCGGCTGGTGGATACGACGATTTTTACGGCACTTGAACGGCGCGCGTCTGATATTCACATCGAGACGTTCGATGATTCGCTGCTGGTAAAGTACCGCATCGACGGTGTGCTGCAGCAGGCGATGGCGCCGATTGCCCGCGAACATCATCAGACGATTTTGAGCCGCATCAAGGTGATGAGCGAACTGGATATTGCCGAACGGCGTGTGCCCCAGGATGGACGTTTTCGCGTTCGCTACAAGGGCCGTCTGATCGACTTCCGCGTCTCGATCATGCCGACGGTGCACGGCGAAAATGCGGTGCTCCGCGTGCTCGATAAAGAGTCGATGTCGGAGAAATTTACCAAGCTCTCGCTTGACGTGGTGGGCTTTGCCGAGAAGGATTTGGTGCGCTTCCGCCGCTACATCAAGGAGCCGTACGGGATGGTGCTGGTGACCGGGCCGACGGGTTCGGGCAAGACCACGACGCTCTATGCGGCGTTGAACGAAATCAAGAGCGAAGAAGACAAGATCATCACCATCGAGGATCCGGTTGAATACCAGATTCGCGGCATTACGCAGATTCCGGTCAACGAGAAAAAGGGACTCACGTTTGCACGCGGCCTGAGGTCGATTCTGCGTCATGACCCGGACAAGATCCTGGTGGGCGAAATCCGCGATGCGGAGACGGCGCAGATTGCAATCAACTCCGCGCTGACGGGCCACCTGGTGTTCACGACCGTGCACGCCAACAACGTGGTGGATGTGCTCGGGCGCTTTCTGAATATGGGTGTGGAGCCCTATAACTTTGTGTCTGCGCTGAACTGCATTCTGGCCCAGCGGCTGGTGCGGCAGGTCTGCGAGTTCTGCGTGCAGGACGTGCATTACACCGATGCGGAACTCGTCGAGAACGGACTCGATCCGGCGGAGTGGCGCGGAGTTCGCTTCAAGGAAGGAACAGGGTGCATCGAGTGTGGCGGTACCGGCTATCGCGGACGTTCGGCGATCCACGAACTGCTGGAGCTCGACGATGAGATTCGTGAGATGCTGCTGGCGAAGAAGCCTGGGTCCGAAATTCGCAAGAAAGCCAAGGAGAAGGGAATGGCATTTCTGCGTGACTCCGCACTGGATCGCGTGCGGGAAGGCGTGACCACGTTGAGAGAGATTAATAAGGTAACGTTCATCGAGGCGGGACGGTAGCTGTGAAATTGGAGGCCGGCAAACCGGAGATTGGAAGCAGGGAAGCTAAAGCGGGAAGATCTCGCGCCGGCGGAACCTTGATCATCCGGTCTCTTGTATGGGTCTTGATCAGCTCAGCCTTCCTGGTGTGGAATGTGCATCGCATGGTGCAGATGCATGCTCTGGGGCTGCGCTTGCATTGGTGGGCTTACGTGCAGGTTGTTCTTTGGTTGTTGGCCCTGGGGTTCTGGCTTTGGACGGGCTGGCGCGATTTCCGGCGCAGAGACTCAAGTCCGGGCTAATCTGTACCCCGGGAGAGGTTAGATTAGGGAGACATGGATTTTCTGCCAACCAGTTTGGGATTGCGGCCGCGGCTCGCGATCGAGATTCGCCCGGAAGGCGTGGTTGCAGCGCGCTCGGACGAAGCGCAGGCGCTCGTCTCGGCGGTGAGTTCCAAGGTGTGGTCTGCGGGCACGCTGGCTGCCGGCCTCCACTCCAGCAACGGCGAGGCGCGTAGATCGACCGTTGCGGCTATTCGGCAGGTACTGGAAGCTGTTGCGTTCAAAGAACGTCAGGCGACAATGATCCTTCCCGATTCAGCGGTCCGCGTGCTGCTGCTGGACTTTGATTCCCTGCCGGCGAGGTCTGCCGAAGTGCTCCCCATGGTGCGCTTTCGGCTGAAGAAGCTGCTGCCGTTTGACGCTGAAGACGCCGTGGTGAGCTACCAGGTGATGAGCCAGGAGCGTGGCTCGGTTCGGGTGCTGGCGGCCGCGGTGCCGAAAGCAATTCTCAGTGATTTTGAAGCCTTGGTCCGCGAGGCAGGGTTCGAGCCGGGTGCGGTGCTACCAAGCACGTTGGCGGCTTGTGCAGGTTTGGATCAAGAGGTCGGTGCGACCCTGCTGGTCAATGCGGGTGAAAGTGGAGTGACGACGGCAATCGTGCAGAGTGGGATGCTGCTGCTGCATCGCACGGTCGATCTGGCCGCGGATGATCTGGACGACAAGGTAGCGAGTACGAGGTCTGCTGCTGATGCCGGCGTTGCTGTCCCCGTCGAACTGCTGGCAAATCCAGCTGAATCCGCAACGCTTCCGCTGATTGACGCGGACCACTCTGCCGGAGAGTGGGCGAGGCAGGCGCCGGTGACTGGATATGGCGTCATCGACGACAGCCACTTTGTTCAGGCGAACGAACCAGGTAGGGCGCGTCGCGCCGATGACCTACGTGCAATGCCGGAGGAGGAACGCGCGAGCGGTCTACGGTTTCCGGATTTTGCAGAGTACGGCAGCGGAGTTGCGGACCGGGAGATTGTGCAGGCCATCAGCGTTGCGGCAGCCTATTTTGAGGACACCCTCGGGGCGGCGCCGAAGACGATTGTTGTGGCAGGAACCTATGGAGCGTTGGCGGTGGCGGAGATACTGCGGCGCACCGGATTCGGCGAGCAGCAGATGCGCGTAACCGAAGCCGTGGATGCAGCCATGTTGACGGATGGTGCTTCAACCACGCGCATCGAACCGGGTTGGCTTGCCGGCGTACGCGGAGCTCTCCGGAGTTAGAACAGCAGCAGAGTATGCTTTGTAGTCGAAGGTGCAGGGAAGTAGAGGAACCGAAGCCGCACAATGCGTATCGCAATCAATCTCGCGTCCCGACCGTTTGTGGAGTTGCGGCCCTTGTTTGCCCGTCTGCGGCTGGCAATGTTGGGTCTTCTGGTTCTCGCGCTGGCTTTGGGTGCCGGACTGCATTTCATGAGCCGGACAACGGCAGATGAGAGCGCGCGCATGGACACGTTGGTTCAGCAGACGCAGACCTACCAGGATCAACGTGCGCGCAACGAAGCTCGTATGCGTCAGCCGCAGAACCTGGGTGTGCTCGAGCGCGCGCAATTTTTGAATGCCTTGTTTGCCAGCAAGAGCTTTAGCTGGACGGCGGTGATGATGGATCTCGAAAGAGTTCTGCCCGCCGGCGTGCAGGTCACGTCGATCGATCCTGTAATCAGCAAGCAGGGAGATGTGATGATTCGTCTACGGGTTTCAGGCGACCGCGACCGCACTGTGCAACTGATCCGCAATCTGGAGCGTTCGCAGCGGTTTGTTGGACCCCGCCTGGCGGGCGAGTCCGCTCTGACACGAGAGAAAGCAGCCGCATTGAATGGCGGATCGGTCCAGAACGCGAGTGCGGCGGCTGGAGGCAACCAGGTCGGAAACGGCGTGGAGTTCGAGCTCTTCAGTGGCTATAACCCGCTGCCTGACCTGAAGGCGGATTCGGGCCAATCATCGGTGAGTCAGGCAAAACGAACCAATTCCAGAAAAGCGCACCCGAAGTCGGACGTTCAAGCTCCACTAAAGACCGTGCACGGCGAGGGGGCACGATGAATTCTGTTGCGCGTCCGATTGCCGTCGGGAACACGGCCAGCATGCGCGAGCGTACGCAGGGTTGGCTCACGCCGTTGAATCTTCATTGGGTCGGGCTTGCCTTGCTCGCTGTGCTGAATCTTTACCTGCTGCTGCAATTGGCGTTTGCCTGGCAGCGAGCCCACAGTCAAAATACGGATGCCTTTGCGCGTCAACAGGTAGCATTGAAGACGGCGCAGATTGCGTCGCAGCCGCTACAGGGTTTGGACGTGAAGCTGGCAAACTCGAAGACCCAGGCTAATGTGTTTTATCAGGAACGTCTGGCGAACAGTTATTCGGAGGTGGTGTCCGAGCTGGGCGATCTCGCGCAAAAGGAACACGTCGTATTAACTCGCGTTCAGTATGCACCGTCGGCTGTTCAGGATAGCGCTGCGGGGCAGTTGACCGAGGTGCGCATGGATGCCAGCCTGAGCGGAGATTATCGCTCGCTCGTGCTGTTCATCAACCACATGGAACGGGATAAGCTGTTCTTTCTGATCAGTGGAATCACGTTGACGGGCCAGCAGACGGGCCAGGTCAACCTGCGCCTGAAATTCACGACTTACTTGCACGGTGCTGTCCCAACGGATGTGGCTAGCAGCCCTGCGGCCCCGGCTTTCAGTGGAGGTGCGCAGTGAAGCTGGGAACTGAAGATAAAAAGAGGCTGCAGCTGCTGGGCGTTGTCGGCGTGGGTGCTCTGATCGCGCTGTTCTTTCTCTATAACGATTTTTTTGGCGGCCCCTCGTCGCCGCCGTCAGCGCCGCCCGTCATGTTGACCCGGACCCCAGCCTCCACCGCGCCCGGAAACAGCACGGAAAACGTTCCTGCCAGAGTTGCAGGTGCAGGCGTAGCCCCCAGAGTGGGTACGGCAGGCATGGCGCTCGATCCCACACTGCATATGGAAGCGATGGAGCGCACGGAGTCGCTGGTTTATAGCGGTTCGGGCCGGAATATTTTTGCTGGTCCCGGCTCAGCGGCTGCCGCTCCGGCGATCCTCGCGCAAGCAAAATTTCCTGCACGTCCTAATGTCTTGGCAGCGCCCGTCTATACCGGGCCTCCGCCGCCGCCCCCGGTCGACCTCAAGTTTTTCGGGACGGTCACGGGTGGCAAGGGTGTGGTCAAAGCGTTTCTGCTGAATGGGGACAATGTGTTCCTGGCGGTACCCGGCGACGTGGTGGAGCGCCGCTACCGTGTGGTCTCGATTGCGGCGAACTCTATCTCGATTGAGGATCTGCCCAACAAAAATACGCAAACCCTGCCTCTTCTGGCGACCCCATGAGAAGGCCTGTTCACGCTCCGCAGCAACCGGCCGAGAACGAAGAAGGCTTCATGCTGGTTGCGGTCATCGTGATGGTGTTTCTCGTGCTGCTGGTGTTGAGCATCGCCGCGCCCCGGATGGCCATGCAGTTGAAGCGCGAGCGCGATCTTGAAACCAAGCACCGGGGCGAACAATATGTAGTGGCAATCCGCAAGTTCTACGGGACCTTCGGGCGCTATCCAGGGTCTGTCAAAGAGCTGGAGCAGACCAACAACCAGCGTTTTCTACGCCAGGAATATGTTGATCCACTGACGGGAAAATCCGACTGGCGGCTGATTCATTTGGGCGAAAACAAGACCAAGGTCAAGGGGCTATTTGGGCAGGATCTGCCGGGAGTTCCGGGCGGAGGCACACTCCCCGGGAACCAGGGAAGCGTGGGCGGCGCACCGGCAGCAGGTGCACCAGCAGCAGGGGGCCTTGGGTCACCGGGCGGTGCAGCCGTCAATAATAATGCGGGGCCGGGTGCGGCGTCGGGTACGCAGTCAGCGTTCAACAACGACCTAGGCTCAGGGCCTGGATCAACGCCGGGAAACGGTCTGGGGTCTGCAAACGGCCCGGGGGCGAATCCAGGGGCACCAGCCGGGGCTGGCGCACCCGCAGCAGCGGGAACTTCGAACGGATTGGGCGACTCCAGTCTCGGTGGGCTTTCGACCACGGGTGGGATGATCATGGGGTTCGGCGTTCCGCAGAGCGGCGATGCGGTCGCTTCTGTAAACGGTGAACAGACCTACCAGAAGTGGGAATTTCTCTACGATCCCCGCATTGAACAACTGCGCGCCGGATGGAGTGTGTTCGGCGGCGGCGGAGTCGGGAGCACCTCGGCAACGGGGTTGGGCAATGGTGTGAATGGTGCGCCGGGCAGCGGACCGGGAAATGGGCCTGGCGGCGGTTTCGGGTCTCCCGGTGGGGCATTCGGTGGCGGCGGAGCGTTTGGAAGCAGCGGCGGTGCGTTTGGAAACGGGCAGGCACCGGGTGCGGTGAATGGTGGGCCGGGCACGCCGCCGAGGGGCCAGCCCACTGCGCCCGGCGAGTTGCCACCACAGATTCCGCAGCAGAATCCGGAGACCCCGCAGTATCCCTCGCAGGTGCCGTCCCAAAATCCGCAGATTCCGCAGCAGAACCCGGCGCCTCCGCAGATACCCTCGCAGGTGCCGACCCAGAGCCCGCAGAACCCTGCGAGACCCGCACCGACGCCGCAGAATCCAACGCAGAACCCGTCGCCCCCAACGCAGACGCCAACGAATCCCTCTTCGGGTTCGCAGTGGCCGGCTCCACCGTCGACCGGCTTTCCCGCGCCGCCAAGCTCAACACCGCACCGGCAACGTGCGACTCGGACATCAACGTCCTGTGCTCGGTGTACACGTACGCTACAATGGGTTTCTCGACACCCTAACCGCAAGTGGAGCAATGATGAGTGCATTTCAGCAGGTGATTCAAAAGAACGAGAAAGCCATTCTTTCTGGATGGCTAAGTGAAATGGCAAGTGCGACCCGCCGTACCGACCTGATGAACGATAACGAGGTGAAGCAGCAGGCGGCTGAGCTGCTTCGGCTGGTCGCCAAGGCCTCGCAGTCGAGTTCGGACGTGCAGTCCTCTGCATTTTCGCCTGTTCGAGAGTTTCTGGTGGGTGCAGCGAAGTCGCGGATGGAGCAGGGTTTTACGCCTGCCGAGACGGCCATGTTTGTGCTGTCGCTGAAGCAGCCTGTCTTCAACGCGCTGCGCGACGAGTTGAAGGCCAGTCCAATTGACCTGATTGAGGAGATTTGGACCAGCGGCAACTTGCTGGACAAACTTTCCATGCTGACCGTTACGACTGCCGTCGGGTATCGTGAGCAGACGATTCAGCGGCAGCAGGAAGAAATGCTCGAGCTTTCAACCCCAGTCATTAAACTCTGGGACGGCATTCTCGGCCTGCCACTGATCGGAACTCTCGACAGCGCCCGCACGCAGGTCGTCATGGAGTCGCTGCTCACGGCCATCGTTGAGACCAATAGCCGGGTCGCGATTATCGACATTACAGGTGTGCCGACGGTCGACACGCTTGTCGCCCAGCATCTGATCAAGACAATCACTGCGGCCCGCTTAATGGGCGCGGAGTGCTATCTGAGTGGAATCCGGCCTGCGATTGCGCAGACGATCGTTCACCTTGGAATTGAACTTAACGACGTCCAGACCAAAGCGAAGCTCTCCGACGCTTTCGCCATGGCATTGCAGCGGCTCGGCAAAATGGTGGTCAACATCAAGTCGACAGGCAGCTCTGCGAAGCCGAAGGAGTTGTAGGTATGGACCGGATTCCCATCCTGAAGGTAGGGGACTGCCTGCTGGTGACCATCCAAATCGACATGCACGACGAACTCGCTTTGTCTCTGCAGGAAGACCTCACCTCGCAGATCGCCAGGTATGCCTCGCGCGGCGTACTGATCGACATCTCTTCGCTGGAAATCGTGGACTCGTTCATTGGGCGCATGCTGGCCAATATCGCCGCCATGTCGCGTGTGCTGGACGCGCAGACGGTGCTGACCGGGATGCAACCGGCGGTCGCGATCACCCTGGTGGAGCTTGGAATGGCCCTCCCTGGCATAAAAACCGCTCTGAACGTAGAGCGTGGTATGGAGCTCCTGCGGGATTACATGTACCAGGAACCGGAGCCGGAAGAGACCGATGGCTCTGAAGAATGAGACGCTCCCGATAACGTCGTTCAATGAGGTGATTCGGGTGCGTCAACTCGTGCGCGCCTGGGCCACCGAGCTGAAGTTCAGCCTCGTCGATCAGACGAAGATTGTCACCGCGACCAGCGAACTGGCGCGCAATACGCTGGAGCATGGCGGCGGAGGACAGATGTCCGCCGAAATGGTGGAGAGCGGGCTGAGGAAGGGTATAAAGCTTACGTTTCAGGATGACGGTCCAGGCATCTCGGATCTTGAACTCGTAATGAAAGACGGATATACGTCTTCCGGCGGCATGGGCCTCGGACTCAGTGGAAGCAAACGACTCGTTAACGAGTTCGAAATCAAGAGCGAACCGGGGCGGGGTACAACCGTAACGATCATTCGCTGGAAGTAGAGGCGCTGTGCGGCTTACCCACCGATCGATCGCCATCAGTGACCGAAGCTCCATAGGCGAAGCTCGCCGCGCGGCCATGCAGGCTGCTCAATCCATTGGCTTCGATGAAGACCGGCGCAGTGATATCGGCATCGTCGCGACCGAAGCCGCAACTAACATCCTCCTTCACGCACGTTCGGGCGAGCTGCTGGTATGCCCGTTTTCTCAAGACACAAGCAGCTGGATTGATCTTTTTTCCCTTGATTCCGGGCCGGGGATTGCTGAAATGAGCCGAGCCATGGAGGATGGTTTCTCAACCAAGGGAACGGCTGGCGAGGGTCTGGGCGCTATCAGCCGGTTGTCGGACGAGTCGGCAGTCTACTCTGCGCCCGAGAAGGGTACGGTCTGCTGGGCCCGGTTTTCGAACGGACCAGTTATACCGGCGATGGCGGCGGGGATCATTAACGTTCCGGTGCAGGGCGAGAGCCTCTGCGGAGACGGCTTTTTGATCGTTCCTGGAGCGGCTCGCTCTGTCTACATGGTTGTAGACGGGTTGGGTCATGGCCCCGGTGCGGCAGAGGCGGCCGACGAGGCGATCGACACGGTGAAGCGCTACTCCAGCCAGCCTCTGGCTGAAATCATGAGCCGTTCGCACGACGCTCTCAAGAAGACCCGAGGCGCTGCGTTGTCAGCTGCCGTGGTCGATCATGAGCGCCAGGAGCTGAGCTACTTTGGGGTTGGCAACGTTTCAGCTGCGCTGATTACGGGCACCGCCTCGAAAGCCCTGGCCACTCAGAACGGGACTTTGGGAGTTGCGTTCCCGCGAACTCCGCAGGAATATACTTACCCCCGTAGAACGCAACACGTTGCTGCTGCTGTTCTCTGACGGCCTCACCACCAAGGCGGGCCTTTCTGCCTATCCGGGGCTGCAAAATCGTGATCCGGCGATCATTGCGGCGGTGCTGTGCCGCGACTTTAGCAGGAAGCGAGATGATGTCACGGTGCTTTGCGCTCCCATAGGAAAGGTTGTGGCATGAACGAGGCGATCCACAGCCTGATGTTGAGCACGGAACGGGATGTTGTGAACGCGCGCCAGCGTGCGCGCTCTATCGCCGACGCGCTTGGCTTCGATCATCACGATCAGATCAGGATTGCGACCTCCGTCTCCGAGATCGCGCGCAATGCTTTCCGTTACGCCAAGGGTGGATCGGTCTCATTTGCTGTGGATCCGGAGGGTCGCATGCTGCGGATTGCTGTTACGGATCAGGGCGGCGGCATCCCGCATCTGGATACAGTTCTAGGCGGCTCGTACCAATCGTCGACCGGGCTTGGTATGGGAATCCTGGGAACCCAGCGTCTGATGGATGAATTCTCCATCCAGAGCAACTCACAGGGAACCTCCGTCCAATTCGGCAAGTCGCTGCCGATTCACATCGCGCAGATCAGCAAGGGCGAGCTCGAGCGGGTTCAGGCCGAACTTAAACGGCAGCATCCGGCAACGCCCATTGACGAGCTCCAGACGCAAAACCGTGAGTTGCTGAAGACCCTTAACGAGCTCCGCGAACGCAAAGAAGAACTCGCGCAGATGAACAGCGAGCTACAGGATACCAATCGCGGCGTGGTCGCGCTGTATGCGGAGCTTGATGAACGGGCAGATTATCTGCGCCGCGCATCAGAGCTGAAGTCCAGCTTCTTTTCAAACATGTCGCATGAGTTTCGCACGCCCCTGAACTCCGTGCTCGCATTGACTCGGATGCTGCTGGACCGCATGGACGGTGACCTTACGTCCGAGCAGGAGCAGCAGGTGCGATTTATCCAGCGATCCGCCAAAGAACTTTCCGAGATGGTGGATGACCTGCTGGATCTCGCCAAGGTTGAAGCAGGTCGCCTGGAAGTCAAGCCGAAGCACTTTGAGGTGGCCGACCTGTTCAGCGCCCTGCGCGGCATGTTGAAGCCGCTGCTCGCGGATACTGCTTTGAATCTGGTGTTCGAGATTCCTGAAGGTCTGCCGGCGATGTTCAGCGACGAGCGGAAGGTTTCGCAGATCCTGCGCAACTTCATCTCGAACGCTATCAAGTTCACACCTGGCGGAGAGGTTCGCCTGACTGCGTGGCGGATCGATTCGACGTTCGAGTTCCGTGTGTCCGATACCGGAATCGGCATTTCGCCTTCTGATCAGAAAATTATTTTTGAACAGTTTTCCCAGGTAGAAAGCAGCCTGCAAGGCAGGGTGAAAGGGACTGGGCTGGGGCTTCCGCTCTCACGCAAACTCGCGCAGTTGCTGGGCGGGGATGTCGAGGTCACAAGCGCGGTAGGCGAGGGATCTACCTTTCTGTTGAGAGTCCCATTCCGCTACAGCGAAGAGGCACCCTCTCCTGGGCCGGGGAGTCTCGAGGTACAGACAGGCAAGAAGCTCATCTTGATCGTGGAGGACAACCCCGAGACTGCATTCATCTATCAGCGGTATCTCGGATCTGCGGGTTTCCAGACCCACTGTGTCACATCAACAAAGGACGCACAGCGGATCCTGTCTACGGTCCGGCCCTCCGCCATGATTCTCGATCTCTTCCTGGGCCACGAGACAACCTGGAGCTTCCTTCGCGAGTTGAAGGAGGATCAGAATCCAATCCCAGTGCTCGTGATGAGCGTATCGGACGACGAACACAAAATCTATGGAGCCGGTGCGGATGCTTATCTCCGCAAACCGTTTGCAGGCGAAGATGTAGTCTCGGCCATATTCAAGCTGACCACGCCCGAAGACCGTCCGCGCATTCTGGTGATTGATGACAACGAGGTGTCGCGCTATCTGCTGCGCGAACATATCTCCGAAAGCGACTACGAGATTCTAGAGGCGAGAGACGGACGCGAAGGGCTGCGGATGGCGCAGGAACTGCGGCCGGAAATCATCATTCTGGACTTCTACATGCCGGACTTGAATGGCATTGAGGTTCTTAAGGACCTTCTCAGCTCAGAGGCGCTGAGGCATACGCCCGTCGTTCTCCATTCGACCAAAGTTCTGGACGAGGCTGAGCTCGCATTTTTCGAGCAAAACACGATTGCGATCTTTCCCAAGCAGACACTTGCGCTGCCGGACTCGGCCGAGAGGTTGCGCGAGTTGATGAAAACCCTTACCGCCCACTGTCAGAAGGACCAGGTAAATGCCTGAGGCTCCGTTCCGCGGGCGTGTCCTCGTGATCGATGATCAGGAGCCCACGCGCTACATCTTTCGGCGCATTCTGACCCATGCTGGATACAAGGTCGAAGAAGCGGCAGCAGGCGCTGCGGGCTTGAAACTGGCGGAGACTCTGCCGGACCTGATAATTGTGGACGTCAATCTGCCCGACATGCTGGGCTACGAAGTCTGCCGCCGTCTGCGTTCCAATCCTTCCACCAGCAGCATTCCTGTGCTTCAGGTCTCGGCTTCGTTCGTCAGCAACGAAAGCCAGGTGCAGGGCCTTGAAGGGGGTGCGGACTCTTACCTTACCCAACCTATCGAGCCCACCGTACTGCTCGCCCAGATGAATGCTCTGCTGCGGTTGCGAAAGGCTGAAGCGCTGTCCCACCTCTCAGCGCGACAGTGGCAGACGACGTTTGACTCCCTTAGCGACGGCCTCGCACTGGTGGATTCAGCGGGTGTAGTTAGGCGCGTGAACAGGACTTTCTTGAGCCTGCTTGGTTACGCAGCATCCGAGGCGGAAGGTCGACCGATCAGCGAGATCTTTGAGCGGAGATTCGAACTCACTTTTCCAGAGTTCCTCAATAGGCGACAGCACGAAGGCATTCTAGAGGCTGTTAACGCCTTTGCACCTTGCTAGGTTCTTTGCTGGGATGTGTTTTCTGTTCAGCATGGAGCTATGTCCAAGGCATCGAAGACGGGTTATTTGACGGATGTAAGTGATGAGGAGTGGGCGTTTGTGCTTCCTTACCTGCTTTTGAGCAAGGTGGACAGCGCGTCGCGCGAGCACGATCTGCGGGCAATCTTCAACGCCGTGCGTTATGTGGTGAAGGGCGGCAACCAGTGGCGGCTGATGCCGAACGACCTTCCTCCCTGGCCTGCGGCGTACCAGCAGATGCGGCGCTGGATGCGGGCGGGATGTTTCGAGCGCA